>TARA_R100000049_G_C1957448_1_pt1 | contig 24685 bp, 21 predicted proteins | sample TARA_R100000049 | Tara Oceans TARA_R100000049 (sample SAMEA2619992) | marine metagenome | biome: marine biome (ENVO:00000447); feature: mesopelagic zone (ENVO:00000213) & marine oxygen minimum zone (ENVO:01000065); material: "saline water (ENVO:00002010), including plankton... | reverse complement strand
GGTTATGTTGGCAATGACAGCTTTAGCTATCGGGTGACCGATGAATATGGCCTGAGCCAGACGGCGGTGATGGATGTGTCGGTTGGTATTGTGTCAGGTGGTCTGACGAAGACGTCGAAGGATTCTGATTGGAAAAGTGTCTTTGCGTTGGAGAGTTTCAGCGGCGCGGGCGCTTTGAGTTTTGAAGTAATTGACGAACCTGTGACTATAGGTTTTTCGACCTCTGAGTCAGCGTTCGATATGGCGCATGGAGTACCGGAATATAGTATTTATGTGACTAGAATTAATAATCAGATTGCTGCGTATGATCCTAGCAACGGTTATGGATTCCCTGCGCTTGTAATCGGTACGTATGAATATGGAGATATTCTGAGTGTTGAACGGCTGGAAACAGGCGCCGTTGTTTACAAGCAGAATGGCGAAATTCTATACACGTCCGAGTATGTGATCGACGCCAGTGCATCGTTGATTCCGAGTGCTTCGCTGTCTGACAAAGGAAGGACGATTGGCGAGGTGACTCTTGTTACCGGTGACGGTGATGCGGTACCGGTCAGATGGGTCACGAGTGATGCTATCAGTGGTAGTTTGACGGAAGAAGGGAGTTCAGGGAACGATGTGCTCTCCGGAGGAGGCTTAGCTGACACTTTGGTTGGCTCGGGCGGGGATGACCTTCTGCGAGGTGGAGCCGGAGATGATGTGCTTGAGGGGGGAGACGGGGCTGATACCTTTGTGTTCGGCACAGGGGATCAAGCGGATGTTATTCTCGATGCTGAAAGCAGCGACCACATTCAAATCACGGATGGGCTAGATACAGATGACCTTTGGTTCCTAAAGGATGGTGATGACTTGGTTATCCAATTGTTGGGTAGTCAGGACAATTTGACTGTTTCAGATTGGTTTGACGGAACGGGCAGCCACCGGGTCAACAACATTGAACTCGGTTCTGGTGCATCACTGGACGGGGCAAATGTTCAGGCCTTGGTCGATGCCATGTCAGTGTTCGGCGTCGGAGATGTGATTGCAGATACGATTGATCGTAGCAGCGAAGCTTTTTCGAATGTGCAAACTGTGATTGCCGCAAATTGGCAGAGCTAGCGATATCGCTGATTAGGAAATCAGTACAGATTATACCAGATCAATTTTGATATGTGCTTTCCCCTCTCTTCAAAAGATTTGATGAGAGGGGATTGATCTTGGTATTTCGCTGAAAAATGAAAATTGCCAGCTTTTCTGTCAATTCTGCAGATTTTTGTCATCTTTTGTGACAATCGATGACAACTTATATGGCAGTCAGAAATTCTAAGTATCTGGATTCATTAGAAATTAGATGTCATCTTTTGCGGCACCTGACACTGTTGGTGGTGCTGTAATTGGGGATTTTCCCGAAGCCGAACCGGGCATCCGATGGGCGCGCGTCGGGTAGGGCTCATCAATTGCCACGCAATAGCGAATAGCCATTTCTGGTGGACGTACCCGTGAGAGTTGTTTCTAGATTTCCGAGCGCGCAGGCTGCGTCGTGTCGAATCCTCCTTCCCATTCGGTTTCCTTAAAAAGTTCTTGATTTGTTCTTTTATTTATGGCATAAGAGTAAAGTCAACGGGAGAAATGCACCCGGACGGAAACCCGCGAGGCCTTGTGCCTTGCGGGTTTTTGCGTTTGGGGCTGAAGGAAAGAGGATATCGGGATGCATCGGCAAAGACGCGGACATAGACACAGGCAGGGCGGCGGGGCATTCCGCAGGATATGGGGCGGCGGATGGCGGAGCCATTATGGCGGCATTCTGCCCGAGGACGAGGACTGGGACTAGGACGAGGACTAGGGGGGCTAACCCGATCATTTGTCATGACGGGAGAGGTGCGTCTTGTTGAGGAGGGAGCTTTAAATTTGCCGGTAGCGGCAACGATGGCAGCAGGGGGCAGCGTTGAGCTGTGGCCCGTCAAGGGGGGACCGGCGGGGTCCATGAGCCCGAAGTTTGTCCGGACTTCATCGGTTGCCGGAAATGTTGCCATTGCCGGGAGTGATCGGAGCGGGACGTGAGTCCGGAGACCGGTTGTTGGCGAGGATGGCGAATGCCCGAAATGTGTCCGGACTTCATCAGTTGCCGGAAATGTCGCCATTGCGGGAGTGATGGGAGCGGGTCGTGGGTCCGGAGACCGGTTGTTGGCGAGGATGGCGGAGGCCCGAGGTTCGTCCGGGCTTCCAATGATTGCGGGGGTGGTGTCATGACCGGAAGTGACCGGGGCGGGCTGTGAGGCCGAAGGCCGCTGTCTGCGCGGCATTAGCGGGGATGCCGAAGTCCTGGGTTTTTCGGGCCTTCCGATGGTTGCCGGAAATGCGACCATGGCCGGAAGACCGGAGTGGGCTGTGAGGCCGAAGGCGGCTTGTCTGCTCTGCCGCGTTGGCTGGGATGCCAAAGCCCCGCGTTTGTCGGGACTTCCCGGATTGAGGGACGTCCGGTTTTGGCGGAGGTGGTTTGTCGTTGGGGCCGTCGTCGGCTGTGGGGCGGGTTGGGGTTCGTGGCGTGGCTCTTGCGGGGAAAGCCATGGGTCGAGGCGTCATATCGCGGCGTCGGTCCCGGGTTTGCGGCAGCTTTGCAAAGGGCCCGGGCATCGGGTTATTCGCCCGCCAGTTCAGCGCAACCCGTTTCCAGAAGGGCGATGACGTGCGGGGCGAAGGAGCGCCAAAGATCGAGGCGGTAATCCTGATCGCCATCCCGCCACAGCACCGCCGACACACCATCAAAAACCGTGCGGCGTGCTTCGCCGGTCGGTAATTGATCTAGGTCGCGCGGGCAGCCGATGGTGATAAGGTCGCTGGCCTTCGGGCCTGTGATATGGACGGTAACTTCGCGGTCGGAAATTTCCGTCAGGCTGTGCGGGGTTTTGGCATAGATCGCGGCACAGGCATCGGTGATCGTTCCTGCCTGATCTTCGGGGGCGATGATCGTCCATTCGTCCGGGCCAAGGCAGAGGATTTCAATATCCCCTTTGCGCCCGCACTGACCGATTTTGGCCGGAAGGGGTACGCCAAGCGCCTTTGACAGGGCTTTCTGTTCGGGCGTTGCGGCCCGAAGGGAAAAGCGGGCGACAGGGGGCAGAAGTGCTACACGCACGGCGGAGCTTTCGGCCAGTATCCCGGCTTTGGACAGGTCGATATGTGCAGTCATTGCAGTCATCTCCGCTTGTATGACCTTGGAATTTAAAGTTTGAGACGCGCATTTTCGGGGTCGTAAAAGACCGTGCCGGTGATGGTGGCCCTGATCGTCCGGTCGGGCATCGGGATATAAACCGTTTCGCCGGTCTTGCCGTGACCGCCTTCGATCAGGGCAAGGGCAATCGGGCGACCTGCCGCGTCGCTATGGTAGGACGATGTCACGTGGCCGACCATCTTCATCGGGATCGGCTGGTTCGGATCAAGGACGATCTGTGCGCCTTCTTCAAGTTTGGACGTGCCATCATCGGTCAGAAGCCCGACCAGTTGTTTGCGGCCTTCTGCCGTCAGGTCCGGGCGGTTAAGGGCCCGCATTCCGACAAAGTCGGGCTTGTTTTTGCCAACCGCCCATCCGGCACCCGCGTCATAAGGCGTCACCGTCCCGTCGGTATCCTGACCGACAATGATGAAGCCCTTTTCGGCACGCAGGACATGCATGGTTTCGGTGCCATAGGGGCAGATATCGTATTTCTGACCCGCCGCGAACAGCGTTTCCCAAAGGGCCCGGCCATGACGGGCGGGGACATTGACCTCAAATCCAAGTTCGCCCGTGAAGCTGACCCGGAACAGACGGGCCGGGAAACCGGCAACCGAGCATTCGGCAATCGACATATGCGGGAAGGCTTCGTCGGAAATATCGAGCCCCTCGACAAACGGCGCCAGAAGATTGCGCGCATTCGGACCATTGAGCGCAATGGTCGCCCATTGTTCGGTGGTCGATGTCAGCCAGACTTTCAGATCGGGCCATTCCGTCTGAAGGTAATCTTCCATCATGTTCAGCACACGCGCCGCACCGCCGGTGGTGGTGGTGATGTGGAAACGGTCATCGGTCAGACGGCCAATCACGCCGTCATCGCGGATATAACCATCATCGCCAAGCAAAAGGCCATAACGGGTGCGACCGGGGGCAAGTTTGGTCCAGGGGTTGGTATACATGCGGTTCATGAATTCAACCGCATCAGGGCCGACCACCTCGATCTTGCCAAGGGTGGATGCGTCAAACATGCCAAGCGATTTGCGCGTTTCGCGGCATTCGCGACGCACGGCGGCGTCCATATTCTCGCCGTCCTTGGGGAAATACCATGCACGACGCCACAGGCTGACCGGTTCGAACACGGCACCATTTTCTTCGGCCCAGCTATCGATGGGGGTTTTGCGGGTGACCTCGAAATGATCCCCCTTGTGATAGCCGACAAACGCCCCGAAAGTCGTCGGGGTATAGGGCGGGCGGAACGTGGTCAGGCCGACTTCGGGCTGTTTCTTGCCAAGCGCATCGGCGGCGATGTTCAGGCCGTTGATGTTTGACATCTTGCCCTGATCGGTGGCCATGCCATTGGTGGTGTAGCGTTTGACATGCTCGATCGAGCGCATGCCTTCGCGCACCGCAAGGCGCAAATCCTTGGCGGTGACATCGTTCTGATAATCGACAAAGGCACGGGCCTTGCCAGCGTCAAGGTCGGTCGGAAGTTCGGTGTGGCTGGCGCCCGAACCGGGGCGATCATCGGCAACCGAAAGCGTTTTGACCGTGGCGGTTTTGCCAAGTGCTTTGGCCGCCGCAGCGCCCATTGCGGCCCCGTCATTAAGGGCGGCTTCGATCCCCCAAAGCCCACGCCCGGCACCGGCGATCTGGCAATCCTCGGTAATGCGGTCGGGCAGGAAGGTCTGGCTTTGGTCATCCCATTTAAGCGTCCCCTTGGTATGGGAAAACAGATGGAGCGACGGGGTCCAGCCCCCGCAGACCAGAAGGCTGTCGCAGGCCAATGTCTGGGCGGCCATAACGGTGCCATTTTCAACCTTGTTGATCCGCACCGATTTGATGCGCAGGCGGCCCGAGGTGCCGGTTGCGGTATAACCGGCAAAGACCGTGATCCCGCGTGCGGCGGCTTCCTTGACAAGGTCGGCATTCGGGGTCGGGCGGGTGTCGACAATGGCCTCGATCTTCGTTCCGGCCGATGCCAGATCAAAGGCGGCATACCATGCACTGTCATGGCTGGTGACGATGACGGGATTGTTTCCGACACGCACGCCATAGCGGTTCAGGTAGGTTTGCGCCGACCCGGCCAGCATCACGCCCGGACGGTCATTGCCATCAAATACCAGTGGTTTTTCAAGGGCACCCTGCGCCAGAATGACCTGTTTGGCGCGGACCCGCCACATCCGTTCCCGCGGGGTGCTGGCGGCCGGGTTTTCGAGATGATCGGTCAGTTTCTGACACAGGCCGATCATGTTCTGATGGTAATAGCCAATTGCTGTGGTGCGGGTCATGATCCGCACACCAAGGTCGGTCAGGGCATCAAGCTCGGCCTCCAGCCAGTCCCATGCCGGTTTGCCGTCAATTTTTGCCTGCGGTTCGCTTAAAATCGTTCCGCCCGGTTCGGCGTTTTCATCGACCAGTGTGACGCGAAGCCCGGATTCAGCGGCGGCACGTGCGGCGGCAAGGCCCGCAGGACCGGCGCCGACAACCAGAATATCGGTATGCAGATAACGGGATGCGTAATTGTCCGGATCGGGTTCGGTCGGTGACACGCCAAGACCGGCAGCCGCCCGGATGAAGGGCTCGTAAACCTTGTCCCAGAAGGAGCGCGGCCACATGAAAGTCTTGTAATAGAACCCGGCGGAAAACAGCATGTAAAGGCGGTCGTTGATCGCGCCGATATCGAATTTCAGGCTGGGATATTTGTTCTGGCTGTTGGTTTCAAGCCCGTTCCAGATTTCCTGCACGGTTGCGCGCGTGTTGGGTTCAAACTGCCCCTTGCCGCGACGTGTTCCGATCAGGGCGTTCGGTTCTTCCGACCCTGCGGCAATCGGGCCGCGCGGACGATGATATTTGAACGAACGCCCCATCAGGTGAACACCATTGGCGATCAGGGCAGATGCGACAGTGTCGCCCTCCAGACCCTGATAGGTGTCGCCGTCAAAGGTGAATGAAACCGGCCGATTGTGAAGGACCCGGCCACGCCCCGGAACACGGAAAGCGGTCATTTCGAAGGCTCCTTCTTTGCGGCATCTTCAAGCAAAACAGCAAGGTCAGGGCGCGGTTCGCCCGCCTTGTATGTCGTCAGGAACCGGTCCGAGACGGTGTCGCGCACGGCGTTAAAGAACCGGCCGCAGCCATGGGCATGACGCCAGCGTTCAAAATGCGGTCCCTTGACATTGGTGCGGATGAACAGGAAATCGCGCCATTCATCATCGGTTTTGTCCGCCGGATTTTCCGGACGCGCGATATGGGCTTCGCCGCCATAGGTGAATTCCAGTTCCGGCAGCGTTTCATCGCAATAGGGGCAATGGATGAGAAGCATGTTCGTTCTCCTCAGTGTGCGACGGCGGCTGCGGCCGCTTCGTCAATCAGACGGCCAGTCCGGAAACGGTCCAGCGTGAAGGGGGCGTTGATGTCATGCGGAGTGTCCTTGGCAACCGTCCATGCAAGCGTATGGGCAGCCCCCGGTGTGGCCTTGAACCCGCCCGTGCCCCAGCCGCAATTGACGTAAAGGCCCGGTACCGGGGTCATGCCAAGGATCGGGGAGCGATCCGGGGTCACATCCACAATGCCGCCCCATTTGCGCAGCATCCGCATGCGGTTGAAGATCGGGAAAATCTCGCAGATCGCGGCAACCGTATGTTCGATCAGCGGCAGGCCGCCACGCTGGGAATAACTGGTATATTGATCGGTGCCCGATCCGATCACGAGTTCGCCCTTGTCCGACTGGCTGATATAGGCATGCACGGTGTTGGACATGACGACACAGGGGAAGATCGGTTTGACCGGCTCGGATACCAGTGCCTGCAGCGGATAGCTTTCAAGCGGCATGCGCACACCGGCGGTTTCCATAACGACACTGGTGTGACCGGCGGCCGAAACCGCGACCTTTTTCGCACGGATAAAGCCCTTGGCGGTTTCAACGCCTTCAACCGCGCCATCCGGCCCGCGGCGGATCGCGGTGACCGGGCAGTTCTGGATGATGTCGACACCGCGTTGTGATGCCCCGCGTGCATAGCCCCACGCAACCGCATCATGGCGGGCGGTTCCGGCGCGCATCTGAAGGGCGGCACCGACGACCGGATAGCGTGCATTGGGCGAAATATTAAGCGGCGGACAGAATTCCTTGGCTTCCTGGGGCGTGAGCCAGCGGTTATCGACACCGTTCAGGCGGTTGGAATGGATGTGGCGCTGGAAAGACTGAACGTCGTGAACATTGTGTGCGAGCATCAGAACGCCGCGGCGCGAAAACATGACGTTGTAATTCAGATCCTGGCTAAGACCTTCCCAGAGATCAACGGCATGGTCATAAAGCCGCGCACTTTCATCATAAAGATAGTTTGACCGGATGATCGTGGTGTTGCGCCCGGTATTGCCACCCCCAAGCCAGCCCTTGTCGATCACGGCGACATTGGTGATGCCATGTTCCTTGGCCAGATAGTAGGCCGCGCCAAGCCCGTGCCCGCCGGCACCGACAATGACGACGTCATATTCTGCCTTCGGTTGGCTGTCGGGCCATTGCGCCTGCCAGTTCTTTTGTCCTGTAAGAGCATTCTTTAACAGCGACAAAGCAGAAAAATGCGTCATGAGAAGCGGCTCCACCAAGTGTCATGATTTTGCACGATTAGATGTGAATTTGCGACGTCGCGATTGGATATTTGCGTCATATCTGTTGTACATATTCGCCATCCGGGCAGGTAGTGTGCAATGGCGCAGCGGCAGGTTGCAAGTTCAGGGGGTATGTGCGCTGGCCTGTTAATTGTCCTGTTCTCTTGTTTTACAAGTTGCATGCCGCTAGTCTGTGACCTCCCGCCACCAACGGAGAATCCCCGATGTCACGTTCTGACAAACATATCCTCGTCGTTTCGGCCATCCGGCCGCGTCATATGGAAGAACTGGCCGCGAAATACGAACTGCATCGCTGGGATCAGGCGAGTGACAAGGACGCGTTTCTTTCTGAAGTGGCAGACAGAATCACAGCCCTTGTTTCGACCGCCGGGGTCGGGGTGCCGACGGAGCTGATCGGGAAACTGCCGAACCTTAAGGTCATTACAAGTTTCGGGGTCGGTTATGATGCGATTGATATCGCGGCCTGTACGGCGCGCGGTATTCGCGTTTCCAATACGCCCGATGTTTTGAATGACGATGTCGCCGATACCGCGATCATGCTGCTGCTGGCGACGCTTCGGCGGCTGGTTGTTGGTGATCATTGGGCGCGCAGCGGACAATGGTCGGAAAAGGGGGCGATGCCGTTAACCACAACGGCACGCGGCAAGAAGCTTGGCATTGTCGGGCTTGGCCGGATCGGGCAGGCGATTGCCGCGCGGGCGGAGCCGATTGGCATGAAAATCGGTTATTTCGGACGATCCAAAAAGCCGGTCGATTATCATTATGAAGCCGATCTGATCGGGCTTGCGAACTGGGCGGATGTTTTGATGATTTCCTGCCCCGGCGGGGCGGCGACACAGGGGATCATCAATGCCGACGTTTTGAAGGCACTTGGCCCGCGCGGTTTTGTCATCAATATCGCCCGTGGTTCGGTGATTGATGAACCGGCCCTGATTGCGGCACTTCGGGATGGCGTGATTGCCGGGGCGGGGCTGGATGTGTTCCATAATGAACCGCATATGGACCGTGCCTTTGCCGAGTTTGAGAATGTCGTGCTGTATCCCCATAACGCCAGCGGCACGGTCGAAACCCGCGATGCGATGGCGCAGATGGTGGTCGATAATCTGGCACAGTGGTTTGCGGACGGGACGCTGGTAAGCCCGGTTAACTGATTGTATCGGCACCCGGTTTACGGTTGGCAGTAGCGCGCATGTGACCAAGGCGCTAGATTGTCCGTCATGAGCAAAACCGACCTTAAAATCCGGCTTAAAATCGAATTGCCCGATGGGGTTCGCCTTGGTTATGGCAAGATCGATCTGCTGCGCGCGATTGATCGTGAACAGTCGATTTCGGCGGCGGCGCGGTCGATGGGCATGTCCTATCGCCGGGCATGGATGCTGCTTGAAGAATTGAACAAAAGCTTTGCCACCCCGGTTGTTGAAACCCGGATGGGGGGGGCAGGCCGTGGCGGGGCCAGCCTGACCGGGACGGGGATGCGGATCATTGCGATTTACGACGATGCGCAAACCCGTGCAGATGAAGCGTTGGCGGACCAGTTGCGCAAGCTTGCCGATGAACTGGCGGGCGATCCGTCCCCGCCGACTGAAGACGGGTCTTAAAGATCGTCGGCGCGCAGATGCCCGTCGACCGTGACCGATTTGATCACCGCAAAGACCTTTTGTCCGATGGCAAGTTTCAGGCGTGTTGCCGACCATTGGGTGATGCGGGCATGGATTGTGCGGTTTTCACCGGTATCGTCATGACCCAGCCCCAGCGTGACATCCAGCGTATCGCCGCCATTATCGGCGATATCGCGGATCGTTACCGGCAGGACGTTATTGGCGCTGATCCCGGTCGGGGCTGTCCGGGCGATCATCACATCACGCGCCCGGATATGCAGGCGCACCGGGCTTCCGGATTTCTTGCCAAGGAAGGGCACGACAAATCGTTGCCCGGCACAGTCAAGGAAGCTTATGACACCCTTCGGGTCGCGGCTTTTGACCGTGGCCGGAAGCACGGTTCCCGTATCGAACTGCCCGGCAAGCGGGGCAAGGTCGGTTCGGCCCAGCATGTCAAACACCGATCCGCTGGCAAGCGTTTTGCCGCCTTCCATCACCACCATATGATCGGCCAGACGGGCGACTTCATCAATCGCGTGACTGACATAAAGGATCGGCAATTGCCGTGCGTCACGCAGATTTTCCAGATAGGGGATGATCTCGTTCTTGCGGCCCTGATCAAGGGCCGAGAGCGGTTCGTCAAGCAGCAGGATTTCCGGATTGCCCAGCAATGCCCGGCCCAGCGAGACGCGCTGTTTCTCGCCGCCGGAAAGAAGGTTGGGGCGTCGCGATAGCAAGCCGCCGATACCGAGCATCGCGATGACATCATCACAGGCGGCTTTGTTCATGGGCCGGTCGCAGCGTTTATGGCCGTAAAACAAATTGGCCGCGACACTCAGATGCGGGAACAGTCTGGCATCCTGAAAGACATAACCGACCCGGCGCTTGCGCGGTGCCAGATTGATCCGCTTCATGCTGTCATAGACAAGGCGGTCATGGATGGTGATGAGCCCCCGATCCGGGCGCAGCAACCCGGCAATCGCATTGATGATGGTGGTTTTGCCGCTGCCTGACGGGCCAAAAAGGGCGGTAATTCCGGGCTCGGCAATATCGAACTGCGCATGCAGGTCCAGCTTGCCGATCTTGTGGCGGATATCGACGGAAATGCTCATGCGCGGGCCCTTTTGCGAATATGGCGCATGGCAAATTCCGAAAGCAGAAGCCCGATCAGGGCAAGTCCGATGGAAATGGCCGCAAGGCGTGCGGCGGCCAGTTCGCCGCCCGGTGTCTGGATTGCGGTATAGATCGCAAGTGGCAGGGTGCGTGTTTCACCCGGAACGTTGGACACAAAAGTAATGATGGCACCAAATTCGCCAAGGCTTGCGGCAAAGGCGGTAATCGCCCCGGCAATGATACCGGGCAGGGCCAGCGGCAATGTCAGGCTGAAGAACCGGTCAACCGGCCCGGCCCCCAGCGTTTCGGCGGCGTGATACAGGCCGGGGTCGATATTTTCCAGTGCCAGCCTGATGGCGCGGACCTGAAACGGGAAGCTGACAATCCCCGCGGCCAGTGCCGCACCGGTCCAACTGAAAATCAGGCGGATATCGAACGTTTCCAGCAACCACGCGCCAAGCGGCGCGCGGGTGCCAAAACTGATCAGCAGAAGATAGCCCATCACAACCGGTGGCAGGATCAATGGCAGATGCACCAGTGCATCGACCAAAATCCTGCCCGGAAAGCGCGCCTGCGCCAGAAGGGCAGCGGCCAGAATGGCAAAGGGCAGGGCACATATCACCGCCACGCCGGAAATGCGCAGGCTAAGCAGCAGGGCTTCGATCTCGGCGTCGGTGAGTGTGATCATGGTTTGTTATTGTGTCTTCGGGCTGGTTGCCGGGCGTCTGAAACCATATTCCGCAAAAATGGTGCCCGCGTCATCCCCCAAAAGCCACGCCAGCAATTTTGCGGTTGCGGGTTTGGTCTGTCCGGCCGTGATCGCAACCGGATAGGTAATGGCCGGATGACTGTTTTCGGGGAAGGTGGCAATGGTTTTGACATCGGTGGCGATGGCGGCATCGGTGGCGTAAACGATGCCAAGCGGTGCCTCGCCCCGTTCCACCAGTGCCAGGGCGGCGCGCACATTGTCAGCACGTGCCAGCCTTGGTTCGACGGTGTTCCATTGACCAAGGTTTTCAAGTGCCTGTTTGGCGTAAATGCCCGCCGGGACATGGTCCGGGTCGCCAACGGCAATGCGGTCCTCGTCACCGATCAGGCTGGTCAGATCGGTTTGGGACGTGATCGGTTCAAGGTTACTGTTGGCGGGGGCAATCAGAACAAGCGCATTGGCCAGAAGATCATGGCGGCTGTTGGCGGCGATCAGATCCTGATCAGCAAGCCAGGTCATCCATTTCTGATTGGCCGAGATGAATAAATCAGCCGGGGCACCTGCGGCGATCTGACGGGCCAGTGTCGATGAACTGGCATAGGATAGTTGCAACGTGTCGCCGGTTGCCGTGGCATAGCTTTGGGCCACCTGCGTCATGGCGTCGGTCAGGCTGGCGGCGGCAAAGACCGTGATTTCTTCGGCGCGGGCGGTGGTTGCGGCAGCCAGAAACAACAGGGACGCAAGAGCGGTTCGGATCAGATCGCGCATGGCAAAATTCCGGGCTGGAGGATGAACGGAGCAGATGATCATTTTCCGCTATATTCGATAAAATATAGCGGGACGTCAACCATCTGTGCCATCAGATGGAGCCTGCCGGGGCGTGCGGGCCAAAAAAGAAAGGACCGGCATGGCCGATCCTGTTCGGGAATTTTCGATTGGATTGGATCAGATCAGTCACAGACCGAACGCAGCGGATCGTTTTCGTCCATCGTAAACCATTCTTCGATGCCAATCGGGAATCCGTTGCCATCAAGGGCGGTTTGAGCGGTGATGTAGCCGCGTGTTCCGGCATTGCAATCCACCAGATGGGTTAGGGCCAGCGTTTCTGAACCTTTTTTCAGAAGCAGGGTCGTGACCCGTTTATGACCGGGATTGTCCGGATTAGCGACGACCTTTTCCCGGTCAATGGCGGTAAAGCGGTTGATCGGGGCAGAAATCAGTGTCCAGGGGGCAAAGGGATTTTCATCGGCAAAGGTCTGCACGATATCGATCTGGCCGGGCAGGCGACCGGCATAGCGGTCAAACCAGCTGTATTCATCCCAGATCATATAGGCAAACATGCCAATCGCCGCGACAAAGGGGATGACATATTTCGGTGCCTTGCGTCCCCAAAGGCGGAACAGCAACATGACCACACCGGCACAGGCAAAACCGACCACAACGGTCGTGATAATAAACACATACATCCGGCAAGAAGTCCCCTGATTTATTGTTATGACGGGATCGGTCTGGCGGGTGTTCCCGTTTCCCCTGATTACCGATTAACGCAGCACGCGGCGAAGCTCAAGTTCGCCTTTCGGATCACGCTTGGCAATCTGCGCCAGAAACAGGCCCGACGCGGCAATCGCATCCGACAGGGCATTGTGAATACGATAGGGTGGCAGATTATGGGTATGGCGCAGCGTTTCAAGTTTCAGCGCGCCCGATTTCATCGGTTGTCCCTGCCGGTGCAGATCACGAAGAGCCAGCACCAGGGTATCGACGGTCGGAATCTGCAAAGATGCACCAAAGTAACGTTTGCAGGCATGACCAAGGAAACCGAGCTCGATCGGCGCGTGATGGGCCACCAGAACCCGCCCGGCCAGAATGGGCAGGATATGGGCCAGCGCGATCTCGATATCGGGGGCCTGTTCGACGTCGCTGTCGAAAATGCGGTGCACGATTACCGAGCTTTCGCTGAGTTCCTTTTTCGGCCGCACCAGAAGATGCTGACAGCTTGAAAAATCAACTGCGAGCTGACGAATGATCACCAAGCCAATCGAGACGATTTCATCGTGTTTCGGATCAAGACCGGTGGTTTCCAGATCAAGGGCGACAAATTCGACATTCCGGATCGGCGTATCGGGATCGGCGGCGGGGATGTCGTAATAGGAACGAAGCGGCCCGGTCGCCCGGCGTTGCACCATCTGGCGGTAAAAGTCGCTATCGACGATTTTCTGACGCAGGCCCATTGTTATGTCCCGCTTTTGCCAAAGGCGTTCTCAAGGGCGGTCTGCAGGTTTTTGATCACCGAAAATGCGTCTTTCAGATGGGTGCGTTCAAACGCCGACAGGCTTTCGGGATGCAGGAAGTTATCGGGGCGATCCCCGTTGCGGATCTGCCGGACCTGATGTTTCAGCCGGGTGATGCTGATAAATTCAAATGCATCGAGAAGGTCGGACGCCCCCTGTTTGCTGATCGAGGGGAAGGTCATTGCGGCCTCCAGGCGTTCATAGGTGTTGACCGCATCAACACCGTTGGCCAATGCGTGAATCCGCGCAAGATCAACAATCGGTACAACCCCGTTATGCTTCATATCAAGCGTGCGGTCATGTTCACCACCACGAACCATCACGAAATTCTTGAAGAAGCCAAGCGGCACGTGATGGGTCAAAGCATTTCCGACCATGTAAGCCAGGAAAATACGGTTGCCCTTGGCTTTGGTGATGATCATGCGATGCAGGTCTTCAAAAATCGACCGCGTCCCATGGATCGGCCGCAAGTCGAACCAGACGGAGCACAGCATCAATGCCTTGGGTTCAGGCTGTTCGATCCATTTGTTGAAATATTGCTGCCAGACCCGGACAGGCTGCCGCCATTCGGCGGTTTTCGCCATCATTTCGCCGGGGCAATAGACATAGCCGACGGTATCAAGGCCATCGCAAACATAATCGGCCAATGACTTGAAATAGTCGCCGTGTTGATCGGGATCATAGGCGTCATCAAGGATCAGGCAATTGTCCTGATCCGACAGGGCGGTCTGTTCCTGTCGCCCCTGCGATCCGCCCGCCATCCAGACATAGGGCACGGGCGGGGGACCAAATTTTTCCTCGGCCAGTTGCAGCAGGCGCGATGTTGCCGCATCCGAAAGTGTTGTGACAATGTGCCCGGCATTGCGCGATGTCGCCCCGGCTTCGATCAGGTTGCTTAGCAGTTCGGGCACCTGTGCGATGACCTTTGCCATATCGGCGGGTCTGGTCATTTTACGAATGCGCCCGACCATATGAACCGCCGAAAGCGATTGGCGGGCCAGCAGGTTGTTGGTGGTGATCATGCCAATCGCCTTACCGTCCTTCATCACCGGAAGGTGTCGGACATTGTGACGCGTCATGGTCAGAAGTGCGTCAAAGGCATAATCGTCCGGCCCGATGCTGATCGGGTTCGGCGTCATGATGTTGGTCACCGGTTCGTCAAACGATCGGGCCTCGGCGACGACCCGGTTGCGAAGGTCGCGATCGGTCATGATGCCTGCGACTTCATCGCCGTTTTGCGTGATCAGCAGGCAGGAAACCCGTTCGGCGCTCATCAGCTTGCCTGCTTCGAGAATCGATGCGCCGATATCGATACTGACCAGATCACGCGCGATCAGATCGGAAACCCGGATGGACATCAGTTTAAGCTGATCATCATCACGCTTTTCAAGCAACTGCATGCCGCTTCGAAGTCGGGCACCGCCCATCTGTTCAAAGAAGTAATTGAACTGCGGGTATTTCCCCGCCAGATCGTGGAAATCCTTTTCGGGCAGCAGATAGACAAGGCTGTCTTCGAGCATGGTGATGTTGTTGGCGGCCTTGCCATTGCGGAACATCGCGCGTACGCCGAAACATTCACCTTCGCCAAGGCGGGCAAGAAGCTGGCCATCGGGGTCGCGTGTTTCGGTTCCGCCTGTCCGGATGATGTGCAGATGCAGGCATTGCTGTTCAGGTGAGAGGACTTTCGTCCCTTTGCGGAAATAGCGCGCGGTCAGGCGTTTGGGCAGGGCATTGATCACGTCGTCAGGCAAAAGGTCGAACGGGTGATGCTGCTTAAGGAAATCGCTGATTTCTTTTAATTCCAGACTCATATGACCTTCCTCCCTGTCGTGATGCATTGTTGCCCGAGTTCGCGGCAAAAGAAAAGGCCCCCGGAGGTAATTCCGGGGGCCAGCAACAGGTTTCTTGCAAACCAGTCGACCGATTAATGGTCAACGGCGCTACCGGCTCCTTTCGGAACACGGATATCTTCAATCATGTGCTGGATATGTTCCGGCGGTTCTGCGGTAACTTTCGAAACGCCGAACGCAACGAGGAAGTTCAGGATCATACCAACAACACCGATGCCTTCCGGCGAAATGCCGAACAGCCAGTTTGCCGGAACGTTTTCGATCAGTACCGGGATAAAGATGCCCTTGTAGGACATGATATAGCCCATGGTGAAGATCAGACCGACCAGCATCCCTGCAATCGCACCTTCGCGGTTAACCTTCTTGGAGAAGATCCCCATGATGATAACCGGGAACAGTGATGCCGCTGCCAAACCGAAGGCGAAGGCCACCACCTGTGCCACGAAGCCAGGCGGGTTGTATCCAAGATAACCGGCAATCACGATTGCGACGGCTGCCGCAATACGCCCGGCCATCAATTCCTGCCCTTCTGTCATATCTGGCGTAAACGTGCCCTTCAGAAGGTCATGCGAAACGCCCGAGGAAATCACAAGCAACAGACCGGCTGCCGTTGACAGTGCGGCGGCAATACCACCGGCTGCGACAAGGGCAATCACCCAGTTCGGAAGCTGTGCAATTTCCGGGTTGGCCAGAACCATGATGTCCCGGTCAACACTCAGTTCGTTACCGGCCCAGCCATATTCAGCGGCTTTGGCGGCAAATTCGGCATTGGCATCGTTATAGTACTGGATACGACCATCACCGTTCTTGTCTTCAAATTTCAGAAGACCGGTGGCCTCCCAACGGGTCATCCAATCCGGACGATCTTCGATTTTAAGGTTGCCTTCCGGATCACCAACCGCACCGATCTGCACGGTTTCCGTCAGGTTCAGGCGAGCCATCGCACCGACTGCCGGGGCAGTGGTGTAAAGGATCGCGATGAATACCAGCGCCCAACCGGCCGATGAACGTGCATCACGTACTTTCGGAACCGTGAAGAAGCGGACGATAACGTGCGGCAGACCTGCCGTACCGACCATCAGCGCAAGCGTGATGCAGAAGATGTCGATCGTCGATTTGTTGGTGGTGGTATATTCAAGGAAGCCCAGTTCGGTCACGATCTGGTTTAAACGATCAAGCATATGATCGCCCGTACCGTTAACCGTCGAACCGAATGCCAGCTGCGGCAGCGGATTGCCGGTCAGCTGGAAGGCGATGAAGATTGCCGGAATGGTATAGGCAACGATCAGCACGCAATATTGCGCAACCTGAGTATAGGTAATCCCCTTCATGCCACCAAGAACGGCATAAACGAAGACGATGCCCATGCCGACGATCAGGCCGGTCAGGAGTTCGACTTCAAGGAAGCGCGAGAACACGATACCGACACCGCGCATCTGGCCTGCAACATAGGTGAAGGAAATGAAGATCAGGCAGATAACAGCAACGATACGCGCTGTTTTGGAGTAGTACCGGTCCCCGATGAATTCCGGCACGGTAAATTTACCGTACTTGCGAAGGTAAGGTGCCAGAAGCATTGCCAGCAGGCAGTAGCCGCCAGTCCAGCCCATCAGGTAGACCGAGCCGCCATAGCCAAGGAAGGCAATCAGACCGGCCATTGAAATAAAGGATGCAGCAGACATCCAGTCTGCGGCGGTCGCCATACCGTTGACGACCGGGTTAACGCCCTTGCCAGCGACATAGAACTCGCCGGTGGTGCTCGCACGTGACCAGATCGCGATGCCGATATACAGCGCGAAGCTCAGGCCGACGACGATATAGGTAAGGGTAGTAAGATCCATTTGTCTGTCTCCCCGGATCCGGAATTTTCACCGACGTCAGTCGTCTTCGCGAACGTCGAATTCACGGTCCAGTTTGTTCATCTTGGACACGTAAACGAAAATCAACGCGACAAAGACGTAAATGGACCCCTGTTGGGCGAACCAGAACCCGAGTTCAAAGCCCGCAATCTTGATGTTGTTCATCACATCGACAAACAAGATGCCGAAACCGTAGGAAACGACAAACCAGATGATCAACAAGGTGGTCACCAGTTTTACGTTTCGCTTCCAGTAGGCTGCGCTTTGCTCATCCATAGCGCGTCTCCTTCCTAGAAAATGAAAACTTCCCTGCCGACCGGCTATTGAGTTCTTTTTTTGTGCCGGTCCGCCTGCTTTTGATGCAGTGGTGGTGTTTGCACGCACCATTGCCAACGAATTCGATAACAGTTTTCAGAATGCGCAAGAAGCTAATCATTAGTCGTAGACATTCGCGCGCCCGGGGTTCTCAACCTGCTGGAAATGCTGCAAAAACCTACCAAAACCGCCATTTTTTCGATGTTTTTCTGCGCTGCACAATGGCAGCCTGTTTTTAATCGAAATACGCGTATATTTGCTTGATTATGCATTATTAACGGTTGATTTTGCCCCGAGAGGTGTATTTCCGGGCGCGGTTTTGCCCGCGTCGTTTCCACCGATGCAGATTCAAAGCGCATCACAGCGATTGCGATTGTTTGTCATTGTTTGTAAGGGGCCGGTCGGTTACAAACGGGCAAAGCTTTCTGGATGGTCGCAATGCGACGATCCGCATGTCCCGGCATTGCCCGGGATTTCTCACATTTTGGATGGGGAATTTAATGGCATCCTACCAGTATATCTACGTCATGAAGGACCTGACCAAGATCCTTCCGGGCGGTCGCGAACTTTTCAAAGGCATTACGCTATCCTTCCTGCCGGGCGTGAAAATCGGTGTTCTCGGGAACAACGGTGCCGGTAAGTCGACCCTGCTTAAAATCATGGCGGGCATCGAAAAGGATTATTCCGGCGAAGCATGGCCAGCCGAAGGTGTTCGCGTCGGTTACCTTGAACAGGAACCGCAGCTGAACCCGGAAAAGGATGTTCTGGGCAACGTCATGGAAGGTTGCGGTCAGATCGTTGACGATCTCGCACGTTTCAATGAAATCAGCATGGCCTTTGGCGAGCCGATGACCGATGACGAGATGAATAATCTCCTCGCCGAGCAGGGGGAATTGCAGGAACGCATTGATGCGGCCAATGGCTGGGATCTTGAGCGTACGCTTGATATCGCCATGGATGCGCTGCGTTGCCCGCCCAAGGATTCAGATGTGACCAAGCTTTCCGGTGGCGAACGCCGCCGTGTCGCGCTTTGCCGTCTGTTGCTTGCAAAGCCCGACATCCTGCTGCTTGACGAACCGACCAACCATCTGGATGCGGAATCGGTTGCGTGGCTGGAACGTCACCTTGAAGATTATCAGGGTACTGTCATTCTGGTTACCCACGATCGTTACTTCCTTGATAACGTTACCGGCTGGATTCTTGAACTCGACCGTGGTCAGGGTATCCCGTATGAAGGCAACTATTCATCCTGGCTCGAACAGAAGCAGAAGCGTCTGGAACAGGAAGCCCGTCAGGAAGGTAGCCGTCAGAAACAGCTGGCATCCGAACTGGACTGGATCCGTCAGAACCCGAAAGGCCGTCAGGCGAAATCCAAGGCCCGTGTTCGTGCCTATGACGATCTCGTTGCCGAAGCCGCAAAGGCGGTTCCGGATTCAACCAAGATTGTTATTCCGATTGCCGAACGCCTTGGTAACGAGGTGATCACTGCTGAAGGCCTGACCAAGGCATTTGGTGACAAGCTTCTGTTTGATGATCTGCATTTCCGTCTGCCGCCGGGCGGGATTGTTGGTGTGATCGGTCCGAACGGTGCGGGTAAAACCACTTTGTTCAAAATGCTGACCGGCAGCGATACACCCGATGCTGGTACGCTCAAGATCGGTGAAACGGTCAAGATGGGCTATGTCGATCAGTCGCGTGACTCGCTTGATCCGAACAAAACCGTCTGGCAGGAAGTTTCCGACGGTCTGGACGAAATCCTTCTGGGTAAACGCCCGATGAGCTCGCGCGCCTATGTGTCGCAGTTTGCATTCAAGGGGGCGGATCAGCAGAAAAAGGTCGGGCAGCTTTCCGGTGGTGAACGTAACCGCGTTCATCTTGCCAAGATGCTGAAATCCGGTTCTAACGTCCTGCTGCTCGATGAACCGACCAACGATCTTGATGTCGATACGCTTCGCGCGCTTGAAGAAGGTCTGCTGGAATTTGCCGGCTGTGCCGTGGTTATCTCGCACGATCGTTTCTTCCTTGACCGTATCGCGACCCACATCCTGGCTTACGAAGGCAATTCGCATGTCGAATGGTTCGAAGGCAACTATCAGGAATACGAAGCGGATTATAAACGCCGTTACGGTGACGCGGCCGACCGCCCGCATCGCATCAAATACAAGCCGCTGACGCGCGGTTAACAATAAAAGGCCGCCCGCTTGCCTGCCGGGCGGCCTTTTATTATCCCCATCTGGGGGATGCATTAAAAAAGCCACCGGAAAATCACCGGTGGCTTTTTGATTTCCGTAAAGGTCGTGACGGAGTTATTTTCCGACTTTTTCGCGCAGATTTTCGGTCAGCGCAGAGACCTTGCCGCCGTTTTTCTGGATGACGGCGGTGAATTCGTCGCGTTGGGTGATGCCCATGCTCAGCCCTTCGACGGTGACGTCGATGATTTTGTACTCGTCGCCAAATTCGCGCAGACGCCAGATAATCGAAACCGGCGGACCGTCCGGGCGGACAAACTGCGAATTGACGAAGGTATCCTTGTTCTGCTGTTTCTCGTCGCCGACAACGAATTGCTCGCCATTGAAATCCTTGAACTGACTGGCGTAGTTAAGCGCCAGATAGTCCTGGAGAAGATCGGCGAACTCGTTGAGTTCTTCCTCGGAGATCGAGCGCCAGTAACGTCCCAGAACAAACCGGGAAATCACATCCATTGCGAAGTAACGGTCCATCAGCGCAACAAAGTTCTGCCGACGGGTATCGTTGCTAAGCGACTGGTCGGTCAGGCCGATAATCGCTTCATTCGCAAGAGTCTTGATTACCTCGGATGCGTTGCTGCTTACAGCGACCTCTACCGTCAGGGACGGCGCAGTGTTTGCATTACCTGCAAATGCAGGACCGGCCAGAAGGCCGGTCGCGCTAACGATTGCTGCCGCCAGTGCGGGAATCGTAAATTTGCTTTTCATGTTCGATCGAACCATTAATTTGCCGCAGCTTCAAACGCATCGTCGAAGTCGGCAGAAGCGCTTTCGTCTTCGAAATTCGGTGCCGAAGGATCTGCACCGTTCCGAATGGCGGCGTTGCGTTGCTGACGATACAGGCTACGCAAAGCGGCATAATAGTCAATCGACGTCTGCTGCAATTCGTTGAGCTGGTTGAGCGTACGATAGCGTGCGTCAAGTGCTGTCAAACCCAGCGAACCAAGATAGAGCGCATCAAGGGTATCGCTGTTCCGGCTGCCCCAGGTCAGCGGGTTTGCCACGTAATCAACGGCAATGCCGGTCGTATCACGCAAGTTCGACGGACCAAGCAGCGGCAGGACGATGTAAGGACCGCCGCCGATACCGTAATGGCCAAGAGTCTGGCCGAAATCTTCTGAATGATATTCGATGCCGAAATCGGCAGCCACATCATTGAAACCAAGGAAGCCGATCGTGGTGTTCATGATGAAGCGCTGAACGGTGTCAGCCGCCTGATCAGGTTCCCCTTGCAGCAGCGAGTTCAATGCATTAACCGGCTCGCCGATGTTGCGCACAAAACTGCGGACAGCTGTTTTTACCGGCTGCGGTGCAATGTCGCGATACCACATGGCGGCTGGGTAAAGGACCATAAAGTCTACGGCGCCATTAACCCCGTGCACGACCCGGTTCACCGGTTCGAGAGGGTCATAGTCACTCATGTCCTGTGCCGGCTGGGTGGACGCGCATGCTGTCAGCATGGACAGAGATGCACCAGCGCACAGCGAAAGCAAAGTTCGAAGCTTCATTATTTTTTGCCAAACGATTTTCGATACAAACTTTCCCCGACCCCGAGACGTTTTTGAAATCGGGATTTCAAAAACGCTACCTGTCCTGTTGCCCGCGAAGAAAACAGGACCATGCATCGCGCACGTCTCAGATACCAATGTGGTTAGCATAGGGAAAGTTTAAACACCAGCACACAAAATTATGTGCCCGATCAATGGGATTTGGCGTGTTGCTTTTTTGCCATACCCCTTTGGGGTGGGTAAATAGGTCTTGATTAAATATAAACATATCTTTATGTCTTTGCAGAGTTAGCGGAGGTGGCGAAATGGAACAGGTCCTTGCAAGGTTACGCGCGGCGGCAGAGGCGACACGTCTTCGCCTGCTGGCGATCTGTGCCGAATGCGAACTGACGGTCAGCGAGATCACCCAGATCATCGGGCAGAGCCAGCCGCGTGTGTCACGTCATCTGAAATTGCTGTGCGAAGCCGGTTTGCTTGTCCGATTCCGTGAAGGGACATGGGTTTTTTATCGCACACCCAATACAGGTCCGGGGGCCGAACTGTTGCAGCCGGTTCTTGATTTGTTGCCCCGCGATGACGAAACCCTCTTACTTGATCGTACCCGGCTTGAGCAGGTCAAGGCGCAGCGCGAACAGATTGCGACGGAATATTTCCGTGCCAATGCCGATGACTGGGATCGAATCCGGTCACTTCATGTCGACGAAGCAGTGGTCGAACGGGCGCTTGTTGACGCCATCGGCGATCTTTCCGGGGGCCGTATTCTTGATATCGGGACCGGTACGGGCCGGATTCTGGAACTTCTGGGCAAAACGGCCGAAGAAGGTGTCGGTGTTGATATGTCGCGCGAGATGCTGGCGGTCGCACGCGCACGCTTGCAGCGCGCCGATCTTTCGAACTGTCTGGTACGGCAGGCCGATATGTATCAACTGCCTTATCCGGCCGGAATGTTTGATGTTGTGACCCTGCATCAGGTGCTGCATTACGCCGAACGCCCCGAAGCCGCCATCGCCGAAGCTGCCCGCGTTCTGGCACCTAATGGCAGGCTGGTGGTGGTTGATTTTGCAACCCATGACCGCGAAGAACTGCGTGAAGAGCACGCGCATCGGCGGCTTGGCTTTGAAGACGGGGCGATCAATACGTGGTTTCGCGCATGTGAACTTTCGCCCGGCGATGTCATAAGCCTGCCGGGCAAGCCCCTGACGGTGCGAATCTGGTCTGCACATGCATCCGCAAAGGAACAGAAGGCGCAGATCGCGAACAATCATAACGAAGCTGCCGAGTAACAAACCGGCAGCTTGATACCATAATAATGATGAATAACGACCCGTTCCACCGGAACGACAAGACAGGATTAAAAGAATGACGGTTAAAAACGACATCGCACCACAGGGAACATCCCGCAGCGATTTGCGGATTTCGTTCGAATTCTTTCCGCCGAAAACGGAAAAGATGGAAGAAACCATGTGGCGTTCGATCCACCGTCTGGCGCCGTTGAACCCGTCTTTTGTTTCGGTAACCTATGGGGCAGGCGGGTCAACCCGTGACCGCACGCATAGCAGTGTCACCCGCATTCAGGGCGAAACCGGCATTCCGGCGGCCGCCCACCTGACCTGTGTTGGTCACACCCAGGACGAAATTGAGGGTATCGCGCGCAACTACTGGGATGAAGGCATCCGATCAATTGTTGCCTTGCGCGGTGACCTGCCTGATGCGGGCGATAAATATGTGCCGACGCCGGGGGGATATCCTTATGCGGTTGATCTGGTCGAAGGACTAAAGCGGATTGCGGATTTCGATATTTCGGTTTCGGCCTATCCGGAAACCCACCCGGATGCCCCCAGTGCCGATTTCGAAATCGAATATCTGAAGCACAAGATCGATGCCGGTGCGAACCGCGCGATCACGCAGTTCTTCTTTGATAACGAGGTTTTTCTTCGGTTCCGTGACAAATGTGTTGCTGCCGGGATCACCGCACCGATTGTGCCGGGTATCCTGCCGGTGACCAATTTCGGATCGCTTTTGAAATTTGCCGATATGTGCGGCGCATCGGTGCCCAAGCGCCTGCATTGGCGGTTTGAAGACCTTGACGAAGATCCCGATACGCGCCGCATGGTCGCCTTCCACGAAGCCATTTCACAGGTCGAGGGCCTGATGGCCGAAGGTGTTACCGAATTCCATTTCTATACGTTAAACCGTGCCGAACTGACATATGCCATCTGTCATGCGTTGGGTATTCGCGGTGTTGCACAGGCTGCTGCCTGAACCACCCGCCAGAAACCCTGCATGATCAAAACGACTGGATGACGATGATGAATGACCGCAAGGAACGCATTGCCCTGCTGCGTAAACGGGCCGAAAACAAAATCCTGATCCTTGATGGTGCGATGGGCACCATGATCCAGAAGCACAAGCTGAGCGAGGAAGATTATCGCGGTGAACGCTTTGCCGACTGGAAACAGGATGTGAAGGGCAATAACGACTTGCTGTCATTGACCCAGCCAGACATCATCAAGGATATCCATCTGCAATATATTGCCGCGGGTGCCGACCTTCAGGGGACCAATACCTTTAGTGCGACGACGATTGCGCAGGCCGATTACGGCATGGAAAGCCTTGCCTACGAGATCAATTACGAAAGTGCCAAAATCGCGCGCGCGGCCTGCGATGAATGGGAAGCCGCCCATCCCGGCGATGTGCGCTTTGTCAATGGTGCCATCGGCCCGACCAACCGCACCGCATCGATTTCGCCCGATGTGAATAATCCGGGCTTCCGCGGGGTTAATTTTGATCAGCTGCGCGAAGCCTATAAGGAAGCTGTGAACGGCCTTCTGGATGGCGGGGCGGATACGCTTCTGGTGGAAACCATTTTCGATACGCTCAATGCCAAGGCTGCGTTATTTGCCATCGACGAAGTGCTTGAAGAACGTGGTGAAGATGTACCGGTTCTGATTTCGGGCACGATCACCGATGCCTCTGGCCGGACTCTTTCGGGGCAGACGACCGAGGCGTTTTATAATTCGGTCCGTCATGCCAAGCCGTTCTCGATCGGGCTTAACTGTGCATTGGGGGCGGCACAGTTGCGCCCCTATGTGCAGGAACTGTCGCGCATTGCCGAATGCCGTGTTTCGGTTTATCCCAATGCGGGCCTGCCCAACGAGTTCGGTGAATATGATCAATCGGATGCCGAAATGGCGGCCTTGGTCAAGGAATGGGCCGATACCGGCATGGTCAATCTGCTGGGCGGCTGCTGTGGCACGACGCCACCCCACATCAAGGCGATTGCCGATGCGGTGGCAAATGCGACCCCGCGCAAATTGCCTGTGATTGAACCGAAAATGCGTCTTTCGGGCCTGGAACCATTCAACGCCGCCTGATGCCGG
>TARA_R100000049_G_C1957452_1_pt1 | contig 24846 bp, 24 predicted proteins | sample TARA_R100000049 | Tara Oceans TARA_R100000049 (sample SAMEA2619992) | marine metagenome | biome: marine biome (ENVO:00000447); feature: mesopelagic zone (ENVO:00000213) & marine oxygen minimum zone (ENVO:01000065); material: "saline water (ENVO:00002010), including plankton... | reverse complement strand
TGTGACTCCCCAAAAGTCGGTGTCCAACTTTCGGGGGTCACTTCAGTACATTTCGAGTGGTGAAATGTGTCGGGGGTCTGACCCCGTTTTGGATTATTCAGCCCTCTTCATGATCTCCGTGTGCTCTCCAGACACAATCGCCTCTACCCGCCGGTTCTGGGCGCGGCCTGCGTCGGTTTCGTTGGTGGCAATCGGCTGGGACTCGCCCATACCCGTGGTGCGGATGCGGTCGGCGTTGATGCCGAAGTGGTCGATCAGCACCTTCATCACGGCATCAGCACGGCTCTTGGACAATTTCTGGTTGTAGGTAGACGGGCCGGTGCTGTCGGTGTGGCCTTCCAGCAGAATGCGGGACGTGGGGTACTGTTTCAGTACGGTAGCCAGGTTTTCCAGTTCCGGGTAGAACGACTGGCGCACTTCCGTTTTGTCGTGTTCGAACTCTACGTACAGGGTTTCTTTAATTTCCCGGGTCAGCTCCTTGGCGCAGCCGTTGTCATCCACCAGGGCTCCTTGTGGGGTATCCGGGCATTTATCGCGGTTGTCGGGTACTCCATCGCCATCAGAGTCGGCAGGGGCTACGGCCATCTTGGAGAAATCCAGCGGCCGCCGGCTAACCGGGGACGGCGGGTATTCGCGGCCGAACACATAGTGAATACCGGCGAATACCTGGGCGTCGAAGTACTCATCTTCCACCTCGATACGCCCGCGTACACCGGCCCCCGCCAGGAACCTCGGTGCAATCATTTTCTGCAGACCGCCCTCGCCGTACAGCATATCCTCACCCTTGGAACCGTAGGATTTCAGTTCGATATCCGCATGGCTGTACCCTGCACCGGCAAAAGGTCTCCAGCCGAACAGCCGGTAGCTGGCCGGGTGCAGGCGGCCACCAATGGTGCCCCGCAGTATGTCTGCATCGCGGTTAAAGTTGCGGGTGTCGGTTTCTGCGTAGCTACCCTGAAGCAGCAGGCTGACATTCGGATTGAACTGATGGGTGAAGTTAACGCCAAACTCCCAGTAGTTGGACAAATCATCCACTGCGCCGGATTTGTTCTCGGAGTTCCCTGAATCTACATAGCTGGCTTCAAGCCCCAGGCTGCTGTATTTCAAGGGAAAGTCCTGAGAGGCCAGAGCCAGCGAGGGCAGGGTTAACGCTGCAGCAATCACTGCAGTCCTCAAGGTTGGCATAGCTGAAACTCCTTGTTGTTTACTGACGTTGCTTGTCGTTTTCGATTTGTGATGCTAAGTATAGCACTGTATATTCGATATTATTTTTCGGCGCTGCCCGGCGATTGTCTGCCACCAGGGGCATCCGGTAGCGCCCGGAGTTGATCTGGTGGCCAGGGAGGGCGCTATGAACAGTAGCCTGCACACAACAAACGCTAGCATGATCATTTCATGGTTGGTTATTGCTGGATTGTTTTTATTGGTTATTTTTCAGTACTGGGAAGTAACCCGCTACCGGCGTAGGTTCAATAGGCTTCTTGGCGAAAGACTGGGCCTGGATGGTGAGGGGAGAGCCCCCCATTCCACCCAAAGCTGGTTTGTCGGCGAGTTGATGTTGCCGGTTATTCTGCTGGATACTGCGAAGGCCCGTGTGCTCAGTATCAGCCCCGGTGCCCGTGAATGGATGGCGGGCCTGGGAGTTTACCGGCCGGAAACCTTCATAGAACGACAGCTTGCCGATAACGATGGCGAGAACCTGAGTTTTCGTGAATTGAAGGAGCAACTGAGCCTCCACCACCGCGAATCAGTAAGCTTTATCGACCAGGTTGAACTGGTGGATGATGTGGGGCGTACCCGGCGCCTTGCCATTAACGTGACCTCGCTGCCGCTGGCCTGTACGCGGGGCGATCAATTGCTGGTGTTCGTGTCTGGCGTGATGTCAGAAACCGATGACGACACCGCCTTTCAAAAGTTCTACCAGCTGATCGGCGCCACGCTTACCCAGCCCAGCCTTCCGCTGGCCCTGAACTCCATCTTGTCTGCCCTTGCCAAAACCACCAGCCAGCCTGTGAGCTTGTCGGTGAGCATTTACCGCCCGGAAACCGATAGCCTGGAGCTCACAACCCGCAGGGATTTGCCGGATGCCCTGACCGAACCCCTTAAAACAGCAGCAGCCGGTTACGGCCACGGAGTGCATGCCACTGCTGCAATACTGGACCGGCCGGTTTTGCAGGACCTGCGCAAGCCGAGCGATTCGTTGCCAAGGGCCCTGGCAGCAAAAATGATGGCAGCGGGCGTAACTTTCTGGGCATCCTGGCCGGTATGTGGGCTCAACGGCCAGTTGCTGGGCACATTAGATGTATACGGTAACAGGCCGGGGGTGATTGACCGGTTATCCGGGCGGGTTCCGCTGGCCATTCATCTGGCCGCCGCCACGCTGGAGCGCCATCACGCCGCGAGGGAAGTGCAGGCCCGGGTGCAAAGCCTGGAGCGGCAGGCCCTGTTTGATCATCTCACTGGCCTGTACAGCCGGGGGAAGACAGAAGAGGCCATGCGCCAGGCCATTGCCCATGCCCAGCGCTACAAAACGCCGCTTGCGCTGGCAATGTTCGATATCGACCTGTTCAAGCGCATCAACGATACCTGGGGCCACGACATGGGGGATGAAGTGCTCCGGTCGCTTTCGAACCGGGTTCGCCAGACCGTTCGCGGTGCGGACGTGGTTGGCCGCTGGGGTGGTGAAGAGTTTCTGTTATTGCTTCCGGAAACCCGCCTGGAAGATGCCATGCTGGTGGCTGAAAACATTCGCAAGAAAGTGGAAGACGGCAACTACAGCCCGGTGCCGGTGGTTACCGTTAGCCTGGGCGTTGCGGACTACCAGCTGGGCGACACGCCGGAAACCCTGGTTAAGAAAGCGGATGAAGCCTTGTACGCCGCCAAGGAAGCCGGGCGCAACCGGGTGGTGGCGCACACCGGTTCAGGTTACAGGGAGGCTGCGTCCTGATGTTCGGTTGCCGGCGCCTTGAAGCTGACTTTTGTGCCAGGCGGTATCACGGTGGTTTCGTCGGTACGAATGGCGTCCATATTGAACACGGTGAGGAACTTCGCAGCACCAAAGCGGGTTTGCACATCGTAGGCGATGGCATTCAGCTCGTTGTAGGGCGGCAGGGCAACCAGCTTGTCCAGCAGGTCCATCCGGTTGGATGCTTTGCGTGGGAAGTCTTCGTTGGGGGCGCCTTCTTCATCTAGCCAGCGATTCCAGTGCTGGTTTATATCATCCAGCACTTCCCGGTTAGCCCGCTGGGGCAGGTTCAGGAACCGGCAGTGGCCAAAATTATCCAGCTTCTGTTTGTTGGCATCCCACTCGCCGATATCGATTTTAACGTCGGCAAAGCAGACTCCGGCACCAGAGCTGGCACTCTGGCGGACTGCAGCGCCAATCAGGCTGCCTGGGCCTTTGTGGCCGTACAGCAGGGTAACGCCCTTGGTGGGCAGCCGGAAGCCGTCATGCTGGAAGTAGTCTGGCCTGCAAATAATATGTGTGTCGGGCTGGGAATCACCCTCAAAAAAGAAGAACGTTTTGGCCCCGATAACAGACACGCTAGTGAATCCTTGTGACAGTTCAGTGCGCCCCATGCGGCGCTACGGCAAAATTGCCAGACTCAATAATTGGTTATGTTAACATCGTACACATTTTTGGAAAAACATACCCTATACCATACAGGTACTGTGCATGCAGCAATCCAGAAGCCGGCAATCCCGGAATGAGCTGACCCACCCCTCGGCACCGATCAGTGGTAATACGCTGATGAACCTTAAACTGGTTCTCGAAAGTGTAGTGGGTGATGGGGAAATCCGGGACCTTGACCTTGCCATGTTGCTGAACGTGCCGGTAAACCGCCTGGGCCGCCTGAAAAAGGCCGGTGCCCCCGCGGGCGCTGCTGAAACGCCGGATCCGGATGACGAACAGGACGATGCGGTCGCCGCGACGATTCGCCCCAACCAGGCCATCCTGGTACGCCTTCTTCTGAAACACCCGGAATACGCGCCGCTGACCATGCGCCCGGGTAATGCCGAGATGTTCGAACTGATTGCTCCGCTGATGCCCGGCACGGGCAGCAATGGCAAGATGGCCGGCAAGCAGGGTTACGCGCCGCTGTTTGGTCGCTCCTACGTGTCGTCCTACAAAATGCTGGCCGAGGCGGAATCCACCAGTTTGCCGGTTGTCCGTTTGCAGTTGTTGATTGTTGGCCGGCTGGGGGAAATGTTCCGGGAGCTGTGCCTGAAAAAAGTGCTGCAAGCCGCCAAAAAAGTGCCGGACTATGTCTTGCAAAGCCTGAAGCACGATGCCGGCTGGCAGTTGCTGAGAGCCCGGGACTCGCTGACCGACTGGATGCCGGATGTGGTTTTCGAGGAATTCAGTGCCGAGCTGCTCAGCCAGTGGCGCACCTGGTTTAACGAATGCTACATGACGGTGCTGCGCGACGAAGCGTTGTCACGGGACCTGGACCCGGACAAGGTGGCGCTCAAAGGTAACTGGACCAACCGGAAGAACGTAGAGCCGGCAGATCTTCAGAACTACGACCGCGCCACACAACCGATTCTCGGCTGTGAAGACAGCCTGTTCAGTATCTTCCGGGAAAGCTTCGGGCTGACCAGTGCCGAGGCGTTCTGGGCGCTGGGGCTGCAGGTGAAAGCTTTTTACCGTTTCCGCCAGCGCGCCCGGCAGCGCATCGACGCACCCTCAGCCCTGCTGGTCCGTTACCTGTTCCGTTACCCGGACGACATCCGCCACATTATTCCTGCACCACCCAGTGGCGAAAGCATTCTGCAAAGTATTCAACAGGACGATCCGGCCTTCCGCACCAGCCAGCTGGGCCCGATGTTTGGCGCCTCCCGGGTGATGAGCTACGAATTTGCGGCAGACCAGCACTCGAGCCCCTTCTTCGCCCGCCGCCTGGCCACCATTTATGCCGAACAGAAGCGTCGGGGTCAGCCGATTTATGCCCAGTTGCGGCAGTGTGTGGAAGACGAGCTGAAAGCCAGAGGGCTGGATTCCAGGGAATTCTGGCGTGACGGGCGTTGGAACCCTTGAGTTTCAAAAGTTAGAAGATGCAGGTTTGTGTAACTGCGTGTGTCAGTCGTGTTGCTGGCTTGGCCCCTTACGACAATAGATGAAGAAAGGCTCCCTTTTCTTACAAGATTTTGCACCCTTGGGGCTGTACAACTTGCAATAAGTAGATACCATCAGGGTATAAAGATGATACAGGTCAATATTGAATAACTTGGTCGATGTTAGGCGGCGAATTTGTCGCTTGGTGGTTTTAAATTCAATCAACAACAGTAAGCCAGAGGTGATCAGTTATGAAACTTGATAAAGCAGCAGTTGCTCGGATTAAGAATGCTACGCCTAAGAAGCAGAAGGGGGCTTCTTCGCTGGAGTACATTATGTTGGCGGCGGTGATTATTGTTATCGTGGGCGCAGCGTTCACGACAGGGTTGGGTAATGATGTGGTTGACTTTGTCAAAGGCATATTTGCTGATGCTACAACCAAACCGACCGCCCCAACAGGAACTCCGTAGTCCTGTTCGCACACCTGAGCGAATCGAGTTTTCTGGGGAGTAAGGGCTCATTTTCATGACTGCTTTAGATCCGCGGGTGGTGCAGTTTAAGGGGCAGTCTGGTGTGGTTGCCCTTGAGTTTTTAATGGTGCTGCCGCTACTCGTTGGGCTACTTTATGCCGGCCTCGTATATGGCGTGCTGTTCTTTCACAAGCTTGAGATGCAGCGAGCAGTCGATATAGCTGCCACCGCGGTTTTCAGTTTGGACCGAAGGCAGCATGCCGAATTCGGAAGCAATGCAGTGGCGCACAGTCAGAGTGCATTGGGAGGATTGTCAGCCCAATTGCCTGCACGAATCCGAAATCACATTATAAAAGAGGAATGCCTGGATAGATCAGAGGGAGGGGTGGAGATGCTTGTGTGTGAGCTAACGGTAAGCAGTTCCGAGCCTTTCTTGCCCCAACTGAACCTTGGATATTTGGGTAGCTTTCCTCCTCAGCCAAGCGAGTTGTCGGTAAAGGCCGCTGTGGCTTTTTGATCGCAGGTCAGGCCTATGACGTTCCAAACAAACACGGACGGGAATACAACAAATGAGGACAAGGCTCGTGTCCACCCTGCCAGCCCTGCTGCTGGCCCTGGTGGCGATCATTCTGGCGGTTGTGGGGTTGGTCAGATACAACGATCAGCCTGCAGCTACCTCATCATCGACAACCGGTCAGGTTGCCCGGTCTGAGCCGGCCGGCGAGAAGGAGCCGGCAAAGCCGACATTCACCTACCTGTTCGCTAAAGAGGATATCGAAGCCGGCACCGAGCTGAAGCCGGAGCTGTTCTCTGAAGTAACCACCACGGTTGAGCTGCCGGGCGCCCTCGCTAAAGACTCAGCGACCTTCGGCGAAGCTATCCCCAACCCCCTCAAAGCGGGTGCCCCGCTCACTGACTACGCCATGGAAGACTCAAGCATTCTGCAGCGCGAGCTGCCGGAAGGCATCCGTGCCGTGGCCTTTGACCTGAACCCCTTGTCTGGCATCGGTGGCCTGTTGCGCCCTGGTGACCTGGTTGATGTGGTGGCTACGTTCAAGGGCAACTCTGCGGATAGTGCCCTGAGTACCGTGTTGCTGCGGGAAGTCGAAGTGCTGGCTATGCGCGGAACAACCGACCCCTCCGGTGGTGCTGATGACGATGACCGTCGGCGCAACAGTACCATGGTGCTGGCAGTGCCGGAAGCCGAAGTGAACCGCCTCGCCCTTGCGTCTGCGGAAGCAAACCTGCGTTTTGTTGCCACCCGGCGCGGTGTATCCATGGCGGAGCCTGTGGAGGGTGACAGCGAAACCGAAGTGGTCACCCAGGCTGATCAGAAACCGCAAGAGCCGGAAGCCATCTTCCTGGCCGACATTCGTCCCCTTTCTCCGGAAGCAAAAGCCAAAAAAGAAGCGGAGGAAAAAGCCCGGCGCCAGGAAAAGCAGAAAGAGACAGACAACGGGCTGAAGGTCCAGATCTTTGAAGGTTCCGACACAAGGACAGTCTATGTTCGCTGATAAAACGAAAATGGCCCTTCGGGGGCTGGCTTGTCTGATGCTGGCGGGGTTACTGCCGTTCGCCGCCCATGCCCGGGACGAAGCGCCGGTTGCGCTCAGCCCCGGACAGCAACATGTGCTGGTGTTTGCAAAAGAACTGGAGAAAGTAGCTGTGTCCAGCCCGGATGTGGCGTCCGTTCAGGCCAGTGCGGAAAAAGAGGTGTTGGTAACCGCGAAGGCAACGGGTGAGACAACGGTCCGTGTATGGCTAAAAGGTGATGACACCCCTCGGGTGACGGATTACGCGGTGTCTGCCATGGCGGGCAAGCGTCAGCCGGTGCCGATGCAGGTGCAAACCGACATTCGGGTGGTGGAAGTGAACCGCCAGGAACTGAATACCCTTGGCTTTCATTACTCCAAACTGCTCAATGGTGGGGAGAATGCGTTTGGCCTGTCTCCCAATGGTGGCGGATTCACCAGACCCGGAGGTGTTCCCGGAAGCGCTCCCGGGCTGGGAACTGAGGGCTTTAACCTTTTCAGCTTTGGCGCCAGTTCACTGACCATCATCAACGCCCTGGAATCCGGCGGTTTCGCTTACACCCTGGCCGAACCCTCACTGGTCAGCCTGAGCGGCCAGAACGCAACCTTTCTGTCTGGCGGAGAGTTCCCGGTGCCTATCTCCGGTGATAACGGCGAGGTGGAAATCGAATACAAGGAGTTCGGTGTTAGCTTGTCTTTGACGCCCACCGTGGTAGACGAAAACCAGATCATCCTGAAAGTCGCGCCGGAAGTGAGCGACCTTGATTTCACCTCCGGCGTATCCTCCGGCGGAGTCTCTGTCCCCGGGCTTCGGGTTCGCAGAACAGAAACCATGGTGTCCATGGCCCCGGGTGAGAGTTTTATCATCAGTGGCCTGGTTAGCCGCAGCACCTTCAACAACAGTGACCGTCTGCCGGGGCTGGGTAACATCCCCATCCTGGGCGCACTGTTCCGCTCTGACCGCATTTCCAACGAAGAGCGCGAGCTCATTATGGTGGTTACCCCCAGGCTGGTCAGCGCCGTGCGGGAGCTCCCGGAATCGGCGAAAAATTTTGGCAAGAAGTACGAGTACAGCAGCACGGATTGGGGCGATATGGTCATCAACCCCAGAGAAGGAACCGAACCTCTGGAACATGGCCTGAGCTGGTAAGGAGCCCGACACCATGAGTGAAACCCTGATTTGCGTTGTTGAAGATGTCGGAGTGCGTGTCTGGCTTGAGCGTGTCCTGGAAGATGAGTGGAGCCTGGAATTTGTTTCCGCCTCGGACCTTTCCCGGGTAAGCCGGCTGGCTTCGGCAAGCGGTGCCAAACTGGCCTTGGTGGCCATCAGCGAGGATGACCCGGAAAAAGCCGTAAAACTGTTTTCGGCCCTGCACCAGTCCAATCCGGGGGTTACCCTGGTTGGGGTTGCCCGGCATATTTCCCAGGACGCGTTGCTGCAGGTGATGAGGGCAGGTGCCCGGGATTGCCTGATCACCGCGGTGGATTCAGACCGGGCGAGGGAGCGGGTCCAGAGCCTGGTCAATGAGGCGGCCGCCGAACGCCAGCAAAACGGTGAGCAAAAACGCCGCAGCATTACCCTGGTGGTTGGTGCGTCTTCGGTGGTGGATACCCGTTTCTTTGCCCAGAACCTGGCGAGCGAGCTGAATGACCTGTACCCGGAGCAGCGGGTGCTGGCGGTAGACACCATGGCCACAGAGAATCACGCTTTCTACTTCGACAGCCTCAGCCGGTTGTCGCTGAATGACCTGGTCAACCGCACGGATTCCATTGATGAATCCTTCGTTAACACCGCACTGGAAGAATGCAGGCCGGGGCTCAGGCTGTTGTCTGGCCAGATTATGGCGGACCAGCTCTCCGGCGACACGGCAGCGGACCTGTTCATTGCGATCTCCCGGCTGGCCGAGTTGTTTGATCACCTGATTATCCGGGTAGTGGAGCACCAGTCTGCAGATTGGCTGAAAATTCTCGGGGCTGACCTTTCGCGGCTGATGATTGTGGCCAATCCCATGGTTGAGCATGTGCAGTATGTGGAGACCATGCTGGCAGGTACAACCCAGTTGCTGGGCAGCAATTGCCAGACCAACGTGGTGATCGACGGCTTCGACAAGAAAGCTACGCTGGCGCTGGCCGATATGGAAAAACGGATGGGCACCCAGGCAAGCTTGAAGTTACCCCTGGATTGGCTCAACCGGCTGGACTCTATCAACGCTGGCGTACCCTTGTCGGCCTTGTTGCGGCGCTCTTCCTACCAGAAAGGCCTTGCGGAGTTTGCGAAGCGACAGTACAGCGAACAGTCGTCTGGTGCCGGCGCTCTAGGCTTCTTCAAAAAACGTGCGGCGGGCAAGGAGTAAACCGTGGCTACTCGTATCGATGAAGAGTACCAGCAGCTGAAAAAGCAGGTGCACAGTCATCTGATCGAGCGGCTGGAAGAAGAGGGCATCGAAGTAGAGCTGGCTGAAAAAGCCCAACTGGAGCATTTTGTGCAGGCCAATGTGGGCCAGTACGTCGCAAGCCAGCGAATTCCCCTTGCTACCTCGGATCAGTCCATGCTGGCCCGGGAAACCCTGGACGAGATTGTCGGCTTTGGCCCGCTGGAACCGCTGCTGGACGACCCGCAGGTGAACGACATCCTGGTGAACGGGCCCAACAGTATCTTCGTGGAAGTGGCTGGGGTACTGCAGAAAGCCCAGACCCGCTTCATCGACGACGACCACGTGATGCGCATTATCCGCCGGGTTCTGGCCCCGCTGGGCCGGCGCCTGGATGAAAGCAGCCCGATGGTGGATGCCCGCTTGCCGGATGGCTCCCGGGTGAATGCGATTATTCCGCCTATTGCCCTGGATGGTCCGTCTATTTCCATCCGGAAGTTTACCCAGAAACACCTCACTGCCAGCGACCTGGTCAACCTGGGCTCTATGACCCGGGAATGCCTGGAGCTGCTTACCGGGATTGTCCAGAACCGCCGCAACCTTCTGGTCAGTGGTGGTACCGGTACCGGTAAAACCACCATTCTGAACCTGCTCAGCCAGTTCATCCCCAAGGATGAACGCATTGTGACCATCGAGGACTCAGCCGAGCTTCAGCTTAACCACCCCCATATTGTCCGGCTGGAAACTCGGCCCGCAAACGCGGAGGGAACCGGTAAGGTGGCCGCCCGGGATCTGGTGGTCAACGCTCTGCGTATGCGGCCAGACAGGGTCATCGTGGGCGAGGTGCGTTCCGGCGAAATTATCGAGCTGCTTCAGGCCATGAATACCGGCCATGAAGGCTCCATGAGTACCATTCACGCCAACTCCTCGAAAGACGCGCTGATCCGGATTGAAACCCTGCTGGCGGTGAATGGCTATGATGCCGGTGAGCGGGCCATTGGCCGGCTTATCGGTTCGTCGCTGGATGTGATTGTGCAGCTTGCGCGCCTGCCGAATGGCCGGCGCCTGGTGAGTGAGGTTGTCGCCATGACGCCTACCCGCGATGACCCGTACCAGATGGAAACCCTGTACCGGGCCAAGGAGCTGGATGCCCAGGAAATGGCGGGAGCCCAGCTGTGAGTGTTCAGGTGATCTGGCTGGCAGCGCTGTTCTTTGGCGCCCTTGCGGTGGTGGTTATGCTGCTGCAGCTGGTGATCGGCCAGGTCCGCCATGACCGCAACCTGAAAAAGCTCAGTAAGAACCGCCTCTATCCGCAGATTGTCACAGAAGACCAAAAGAAAGCCGGTATCGATATCGGGCCGCTGGAGCAGTTGCTGATCCGCGCTGGTATCCGCATGTCGGTAACCAGGGTGGTTGTGGTTGCGGTACTTTTCTTTGGTTCCCTGATCGGTGTTTATGTCTACCGTGGGCCCATTGAAGCCCTGGTGGCCCTGGTGGCCGTTGTGCTGATTGGCGTTACCCTTTGGCGGGTGAAGTTCGAGCGACTTCGCCGGCAGATCTTCGAAGAGCTGCCGGGTATTGTGGATGCGGTACTTCGTTCTTTAGTGGCCGGTCGCTCGGTGGAACAGAGCCTTCTGGTGGCCTTTGCCGATGCCTCCGATGTTTTCCAGCCCCTAAGCTTCCGCTTGCGGGGCGCGGTCAGCCAGGGCCGGGACTACACCCGCATCTTTGACGACTTCGCCGAGTTGTACAGTGTTCCTCCGTTTACCCAGATTGCCATTGCCCTGCGCACGTCTGCCCGTTTCGGCTCGTCGGTTCGCCCGGTTCTTCAGGAAGTCTCCAAGGCCATTCGTGCACGGCAGGAACTGCGCCGGGAGTTTATGGCAGCAACGTCAGAAACCCGTTTCACGGCCGTGGTCTTCGCTATCTTGCCGCCTGCCATGGGGGCTTACATCGTTTTGATGAACGAAGAGTTCTCCGAAGCACTGCTTAATACCAGTACCGGCCACACCATGATGATAACCGCCGGTGTGCTGCAGGTGTTGGGCACCCTGTTGATCTGGAACCTTATCCGGGGGGTGGGCCGTGGATAACCTCTGGTTTGCGGCGGCGATCGTGTTTGCCATGGCGTCTGTGTTGTATGCCCTGGTCTGGGCGCCTGCCTGGGCCATGCGGGCGCGGGTGACGGCTCGGTTACAGCGCAGGCATCTGTCGGCAGATGATGCCCGCGAAGATTCCCCGCTGGCAGGTTTTCTGTACTGGCTGGTAGAGAAACCGCTGTTTGCCGGGGATTTTCGAGAGCTGGAGCCGGCACTGGATGCCACAGGCAAAACACCGCTGCAGGCCCGGGGCCATTATGTGTTGATGTGCTGGGTGGTGCCGGTTGCGGTGGGGGTGATTGGCTATATCACCAGCGACTTGCTGACCTTACTGATTGCGTTTGTGCTGGCCTTTTATATTTCACGGCAGCTGATTCGTGCGGCTGGCCGCACGGCGGAAAAACAGCAGAACCGTGAAGCCATCGAACTGTGCCAGATGACCCGGATGCTGATGCAGGCTGGCCTCAGCCCGGAGCGGACTCTGAAGCTGATCGCCCATCAGGCCCGGGATTTGATGCCATTACTGGTGCGCCGTATCGACCGATTTAACCGTGTGATGGAAAGCGGCGCCGACCGCACACGGGCGCTGGATGAGCTGGGCCACAACCGCAACCTCACAGTGCTTCGCAACTACGTAACCATTCTGAAGCAGGCCGGCACCCTGGGGGCAGGCGTATCCAGCGCCCTTGAACAGATTATTGCAGAGGCCCACCACGAAGAACGCAGCAAACTGAAAGAAGAAACCAACCGTGTGGGCGCCAGGATGACCATCATCATGATGGTATTTATGTTGCCGTCACTGTTCATACTGATTGGCGGGCCGGCAGTGCTTTCCATTATGGATGCGCTGCAGCGGTAATCGACGAGTGATCACCAAGCTTTCCGGTAAGGAGCGTTAGATGAAGTACAAGAAAGTTGTCCGGTTACCAGCGATGGCGCTTTTGACGGCGGCCCTGGTGTCCGGCTGCGCTATGACACCTGAGGCAGACAGCTCCGCTGACAGGGCAGACCGGGATCAGGGAGCGCCGCTTTATGTGAGCTGCAAGACCAACATGACGCCGGAGCACCGGGTGGAATTGGAAGCGATCGATTCCATGATGGAGCGGTCCAGAAACTACGCGGCGTTGGCCAGGCTGGAAGAGCTGCCCTTCCAGACCCAGCACCACTGGCTGCGTTGGGCCCAGCTGCTCGCCAAGGTGGAGCAGCTGGACTATTCCGAAGAGGTTTACCAGCAGATTGCCGAAAGCTGTGATAGTGCACAGGCCTATCATGGCCTTGGAGTGGTGTATGTGAAAGGCAACAAGCTGGAAGAGTCCCTGACCGCACTGGGTACCGCCAAGGCGAAGGCGCCGGCCTCCTCCGATATCCGCAACGATTTTGGCGTGGTGTTGATGCAGACCGGTTTCTATGGCCAGGCAGCGTTCGAACTACGTACGGCCTACGAGTTGTCTGGCGGTAGCGAGACCACCGGCCGCAATATGGTAGCGGCTTATTACCTTCAGGGTGGAAACAGCTCCCTGGCCCGGTTGCAGCAGGACCTGGGGTTGAGTGACCAGCTGCTTGCCGCCGGTAAAGAATTCTCCAAACGCTTTGCAGGAGGTTCACGATGATCCGCATGACCTTCCTGGCTGGCGCACTGGCGCTGGCTGCCACGTCCGCGCTGGCAAACCCGCCGGATAATGATCTTGGGCTGGCGGGCGTAAGCTTTGACCAGGATGACCGGACAGAAGCCCGTAAAGCCATGGACGAACAGGCGCAGCGGCCTGCTCGTGGTGGTGAGCTGAGTTCCACCATTTACATCAAAACCCAGGAGCGGCTGGCGAAGTCTTTCGAGCAGCCAATTCGTGACAAGATTGGCGAGTCCACCAGTGAATAAGATCCGTCGTCAATCCGGGGTGCTGGTTTTCCTGACCCCGTTTTTGATGGTGGCACTGGCCGTAGTCGCCGTGCTGGCCATGGATGCTGCCCGCCTGTATTCGGTGAAGGCAGACATGCAGCGTGTGGTGAATGCGGCGGCTACGGCGGCGGCGGATGAGGCGCAGGCTTGCGGGGCGGGTGATTTGACGGCCATGACAAATCGAGCCCTCGCAGCTGCTAAAGCGATGGGTTATGAGGAAGGGGTTGGGTCATTAGAGGTTCAGGCCGGAGTGCTTTTGCCTCGCGAATCAAAGCCCGGAGAGCTGAAGTTTATCCAAACGCCTGATATTGAGCAGAGCAATGCGGCAGCGGTTCGTTATACACGAAAAGAGCCGGTTTCCAGGCTTCTTCCAGAATCATTCTTGAGCCCGCTTGACTTGTCAGTTAATGCTGCATCTCGTAAAGACCTGTATGCGGTTTTGAGTGCGGGAGCATCTACTGTATCGGTAGATGGCGGCCTGCTGAGCTCGCTAATCGGTGCTGTTTTAGGGCAGCCAGGGCCCTACAGCCTTGACGCAACAGATATATCAAGCTTGCAAGGAACACTGGTTAGTGTCGGTGACCTTGTCGCTGGACTTGGAGTAGCAGATCTCACTGCCTTTGCAGGCGAACCACTGATTGACCTGCTGGAGGTTATTGCCGGCCTGGGCAATGAAATCGTCACTCAGCCCGTTGCAGATATTGTCCGAGACTTAAAGGGTGTTGCAGGTATTAACGAACTCACGGTCGAGGATGCTTTAGAGATTCATGGTGACAAAGCCGGTGCCATGGATGCGAGCTTCCCTCTTTATGACTTTGTTATCAGCGTTGTCATGAACAGCGCATCTAAGTTAAATGACGGGGGGGCGTTGGTCGGCTTGAGTCTGGATACTTTTGAGACTGATTCACCGCTAATTTCGGCAGTTAAAACGGCATCTTCTATCCTTGCTGATATAAATCTTGAGCTTGATTTGCACGTAGATAATCCAGCCCCTGTTGTGATCGGCCCGGCCTTAAAAGATAGCGATGGTTGGGTGACCAATTTGCAGGCGTCGGATATTTCGCTAGCAGTTTTGGCGGAACTGGGGTTGAACCTCGATGGTCTCGAAGCATTGATCAATGTGTTGTCTCTTGGGACGATCGCCCTCGAAATTGCTGACGACATACGAGTTCCCGTGGTGGTAGAAGTGGGCGGAGGGAGTGTTGAGTTTGTTGGGGCTCGCTGTGCGCGACCGGAAGCCGGAAACGTTGGCGTGAACCATGTTGACCTTGAGGTTCAGCTGGAAAACACCGCACTAAGTATTGCCAGCGGTACACTGGATTCTGCAACAGGTAGTTTGGTTCCGGAGCCGGTGTCAGCAAAAATCCTGGAAATAGACGCACTCTTTTCAGACCCGGTCGGGTTATGCCTTGCTGCAAATCTAAGTGCAACCATACCGTCAGTTGCCGGCACTCAAAACCATTATGTGATGGATTACCCTTTATATTGTCCTGATGGTGTGTGTGAAACGAGCGAGTTTACAGGCGATGCCGACAGCAGTCTGGACGGTATAGAGCTAGGTTTGAGCGATGTAACGCTGCTGGGCTGTGCAGCTGAGGAAAGCGATGATCTCGATTCTGTCATTGGCAAGCTGCTGTCTCCAGTGACAAAGTTGGTGGAAGACGTGACTGCGTTATTGCTCGAGGGATTGATTGCTCCCCTCCTCAAATTGTTGGGGGTGGATGTAGGGAGCGTTAACGTCACCGTGACTGGTGCAGATCAGCTCGGTCATCAACTCATAGAAAACGTGGACATGTAAATCCCGAACCGCTTGCATTGCGTGGGGTGCGTAACACTGGGTATGCTTGCGAACTCAAAACAATCACCACATTCCAGAAGCTGGCCATAGCCAGCTTTCACAAATCTGAAAACAGGGCAGGGCGCAGTGCGCAAATTAGTTTGGTTGCCGATGGTTGCCGCGATTGCATCCGGTTGTGCGGTAAGTTCCGATGCACCGGGGCAGAAAGTGACGGGTGTTTATGCTTATGAGGTTGGTTCTGAGCCGGAACAGCCAGAGCCGGAAGCCGTAGATGCGTCTCCGACCCGTGATAGCGACAAGGCGGCAACCGCTCCGTCGGAAACCGTAGCCGAGCCCAGCCCTGAACCACAGCGGCCCACCTTACAAGCGGAGGCCGGACAATCCGTTTCGCCTGCTGCGTTGATGTCTGCCCAGGCGGAGACAGGTGAGATCGATATTCAGCCGGGCCAGTGCTGGGTCTACGCCCAGATCCAACCACGGCCGGTGCAGGAAAGTGTTCAGGTTAAGGTTCGGGATTCCGAGGTGCGCCTGGATGTGACACCTGCGGAGTTCCGCCGTGGCGTCAAAAAGGTGGTAACCCGGGAAGGCACCAAAACCTATCGTGTGAAGCCCGCCACTTATAAGGAAGTCACCGAAGAAGTGCTGGTCAAGCCGGAAACCACCAGGCTGGTGATTGAGCCTGCAGTGTATGAAGAGGTTGAGGAAGAGGTGGTTCTGGAAGCCGCCCGAACCGAACTGGAGCCCTGCCGGACCTCCGGTGCTGTGGCTTACGGAAATGCCTCTCCGGCCTTCGGGTTTTGTGCGGTAGAGATTCCTGCCCGAACCAAGACGGTGAACGTCACCAAGCTGGTTAAGCCGGAGGCCACCCGCACCGAAGTCATCCCCGCCGAATATAAAACGGTGACCCGTTGGGTGGTTGATCAGCCGGCGCAGGTGATTCCGGTGAAAACGGATGATGAGATAGAAGCCTTTGAGGTTTCTGAAGTGGTGGAGCAGCCGCAAACCCGGGAGACTGCGATTCCCGCAGAAACCCTGCAAATGAACGTGAAACGCTATGAAGGTAAGCCGAAGATTGTTGCCCGGCAAGCCGTGTGCGACCGCAACCTTACCCGGGACATGGTCAGGGAAATGCAGGAAGCACTGGTGGAGCTTGGTTACGACGTTGGCGAGATTGACGGCTTGCCGGGCCCGAATACTATTGACGCACTAACCCTGTATCAGGTGGATAACGGCCTCGCCTCTGGCGCTATAACCATTGAGACAGCCGAACGCCTGGGCGTTCTTGACTGAGCGCTATCATGATTTCTGAAGCACTGTATTTACCCCTGACGGGCCTTTTGGCCGCCCTCGCAGGGGCAGTGCTTCTTGTGGCACTGGTGCAAAGACGCAAGCATCAGCGCCGATACCGCGAGCTTCAGCACGAGTTCTACGACCTTCGCAGGCAATACGCCTCGGCCCAGGAGGACTCCCGCGCACAGCTTGATCAACTTCCTGCCGTTATTCTGATCTTCGAGCGCCAATGGCCGAAACTCCTCTTCGCTAACCGCCTTGCCAGGGAAGTTTTCGGGTGCCAGACCGAAGAGCAGCTGATGGACCGGTTGTTCAGCAAGCCGGATGCCTGGTTGCCCGGCCCCCACAGTTTGGTGGATTTTGAAGATTGGCTGGCCGGTGCCCGGGATTTTGGTATGGCCCGGCGGGAGTGGTGTTTTGCCACCGGGCCGGATGAGAGTCTCTGGCTGGATTGCGAGGTGGGCAATACCATCTTTGCGGGGCAGCCGGCACGGTTGTTTTCCGGGGTGAACATCCACCATCGCAAGATGGAGAGCATTGCCGACAACCTGCGTGAACGGGCGCTGTTCGGGATCAATGCCGGCCGCCCCCTGGATCGCCTTATTGAAGCCGCGTCCAAGTTGCTGGAAGTTCAGATTCCCGGTACCCGCTGCATTGTTTCCCTTTACGACGAGCAGCGTGACGTTCTGGTTTCCCAGGGTAATTCCGGTTTTGCCAAAGAGTTCTGTACCCAGATACCGTCAGTGCCGGCTCGTTTCGGAGCTACCTCCATCGGTTCCGCCGCCCACACCCGCGCCAGGGTGACTACGGAATCCATCTCTGGCGACCACCAGTGGCAGGGCTACAGTCAGCTTTGTCAGGAGCTCAATGTAGACGCAGCGTGGTCTGAGCCGGTGCAGGATCAGCACGGAAACCTGCAGGCGGTGATCACCCTGTTCAGCTCGGCGCCCCGAAAACCGGATAGTGCGGTCATCCAGCAGTTCTCATCGGTGGTGTCTTTGTTGGGGCTGGGTATTGAGCGGGAGCAGTGGAAGCTGGCGTTGGAGGCTTCGTCTGCCCACGAGCGCTTCGTTCGCGAAATCGGTGTCGAGATTGTGAATGTGCGTGCCGACGATTATGCCCCTGGCCTTCAGGAGGTGGCTCGTCGCATCCAGGCACACTATGGCCTTGGTGCCCTGAATATCTGGCAGGTAGAGCCGGACGAGAACCTTCTGGTGCCGGTGGCCGGAACAGTGGGGCCGCAGTCCGGAGAGGGGGGCGCCAGCACACTGCAGGTGCCGGTTGACTGGTTTGAAGGTGTCTTCCGCAGCCGGGAGCCTAAGTATGTCATTCCCCAGGATGAGCTATATGCCCGTATCCGCCATAGCGGGCCGCCCAGGCCGGTGCTGGTGGTGCCGCTCTATAGCGATGCCGCCCGTGGCCCTTTGTTGGGACTGCTTACGGTGGAGTCCCGCCATCAGTATGTGAAGAAATCCAGTATCGAATACCTGAGTGTGATTGGCTCGGTTATCAAAACCAGTCTGATCAATCGCCGTTTGATGACCAGGCTGTCTGATGCCGCCGATACTGAGCGCCGGGCACGGCAGAAGCTGGAGGGTGAACTGGATGTGGCCAGGAGTATCCAGATGTCGATGGTGCCGGGTTCCGGGTCCTACCTGCAGCAGTTTCGGGCCTGGAACATTGAAGCCTGGCTCAGCCCTGCAAAGGCGGTGGGCGGCGATTTCTATGAGTTGATTGCCTTGCCCCAGGGCCGGTTGCTGGCGGCGGTAGGGGATGTGTCCGACAAGGGTGTGCCGGCGGCTCTGTTTATGGCCAGAACGGTGAGCCTGCTGAATTTTCTGGCCCGCAGTAAAGATGGTAACCTCCTGGATATTGCCGAGGGCCTTAACCGGGAGCTGTGCAGGGGCAATGATGCCTGCATGTTTGTAACGCTGGTACTGGTCCTGGTGGACCTGGCTTCGGGTAAGGCGGAGATGCTCAGTGCCGGCCATACCACGCCGCTCCAGCGGTTCCGGGACCGTCTGCCGCTGTTGTGGCGAGGGGAAGTGAGTGCCCCGCTGGGCCTTTATGATGATGTGGCATTCACCGCCGCACCGCTGGACATCCCGGACGGCAGCAGTCTTGTACTATACTCGGATGGTGTAACCGAGGCCTTCAACAAGGACGGTTCAGAGTTCGGCGAAGATCGGCTGCTTAACCTGGGCCACAGAGTCGATGGCTCGGGCGATAGCTTTCTGGCCCATATGCGCGGGCAGTTGTCTGAATTTACAGAGGGAGCCGAGCAGTCTGATGACATAACGATAATGACCATCAACCATCACGGCTTTTAGGTATGAGACTCAACGTTCATCCGGCAGACCCCGTCAGTTACGTACTGGTAAACATGGCGGGTGAGTTTGAGAGGCATAACGTGGGTGCTGGCGTTGTACATGATTGCCAGGTAATCATAGACGAAATCTACGCCAACCTCCGGGCCCATGTGCTTCCTGATAACCCGGACCTCACCTGGACCATCACCCTCAATCCTGCCGAAGACCACCTGGAGCTGGTGGTGGAATACCAGGGCCCTTTTTTTGATCCAACCCGGCCATTACCTGTGGGCTACAGGCACCCGGCCGTGCGCCCGGAAGGCGGCATGGGGTTGTACCTGATGTCGGAACTCAGTGATGATCTAAAGCACACGTACCATCGGGGCGTGAATACCCTGACTATCCGAAAGGAACTTGGCAGTAACCACAAGGAGCATTCGTTATGCCGCTAAACATCAAGGTGGCCCAGGAAAGCGACGAAGCGCTGGCCCTGATGCTGACAGGGTCAATAGACAGCGATACCGCACCTGAGCTTGAAGCCACACTGGCAGACATGGTGCACCCGCAGATTTCCTATGTGGGCCTGAACATGGCCGGGGTAACCTTTATCAGTTCTGCCGGCTTGAGGGTGGTGTTCAAGGTGCTCAAGCAGATGAAGGCGCGGGAGGGCCAGCTACTGGTAACGGAGATGAGCCCCCGCGTGGAAAAAGTCTTCGAGATTGTAAAAATGATTTCGGACCTGTCGATATTCGCCAGTCACCAGGAAATGGACGACTATCTGGCAGTGATTCAACAGCGCGAAAGCGACGAGGGATAGGCATGGCAATAATTCTGGACGGGTCGCTCGGTATTCAGCGTGATGAAGAACAGCAAATCGCGAATATTGAATGGTTCCTGTACGGCTTGCCGGACACAGAGGCCGCGCCGGAAGACGTGGTGTTCCTGAATGAGTCCTTCGGTACAGACTCGCCGCAGATGGTGAGCTTTACGCTGGGGGGCGAAGAGTATGCGGTTTATGCAGACTGGCAGTCCGTGGCAGACCGGGCCAATGCTGTGTCTGTGCGGCAGTTTTATAAAGAGTACGGATATATACTATTGTCGGGTCTGTTGGAATCCAATAGTCTAAGCGATAAACCGAAAAAGAAAGAATGGCTGGTTCCTGTGCAATACTTTGATGACTATGTGACGATGGTCAATAAGTTGTCGCACCCGGCCTGATATTTTCGGTCAATGAATTTGTCTGGAGACATAGTGTGGCCACAGTCTACGATCAGCAGTATCTGGAAACCGTAAAAGGTATGGCCCAGGCCGGTATGGAAATACGCCTGGTGGTGGGTGACAGCCTGCGACGTAAAACCGGGCAGACGGCCGGCGCGATGCCCGAAGAACTTCGTGCTGGCGTATCGCGCCTTGCTGAGTGCACCCTGGAGCTGAGTGAATTCAGCGCCGAGCAGTTGGCTAGCCGTAGTGCTGACGCATCGCCAGCCCGGACCACAACTGGCGCGGGTCATAAAGTGGAGAGCTGACGCCGGGCTTCAGTATTTCCGGAGAGTGCTGTTGCACAAACTCAACGGTTGCGGCGGATGGCAGGGGCGGCAATAACCAGAATCCCTGGGCATAGTCACAACCGAGAGTCTGGAGCAGTTGCCATTGCTCACGGCATTCCACGCCTTCTGCGGTAACGCTTAACCCTGCCTTGCGCGCCAGCCCGATCAACTCCTGCACATGTCGGCGGCCGGCATGACTGTCGATTCTGGCGGTGTCTTTCTTGTCTATTTTCAGTTCCCTGGCCTGAAACAGCTCCATTCTTGAGGGCTGGTTGTGGCCCTGGCCAAAATCATCCAGCGACACCTCAACACCGTAACGGGCAAGGTCTTTGAAGGCTTTTATGGCCTGCTCGGTATTGTCCAGCGGGGCGGTTTCGGTGAGTTCGAACATAATGCGCGGGTGCAGGGTAGACGACAGAATGCGCTTAACCGAGCGCAGAAAACCTTCGTTCCCCACACTGCTGGCGGACACGTTTACCGATACCGGTTCCAGGTTGAGCCGCAACCATGCCGGCCATTGGCTGATCTGCCCCAAAGCCTTTGAAAGCACATGGCAGTCCAGCTTCGGCGCAAGCCCCTGCTGTTCTGCGCATCGAATAAAGTGGTCTGGCTGTTGCCAGAGTTTTGCGCTGCGCGGGCCGGGCCATCGGGCCAGCACCTCTACACCGCAGGCCACTCCGGTCGCCACGGAGAACTTGGGCTGATACACCAGTGCCAGCCCTTCGGTATCGATTACATCACGAAGAAAGCCTGCCTGTGCCTGCCCGGATGGTTCTGAATTGGCGACTGATGTCATGATTCGGCCTTTGTTATGTATTATCGAATGACATATTCCATGCCTGAATAATACTTTAGTGTCGATTGCATCAAATGGCGGTATCGGCAGTCCTTGTTGTCATTAGAGTCAAGGTAAAAATATAGATAGTCATACTATATTAATCAAAAATCGGGGTCAGACCCCGGCCTGGAATGACAATAAGGAGCCCGTCATGGCCCGTAACAACAAAATACGATTTCGGTTAGCAATGCTGGGTGCTCTTGGCCTGTCCCTGGCCGGTTGTGGCGGCGATTCAACCGAAAGCCCTGCACCCATTGCCGAGACCTCTCCGGAAACTCCCATGAAGGAACAGCCCGGGGAGGTAGAGCAGCCCCGCGCAGTTCAGCAAATGATGACGCTGGGAACCCGGCAACAGGAGGCCGGCCAGGTTCAGGTAGCCACCAGTGAGTCGCGCCAATGGCAGCCCTACGAAAGGGCGCCGGAGTTCAGCCATATGGTGGCCTTGCCCAACCAGGTGATCACCATGTCTGACGGTACCCAGCTGTTTGCGAAGGTGACCTTGCCGGGCAGCAGTGCTGATGAGGCCGCAACAGGGCCGTTTCCGGTGGTGTTAACCCAGACCTCGTACAACACGTCTCTGGGTAGCTTTGCGACGGCGGTTGGCGGGGCAAATGAATTTCTGGTGAGCCGGGGTTATGCCCACGTAGTGGTGGATGTTCGTGGTACCGGTAACTCGGGCGGTAACTGGGAAGCCTTCGGGGAGCGCGAGCAGCAGGATTACGGCGAAGTGGTGGACTGGATTGTGCAGCAGCCCTGGGCCCAGCCCCGGATTGGTGTTGAGGGGATTTCCTATCTGGGCATCACCGCTATTCTGACCGCCCAGCAGAATCACCCGGCGGTAAAGGCTGCGTTTCCGATTGTCCCCATCGGCGACGGTTACCGGGACATTGTGTTCACCGGTGGCAACGTGAATGCCACCTTCATTCCCATGTGGATGGGGCTGGTGACGGGGTTGGGTGCAGTGCCCCTCGAGATGGCTCCAACGGATCCGTTCGCATTCTTCAAGGCTCTGCCGGAGCGGTTGTTAGGAGCTGCCTTGGACTTCCAGTTGCCCACTATTCTGAAGGCACTGCTGGGTGAGCCGAAAACCGCCTATGACGATGACTTCTGGGCAATTCGTTCGCCGCTGGAAAATGCCGACAAGGTGAATGTGCCCACATTTATTGTTGGCGGACTGTTCGACCTGTTCCAGCGCAGCGAGCCCCTGTGGTTTGAACAGCTTAGTGGCCGGGTGGATACCAAGTTGCTGATTGGCCCCTGGAACCATATCCAGGCCGCGGGAATTCCGGAAAACGGTTTGCCGAAGGATGGCGTGCCGGACCTGGATACCCTGCGGCTGCAGTGGTTCGACGAATACGTGATGGGGCTGGATACGGCTGTGGCGAGCCAGCCGGATGTGACCCAGTACGTGCTGGGCCTGGAGCGTTATGAAACCACCAGCCATTGGCCACATCCGGATATGCGGGCCGAGCGATTTTACCTGGCCCCGTCTGAGGAAACCTTTCCGGCCATGGGCAGCCTTGTGCAGGAAGCTCCTGAAGCCGTGGGTGAACAAAGTACCATCCAGTATCCGCTTAACGGCCTGTGTTCGTTCAGCCTGAACCAGTGGACGGCAGGCTTTGTCGGCCTGATGCCGATTCCCTGCGCTGAAGACAACAGCTATGCGGAAGTGGAAGCCATCAAGTTCGAACTGCCGGCCGGTGAAGAGGGGCTATACCTGAATGGCCCCATGCAGGCCGACTTGTGGGTTTCTACCACCGCCTTCGACGTGCAGCTTTCCGTGCGGCTGGATACCGTGCACCCGGACGGCTCCACCAGCCCTATCACTAACGGCTTGCTGACAGCCAGCATGAGCACCGTCGATGAAAGCCGCTCCCGTTTCGTAAACGGCGAAATGATCCAGCCCTGGCACACCTACAGCCAGGAAGATGTTCAGCAGCACGACCCCGGCGAGATTCGCAAGGTTTCCGTAGAAATCTTCCCGAGCAGTGCCTACATACCACCGGGTTCCAGCCTGAGGGTATCCGTGAACACCAGCAACCTGGCGCAGGGCATCCCGCCGTTGCTGACCACAATCAAATCGGCTCTGGGCGTGATGACCCTGCACACCGGCCCGGAAACACCCTCCAGCCTGGTGCTCCCGATAGTACCCGCCGCCAACCTTTAACCCCCGGCGGGGTCAGACCCCCGATACATTTCACCGCTCGAAATGTACCGGGGGTCTGAGCCGCTTTTCACAACAAGAAACTGAGGAGACTGTATGACCACCAAAAACCATTTCCACAAAGCCGCGCTCGCGTCTGCGTTGCTGGCCGTCGCCCCGTTGACTGCGGATGCGGGTTTGTTGTCCGGCTTGCTGAATGGAGGTGCGCAGGAGCCCGTTGAGGAGCAGGCTGATAACCGAACGATTCCCCAGCGGTACATTGTGACGGTGGATCCGTCCCTGTCATCGATTCTGGGTGTGGGTGGCCCGCTGCTTGCCGGTATTGAACAATTGCTGAATGCCGTTGGTGGTGGAAAGGTTCTCTATTTGTACGAGAGCGTGATGTCTGGCGCGACGGTTCAGCTTACGGACAGCCAGGCTCGGATGCTGGAGTCCCTGCCCGGGGTTGAGCGGGTAGAGCCGGATAGCTGGATGACGGCCAGCGGTACGCTCACTCAGCAGAATGCCACCTGGGGGCTGGACAGGGTAGACCAGGCCACGCTGCCGCTGGACAGCCAGTTTACCTATCCTGAACTTGCCGGGCAGGGCGTAAACGTTTACGTGCTGGATACCGGTGTTCTCAGCACCCACGTGGATTTTGAAGGGCGCGCCAGCGGGATGAACTTTCACGATGACAGCGGCCTTGCCGGACTGTCTCCGGGGCTGCCCATTGTAGGTGACCTTCTTAACCTTCTGCTGGGCGGTTTGCTGCCGTTTGAAAGTGAAGAGAGCATTTCCGCCTACTCGGCAGAAGACTGTAACGGCCATGGTACCCATGTGGCCTCCACGGCTGCCGGGGAAGAGTTTGGTGTCGCCAAGGAAAGCAATATTATCGGCCTGAGGGTGCTGGGCTGTAACGGATCCGGTGCGACCAGTGCGATTATAGAGGCGCTGGACTGGATGGCCGAGAACGCCGAGAAACCGGCCGTAGCGAATATGTCGCTGGGCGGTGGCAGCTCCCAGACTCTGGATGAGGCGGTTCAGGCGGTAGTTGCCCGGGGAATACCGGTGGTGGTAGCCGCTGGCAATAGTAACGCAGATGCCTGCAGCGGTTCGCCGAACAGAGTGCCGGAAGCAGTAACCGTAGGTGCAACCGACAACCGCGACCGCAGAAGCAGCTTTTCAAACCATGGAAGCTGTGTAGATATCATGGCGCCGGGCACAGATATCACCGCAGCCTGGTACACCGGTGATACCGACACCAACACCATCAGCGGCACTTCCATGGCATCACCCCACGTGGCCGGCGCAGTTGCCTTGATGCTGGGCCAGAACCCGAGCCTGAGCCCGGAGCAGGTTGACCAGGCCGTGAAAGCACAAGCCAGTACCAACCAGCTGCAAGACCTCAACGGTTCGCCAAACCGCCTCCTGAACGTTAACCCGTAACCACTGCGGGGTCAGACCCCCGATACATTTGCCATGGTGAAATGTATTG
>TARA_R100000049_G_C1957456_1_pt1 | contig 24897 bp, 24 predicted proteins | sample TARA_R100000049 | Tara Oceans TARA_R100000049 (sample SAMEA2619992) | marine metagenome | biome: marine biome (ENVO:00000447); feature: mesopelagic zone (ENVO:00000213) & marine oxygen minimum zone (ENVO:01000065); material: "saline water (ENVO:00002010), including plankton... | reverse complement strand
TTTTTTTATGTCTTGGCGTGGCGGGCGAGATAGGTGACGGGGATGAGTGCCAACGCAAATACCAGGCCGGACACGAGGAAGCAGTCATGGAAGGTGAGGGTCATCATCTCAACCGTCTGGTCGACGGTCAGGGCCGCGCCCCCATTCGCGGTCATGATTTCCGCTCCGTAATGGGCCGAGCGCGCGGTAATGAGGAGGGCGATGACATTTACCCCGATGGTGCCACCCAGCATGCGGCAGAAGTTAAGCGCACCCGAAGCCTGCGGCACCTGCGGCGGCAACACACATGAGAGCGACAAGGTACTGTTGGCGGGCAGGATCAGGCCTAGCGCGGCGCGCCCGAGAATGATCCATCCGGCGATCATCCAGAAATGGCTCGCCTCATCGGCGAAGGTCAACGCATAGATCGAGATAACGAACAGGATTATTCCGGCATAGAGCAATCTGTGTGCGGGCAGACGATCGACCAGCCGTCCGGCCAGCGGTGAGACAAGGGCGAGGGCAAGGCCACCCGGCAGGAGCAGCAATCCTGCCTCCGTTGCGTCGCTGAGCTGCACGGTTCGCGCGAAGAGCGGCAGCATATAGATGGTGGAGAACATTCCCGCGCTTGTGATGGCGCCGACAATGACGGTCGAGGTGAATTTGAGGTTGCGGAACATCTCAAGCCGAAGAAGCGGGGCCTTGCTCTTCCTCTCCCTTCCGAAGAACAGGATGAAGCTGATCAGCGAAATAGCGAGATAGATGGTGACCTTGGGATCGGTTGCCGGATAGAACTGACTGTTGGACAGGCCAGTGAGCAGGTTGCCGACGGTCAAGGCAATGAGGCAGAAGCTGATCAGGTTGAACCGGCTTGACTGTTGCGCGTCATCCCGGTCGGGCAGGAAAATCCATCCGGCGACGGCGGCCATGAAGGAAAGCGGCAGCGCGGCGGTAAAGGTATAGTGCCAGTCAAAAACATCAGTGATCACGCCACCGATGGTCGGACCGACCGCAGGGCCCAGAACAACAATCATGCTGAACACCCCGATTGCGGAGCCGCGCCGGTTTTCCGGGAACAGCATGAAGACGAGCGCCATGGAGAGGGGCTGAATGATCCCGGCGCCCGACCCTTGCAGGATACGGGCGAATATCAGCAAGTTAAATTCGGGGGCAAACTGCCCGATCATACAGCCTGTAAAAAAGAGTGTCGAGGCGAAGAGAAACGTCTTCCGTGCGCCGATATTCTGTAGCAGCCAGGCAGACGCAAGCATGCAGACGGCATTTGCGCAGAGAAAACCTGTCGACATCCACTGCGCCGACGCCTGCGTTACATTGTAATCCGCCATGATATTGGTCAGCGCCACATTGATCATGGTGGAGGAGAAAATACTCGCAAGCAGGCCGAAGATAACGGCCAGAACCGCGAACCATTTAAAGCGCGTGCCGTATTTACTTTCCAGTAGCTCTAGTCGCGTACTCGACATATCAGTTTGAGAATTCGTTGCGGATTGCCCGGTTATGCTGGCCCAGAGCCGGGACGCCGCCATATTTCTTGTCCTCCCCCGTAAGGTGAATGGGGGAGGCCAGCAGATTGACCGGGCCGGAGGGGCTATCCACGATATTACGCTCGAGCTGCGGATGCTGCGACAGATCGGCGACACTGTTGAGCGCGCCGAAGGCGATGCGTCCCGCCTGCAACCGGTCGATTACTTCGGATCGTGGCAGGCTTCCGAACACCTTGTTAATCTCGGCGTTGAGGGCAGGGCGGTTGGCAACGCGCAGCTCGTTCGTCTTGAAAAGCGGATCATCGGCAAGGGCGGCGTTTTTAAGGCCATGTTCACAGAGGTTGCGCCATTCGGTCTGGTTCTGGATCGAGATGACGACGGGTCCGCCTTCCTTCGTCTCATACGCCTCATAGGGGGCAATGGAGGGATGGGAAAGTCCGCCGCGCCCCGGGGCCTTGCCGCCATATTCCTGATGCAGCAGCGGGACCGTCATCCAGTCCGCCATGCCCGCAAACAGGGTAGATTTTATGCACCGGCCCAAACCGGTCCGTTCGCGTTCATAAAGCGCCTCCAGCACACCGACGAGACCATGCATCCCGGCGGCGATATCGCACACGGAAACGCCGACGCGGCCCGGTCCCTCCGGTGATCCGGTAACCGAGGCAAGGCCTGTCTCCGACTGCACCAGCATGTCATAGGCCTTCATTTTCGCATATGGCCCTTCTTCGCCGTAACCGGAGATATCGACGGTGATCAGGCGCGGGTTTTCTGCCTGAAGTGCCTCATTGCCGAGCCCGTAGCGCGCCGCCGTACCGGGCGCGAGGTTCTGGATGAAGATATCGGCCTGGGAGATTATTTTCTTCATGAAATCAAGGTCTTCAGCGACTTTTATGTCAAGCTGGATTGATTCTTTTCCCCGGTTAAGCCAGACGAAATAGGCGCTCTCGCCATGGACAACCGTATCATAGTTGCGGGCAAAATCGCCTTCGGGGCGCTCGACCTTGATCACCCGCGCCCCGGCATCGGCCAGGCGACAGGAAAGGTAAGGCGCGGCGACCGCCTGTTCAAGGGAGACGACGAGGATTCCGTCAAGGGGACCGGGCATGGCTCACTTCTTTTTGATTATTCTGCAGGAACCCTATCTATGCCCTTTGATGCTAAAAGAATCAATAGGCCGTTACCCCATCCATATGGCCAGAATTCGGCTCAGATGCGCGTAAGGAAGGCCGGTCTCCTCATGCCAGTCATTGAAGGCCGCCTGCACCGACGCGCGATCCTTCTTCGAGGACAGCTTGCCGTTTCCGATCTTGAGCTTGTTGAGTGCCGCAACAACATCGGGGGTCAGGATAAAGCCGTCCTTTCCCATCATTCTAAGAAAATAGGGACTGGAGTTACCGCCAAGTTGCTTGAACCGCGTTTTCAATTCGTCCCAGAGGCCGATGATATTATCTGTCGGCCAGTCGGCAATATAATCGCCGACGGAGCCATGCTGTTTCGCAATCTCAACAAGGGTGATCGCATTATGGTGGGTTGCATGGATCTTGCCAAGATGGCGGATAATCGCGATATTCTCCATGAGGTCCGCAATGTCATCCTCGGTCATGAAGGCAACCTTCGACGGTTCAAACCCGTGAAACGCCTCCTCGAACGCAGGCCATTTATTCCGGACCATTGTCTGGTTCAACCCGGTCGAGAAGATGCGAAAGCTCATGGCGGAAAAATAATCGGCGGCGGGAATGGCGCGCAGCTCTTCGTCTGATTTCAGTGCGGGCATCCGGGCGGCGAGTTCGTCTGCGCCGCCTGCCAACTGTTCCGCTTCTTTACGGATTTTATCAAATGATATCATCGGGCCCTCCTTGATCGATGAAGACAGGATAGCCCGATCTTTTCCGCGCCGCTACGCCCTAAATCCGGCTTTTGAAATCGGCAGCTCCCGGACGCGCTCGCCCGTTGCGGCGAAGATCGCATTGGCGAGTGCCGGGGCAACGGGAGGGGTGCCTGGCTCGCCGATACCGCCCATGCGGCGACCGCTTGGGGCGAGGTGGACTTCTATGTCCGGGCAGTTGGCGAGGCGGATCATCTCGTAATCCGGAAAATTGCTGTTGATAACGGCGCCATTCTCGATCTCGATCTCCCCATAGAGCGCGGCTGTCAGGCCGAAGATGATCCCGCCTTCCATCTGTGCCGTTACCGTGTCGGGGTTAACAATTATCCCGCAGTCAACGACACAATAGATCTTGTCTATGGTGATTTCCTTGTCAGCGTTCACCGTTACCTCGACAACCTGCCCGACGATCGTGCCAAAGGATTCATGCAGGGCCACGCCGCGTCCGCGTCCCGCCGCGAGCGGGGCATCCCAGGCGCTCACTTGCACCAGCTTTTTAAGAACATTGGAAAAATCCGGTTGTGTCGTCAGATGGGCAAAGCGGAAGGCGACCGGGTCCTGCTCGGCGGCATGGGCCATCTCATCCATGAAGGATTCGGTGAAGAATGCATTATAGGAATGGCCGACGCTCCGCCAGAATCCGACTGGAATGGGTATGTCAACGGGGACATGATCGACCCGCATGTTCGAAAACTCATAAGGCAGGTCTGCCGCGCCCTCGGCCGTCGTGTTGTCCGATCTGTCCATCGTCATCCAGGGCAGGAGGCGGGCAGTGAAGGAGCCGCCAACGGACTGGCTGACGATCCGGTTTTCCCAGCCCGCGGTCTTGCCGCCGGTATCGAGACTGCCCCGGAAGCGGGATACGGCCGCCGGGCGGTACATATCATGCTGCATGTCGTTTTCACGCGTCCATTGTAGCTTGACCGGCTGGTCCTTCATTTCCTTGGCGATGGCGACCGCCATGACGGCAAGGTCGATTTCCGCCCGCCGTCCGAAACCGCCACCAAGATAGGGCGTGTGGATCGTAACATTCTCGGAGTCGACATCGGCGATATCGCCCGCATACCATTTCATTAGGGTCGGCGCCTGATTGGGCATCCAGATTTCCACCGCCTCATCACTGACAAGTGCGGTGCAGTTCATCGGTTCCATGCAGGCATGGGCGAGATAGGGAACTTTATAGAGTGCCTCGACAGTTGGCGGGGAGGCCTCGAAAGCGGATTTGATGTTGCCGGCTTCGGCATAGTCGCGCGCATCGCCGCTTTCCAGTTTATCCTCCATAAGTGCCATGATGCTGCCGGACGAATGGTCTTTTGCCGGTCCTTCCGTAAAGACAGGATTTAGCGCCTCCACCGCCGATTTGGCGCGCCAGAAGCTGTCGGCAACGACGGCCACGGCATTCTCAAGCGCCACGACCTTGAGGACGCCGGGCATTCCCAATGCGGGGGCGGGGTCATGACTTTCAAGGATGCCGTCCAGAGTCGGGGACAGGCGGACGGCAGCATGAACCATGCCGTCGAGCATAATATCGGTGCCAAAAACGGCGCTGCCATCAACCTTTGCCGGAATATCGAGGCGCGGTTGCGGCGTTCCAATCAGGGTGAACTCGCTGCTGTCTTTTAGGACCGGCTCGATTGAGATGGTCTCATCCGCGGCGGCAGCAACAAATTCACCGTAGCTGCCTTCAAATCCCTTCTCTCGGTGGCGGATAATGCCATTCTTGACCTCGCATTCGCTGGCGGGCACGCCCCAGTTTTTCGCGGCGGCACTGACCAGCATGGCTTTCGCGATTGCCCCGGCTTGTCGCATGGGCGCCCAAGCATCGCGGACCGAGGTGCTGCCACCGGTGACCTGAACGCCCAGCAGGCTGCCGACCTTCTCCATGGCCCATGCACCTACTGTATCCTCGCCCTTATGATAGCCATCATTGAAGGGGAGCGAATCCTGTATCAGGGTGATATTTGCATAGACATCGTCCACTGGTGACTGCTCGGCGGCAACATCAGTGAAATCGACATCCATTTCATCGGCGACCAGCATGGCGAGCGCGGTATAGACGCCCTGTCCCATTTCCGAGCGCGGTATGGCGACGGTGACCTTGCCGTTCTGATCGACCTTGACCCAGGCATTGAGAGCGATTTCGCCCTCATCGGTTGTAGTGCGGAGAGCCGCGTTGTTGCGATGATTGCCATCAAAGCTGCAGCCGACGGCAAGACCGCCACCGACCAAGGCGCCTGCCACCAGAAAGTTACGCCGGGAAAGAGTGAATTTGCTCATCCGCTCTGCCTTTGCAGTTCAATCGCGCGGCGGATTGCCTTGTGGATACGCGGATATGTGCCGCAGCGACATATATTGGTGATATTTTCCGCAATATCGTTATCGCTTGGGGAGGGGTTTTCGCGAAGGAAGGCGGAGACCGCCATGATCAGGCCGGACTGGCAATATCCGCATTGCGGTACCTGCTCGTCGATCCAGGCCTGCTGCACCGGATGCAGCTTGTCCGCGGTCATACCTTCGATTGTCGTGATTTTTGCGCCCACCGCGTCCACAGCAAGATAACCGCAGGAGCGCACGGCCTCACCATCCACATGAACGGTGCATGCGCCGCAGGCGGAAATGCCGCAGCCGTATTTCGTGCCGGTCAGCTTCACGGTATCGCGCAAGACCCAGAGAAGGGGAGTATCCTCCTCCACCTCCAGTTCGTGTATCGTTCCGTTTATATCGAGCTTGATCATCGGACTCCGTTCGTCACTTCCGGAAAACAGGCATGAATAATAGAATATGTTGCCGGAATTTTCCATGACAACCCGTGAAAGTGTCTTATTTGTGGTCGGTCTCCGGCGGGATCAGGCCGCGCCGTCCTCAATCACCTTCAGGAAGGTCGAGCCGTATTTCTCCAGCTTGCTGCGGCCGACGCCCTGCAATTCCCCAAATGCCGAGAGGGATTGGGGCTTGAGCGCCGCCATCTCGATTAATGTCCGGTCATGAAAAATGACATAGGGCGGCACATTCTGCTCCTTCGCGAGATCAAGACGAACCGATTTCAAGAGATTAAAAAGTGCTTCCTCATGGGCATTGGCGAAATGGCGCGGGGTCTTCGCTGTGGACTTTGTGCCTTTCGTTGGAGCTGGGCTCTTCTTCAGCTTGAGCGTCTCATCGCCTTTCAGGATCGGGCGGCAGCTTTCATCGAGGGACAGGCCACCATACCCTTCCATATCCACATTGAGCAGACCATGGGCGAGAAGCTGGCGGAAGATCGATTGCCAGTCCGGGCGGGAGATTCCCTTGCCCATGCCATAGGTGCTGAGTTGGCCATGGCCGAACTTCCGGATCTTCTCGGTTTCCGCGCCGACCAGGATATCGATGATATGGCCCGCGCCAAACATCTCGCCGCTCCTGTATATACAGGAAAGAGCCATCTGCGCCGCTTCCGTCGCATCGAAAAGATTTGCCGGTTCCAGGCAGTTATCACAGTTGTCGCAGGTTTCGGGCGGCTCCTCCCCGAAATATTTCAGGATCAGGTAGCGGCGGCAAAGCGCGCTCTCGCAGAACTGAAGGAGGGATTCGAGTTTCGTGCGGTCGAGCTGCTGCTGGGCGAGGGTCTTGTCCGGATTCTGCATCAGGAATTTGAGTTTCGCCACATCCTGAAGGCCGTAGGCAAGCCAGGCATCGGCGGGCAGGTCATCGCGCCCGGCGCGGCCCGTCTCCTGATAATAGCTCTCCATATTTTTCGGCAGGTCCAGATGGGCGACGAACCGCACATCCGGCTTGTCGATGCCCATACCGAAGGCGATAGTCGCGACAATGATCACCGCATCGTCTTTAAGGAATCTTGCCTGCGTCGCCTGTCGCGTCGCCGCCTCCAGTCCGGCGTGATAGGGGAGCGCAATGCGCCCGGTCGCGGTAATCTTGGCGGCAACCTGCTCTACCTTTTTCCGGGACATGCAATAGACGATACCCGCATCCTCGTTATGCTCCGTTTTGATGAAGTCGAGCAGCTGCGCCGTGCCATTGTTCTTTGTCGTCAGGCGGTAGCAGATATTCGGCCGGTCAAATCCGGCGCGGTAGATTTTCCCGAAGGAAAGCCCAAGCCGCTCGATAATATCCTTCTCCGTCGGCTCGTCAGCCGTCGCGGTGAGGGCGAGGCGCGGAACGTTTGGAAATTTCTCATGGAGGATGGCAAGTCGCAGATATTCCGGGCGGAAATCATGGCCCCATTGCGAGACGCAATGCGCCTCGTCAATCGCGAAGAGAGAAATCTCAGAGCGCGAGACAAGATCGAGAAAACCGCCGGCGAACAGCCGTTCCGGCGCGATGTAAAGGAGTTTCAGCTCCCCGTTCAGGAAAGCGGAGCGGACCGCATCCTGTTCCGCAGAGCTATGAGCGGAATTGAGCGCCGCCGCCGCGATACCGAGCTGTTGCAGGGCTTCCACCTGGTTCTGCATCAGGGCGATCAACGGCGAAATAACGATTGCCGTCCCCTCCATACAGAGGGCCGGGATCTGGTAGCACAGCGACTTGCCGCCACCCGTCGGCATGAGGACGAGGGCGTCCCGTTTGGCAATGATATGATCGATAATGTCGGCCTGATCTCCCCGGAATGCGGGATAGCCGAAAACGGTGGAAAGAATCTGGGCAGGGTTACGCAACATACCCCTTTATACAGTCATCCTGTCGCCGATCAATGGGTGATTGGCGGACGGAGGCGGGTTATTCGCCTTCGCCGGTTTTTGGTATCAGCCGCGCTGCTTCAGCTGTTCCTTGAGCGCCTGAATTTCAAGGGCCGCCTCTGCGAGGAGTGATTTCAGACGCTGGTTCTCCTCGTCGACTTTCTTGAGGCGGCTGATTTCCTGGGCGCCGCTCTGCTCGGCCCGTTTTTTCCAGCGATATATTGTCGCCCGGGAGACATCATGGGCCTTTGTTGTCTCCTCGATTGTCCGGCCGTCGGCCAGTTCCTGAAGGATCATGTTGATCTCCTGCTGAGTATAACTTTTGCGTTCCATGAGACTGAACGTCCTCGATTGAATGTTTCTACCGTGCCATCATGCCTCAGCTTTCCGTTGTCATATCATGTCCGTTGCCGTCGCCAGCCTGTGATGCGGCTTTATTTTTTACCGAGTTCGTTGACCACCGCCTGAAGGGCGGCGAGATTTTCCGGAATGGCGCTGCCGTTGATCAGATCCTGCGAGGCTTTCGCGGCCGCCGCCGGATCTGAACTCAGCAGCTGCTTGGAGGCTGCGATGGTAATGGCGTTATGTATTGAATAGCTATGTTGCTGTTGCGCGATGACGTTCTGAAGCGCGAGCCCGACTGAGTGGGCCATTTGCTGATACAGAATGGCCATTGCCTCGGATGGGGCATCTCCTAGGACGCTTAGATTCGTCTGCGCGATGGCGCCCGTGATCTGGCTGTTTACAAATGACTCTGATGGCATTGCCGCTCTCCTATTGTCCTTCTGGTTGGTCCGGATGGTGCGATTTTATCGGGACGCTATGGCTTTAGGGGTGTCTGCGGCGGGGCGTGGGGCGAAGTTGTCGGCGCCGCGCGGGCGACCGGTTGGGACGCATGGCTGTTGTGGTGGAAATGATGGCTGGCCGCGGGCTGCCGTGGTTGCGCCAGAAGGCCTGCCGTGCTGCGTCCGGCAGTTCCCGAGGAGAGCGACAGCAGTGATTGCAGGTTCTGTGCGGTTGACGCCAGGCTCAGGCTGTAATTGTTCTGCTGGTTGGCCACCGCATTCTGCATGGCGGTGCCCACAGCCTGCGCCGTGGTCTGGTAAAGAGTGCCCAGGGATTGTGCTGGCGCAAGGCCGATGTTCATCACATTTGCCTGGGTGATGGCGTCGGTGATCTGGCTGTTCACCGATTTTGTATGTTCCGATGTTCTGTTCGCGGTCATAGGCTTATCCTGTCACGATCGATGCTGCCGCCGGGTCGAATACTACGCATCCATCACAGAGCGCGACAAAGGCGCAATATTCGATATACCGGTGAGAATGAGACTGTTCTCAGGCAGTAGGGTTAAGTGTTGAATTTCGGGGCGTTGGGGTTTTCCTGCCGGAAGCTCGCAAGGACGCCTTTCAAAGACGCCATGGTTTCGGCGACGGGATTTCCGCTCAGGATTTCCTGAGTGGATTTACCTTCGGCCGCGACATCCAGGGTATACAGCAGGCTGACCGCACCGGTGACCACAGCTGAATCGATGGAATTCTTGTGCTGCTGGTTGGCGACCATATTCTGCATCGACATACCGGTGGATTGTGCCATCATCTGGTACAGCATACCCATCGATTCCGCCGGAGCATCGCCCAGCACTTTCACATTCGTCTGGGTGACTGAATCGGTGATCTGGCTGTTCATCCAAGTATTATCCGCCATTGTCTAACTCCTTTATCTTTCAAATCCTTAGTAAAAATTGTCTAGAACGCTTTCGCGGCGGCCTGCAGGGAGGTGAGGGATTCCGCGACCGGGTTCCCGCCGAGAATTTCGGATGTCGCTTTGGAATCTGTCGCTGTTGACATTGCGTAGAGTACATTCGTTCCTTGCGTTGTCACCGCGAGGTCAACCGAATTGGCTCCCTGTTGGTTCGAGACAGCATTCTGCATGCTTGCGCCAACCACCTGGGCGAAAACCTGGTAGGCATTGGCCATGGCAATGGCTGGTGCATCACCCAGAATGCTGACGTTGGCTTGGGTAACGGAATCGGTTATCTGGGCATTGACTGGTGTATCCCCTGGCATGGGTCATTCTCCTTTAAAAATGTCAGGAACTCGTTCCTGTTAATGTTGTTAGGTTTGTGACTTCTGTGCTGTTTGCGCTTTCTTCAATTCAACGATGATCGCCTGAAGCGCCGAGACTATTTCTGCGTTCACATTTCCGGACAGGATTTCCTGTGATGCCTTCGCATCGAGCGAGGTGTCCATGCTGTAGAGCATGGCGACGCCCTGGCTGACGATAGCATTGTCGATTGTGTTCATGCTGTGCTGGTTGGCGTCCGCGTTCTGCATGGACACGCCGACAGCCTGGGCCATCATCTGATAGACTGTGCCCATGGATTGCGCCGGGGCGCCGCCGATCACCATCAGGTTGGACTGGGTAACGGCGTCGGTAATTTGGCTATTGACGGGTGTGTCGTTTGCCATTGACTAATCCTCTTTCATTCCTGTCAGCGTTGATCGAGAGAGGCTATGTATCCTCTTTCAATATGCAGAAGACGCCGTGGCGTGAGATTATGTGACGCATCGGTGAGATTTTCTTGCAGCCAATGCGAAAACTCTCGCCGGTCTTGAGAAATGCCGGAGTGGCCCCGTATGCGTGAAGTCAGGTGGGTAATCCTGAAAGTGCTGTAATTCTGGGAAAAAATGAGTCTTGTCGAGACCGGTGTCAGTGTTTCGGAGACCGGCGATCGGGCGTTAAAATTTTTTCGGTCCGGACAAAACAGGCAGAAAACCCGAATGTTTCGGACTAGACCTGTATCGGCAACCACTGGCCAGCGAACGGGCAAGGCGGAGTGAACTCCACCTTGCAAAATAGTCTTCACCCGCCCATTTGCTGCACGATCTTATCCATGGCGGCAGCGGTTGCGGCGACGGCATCTGCGGTAATGCCGGCGATTTCCTGGCTGGTCTGCGCGGCAAGGGCAGTGCCGCCCGCACTTGTCACGGCGTTCAAGCTGGTGACAGCGGCCTGGGTCTGCGCGTTCAGGGCCTGGGTAATGGCGGCGGTCTGCGCGTTGTAGGATTCGCCGATTGTTGCCTTCTGCGCGCTGATCGAGACAGCCTCGGCATTCTTGAGGGCGGTGAGGGCGGCGGCACCGGCATTGGTGACGCTGTTCATCATGTTCGAGTTTGCCGTCGCGTTCTCCAGTGCCAAACCGGACGAATGAGCGGCAAACTGATAGAGGAGACCCATTGCAAATGTCGCCGAATCCTCGATTTTAGCAGGAGCGGGGGACGAGGAGCCGTCGGTCCCGGAAGTGGATGTTGCCATGATTATAATCCATTAAAAAATATGTCAAAAAAAATGAATACCTAAAGTTGTCAAAGTCATTTAAGGGCTTGTGGAAGACGATGGTGACTCGGACTTGCTACTGTCCGAAGCCTTTGTCTCCGTACTCGTACCAGATGCCGCTTTGTCGGTGCTATCCGATGGGGTCTTGTTGTCAGTGCCGGAGGCCGTGTCTGATCCGCTCGCACTGTCGGTAGTTGCCGGAGCACCAGACGGATTGGTCGCAAGGGTCATCAGCTTCTGGAGGTAGTCGAGACGCTCTGTCGGGGTGAGTTTTTCTATCTGGTCAGCAAATCCGTTTCGAAGCAGACCGCTTGTCCCTGCTGCGACCGCTGCCGCACCGAGGATATTCAAGTGCTGCTGATTGGTGACTGCGTTCTGGGATGCCATACCGGCCGCCTGGGCAAGATTAAGATACATTGTTGCCATGGATTTTGCAGTAGAACTGCCTAAAAGTATCTCATTTGTCGCTAAAACTGAGTTTTGTATTTGATCATCTGATTGTGAATTTGCCATTTTACAGTTCCAATATTTAAAATAGGTTATTTATAATAACATTATATATATAAATACTATAAAATATTACAACTACAAATTTATAGGTAATTATTAACTCATATTTACTGTAACTTTAACTGTATTATTTCATTCCTCATACGCTCGTATTAAAAATATAAAATATTAAAAAGACACTTTAAAAGTGCATAAAATAGCCCAAATAAAAATCATCAAACGGGCAGCGCGGCGTAACAGCACTCCCATTTAGTCAGTTTTGCATTCCAGAAATTCAAATTTACTAGGGGAACAACGTGAATCCGCTGCGGCAAAAAACACACCCAAAACCTGATTTTCCTATGAGCAAATGCACACCGGTTCGTGATCTTCCCTTTGCAGAATTTCCGCCGATCTGTCCGGCAAATCTCAAAATTATAGATCCAGACATGGATCACAATCCTCCTCTGTTAGAAGCAGTCGAAACACTGGAAGACGCACTTTCCGCAGAGAAGTTCTGGGATGCGTGGCACTCTCATAAGGAGTATTTGATCAAGCTGAGTATGATCTGGATGAATATCAGCGCAGCGGACGCCGAAGATGCCTTCAGCGATGCCACGATCCGCGCCTATGAAAAATATGCAGACCATGCCGCCCAGATCAGTAACGAGCGGGCCTGGTTCGCGCGGTTGCTGCATAATATCTGCATCGACAAGCACCGCGCCAATAAACGATTGCGGAATCTCTATGATAAGGTGAAGGAGATCAGCGCCATCGACCTTTCTGTATACGAAACCCAGCAATTGACGCCGGAAGCAAGCCTGCTGAATGCGGAGCTTGGTCGACGTTTGCGGGAGGCAATCGAGAGCCTGCCCGACAGGTTGCGCGGGCCCGTCGTTCTGCGACTGGTACAAGGGGAGGAATATGAGACAATTGCGCGCAAACTCGGCATCTCCAACGATAACGTGCGCAAAAGGGTACAGCAGGGACGCGCGCGCCTCCGGGAAAATCTAGAGGCTTTCCGCGGTTAAACATGCCTGATTGCACTATATTTTGATTTCCCTATCGACATTCCCCGGCGAAATCGGGTAACGATATCCGTGAGTACTTCCGGTGAAAGCTGGATCAAGTAGCTGGGGAGCTATTACATATGAAAGACGGCACCGCTGCGCGTGATCCACGCGCGGACACTTCGCCGGTCGTATCTGACGAAGTGAAATTCACGACCTGCTATATGTGCGCCTGCCGATGCGGGATAAAGGTTCACCTGAAAGACAACCAGGTTCGCTATATAGAGGGGAACCCCGATCATCCAGTGAACAAGGGCGTGCTCTGCGCCAAGGGCTCCGCCGGGATCATGCAGCAGAACTCCCCGGCGAAACTCAAAAAACCGCTCCTTCGGGTCGGCGAGCGGGGCGAGGGAAAGTTCAGGGAAATCGAATGGGAGGAGGCGCTTGAGCTTGCCACTGGCTGGCTGAAAGACGCCCGCGCCGATGACCCGTCCAGACTCGCCTTCTTTACCGGCCGGGATCAGTCCCAGAGCTTTACCGGATGGTGGGCCAAACAGTACGGCACCCGCAATTTTGCCGCCCATGGCGGATTTTGTTCGGTCAATATGGCGGCGGCGGGTCTCTACAGCATTGGTGGATCGTTCTGGGAATTCGGCGAACCGGACTGGGACCTGACGAAATATTTCCTGATGTTCGGCGTGGCGGAGGATCATGATTCAAATCCCATCAAGATGGGCCTTGGCAGGCTGAAAACCCGGGAGGATGCAAAATTCGTCTCCATCAACCCGATCCGCAGCGGCTATTCCTCCATCGCCGATGAATGGCTCGGGATTACGCCCGGCACGGATGGCCTGTTCGTCATGGCGATTATCCATGAACTCTTGCGCGCCGAGAAAATCGACTGGGAATATCTGAAGCGCTACACCAATGCGTCTTGGCTGGTAATCCAGGCAGAGGGCGAGGCGAAGCACGGGCTCTTTGCTCGCGACGCGACGGGCATCCCATTTGTCGCGACTGGGGGCGGAAAACTCCTGCCGCTCAGTGATCGCAAGGCGGACCCCGTTCTCGTCGGGAGTTATACGCTCCCCTCGGGCCAGACGGCGGTTCCGGCCTTCCAGCTGATGGCGGAGCGATATCTTTCCGAGGAATACACCCCGGATGCCGTGGCGGCACGGGTCGGTATCGATGCCGGGACTATCCGCCGCATCGCCGCCGAGATCGCCGAGGCCGCCTTCGAGCAGGAAATCACCCTCGACATTCCCTGGACGGACTGGGCCGGACGGCGACAGGAGAAAATGATCGGGCGTCCGGTCTCCATGCATGCCATGCGCGGTATTTCTGCCCATTCCAACGGCTTTCACACCTGCCGCGCCATCCATCTGCTGCAGATGCTGATCGGCAGTATCGATGTTCCCGGTGGTTTCCGTCACAAGCCGCCCTATCCGAAACCCTGTCCGCCCGGGCCGTTACCTGCTGGGCAGGAAACAAAGGCGAATACGCCGTTGGGCGGCATGCCGCTTGGCTTTCCGAAGGGACCGGAAGATCTGCTGGTCGATGAGGCCGGGAACCCTAAGCGCATCGACAAGGCCTATAGCTGGGAATATCCGCTGTCGGCCCATGGCCTCATGCACAGCGTCATCCATAATGCCTGGGCCGGGGACCCGCAGGAAATCGATGTTCTTTTCATGTATATGTCGAACATGGGCTGGAACAGCGCGATGAACGTGCCGGACACCATTCGTTACCTGACTGACAAGAAGCCGGACGGCAGCTATAAAATCCCGAAGTTCATCTATTCCGACGCCTATCATTCCGAAACCGTGGCGTTTGCCGACCTGGTGCTGCCCGATACCACCTATCTGGAACGCTGGGACTGTATTTCCCTGTTCGACCGGCCAATTTCCAGCGCCCATGCGGCGGCGGATGCCATTCGTCAACCTGTTCTGGTGCCGGATCGGGATGTCCGCCCGTTTCAGGATGTCATGCTTGACCTCGGGGTGCGCCTGTCGCTTCCGGGCTTTGTCACGGAGGAGGGCGCGGCGCTCTATCCCGGCGGTTATGCCGACTATATGGTCCATCATGAACGTACACCGGATATCGGCCCGCTGGGCGGCTGGCGCGGTGAAGATGGAACGGGGCAGGGGCGCGGCGAGCCGAACAGTGCGCAGCTCGATGCCTATATCGCGAACGGCTGCTTCTGGGAGAAGAAATTCACACCCGAGCAGTCCTATTACAAGTTCGCCAACAAATCCTATCTGGAGGAGGCGACCCATATGGGCTGGCTCGCGATGCCGGGGCCGGTGGTGATGGAAATTTACTCGGAAACGATGCAGAAATTCCGCCTCGCGGCGCAAGGTTTCGGTGACAGGCAACCGCCTGATCACCTCCGCGATCGCGTCGCGGATTTCTTCGATCCGCTGCCGCTCTGGTATGCGCCTTTTGCCGACGCCGATATCGACAAGGGCGCGGGCTTTCCGCTGCATGCGGTGACGCAGCGGCCGATGCATATGTACCATAGCTGGGGCAGCCAGAATGCCTGGCTGCGTCAGATAACCGCCCGCAACCCGATTTTCCTGCATGCGGATATGGCACGGGAAAAGGATATCGCCGATGGCGACTGGGTCTGGATCAGCTCCCCCCATGGCCGGGTCAAGGCGCAGGCGAAGCTGATGCGCGGGGTCAACCGCAACACCATCTGGACATGGAATGCCATCGGTAAGCGCAAGGGGGCATGGAACCTGAAAGAGGAGGCGCCAGAGGCCACAAAAGGCTTCCTGCTCAACCATATTATCGGGGAATTGCTGCCCCCGCGCGAAGACGGCTATCGCTATTCTAACTCCGATCCGGTGACGGGTCAGGCGGCCTGGTACGACCTTCGCGTCAATATCGAGAAATGCGCGGTGGAAGAGTTTGGCGAGACGGAACCGATGTTCCCGGCGCAAGGGTCCGCCGATCTTGTCGCCCCGCCCGCGATGCTGCGCTATGGTGCGGACCTCAAGGGCGAGAAGAGCGGGCTGGAACCGGTCGCCATGAAGGAATGGATCGGCAACCGCACAGAAGTTGCGGCCCGGACGAGCAAAATTGCGCCCGGCCATGGCAACCAGACCACCGAACGACACAAGAAGGAAAAAGAATGACGTCGCTTCCCAAGGCCCCCCCGAAGAAAAAGCTCGGGCTGGTCATTGACCTCGATATCTGTGTCGGCTGCCATGCCTGCGCCGTCAACTGCAAGGAATGGAACAGCGGCGGACATTCTGCCCCGATGACCGATACGGACCCTTATGGCGCTGATCCGACCGGTGTGTGGTTCAATCGCATCCACAGTTTCGAGGTGGAGAATGAGGAGACCGGCGGACGCATGGTCCATTTCCCGAAAAGCTGCCTGCATTGCGACGATGCGCCCTGCGTCACCGTCTGCCCGACCGGCGCCTCCTACAAGCGCGAAGAAGACGGCATTGTTCTGGTGAACGCAGATACCTGCATCGGATGCAAGCTCTGTTCCTGGGCCTGCCCCTATGGCGCCCGGGAGTATGATGAGGATGCGGGCATCATGAAGAAATGCACGCTCTGTGTTGACAAGATCTACAACCCGAACCTGCCCGAGGAAAGCCGCGTCCCGGCCTGTGTATCAACCTGTCCGGTGGGCGCGCGGTCTTTTGGCGATCTTGGCGATCCTGACTCCGATGTCAGCCAGCTGGTTGCGAGCCGTGGCGGCTATGACCTGATGCCGGAGCAGGAATGCCGACCGACCAACAAATACCTGCCGCCGCGCCCGAAAAAGCAGGGCAGGGAGGGACGCCATGCCCCCGAGTTGATACCCGTCACCGACAGTTCAGCCGGGGTGATTGCCCGCTGGGTCGACAAGTTTCTTTCCGCATGAGTTAAAGATCAATGCATCCAGCTAAATCCGTTATATTTTTCACGACCGCATCCGGCGCGGGATATGGGCTGCTCGCTCTCATTATCGCCGCGAACATCGGCGGCCTGTTTCTGAATGACTTCTGGCTGGCCTTCACCGGATATGCCCTCAGTTATGTCCTGATCACGGCCGGGTTGCTCTCCTCGACCTTTCATCTCGGTCATCCGGAGCGGGCCTGGCGCGCCCTTACCCAGTGGCGGTCTTCCTGGCTCAGCCGCGAAGGGGTGATGGCGATCTTCACCTTCCTGCCGACCGGGCTCTATGGCCTGCATCACCTGTTCTTTCCGTATCTGCTGCCGGGGGTGATGGCGCTTGTCGGGCTGATCGGCATCCTTGCCTGTATCGTCACCGTCTATTGCACGGCCATGATCTATGCCAGCCTGAAGCCGGTTCACGCCTGGGCCAACAGATATGTTCCGATGGGGTATCTTTTGCTGAGCCTGATGAGTGGTTCAGTCCTCCTCAATGGGCTGTTGGCGGTGTTTGGCTACGCGGCGACTGTTGTCATCCTGCTTGCCGTTGTGGCGCTTGTTGCCGCGCTTGTCTGGAAAATTGCTTACTGGCGGTTCCTTGATGGCACCAGGAGCATCTCCACAGCGGAAAGCGCCACGGGCCTTGGCGAGTTCGGTCGTGTTCACCTGTTTGAGGCGCCGCATACGGAGGCCAATTACCTGATGAAGGAAATGGGGTTCCAGATAGCGCGCAAGCATGCTGCTGTCCTTCGGAAAATCGCGCTCGGCGCAGGGTTTATCCTGCCGATCCTGTTGATTTTGCTGGGGCTGACTCTTGGCGGCGCAGGCTTGATAGTTGCGGCCAGCCTCGCCGTGATTATAATGGCGATCGGGATTGTCACGGAACGCTGGCTCTTTTTTGCCGAGGCGCGCCATACGGTCGGTCTCTATTACGGCGCCTCTCACGCATAAAAAAAGGGAGGCGGACTTACGTCGGCCTCCCCCGGATTTTATTGCGTTTGCCGATTAACCAGCCCGCTTAAATTTCTGCTTGCGAGCATCTGGACGTTTATTCTGCGCATTTGCAGCCGGATTTCCGGGCTTGCCAGACTTAAATCCCGGCTTACCTTTATTCTTACTGACGGTATTCTTCGGACGTTTGCGAAATGGTTTAACATCAGCCGTCGGTCTTTTGTCATCCTGAGCGCGAGCCGGACGTCCCTTTCGTCCCGGACGATGCTTCTTCTGTTCTGGCTTGGACGCAGGGGCGGGGAAGGGATGATCTTCATCGATACGGACCTTTTGCTTGATGATTTGTTCTATGTTCCTGAGCAAATTACGTTCGCGCGGTTCACAAATTGAAATGGCGATGCCGGTAGCCCCGGCGCGCCCGGTACGGCCGACCCGATGAATGTAGTTCTCGGCTTCCATCGGCAGGTCGTAGTTGATGACATGGGTAATGCCGTTCACATCGATGCCGCGGGCGGCGACATCGGTGGCGACCAGCACGGAAAAGCGGCCGTTCTTGAAGGACCGCAACGTGCGCTCACGAGCCCGCTGGTTCAAGTCACCATGAATGGCGGAGGCTTTAATGCCGTCGATTGCCGTCTCGATTTCAGTGGCGAGGGCATCAGCGGTTGCCTTTGTCCGCACGAACACGAGAACGCGCGTCTTCTCCACATCGCCGAGCAGATGCATGAGCAGGTCTTTCTTGTCATGTCCGCGAACCATCAGGACGGAATGCTCCACCCCTTCGGCCACAGCGGTTTTCCGTTCCACTTCGACAAACTCCGGGTTCGTCAGGAGTTTCTCCGAAAGCTTGCGGATGGCCGGGCTTATGGTCGCGGAGAACATGACCGTCTGGTGATCGGCGGGCAGCTTGTCGGTAATGAAGGTCACATCCTCGATAAAGCCCATATCGAGCATGCGATCGGCTTCATCCAGAATGATGGTTTCCACATTATCCAACTGAACCGTGCCGCGCTTCATATGATCGAGCAGGCGCCCCGGCGTCGCAATCAGGATATCAACGCCGCGCGAAAGCTGCTGTAGCTGCGGGCCATAAGGTGCGCCGCCATAGACAACTGTATGAAAGAGTTTCATGCCTCGGGTAAAGACGCGGATACAAAGGCCGATCTGCATCGCCAGTTCGCGGGTTGGGGCGAGGATGACAGCGGTCGGTTTGTTCGGTTTTGGTTTGCGCCGTTCGTGCTGCAACCGTTGCAGGAGCGGGAGCACAAAGGCGGCCGTCTTGCCGCCGCCGGTCTCGGCGACGCCCATCAGGTCAGCGCCGTCCATCAGCGACGGGATGGCCTGTGTCTGGATTTGCGTTGGTTCGGAAAAACCCTGTTTTTCAATTGCACGCAAAAGCGGCCCAACCAGATTGAGCTCGGTAAATTCGGTCATTCGTCTAAAAGTCCTCACAAAATAAATACAATGCCGCCGCTTGATGCGGGACGACAATTAAGGTCAAAAAAGGTGAGAACCGTGTCTCCTTGACCTTAAAGCCGGGAAACCTTGTGAGGGACCGGCTGTCAGCAGCGCGTCTGCGCTGTGGAAATACTGTTCATATACCTGATGATTGGTTTCAATGGCGTCATGCCGCTGTCACCTGTTGCCAATGCCATGCATTGTGCAGCGCACATATGCGCAGGTATGGCGGCAATGTCAAGGGAATATGCAATATATAGTTAATAGATCGCTTATGTAAAATTCCTTGTTTTTTCATCCTTTTCAAGGTGCCGCCGGTTCCCTAGTATGGGCTGCTGTTAACCAGTTTTTCATGCCGCCGGTAAATTTTTCGCGGCAAAAGAGGGGTACTATGGATATAGAAACAGTCGCGGACGAGATTGTCCTGCTCGCCACGCAGTATGGCCTGGATGTGATCGGCGCGATCATTATCCTGATCATCGGGAACATCATCTCCAAGCAGGTGCCGAATGTCATGATGAAGGTCATGGACAAACGGAAGATTGACCCGACGGTGAGCCAGTTCCTCGGCAATTTTACCCGATTTGCCATACTTGCGATCACATTGTTGCTGGTGCTGGCGCAATTCGGTGTGCAGACCGCCAGCCTGATTGCCGTCCTTGGTGCCGCCGGTCTCGCCATTGGTCTCGCCCTGCAGGGAACGCTTAGCAATGTCGCGGGCGGCGTGATGCTGCTGATCTTCCGCCCGATGCGGGTCGGCAATTATGTCGAGGCCGGCGGCCATGGCGGCACGGTCAAGAATATCACCCTGTTCACCACGGAGCTGGCGACGGTCGATAATATCCAGGTCCTTATCCCCAACGGTCAGGTCTGGGGCAGCGCCATCCGCAACTACAGCTTCCATCCGACCCGGCGCATGGACCTGGTAATCGGTATCGCCTATGAGGACGATATCGACAAGGCACGGGATATCATTGATCGCCTGATCAAGGCAGACGAGCGCTCCCATAAGGAGCCCGCTCATGTGATTGAAGTGATCGAACTCGCCGACAGTTCGGTGAATTTCACAGTGCGGGTCTGGTGCGATAACGGGAATTACTTCCCGCTGAAATTCGCGCTGACCAAGGCGATCAAGCAAACCTTTGACAAGGAAGGGATTTCCATTCCCTATCCGCAGCGGACGGTGCATATGCTCACCGAGAGCTGATATTTTCCGACACGCCGCCGGAGAACTGGGGGCGCGGCTAACCTTTATCCCTGGTAATGATCGATGCCGTATTTGTTCCAGAAGAAGGCGCGGATATTGATCAGGAAGGCCGTGCTCCAGCCGAACAGGAGAATGCCGCTCACCGCCTGAAGCGAGGCCGTGAGATTCCATTTCTCGGACAGGATGACATCGCCATAGCCCAGCGTCGTAAAGGTGACGGTGGAGAAATACAACGCCTCGGGCAGTCCTGAAAGCTCCCCGCTTCCCCAATAGAACAATGCCCAGAGCCAGGCCTCGATCGTATGTGCTGCGAACAGGCCGAGCACGACTATGATCATGATGACGATATGCCCGTAGGTCGGCAGCCGCCGGTCCCACCGCGGTCCGATCGCCTTCAGGCGGCGGAGCAGCAACTCCAGACAGACAGCGTGATTGATCACACAGGCGATAATAAGTCCCGTTCCAACTATGAGCTGGATGAGCATCTGAGTTCTCCTCTGGCAGATGTGCGTTTCCGGCATCCAGAATAGCACGGGACACGGCGAATAAAAGGGATGGATGTAGGGGTCAGTCGTCGGTGATCGGCGTCAGGTTGCGAAGTTCCCCGATGACCGCCCGGCCAAGCTCATTGACCCGGAGTTCGGGAAAATCACCCGTTGCATCGAGGAGGGAATTTACGTCCTTCTCCAGAATGCCGATGGTATTGATGATGGAATAGCCTTCCTTCGCCCAGGAGATTTTTTCCATATTGTCCCCAAACCATGTGGAACCGGAGCTGCTGCTGGCAACCTCCAGCAACTTGTCGGGCGGGAAATCGAGGGCCTTGGCCGCCTTCACCACCTCCCGCACGGCAATGACGGAAGTCGCGGCCAGCATATTGTTGAGCACTTTACAGGTCATGCCTGCACCAAGGTCGCCGAGGTGATTGATTTCATTGCCCATGACTTTGAACGCGGGCATCAACCTTTGCACCGCCTCCGTCTCCCCGCCAACCATGAAGGTAAGCGTTCCCGTCTCGGCGCCGTAAGGGGCGCCGGACATAGGGGCGTCGATCAGGATTGTCTCTTCCGGTATCATTTCCCGCAGGCGGTGAATTTGTTTCGGCGACAGGGTGGACGAAATCACCAGTATTTCCGGTTGTACTGCGCAGGTGAAAAGGCCGTTCTCGCCATGGCAAAGCTCTTCTGTCTGTTGCCAGTCGCGCACGACGGAGATGATGATCGGGCAGCGGGCGGCGAGGGCGGCAGCGCTCTCCTGCATCCTCTCCGCGAAAGAACCGAATTCCTCCGTGGTCCGCACGTCGTATCCGAACACCTCAAAGCCGGCGTCCTGTAACTGCAACGCCATCGGCAGACCCATCGTGCCGCACCCTGCCACGCCAATTGCCGGTAACGCCATGCCACCCTCCCGTTTGTTTGATTAACTATAAACTATTTTGCCGATTTACGTCACTTTTCTGTTCTCACGAGTTGACGGCGCGCCAGATTTTTATCCGATTGGACCCTATAATTAGATAAAACTGGCCCTTTTTATCCAACCAATTCTGCGCCATGTTATCATTGATTTATATTGCCTATAATTAAGAGGATAATACCATGTCTCTTGAGCTTGCCAGCGTCTGTCCGCTCGATTGTCCCGATACCTGTAGCCTCACCGTCACGGTCGAGGATGGCCAGGTCTCGAAGGTGCGCGGCTCGACGGCCAATCCGCTCACCAATGGCGTCGTCTGCAACAAGGTTGCGCGCTATTATCCCGAGTTCGTGCATGGCAAGAACCGGCTGCGCTATCCGATGAAGCGGGTCGGACCAAAAGGCGGGGAGGAATTCGAGCGAATTTCCTGGGATGAGGCGCTCGAGACTGTTCATCAACGTTTCTCGGAAATTATCGATGAATATGGACCACAGGCGATCATGCCCTATAACTATGCCGGGCCGCATGGCCTCTTAGCGATGGGATCGATGGATTTGCGGTTCTTCCATCGGCTGGGCGCAACGCTGCTGTTCCGCCGCGCCATGTGCGGCGGCGTGAAATCGGAGGCCTATATGGGGACCTTCGGCGCGGCGGGCGCGATGCAGCCCGAGCAATGCGCCCATTCGAAGCTGATCGTTGTGTGGGGCAACAATGTCACCTATTGCAATCTTCACCTCGCGCCGATCATCAAGAAGGCAAAGGCGGAAGGGGCGAAACTCGTCGTGGTCGATCCCAAACGGATCAAGATCGCCGAGCAGGCGGATATGTATCTCCCCGTCAAGCCGGGCATGGACCTGATCCTTGCCTGGGCGATTGCGGTTGAGTTGGAGCGGATCGGCGGCTTCGACCCGGCTTTCATCGATGCGCATGTCGAGGGGGCCGATGAGTTCATGACGGAGGCCCGAAAATTCACCGTCGAGCAATCGTCCGAGCTTTGCGGTGTTTCCGTTGAGGATATCCGCGCCTTTGCCCAACTTTACAAGGAAACCGCTCCCGCCGCGATTTCTGTCGGTAACGGGATCGAGCGGAACCAGAATGGCGGCAACGGCATCCGGGCGATTTTCGCGCTGCCAGCGTTGGCCGGTAAATTCGGCGTGGCGGGCGGCGGCATTGTCGGCGGGGCCGGGAACCTGTTCCCGAAAACCCTCGCCAAGCTGCAGCGCCCCGACCTCGTGCCGGAAGGCACCCGGACCCTCAATATTGTGAAGATCGGCCATCACCTGGTGGCGGATGATCTCGATATTCCGCTCAAGGGCCTGATTATCTATAACCACAACCCGATTGTCGTCTCGCCGGACCAGAATGTGACGCGGCAGGGTCTTGAGCGCGAGGATCTCTTCACCGTCGGCTGCGACGTCGCGATGACGGACAGCATGAAATATTGCGATATCATCCTTCCCGCCGCCACCCATTTCGAGCATGACGATATCTTCTGCGCCTATGGTCAGCCCTATCTGCAGCGGGCGGAGCCGGTGATCGCACCGGTCGGCGAATCGCTGCCCAATACGGAGATTTTTCGCCGTCTCGCCGCGCGCTTTGGCTTTAATGAGGATATCTTCAAGGCAACCGACAAGGATCTGATCGACGATGCCATCGACGGCAGCGATCCGCGCCTCAAAGGCTACCGGCCTAGCGAAATTCCCGTCGGCACGGCGCTCTCCATGGAGCGGTGCGGGGAGGAGACCATCCTGTTCCTCAATGCGACACCGGCAACGCCATCCGGAAAGATCGAGCTTAAATCGGGTTACCTCCGGGATAAATTCGGACAGGAAGTCCCGACCTATCATCCGGTGGCGGACAGCCTGCCGCTCTCCCTCGTCACGCCGTCGTCGAACAAGATGATCACCTCCACCTTTGGCGGGGTGAAGGCGAATGACGATGTGCCCGACCTTGAAATGCACCCCATGGATGCCGCCGCGCGCGGTCTTGAAGACGGGGCGCGGGTCAGGGTCTATAACGATCTCGGCGAGGTTTTCCTGCCCCTTAAAATCACTGAAAATGTGCGTCCCGGTGTGCTATATTCGCCCAAGGGCTCCTGGTTTAAGACAACGACCAACAACCAGACAGTCTCGGCGCTTGCGCCCACCACCAAGGCGGATCTGTCCGAGGGCGCCTGTTTCAATGATTGCCGGGTCGAGGTGGTTGCCGCCTGACCCGAGGAGGAAAGATGAGTAACCGGGAGAATGAGACGCCCGAGGCCGAGGGCGGCTGTCTGTGTAGCGGAATTAGGTTCAAGGTATATCAGCGGCTGCGCCCTGTGGTTGTCTGCCATTGCAAGCAATGCCGGCAAACGGCGGGCTATCTCAACGGTTTTACCGTGAGCCTGCCGGAGAATCTTGTCTTCACGGCGGACGACACCCTGACATGGTATGAAAGCTCGGACGAGGCGAAGCGCGGCTTCTGCAACAAATGCGGCTCCAGCATCTTCTGGACCTACAAGTCCGGCGGCAATATGGGCATTGCGCCGGGATCGCTGGATGAGCCGACGAAGCTGACAACCGCTATGCATATCTTCACGGAATTCGCCGGGGATTATTACGAAATTACCGATGGATTGCCGCAGCGCCCCGGACAGCGTCACCCGGACGATATTCTTGAACCGGGCTGAATTTTTACTGGGGCCTGCGCTGACTTTCCGTTAAACAGGAAGCTGTTTTTGCGGGGAGAGATACGTGCGACAAGAGCCAAAGGATTTTCTGGATACCCTGTTCAAGGCGGCGGTCGCCGCCGCCGATCCGCTGTCGACGCTGGCGGACCACCTGCCGCCCCCGCCCAAGGGCAGAACCATCGTCATCGGCGCGGGCAAGGCCGCGGCGGCCATGGCCAAGGCGGTCGAGGATCACTGGGACGGGCCGGTCGAAGGTCTCGTCATCACCCGCTATGAACATGGCCTGCCTCTGGAAAAGATCAGGGTGGTTGAGGCGGGGCATCCGGTGCCCGATGCGGAAGGCGCGAAAGCGGCGGATGATATCCTCGCGCTGCTGGACGGGCTCTCCGAAGACGATCTGGTGCTCTGCCTGATTTCCGGCGGCGGCTCCTCGCTGCT
>TARA_R100000049_G_scaffold5375_1_pt1 | contig 24921 bp, 22 predicted proteins | sample TARA_R100000049 | Tara Oceans TARA_R100000049 (sample SAMEA2619992) | marine metagenome | biome: marine biome (ENVO:00000447); feature: mesopelagic zone (ENVO:00000213) & marine oxygen minimum zone (ENVO:01000065); material: "saline water (ENVO:00002010), including plankton... | reverse complement strand
TTTCACGGCGGCAACAGGGGTTCGAATCCCCTAGGGGACGCCACTTTCTTTCAAAAGATTGTCCAATCTGTGATGCTCGTTCGGTTCGCGACGGGCATTTTTCGTTTCAAGCCGTTCAGGCAATGGAAACGCTAAAATCCGAAACGGTGCTGGCGCGACGTTTTCTTGTGTTGACGATACCGCCGCGTCAGGCTTTCGCGCAGTTGTTCCGCCGTCGGGCGCGGGATTTGCGGGATAAGGCGGGCCGGGGGCAGAGCACTTTCGCCGTTATCCTCGATCAATTCGACGGGTGCTGTTTCCTCGGTTTCGCCAAACAGATCGGCGGGGTCGGCTGTATCGGCCGGGAAAAGATCGGCAACGCCGACACCCAGCAGGCGATAACGCGTGCCATCGACTTCCTTTTTCAGAAGTGTCAGTGCGGTTTCAAGGATCAGATCTTCGCGCAATGTCGGGTAGGTCAGGCGCATATTGCGCGTGCGGGTTTTGAAATCGGCTGATTTCAGTTTCAGAACAACGGTATGGCCCGCGATTTCCTTGCGTGCCAGATCACTGGCGACGCGCGCCGTCAGGCGTTTGGCGATATCGACCAGTTCATCAAGGTCGGAAATGTCTTCGTTAAAGGTTGTTTCCGATGACAGGCTTTTGCGTTCGCTGCTTTGTTCGACCCGGCGATTGTCCTGCCCGCGCGAAAAATGGAAGAACCGTTTGCCAATGCTGCCGTAACGGCCCTGCAAGGCATGTATATCAAGCTGTTGCATCTGTCCGATGGTGGTGATGCCATCGTCGCGCAGCTTGCGCTCCATCGCCGGTCCAACGCCCCACATCATGCGTACCGGCTTATCCGCAAGGAACGATACGGCTTCTGCGGAGCCAATCATTGAAAAGCCGAACGGTTTATTGAGGTCGGATGCGATCTTGGCCAGAAATTTGTTGTAGGAAAGCCCGATGGAAACCGTGATGCCGACTTCGCGCCTGATTTCCGCCTGAAGATCAATCAGGCATTCGGCGGCTGTTTTACCATGCGTTCCTTGCGCATTGGTCAGGTCAAGAAACGCCTCGTCAATTGAAAGCGGTTCAATGTCCGGGGTTATGGCGCGCATCATGTCACGTACCCGGTATCCTTCGCGCTGATACTTTGCCATGTCGGGTTTCAGGAAAACACCGTCGGGGCAAAGTTCGCGCGCCTTGAAGGCTGGCATGGCGGATCGCACGCCGAATTTGCGCGCGACATAACAGCAGGTGGAAACCACCCCGCGATGCCCGCCGCCAATAATCACCGGCTGATCCATCAGTTCCGGTCGGTCACGCTTTTCAATCGAGGCATAAAACGCATCGCAATCCAGGTGCCCGATGAAAAGTTCGGGCAGTTCGGCATGCGCGATCCCGCGTTTTCCGCCACAGACCGGGCAGGGTGCATAGGCACCTTCGCCGCTTTTGGCGAGCGGCCGGTCTGCATGGAAACGCCATTTGTGATGGCAATCGGGACAAAGCGCGTAAAGCATATTTATTTGTACCGCTTTTGTTCCCTTTTTGCCAAGCAAAGAAACGCGGCAAATCCCCGTCAGGTGACAGGATTTGTCAGGAGCAATAATCGGATTGGGGCGAGGTTAGCGTTTCTGTGCTGCGGCCGCACGTTTCGCACGGCGTTGACGGGCGATCATGTTGTCGATATAGCGCCCTTGGAACAGGGTAATGCCCAGCGACTGACCGAATTTGATCGCAGTCGGACTGTCGCAACGGCACAGGATCACACGTTCCCGGCCAGAGTCTTTCACAAGATTGTCCATTTCGGAATATTTCTTGCGAATGACGTTGTCTGTCATTTCCTCGCGCCAGGCGACCTTGATGAAATCAGCCTTAAGGCTTTTGCGATCCACAAACGAAAGGGCTTCGACAGTCAGATTGTCGATCAAAACGCGATAGCCGCGTTCATGGAATTCGTCACGCAGCCGCAGATAGGTTTCGAGGTTTGAGAACAGATCGACCTGATTAAGTTCGATGATCACATTGCCCGGCCATTTTTTACGGACAACTTCATCGAACCGCTCGAAATCCTTGGATGTCAGCGTTTCCAGATTGAGGTTGATCGAGAATGAGCTGGCATGTGTCTTGAACGTCCGCTTGCACAGATAATTCAGCATGCGTTTATCAAGCACTTCGGTCATATGCTGAAACAGCCAGCGGTTTGACGCAAGGTCAATGTTGGGCATGATCGCGTTGCGCAAGTCCGAGATCGAGACAAAGAATTCGTCAAAAACCGGATGCAGTTCCTTGGACCCCGCGCGGGCAAACACGCAAACAGGTTGCTGGCGGATATGTTCGGAAAGATCAGCCGAATGAATGGTGTCTTCCAACTGGGCCAGATTTTCCGCATTGATCGGGCTCAGAACATTGGTTGGCTTCTGGGCCGGGCGCATATTGCTGCTTTGCTGCAGCTTTTTGGCGCGTTCATCAAGATGCTGGCACAGCAGCAGGAATTCCTGGAATTCCGTATTCAGATTGTACCATGTGCAGAATCCGGTTTCCTCGCTTTCGTCCTGCGAAAGCGGATCATCGCGGAACAGGTAGCGCAGCGTGTCAACTGCCGGTTCCACGTCGGCGATCGATTTGTCTTTCCAGATGAACAGAAGGTCATCGTTACTTAGGACAAAGATACGGCCGACATAAAGCTTTACGTAGCTTTCAAAGGTATTGGTCGCGACCCGGATATGATAATCGCGTCGGTGAAATGGCTTGAGCCGGGACAAATGGATATGAACAGCGCGGTGCCCGAATTTGCGGGTTTCCAGGCGCTGGACATAATCAAGCATCAGGTATTCCTGAAGGGCCTGTTGGCCATATTGTTTGGGCTCAATCAATCTACTTCCCCGAAAGAGACAGGATTAATTCCTGATATTTTGAATTCATACAATGGTATGGGACGATCTATCAAACCATATTGTCCCTGAATGCCGCGTTAACAGGTGAGACAGTTATATAGTTTACTTTTACGAATTATATTTTGGACATGTCCTATTGCATAGTTTCTGACATTGGAAAATGCTTTTAACGAATTGTTCGCAGCCATCGGGCAGACTGGATCACCATCAGGGAAATGATGGGGTGGTGCGCGTTGGACTTGACGACAGCCTGCGAAACATGCTCCCTGAATTGTCTTTTAATTATAGGGGGTTGACACCATGAAGGTATCCGCAATGCGGACCGGGAACTGGCTGAAGATCGGCGGCAGAAGCCTTGCCGTTGTCGGCATGGTTTCATGGGTGTCTGGCTGTGCGCCACTGCTTGATCAGGATTTCTGGGACGAGGCGACTTCATTTACCGATGAAAATTATACCGCCAATGGTTTGCAGCAGCTTGCAACCGGCGATTATGCCTCTGCGGAAAAATTCTTTGACGAAGCATTACGCAAAAATCCCCAGGACGGGCACGCGCTTTTGTGGCGCTCGGTGATGTATCAAAACACCAACCGTGCTGATCGTGCGCGGGATGGTTACGATACCCTGATCGCCATGAACCCGCCCGGAACGGTTTTGATGACAACGGCCAACGGCACGCAACCGCGCCCGTTGCGCGATGCGGCTGAATTCAACCTGATGCGTTTGCAGCGCGGTCTTCCGGGATCGCTTAGCATCAATGACCAGATTGCGACGGCTCCGGCCGGGTTGGGGACGGCAAATCAATCCGTCATGGCACCGTCGAATGCCATGGTCGCACCCCCGATGGTCGCCAGCAGTCAACCGCGTGCGCGAAGTGCCGATATGCCTGCCGGTGCAGCATTGAGCACCGGTGACGAAGCCATCGCAAAGCGGTTTGCGATTCTGCGTGATTTACAGGCCGCTGGCCTTGTCACGCCGGAGGAATTTTCAGCGCGCCGGTCTGCCAATCTGGGGGCATTGCTGCCCATGAGCCAGTCAGCACCGGCGGCATTTCTGGATAATCCGCCACCGGACAGCACGCAAATCGAGCAGCGCCTGAACCAGTTGAACCGTGCCCTTCAGATCGGGGCGATCACGGTGCAGGAACATGTCAATGAACGTACCGCTATTCTGGATGCGCTTTTACCGGCCCAACCGCGCCAGCGCGCAACCCCGCCGCCGGCACCACAAGGCTTGATGGATGCCGCACGCCAGATCGCGCGTATCGAAGATTTTTCGCAGATGAAATTGGTGACGCCCGACGAATTCAAACGAGAGCGTGATGCAATCGAAGCCGCCATTGTCGAACCGGCAAAGGCCAATGTAACGACCTTAAGCGCGGGCGAGCCTGTTCGTCGTGTCGCCACCGGCGAAAGCCGTGCGGTTCAGTCGGGTAGCGAAATGGCAGCGGCCCCGACCATGGGGACGGCAAATCCGGTTGCTGCAACAGCCGGGGGCAAAAGCCTTCATCTGGCATCTTATCGCAATCAGGCACAGGCCGAACGCGGTTGGCAAATCCTGACACAACGTTATGCCGAGCTTGCGCCACTTCAGCACGGTGTCACGCAGGCAAACATTCCTGGCAAGGGGACCTATTTCCGTTTGATGGCGACCGGGCTTAGTGACAGTTCTGCCAGTGCAATCTGTGCTGAGCTTAAACGTCGCGGTCAGTTCTGCGAGGTCAAGTAACAGCGCTTTGCGTGCAACCTGACTGAAATCAGGCAGGTTTGCCGACGATCCGGATGTCCGACATGATCCTGATTTTCAGCGATTTTGGCGTAATCGGCCCTTATAGTGGGGCGATGCGTGCGGTTGTTCATCGTAATGCCCCCGACATTACGGTTTGCGATCTGATGGTCGATGCGCCGGATCGCAATCCTCGTGCATCAGCCTATCTTCTGGCCGCATTGTCGCGCGAATTTCAACCGGGTGATGTCGTGCTTTGCGTCGTTGATCCGGGTGTCGGCAGCCAGCGTCGCGGCATTGTTGTTGAATGCGGCGGCGTTTTTTACGTCGGTCCCGACAACGGATTGTTCGAAATACTGATCCGGTGGTCGAAAACATGCCGGGTGAGAGTGATCAACTGGCATCCCGAAAATGCATCGGCAAGCTTTCACGGGCGCGATATTTTCGCCCCGGTGGCCTGCATGATTGCCAAGGGTGAACCGGTGGCACTTGGCGATATCGATGTCGGGTTGCGTTATGTCCCGCCCCAGAGCTGGCCGGATGAGCTTTCAGAAATCATTTATATCGACAGCTATGGCAATCTGATGACCGGTCTTCTTGCCGCACCGGGGTGGCAGAACCGCAATCTGAAGCTTTTGATCAACGGACAGTCTCTTTCGCCTGCCCGGACATTCTCCGATGTCGCGCTGGGGCAGGGCTTTCATTACCGAAATTCAATCGGACTTTGTGAGGTTGCCGTAAACTGTGGACGTGCCGATCAGGCGTTCGGGGCAGAGATCGGTACAGCGGTGTTTATCAAGCCGCAGAATTAGAACACGGGTAATTTTCTTTTGCGAAATGAGTGTTATATTTCAACGGGATTGATGCATTCGTCTGTCGCGGACGACAGCCACAGACATATGTGAAGGGCAGCGAATGGCAATTGATGTAAAGTTCTGGGGAGTTCGTGGGAGCATTGCCTGTCCTTCCCCTGACCATGTTGTTTATGGCGGCAATACCAGTTGTGTCGAAATGCGGATCGGTGATCATACCCTGATCTTTGACGCCGGAACCGGTATTCGCAATCTTGGCAAGGATCTGATCCGGCGCAAGGTAACCGAAGCCAGCATTTATCTGACGCATACCCACTGGGACCATATCAACGGGTTCCCGTTTTTTGTCCCGGCCTATAATCCTGCTGCACGTTTTCACGTGCTGGCCGGACATTTGAAAGAGCAGGGTGGGGTCGAGCGCGTGTTTTCGGCCCAGATGGCCGATCCAACCTTTCCGGTACCGCTTTCGGCCATGAAGTCAAAACTGAAATTCGAAGATTTCACGGTCGGGACGGTTTTATACCCGGCCGATGGGATTGCCGTTCGGACCGGGCCGTTGCGTCATCCCAACGGGGCGACGGCGTATCGTGTGGAGCATGGCGGCAAGTCTGTCTGTTATGTCACCGATACCGAACATATGCTGGGCCAACCTGACGAGGTGGTTCTTGATTTCATCTGGAATGCTGATCTCGTGATTTATGACAGCACCTACACCGACGATGAATTCCCGGCCAAAGTTGGTTGGGGGCATTCGACCTGGCAGGAGGGAGTTCGGCTGTGTCAGGCGGCAAACGTCAAACGGCTTGCCCTGTTTCATCATGATCCCGATCACAATGATGTGGTAATGGCCGAGATCGAGCAGCAGGCACGCAGCCAATGGTCAAATGTCTTTGCCGCGCGCGATGAAATGGTCGTCGTTATCGAATAGGGTACCCGGCAGAACGCGCACCACCAACATCAGAATACGCGCGAATATTTTGGGAAAATGCGAATTTCGATACGGCGGTTGGCTTCGCGATTTTCTTCGATCGGGTTGCCATCATCGCCGCGGTTGGGCAATTTCGGCTTGGTATCGCCATAGGAAATTGCCCGCATGCGGTCACTTTCCGGATCAACCCCGACCGCGGTTAAAAAGCGCACAACGGCAATGGATCGCCCGGCCGCCAGTTCCCAGTTCGACGGGAAACGTGGTGTGTTGATCGGGCTGTCGTCAGTATGCCCGGTCACTTCGACCTGAAAGCCAAGATAACGGGGTTCTTTTAACAGGTCCCCAACATCTTTAAGGAACAGGACCGCATCCTGCGTCAAATTGGCTGATCCGGGATGGAAAAATGCGCCGCCGCCAAGTTCCATCAGAATACCTTCGTCGTCGGTCGAAACATTGACGGCACTATCCATTGATGTGTTGAACACAACATCCTTCAGATCGGTTTCGAGAACCTGCGTCGGGCGGACGATCTCGCGTTTGCCAATCTGTTCGGCAATACCTGATTGTACTTTTTCGAAAAGAGGGATTTCGACCTTGGAAAAGCTGACCAGCATCACAAAGAACGCCATCAGAAGCGTGATCGCATCGGCATAGGTTACGATCCAGTCTTCTTCGACCAGTTCTTCCTGGCGTCGCCCCATCGGTGATTTGCGTCGGGCCATCATGGCCTCCTGTCGTCAAGCATATTGTCTGTGGCCGCTATTTTGCGGACTTGTCGATATTGAAATGGATCGCCGGATCAAGGAACGAATTCATTTTGTCCTGTATGGCGCGCGGTCCCTTGCGATCGGCTAGCATGATCAGGCCTTCGGCAATCAGGTAATTGCGAAACCGCATGATTTCCTCGCGCTGCTGGATTTTGCTGGCGGCCGGCATGAAAAAGAATCTGGCGGCGACAATCCCGTAAAGGGTCGTGATCAGCGCAATCGCAAGACCCGAACCAAGCTGTGTCGGATCATCGGCCATTTTATCAAGCATGATGACAAGACCAACCAGCGTTCCGATCATGCCAAATGCCGGCGCGGCACCCGCCATGCTTTTCAGGATGGATACAGGTACCAGATTGCGGCTGAACGCGTTTTCAATCGCGTTATGGAGCATTTCGGCGGTTTCATCACCGTTATAACCGGTGATGACGACTTCCATCGCCCAGCCCAGAAATGGCTCGTCCTTGCCGACGCGCTGTGCTTCCTGCTCCAGCGCGTTGATGCCTTTTTTCTGAAGCAGATAGCCCCATTTGACAACACGGCCGACTTCGCCGGTCAATTGGCCCCGGCCCATCTGCGGTGCCCGAAAGATTTTGAAAATCAGCTTGAGCGCAAGCAGAACATAGCGTGCTTCGTAGGCAATAAAAGTCGCTGCCAAGGTCCCGCCGATCACCATCAACGCACTCGACAGACTGATAAACACAAAATAGTTGTCGGTCGAAATGAAGATGGAGCCGACAAAAAGCCCCAAACCGACCAGAATCCCCAAGATCGTCGTAAAAGACATTGTCTTTTATTTTCTCCAAGCGTGAGCCGCTCGAATACCCCCAACCCGATTAGAATTTTAAAGGTTTAACACCTTTTTTTCAGAATAGACAAATTGGCGGTTATCGTCAGGTTAATTTTAATGCCAAGATTTTGCCGGGGAATTGCTGTACACCAAAAAAACAAACCCCGCACCACCAGAAATGGTGCGGGGCACAAAATGCAGTTCCGGAAAATTTCAGGATCAAGCCGACCGGATACTCATCAGGAAACTATCGACCTCTCGGCGAAGTTCTGTCGAAAGTTGCCCCAGTTCTTCAGCCACATTCAGGACCTGGTGGGCGGCCTGATCGGTTTCGGCCACCGTATCGCTGACGCGTTCGATATTGCTGCTGACTTCCTGCGTGCCAATAGCGGCCTGTTCGACATTCTGTGCAATTTCGCCGGTGGCATCGGCCTGTTCACGAACTGCATCGGAAATCGTGTTTGTGATGTCGGTAATCCGCGAAATAACGTTGGAAATGTCGTCCATTGACTGGACCGTTTTGCCGGTTTCTTCCTGGATGGCCAAAATCTGTTCGGAAATTTCGCTGGTTGCGCGTGCCGTCTGGTTGGCAAGGTTTTTGACCTCTGCGGCAACAACGGCAAAGCCTTTACCTGCTTCGCCTGCGCGGGCGGCCTCGATGGTTGCGTTAAGCGCCAGAAGGTTGGTTTGACCAGCAATGTCACTGATCAGTTCGACAATCTCGCCAATGCGACCGGCGGCTTCTGAAAGTCCGGCGACGGTCTTGCTGGAAACTTCGGCTTCGCGCGATGCTTCGGCGGTGATTTCGGTTGAATGATGCGCCTGATTGCCGATCTGGGTGATCGAATGCGACAGATTTTCCGCTGCGTCGGCCACGGTGCGGACATTAACGGTGGCTTCTTCGGAGGCGGCAGCAACGGTTGTGGCACTTTTGCTTGCCAGATCGGCGGCGCCGACCAAGGCACGGGCCGTGCTTTGCATCCGGTCGGCCGATGTGGAAACCGAACCGACAATATTGGCAATTACCCCTTCGAACCCGCCAATGTGTTTTTCAAGCGTTTTCATGCGTTCTTCGCGCTTGCGCGATGCCGCTTCCTGTTCGGCTTCCATGCGTTTTTTTGCAATCGCATTGGTGCGGAACACATCGACCGATTGTGCCATGCGACCGATTTCGTCCTTACGGTCAAGGTCATGGATGATCAGGTCGGTTTTGCCATCGGCAAGTTCGGTCATGACCGAACCCAGCTTGCTAAGCGGTTCGGTAACGATTTTCGACAGCAGCAACCGCATGCCAAAGATGGTTGCAAGTGCAATGACGATGCCGCCAATCACAATACCGATCAGGATCTGATTGGTTTTCGCCTGTTCGGGGGCAACCGAAAGACTTGATGACAGAACCGCAATCACGTCGCCCTTTTCAGCTTCCATTGCGCCATGGCAGCTAAAGCAAACCTCGCGTTCGGCACCTTTGGTCACACCAAGAACAATTGGCATCGACAGGCGATAGGTGCCTTCGTCGGTATAACGTCCAATGGTTTGACCGGTTTCAATGGCTTCCTGATCAATCGCATCGCGCGGCGTTTTCAGGTCCTTGTCGCCATATTCCTTCATATAGGCTAGCGTGGTAGGGCCCCATGCCGACCATAATTCGCCGGGATAATCCAGATTTCGGCTTTCAAACCAGTTGTTGAAAACATCAATACCGATGTCATCAGAGTCATCAGGACGGGCGGCCATCACATTTACAATCAGCGCATGAAGCGATGTCAGTTCATTCTGGCTTAGCTGATTAAGCTTGGCATCCATTGCCTTTTCTTCGGCAAACATCATCATTGCAAGTGCGATGATCACCGTGGAAGTAACGCCGAAGGCCGACGCCCACATAAAGCGTTTGCGAATGCCCATGGCATTGAAAGCCGATAACAACTTCATCACTGATCCCCGAATGGATTATGCAAATGCACGCGCTCAGACCATCAATGATCCACTGATGGTCCGTATCAAACTGTCCCGAATGCAGCATCGGACCATGCGGGATGCAGGTCTTTGATTTGTCTCAAGTCGGATGGCAAAATGGCTGGATCATTCGGATAGGTAATGGCGCGCCGGTATAGTTCGCGGGGGCGGAAACTTGTCATCTGGTAACTGGCAGGGCATAAGGCGCGTGGTTATCGTATCAGAACAGGAAACATCATGAGCATTTCATTCTCGGACGCGCAGAAAAAGCTCGAACAGATCACAGCCGAAATGCTGGAGCTGATCCGAAAATATGGTCTGGATGCTGAAAGTCCGTTTGATGTGATCCCGGTTGCACGCGCCAAAATCGACAATCAGCAGGACTATATCCGGTTTCTGGAGCTGTCGATCGAAGGCCGTATCTACGGCGAATATGCCGATGCGCTGCAAAAGAAGTTTGATGAAGAAGCGCGTCAGGCCGAAGCCCAGAAAAAGATGCACTGAACCGGGCTGGCTATTCGCCGGTTGGCGTCTTTTTTCTGTCTGATAGCATTTTGTTCTGATTGCATTTTTTCCGATTAAGGCGAGGTGTCACAAAATATTCCCGATCTTGTCACCGTCCTGCCGTTGAGAGGCGGCCTTTAGGGGATTATATCGCTGCTTGACGATGCGCTGGCAAAGCCGGGCGTCGTTATTCCGAAGGGGATTGTCATTCGGAACATCACGAGCAACAGGATGGCTGACATGAACAAAAGTTATGTCCAGACCTTGATGGAAGTTGAAAAAGTATTTGGTCAGATCAATGACCATGATTATCGCCTTTATCGCGCAGTATGGGGTAACCGGCAGGCCGCCGGGACCGGTTTGCCGCGTGGTACACGTGCTGAAATCAGCAAGAAACTTGCAAATGACTTTGTCACGGCAAACAACGCCGTAATGCATCGAAACACGGCGCACGCGGCCTAGCTTCGATTGCAGGCGGCAAACCCGATTTGCTGCCAATATTCGGGAACGCTTGATTTTAAACCGCCATCTGGTGTTAAAGATGGCGGTTTTGTTTTTCAGGTTAACCCCGGCCGGAGTTCTCCCATGTCGATCAAGTCGCTGATCCGTACCATTCCCGATTACCCGAAAAAGGGGATCATGTTTCGCGATATCACGACCCTGTTTGCCGATGCAGATGGTTTGCGTGATGTGATCGACAGTTTTGCTGCCGAATTTCAGGATAAACAGATCGACGTGATCGTCGGGATTGAGGCGCGCGGTTTTATCATCGGCCCGGCGGTCGCCGTAGCCCTTGGTGTCGGTTTTGTTCCGATCCGCAAACGCGGCAAACTTCCTGCTGAAACCATCGAAGTCGAATATGAACTGGAATATGGATCGGACGTGATCGAAATGCACACCGATGCGATCAAGCCCGGACAGCGTGTTCTGGTGATGGATGATCTGATCGCAACCGGCGGCACGGCTCTTGCCGCGATTGATCTGATCGAAAAGGCAGGCGGCGAAGTTGCCGGTTGTGCCTTTATTATCGATCTTCCTGATATTGGCGGGGCACAAAAAATCCGTGATCGCGGTGTCAATGTCTTCCATCTGGTCGAATTTGACGGCGACTAATGCCTCAAAATAGCTTGATACCCACCGAAAATGACGATTCTTGTCTCTTTTGAGCCGTAATTGGGATATAATCTTACAGTTGAATAATGCTGTAACATGTTCCGGTTTCGGCTGGAGAGAGGAAAATGGTCGTACCTGCCGTCAATAACCAGTCCATAAGTCAGGTCAGCCAGTATGGCCGACTTGCGGCTGCTGGTGCGCGCGGTGTTGCGACGGTTGACCGCAATAGCCAGATTCAGGCCCCCAGCGAACATTACACTTATGACCCCGATAATGACGGTATCCTGTTCAATGCCTATATCGACGGCAAAGGCAAACAGCAATCCGGGCAGGGAAGTGCGGGTGATCAGAAAGACCAGCGCGCCGAACAAAGTCGTCTGTCGGCAGCTCGTCGGGCAAGCGACCGCGAAGGTGCGATTTCACCCGAAAGCGATATCGATTTCGCAAGCCTTCTTGATCCGGAAATTCCATTCGATCTAAGCGCGAATAGCGGAACATCATTCTATGCGGTGGTTAATGCTGTTGTGCATGGTGCGGGTATTCGCGGCACACGGGTTGATGCCTATATCTGATCGCCTGCCGGATTTCCTTGAAAAGTGAATACATTCCGTTCCGGTCCTTGTTGTCGTGCCCAAGCGGCATTATGATCGTGATCCGCCATGCGTTTCGTTTGCTGGATCAGATATGCAGAACAAGCCGGTCCTTAATTCCGTATTCGAAGCCGTTTTTCGCCTGATTGATCATGCATTAAACGACAACGAATATCTGCAACCGCAAAAGCTTCATCGTCTGCTGTATCTGGCGCAGGCCTATTACGGGGCCAATTATCACGGTCGCATGTTGATGCCCGCTGTTTTCATCGCAGATGATATTGGTCCGATTGAACCGAACGTCTATGCCGTCATGGAAGAAAGTCGACCGGATGTGCGGCTTAAATCGGTTGATCCCAAAACGCAGCATTTTATCGAAAGTATCTGGTCGCAGTTTGGTCATCACTCTGTCGAACATCTTAGCGAAACCGTGCGCAATCATCCGCCTTATCTTGATGCATATAAACAGGGGCCGGGGACAGTGATCCCGTTTCAGGTGATGGTGGATTTCTATGCCTCGGTCCGTAAAAGTGCCACCACCCCTGAGGCAAAAGAAGTTGTCCGCCCGCGTGTCATGCGTTCGCATAAGGGCAAACCGGTTGCGACCACCGATTGGTTGCCCCGTCGAATCAAATAATTTTCGGTTTTTGCTCGGACCTATTGTCCAATCTGAATGTCTTCGCACGGATCGGCACGTGGCAGATCATTTGTGAACCACATGAAATCCGCCACATTTTCTGATCCCATCCGAAGCGCATAATCACGCACACCAGGAAGGTCTTCACCCGGGTCATCTGCCTCGACCAGAATGACAACTGCAATGTCGTTATCGTCGATATCAGGTGCATAACGCCGCAGATGGTAGGGTACCGCAATGTCATCACGCACATGCATGGCACCGGCAATCAGGAATGCGCCATCCGGGCTAATGGTTTTGTTCGCGTCAATCATTGCGCGCGCAAGCGATGCATCGCGGGCAAACTGCACAAGCGAAAAGGCAGGCAATTGCGATTTGGGCAACATGTTGCAATGACCGTCTGCAATTTCCTGATCAAATCGTGCAGCAATATCATCGGGTAGCGTCGGCAGGGAGAGCTTTTGCGCAAGCTCGGTCGGCAGGGCGCTGATACCTTCGTTGATCATGGGCCGCAGGACATCCCGGGGCAGGTTGCCAGCAACCATCGGCAGCCCGTTTTCCTTTGCCGCCTCGGCAATCGGGGCATAGTCATGCCATGATGGCCAACCACTTTCGCCCCACTTCATTTCACTGCCAAGTTCCTCGGGTGGTACAGCCTGCCAAGCCAGATCAAGGCTTTCCTGCTGGTCGCGATCAAACATTTCCCAGACAACTGCACGCTTGGTGCCTTCGCGTTTGCTTAGCGCGCGGACCAATTGTGCCTGATGATGATGATGGATCGGATTGTCGTGTTTTTCCCCGATCAGGATAAAACGCGTCCCGGCAAGATGCGAAACCAAGTCGTCAAACATGATATAGCGCTGCCCGGCCATATCGAAAATCAGTCCCGGTGCCGGGGGCAGGGAATTGGCATCGGGAATATCACGAATGCCTGCCGGTTGGCTTGAGGTGCGGGTTTGCGCCTGCGCCGAACGAACCGGAAATTCCGTCGCCGCGATCATTGCTGCAAAAGCAAGACACAGCGAAAGTGATTGTTTGAAACAAGATCGTGTGCGGGCACGAAACACAGTTTTCATCACGCGTGGAATTTCCAGTCCGTTGATTGGCCGATTTTCATTCCGACTTTATTTACTCAAATCCAGGGCGGTTTCAATATCATGGATCAAATCGTGGGCATCTTCGATACCGACGGACAAACGCAACAGATCATCGGGCACAGGGCTTGTTGGGCCTTCGACCGATGATCTGTGTTCAATCAGACTTTCGACCCCGCCAAGTGACGTCGCGCGTTTAAACAGTTTGCACTGATTGTGGAAATCCACGGCCCGTTTGCCGCCGCCCTTGACCCGGATCGACATCATGCCGCCAAATCCGCCGGTCATCTGACGCTTGGCAATGTCATGGCCGATATGGCTTTCAAGGCCGGGATACTGGACCTGCGCGATTTCAGGGTGGTTTTCGAAATGGCGGGCGATTGCCATGGCATTGGCACTGGCCCGTTCGACCCGGATTGACAGGGTACGCATACCACGCAAAAGCAGCCATGCTTCGAACACACCCAGAACACCGCCGCCGCCTGCATGCTGTTTGCAAACGCGTTGCCAGAATTCGCTGTCCTTGTTTGCAGTGGTAAGTGTGCCGGCCAGAACATCACTATGTCCGTTAAGATACTTGGTTGCCGAATGCATGACGATATCTGCACCCAGTTCAATCGGGCGGGTCAGAAGCGGTGTGGCAACCGTATTGTCAACCGCAACAATCGCCCCGGCCTTGTGCGCGGCATCGGCAACGGCGGCGATATCGGTGATCTGCCAGTCCGGGTTGGCGGGCGTTTCCAGCCAGACCATTCTGGTTTTGCCCGGCTGGATATGTTTCACCCACTGGGCCGTGTCGCCATTATCAACAAAATCAAATGTCAGACCGGCGCGCACACCGCTATCGAGCATGAAGCTGCGCAGCGCCCAATACATTACCTTTGGCGCGACCACATGATCACCTGGTGATAACGCATGCAGCAAGGCAACGGCTGCGGCCATGCCCGATGCGAAAAGCCGCGTCTGTGCGCCACCTTCGAGCGCGTCAAGAACCGCACAGGCCTGATCATAGGTCGGGTTGTCGGTGCGAGTATAGCATCGGCCATCGTGATAGCTAAGATCGGTATTGCGTTCGAACGTTGTCGACGGATAGATCGGCGGGGTGACCGAACGGGTGGTTTCCTCGACCCAGCCCAGGGCCTGAGCCGTGATGGTTGCGGGGTTCTGTTTCTTGTTATCGGCAGACATGGTGGCACCTGATTTTGTTGTCATTTATTGCCGCGCAACATAACGTGGAACACGCCACATCCCAAAACGAAAACAAAAGAACGACTGATTCAGATGCCCCATATCACGAACGATCCCCAATTCGACCTTCCCAAAGAATGCGATGTTGTCGTTATCGGCGGCGGTATCCATGGTGCCAGCAGCGCGTACTACCTTGCCAAGGCGGGCATGAAGGTTGTCCTTCTGGAAAAGGATACCATTGCCTCGCATCAGTCCGGTCGGGCGTGGGGGTTCGTGCGTCAGCAGGGCCGTGATCCGGTTGAACTGCCCCTGATGATTGAATGCAACCGCATCTGGCAGGGGCTTGAAAAGGAACTCGACGCTGATCTGGAATGGCGGCAGGGTGGGGTCATGTTCGTTGCGCGCGATGATGCCGAAATGGCGGAATTTGAGCAATGGATCGAAGACGCCAAAGGATTTGATATCGAAACGCAGGTGCTTGATCCCAAGGGGGTTGCCAGGATCGCACCGGGCATCACGCGCCCCGGCGTTGGCGGGATTTATACCCCGTCTGACGGGCAGGCCGAACCGAAAAAGGCCGCCCCGGCAATCGCAAAACGTGCCGGTGAACTCGGCGCCTTTATTGCCGAAGGTTGCGGTGCCATTGGCATTGAAACGAGTGGCGGTGCAATCAGTTCGGTCATATCCGAACGTGGCGAGATCAAATGCAAATACGTGATCTGTGCCGCTGGGGCCGCGACGCATAAATTCGTTGCCAAATTCGGCCGTCGCCTGCCGCAGCAAACCACGCGCGGCACGGTGATCCGCACCACCCCGGTGCCGGAAATTTCAGCCGCCGGTACATTGGCCGCCGGTCTGGCGTTTCGTCAACGTGCCGATGGCTCGATGAATATCGCTGACGAATTCATGACCGATCTGGATCTGACATTGGGCCGGTTCAAATATGCCCGCGATTTTGCACCGGGCCTGTTTGCTAATTGGGCGACCTTCAAATTCCATCTGAACAGGCGGTTTGTTGATGACCTTGTTGATCGCCTGCCGGGTTCGGCGGCATCAAAGCAGCCATTGATCGGGCGGCGGGAAAATCAGGCGCAGCCCTACGAGGTGCGCGTGAATAACGCGATGGCGAACCTGCAAAAGGTTTTCCCGCAAATCAAACAGGTCGGTATTGCCGATAAATGGGCGGGCGATATCGATGTTACCCCCGATGCGATACCGGTGATCGATCAGTTCGACAATCCAAAACATTTCTTTGTCGCCACCGGTTTTTCCGGCCACGGATTTGCCATGGGGCCAGTGGTCGGCAAGGTGCTGGCGGACTGGATCACAACCGGGCAGCCATCCATTACGCTTGCCGGGATGGAGCTTTCACGGTTTGAGGACGGCACCATCCGCAAACCGCGCACGCGGGTCTGATCTTTTTGTGTGAGGAATAATCTGGCGTCGGGATCGTTTTCAAACGGTCTTGACGCAGGGTATCTGTCATGCAATTAAATGTTATGTTATAACGTAACTTTTAATTTGAAGCTCATGATGAAATTTGCATCGGTCGCCGGTGTTGGTCTGGCTCTTTTCGGTGCAGCACAAATCGCCTAAAGCCGAGACCATGATCGCAGTTCTCCCAAACATTGCGGCCAGGGTTTCGGCTTTCGAAGACCGGCAACGATCTGCACGTTGCCGGTCTTCACCTATCTGTTATGCTCTATTGCGCGGCTTTGGTTTCGGGTAAATCATTCGTCTGATGATTGGTTTTGCCGTCAAAAAACCGTGTTGCCCCAATCGGGGCGGCAATGAAGTCATTCGCGCCAATGTCGGCATCCTTGCGTGCCGATGCCAATCGCACCGGCGGTTCGTCAACCGGTTCTGCGGTCAGGACGAAAGTCCCCCAATGAATGGCAAGCGCCTGCTTGATGCCCATTACCTGCATGATCTGAATGGCTTCTTCGGGGTTGGTGTGGGCGTTGCGCATGAAATCGCTGGGCTCGTAAGCCCCGATCGGGATCAGGCCGAAATCGATCCCGCCATATTGTTCGCCCATTTCGGTAAACAGCCGTTCGTTCCAGCCGGTATCACCGACGAAATAGAAACGATAGCCATCTGCGAATTCAAGGATATATCCGCCCCACAGCATTTCCTTGCGGTCCTTGGTGGTGCGCGCCGACCAGTGATTGCTGGGCACATGGGTGATGGTAACGCCGCCATGCGAAAGGCTTTGGTCCCAGTCGAGTTCTTCGTACTGGTCGGGGGAGATTCCGGCCTTTTCCAGAAGAGTTCCGTTTTTCAGCGGCAGGATATAGCGCGGGCCATTGCCAATCTTTCCAAGGCTTTCGACATCGAAATGGTCGTAATGATTGTGCGACAGCAGCACCAGATCAAGCGTAGGCAACTGATCGATCCGCAATCCCGGCTGGCTGTATCGTTTGGGGCCGACATATCGGAACGGCGATGCCCGTTTGGCAAAGACCGGGTCGGTCAGGATATTGAGCCCGCCATATTGCACCAGAGCCGTCGCATGGCCGATCCATGTGACTTGCAGGCGCGCCGGATCGGGATTGTGGATCGCGTCCATATCCGGGGCCTCGGTCGGGATTTTGCCGTGCTGGTGTTTGGCTTTTGGCCAGTTTTCAGAGCCGAAATAACGCCGCTTCAGGAAGCGCCAGAATGATCTTTTGCCGGTTTCCGGCAGGGGATAGCGGTTTTCAAATCCGAATGCTGTGTGGTGCGTTGGGCGTTTTTTGTCAGTCACGCGGTCAAATCCCCTGATCGGCTGATTGATATTTTCGATCTTATGAATGTGTCGCGGATCGGGAATTGTGCAAGTGCGGGCTGATCAATGGAAAAGGCCGGAACCGCGTTTGGTTCCGGCCTGCATTCCAGTCGGTTTATTCGATCACGGTCACGTAGCTGTCAAGCGGTGGAACGGTTTCGATAATGCCCTGATCCTTGAGATAATCGGCAAAGCGGGCATAACGGGTGCGGTCAACAGCAGCCGGACGGAGCGCAAAGCGCGGCAGGGTATCGGCCCATGCCTTGATGTTAAGCTCGTCATCCAGGTTCGGATAGGCCGCGATAAAGGCCTGCCAGCTGTCATCGGGATGATTGACCAGATACTGAACGCCCTCTTCAAGCGCGGCCAGCATGCGGGCAAAGCGCGGATCATCGGTTTTGTCGTTGCGCACGGTCAGGATCAGCTCGTCATAGGGCGGAACGCCTTCTTCCTCGACATAAAATGCCTTGCCCGGTTTGCCTTCGATTTCCATCTGGTTGAGCTCGAAATTGCGATAGCCGCCGATGATCGCATCGACCTGCCCGGAATACAGCGATGGCGAGAGCGAGAAATTGACATTCACCAGTTCGACATCGTCAATCGAAACCCCGTATTTGCCCAGCATCGTGCCGAGTAACGCATCTTCGAAACCGGCCAGCGAATAGCCGATTTTCTTGCCCTTAAGGTCGGCAATTTCCTTGATCGGCCCGTCTTTCAGAACGATCAGGCTGTTAAGCGGGGTTGCGACCAGCGTGCCGATCCGGGTCAATGGCAGGCCTTCGGCGGCCTGCACGTGAAGCTGCGGCTGATAGTTCACGGCAACGTCACCCTGACCGGCGGCAACAAGGCGCGGCGGGGCGGATGGATCGGCCGGTTCGATCAGCTCGACATCCAGATCATGCTTGGCAAAAAAGCCCTTTTCCTTGGCGACAATCAGGGGCGCGTGATCGGGATTGACGAACCAGTCGAGAAGTATGGTGAGCTTGTCGGCGGCGAATGCCGGGCTGGTCATTCCCATCGCAACCGCGCCAATCGTGGCCGCGGTGATCATGGATTTCAGGCGTGACATGGATGAACCTCCTATCGGATATCGGAATATTTTTGATGTTCTGCCCCGCAATCTTTCGCGAGGAATTCGGTTTATTTTGCCGGTTTCAGGCTGTCGGGCTGCCATGGCAAGGCCGCACGTAACGCGCGGTCGACAAGGAAATATTGCGTGATCGAAAACGCGCACAGGATCAGAAGGCAGGCAAAGACCATGTCGATCTGAACCCGGGCATTGGCATGCAGCATCAGATAGCCAAGGCCGTGGCTTGATCCGACCCATTCGCCGATCACCGCCCCGATGGGGGCAACCGCAGTTGCGACCCGAAAGCCCGAGGCAAATGAAGGCAGTGCGGCGGGGAGGCGCACATGGGTCAGCAACCGCCAGCGGCTGGCACCCATGGTGCGGGCAAGGTCGAGGAAGCCCGGTTCGGTGCGCGATAACCCGTCAAAAAACGCGACGGTGACAGGGAAGAAAATGATCAGGGCCGCCATTGCGATTTTTGAGCCCAGGCCAAAGCCCAGCCATAATACCAGAAGCGGGGCCAGCGCAAAAAACGGGATCGCCTGCGACACGAGCAAGATCGGCATCAGCCAGAACCGCACGGGGGCAAAAAGTGCCATCGGAAGGGCCGCCAAGGCCCCCAATGCCGCCCCGGCAAAAAGCCCGATCACGGTTTCGGCAATCGTGTATCTGGCATGATCAAGCAACACGTCATGACGCTTGATCAGGGTCAGCCAGACTTCATAGGGGGCAGGCAGCATATATTTCGGCGCGCCGGTGACGGTGACAACAATCTGCCATGTCGCGATCAGGGCGGCGATGATGATGACGGGTCGGGCGAGTTTCAGCAGCCGCCGTTCGGTAAGCGGGGTGCGAGGTGTCTTCGTCATGCCGTTCCCTCCGCCCGGTTGAGTTCCTCGGCGGTGGCGCCAAGCTGACGGAGCAGTTCAGCCTGATGGCGGAGGATTTCCGGATCGGTGACATCGCGCGGGATGGTGCCCGCCGGAAGCATGGCGTCACTCAGGACCGCGGGGGTACCACGCAGGACATGAACCCGGTCACCAATCCGAAGGGCTTCGAGCGGATCATGGGTCACCAGCAAAACCGTTTTGCCGCGCAATACCCGTGCGGCAAGGTCCTGAAGGCGCATGCGATTAAGCGGATCAAGGGCCGAAAAGGGTTCATCCATCAGGACAACCGGGCGGTCTTCCATCAGGGTGCGGGCAAGGGCAGCGCGCTGTTTCATCCCGCCGGAAAGTTCGGCCGGGCGTAAATGTGCGGCGTCTGATAGCCCGACCTTGGCAATCAGCGCATCGGCGCGCGCAAGATCGGGGCGTTCATTGCGAAGCACCGCCCCCAGAACGACATTTTCCCGGACAGTCCGCCAGGGCATCAACAAATCCTGCTGCGCCATATAGGCAACCCGGCCCAAAAGCGGCTTGCCATCCGAGCAGGCAATATCCCCGCCAGCCTCGCCATCGACCAGCCCGGCGAGATAGCGCAACAATGTGCTTTTGCCGACACCAGATGGGCCCAGCAAACAGGTGATGCTGCTGGCGGGCAGGGTCAGGTCAAGATCATGGAAAATATCGTCGCCGTTAAAGGCCACGCGACCACCGCGCAGATGAACATCAAACGGCGTTACGTTGCCCGTTAAAACGGGGGGATTTAAGGAGGCTGCCGGTTTCGGCGCTGGTTCTGTCTTGCGCATGCGATCCTTCCTACGCCGGTCTTAACCGGTTCAGGTTCAAAGGGTCGTCCGGCAACACCGAACCTCTCAGCCGATTCACGATCGGCCCCCCTGGAGATGACGGGACTATGCGCAGATCATGGCGGGACGTCAAGCATTGGAAAAAGTTCTTGATTTGTTCTTTTGTTTGTGGCATAAAGACAAAGTCAACGGGAGAAATGTACCCGGACCGAAACCCGCAAGGCCTTGTGCCTCGCGGGTTTTTGCGTTTGGGACCAGATCAAAGAGGGGATCAGGATGCAGCGGCAAGGATTGAGGCAGGGCGGCGGAGTAGTCCGCAGGATATGGGTCGGGGGATGGCGGAGCCATTACGGCGGCGTTCCGCGCTGGTTCTAATACGCTTTCAATACGCTTGTTTGTCATGACGGGAGAGGTGCGTCTTGTCGGGGAACGGACCCCGGATTTGCCGGAAGCGGCAGCAATGGCAGTGGTGGTGGCAGTGATTTGTGGCCCCTTGGTGGTGGACAGGTTGGGGGCAGTGCGCCCGAAATCCGTCTGCTGATGAAAATGGCGGCAGCCCGAGATGTGTCTGGACGTCGGGGTGGCAGGTTGCCGCCGTGGCCGGAGCGGGCAACGAGCCGGTGGCCGTCAGTGGACCGTCAGTTGGCGAGATTGCTGGAGGCCCGAGGTGTGTCCGGGCTTCATGGTCATGGCATTGCCGGAAGAGGCCGGAGCTGGCAGCGATGCCGTGGGCGGTCAGTGGCCGTCGATGGTGGGAGACAGGTGGGGCCGGAAGTGATCGGATCGACCGTTCGAAGCTAGCCCGCCGGGTGATCCCGTCCATGTGCTAAGCCATCGATCACCGCCGGGAAGCAAATGCGCCTTGCTTTGCGCCGGCTTGTGGTTTCGATATGCTGGGCGATGTCATTTTCTGTTTTTGGGGGCGATGGTCTGGGGGCGGTTGGGTTGCGCGTATCACGGCGGCCCTGCAGTATGGGCTTGCATCAACCAATTGATTTGTCGATACCTGTTGACCTGTGCAGGGCCGCGATTGATTACTTGGGGGTGTTGTCGTCTGGCGTTACCAGAGTGATTGCTCCGCTTGTTCGGCCCGCTTCAAGGTCGGCATGTGCACGTGTGGCCTCGGAAAGGGGATATTCGGTCGCGGCCGGGAACTCATACTGACGCAAAATATTGAACCACGCGTGTGCGGCCCGGTGATAGTTTTCTGTATCCGTGACATACGTAAGGATACTGGGCCGTGCAAGAAACCGGTTGGTCAGATGCCGCAGGTCAAGAGGCGGTATGTCTCCGGCAACCTGACCAATTGTTGCGGTAATTCCGAACGGCCTGGTCGCGTTTAGGGATTTGGTCAGATTATCGCCGCCGATCCCGTCAATCGCGTAATCAACACCGCGTCCTGATGTCAGGTCCATGACGGCGGTTTCAAAATCCTGTTCGCGATACAAGATCGCGTGATCAAGCCCCTGCGCTCGTGCTGCCAGTGCCTTGTCTGAGGAGCCGATTGTGCCGATGGTTGTCGCCCCTAAATGCTTGGCCCAGCGGACCAGTATCTGGCCCAGACCACCTGCTGCTGCGTGTATCAGAACGGTTTGACCCGGTGAGACGCGGCCAATTTGTTCTAATAAAAGGTAGGCAGTCATGCCGCGCAGGAAGGAACCGGCGATCTGATCGGGGTGAAGATCATCGGGGATTTTGATCAGCTGGCTTGCCGAAATGTTGCGTTCTGAGGCATAGCTTCCGGCCGGAAAACCGGCATAGGCAACCTTGTTGCCGATGGCAAAGCCGGTCACGTCAGGACCTGTTCCCGTAACGGTTCCGACAGCTTCAACCCCGATAATCGCGGGCTTTTCTTGCAGCGGATACAGGCCGACGCGATGATAGATATCGACAAAATTAACCCCGATCCGGTTTTGGTCAATCCGGACTTCACCCACGGCTGGTGCGGGTAAATTGATTGCGCATTCCTGAAGGCATTCCGGGCCGCCGATTTGGCTGAGTTCGATGATTCTGGTCATGAAATACTCCTGACATTTGATGTGATATCAGGAATATCCGTTGTTTTTCCTGGGGGAAATTCCCTATGTTTGCGTAGTTAATGGGGAAAAATGCGCAAATGAATTGGGAAGACTACCGATACTTTCTGGCTTTGGCTGATACGGGCAGTTTTTCGGCGGCGGCAAGGGAACTGGGTGTGGATCACAGCACGGTTGCGCGTCGGGTCAATGCGCTTGAAACCACATTCGGGGTCCGGTTGATTGATCGTTTGCCGAAGTCGGTGATGTTGACGGTTGATGGCAAACTGGTTGCCGAGCAGGGGCGTCAGGCGGTTCTGGCAATGCAGGCGGTTGAACGTGTTGCGGCGGGATCCGCCGACCATGTTTCAGGAACTGTTTGTGTGAGCGCACCACCGGCACTGGCCAGTCATATTATCGGGCCAAAAGTCCGGGAATTGCGAGAACAGCATCCTGAGATCGATCTTGTTTTGCAGGGGGAAACCCGATCAACAGACCTGAACCGGCGGCAGGCCGATATTGCGTTGCGCCTGTCGCGCCCGGAAAAATCGGCGGTCACAGTGCGCAAGTTGACGGATATGCCGTTCGGTTTTTACAGCGCACCTGATTATGACAAGCCCGAGCATGTCTGGGACTTTATCAGCTGGGATGAAACGACGGCCAGTATCCCGCAACATCGCTGGATCGAGGAGCGGTTGCATGGGCGCAAGGTCGTGCTGCGTAGCAATGATACCAGCATACAGGCTGCGGCGGCTGGCTCGGGGTTGGGAGTTGCGATTTTACCGCACTTTGTCGGGGATGCCGATCCAAGGCTGGCCCGCCTTTATCCTCATGAAAGTTTTCCACCGCGCGAGGTCTGGATGCTGGTGCATGAGGATCTGCGTCATGCACCACGCATCCGAACTGTGATGGATTTCCTGATCAAGACTGTTGCCGTGCTGAAAACCCAGATCGTCTGAGTAATTGATATATTGCTTACCACGCTGCCGCGCTGGATAAAAGCCGTCCTGCCGGGTAATCCCAGCCATGTGCGACGCCATCAATGGTGGCCGGGAACCGAACGCGCCGGGCCTTGCCCCAGCTTGTGGTTTCGAGATGCGGGGCGATGTCGTTTTCGGTTTCGGGGGCGATGGTTTGGGGTCGGGTTGGTTGCGCAGTCTGGCAGAGCAGGTGGGCGGTGCGGGCCAGCGAATGGCGGGCGGTGGTGATCTGGCCGGTCTGGCTGCGAAGCAAAAGGGCGTGGATCGTGCTTGCCGCCATCAGATAGCCGGTGGCGTGGTCAAGGGCCTGCACGGGAAGGGGCGTTGGTTTTGGCGCATCGGCCTGTTTCATGCCGAAATCGGCGATGCCACAGCTCATTTGTACCAAGCTGTCAAAGCCGCGTCGTTTGGCCCACGGGCCGGTCCAGCCATAGGCGCAGAGTGTCACATCAATCAGACCGGGATTGATGCGGCGAAGTTCATCCGCGCCGTAACCAAGACCCGGCAGGGCATCGGGGCGATAGCCATGCAGCAGGATATCAGCACCTGCCAGAAGGCTTTCGAATGTTTTGCGATCCTCGGCACGTTTGAGGTCAAGCCCGGCACAGCGTTTGCCAAGGGTGATTTCGGGGATTACCGCGCCCTCGTCCCAATGGGGCGGGTCGATGCGCAGGACATCGGCACCATAGGCCGCCAGAAACCGCCCGGCGACCGGACCGGCCAGAACGCGGGTCAGGTCAAGCACGCGAATCCCGGCCAAGGGGCGGTCGGGCCGGATAACGTGGCGCGATTTGGTGAATGTGCCGTGATCCTGCCAGCCGATCAGCGGTTCGGCTGCAATCGCCGCCCCCTGCGGGTGGGATTGCCAGTCATCGAGGCTGCGCATGGTGGCGGCACAGCCGCCCGCCGCAATGATTGCGGTTTCGAGGTCATCGGATTTCCAGTTTGCGACAATGGGGGCGAGGGCCTGGCGATCCGGATAATCGCCCAGAACCGAAAGGGCTGCCGCACGGTGATGCGGGGCGTTGGTGTGAAGCCGTATCCAGCCATCGGCGGTTTTGTAATCACCGGCAATCGCGTCCCAGACCGGCGGCAGTTCCCAGCCAATCGGGCGGATCGTGATATCAAACCATTTCGACGCCAGCCGTTGATCAATGATGACGCCTGCCTGATCACCGGTGGCCAAACCGCGATAGCGGGAAATCATGGCGGATGCGATGCCCATTGAGGCCGTTGCAAGATCAGTCACGGCAAAGAAGGATGGCAGGGCGTCCGCGCCGGTGATTTTGATATCGGGCAGGGCGTTTGTTGCGCCCGGTAGATCAAGGGCATTTGCAATCGGGGCGATGAACGGGTTGGGCTTGTTGGTCATGGCGGTCATGTTGGTGGCTCCTTTTTCCGCATCGGTGGCGCGGGGGGG
>TARA_R100000049_G_C1957460_1_pt1 | contig 25112 bp, 20 predicted proteins | sample TARA_R100000049 | Tara Oceans TARA_R100000049 (sample SAMEA2619992) | marine metagenome | biome: marine biome (ENVO:00000447); feature: mesopelagic zone (ENVO:00000213) & marine oxygen minimum zone (ENVO:01000065); material: "saline water (ENVO:00002010), including plankton... | reverse complement strand
CTGATGCTCTGGCGGGCTTTTTTATGTCTGGAGGAAAACACCATGGGCATGAGTGCAAACACAATTCAGAAACAGCGACCGGCATTGCGCCTGGTCTCCACCAAGGGCCTCAGCCGGGATGAATGGCTGAAAGTGCGCAAGCAGGGCATTGGCAGTAGTGATGCCGCTGCAGCCGTCGGCATGAACCCTTACCAGTCCCAACTAGAACTATGGATGGTGAAAACTGGCAGAGATGCTGGCCTACCCAAACCGGATTCGGATGATCCCGCTTCTCCGGTCTACTGGGGCCATATTCTGGAACCGATTGTAGCTGAGCAGTACAGCCAACAGACCGGCCGAAAGGTGCGCAGGGTGAATGCAGTATTGCAGCATCCAGATCCGGAGAAACACTGGATGTTGGCCAACCTGGATTACTCGGTGGTAGCTGATGACGACGTGCAGATCCTGGAGTGCAAAACAGCAGGGGAGTTCGGGTCACGTTTCTGGAAAGAGGGTGTGCCGGACTACATCCAGTGCCAGGTTCAGCATCAGCTGGCCGTCACTGGCAAGCAGGCGGCGGACGTTTGCGTGCTGCTGTGTGGTCAGGAGTTGAAGGTCTACCGCCTCGAACGGAACGAGGAGCTCATCGAGGCACTGTTCGTGCTGGAGCGTCAGTTCTGGGACTTCGTGGAAACGGACACCCCCCCACCGGTCGACGGAACTGATTCTGCTGAACGTGCATTGCGCCATCTGTACCCGATGGACAGAGGAGAAACCCTGGACTTTAGCCAAAGCAAGGAACTGTCGGATGCGTTCGACGAGCTGCTGGCCATCCGCTCGGAAATGGAAAGCCTCAAATCTTCTGAATCCCACCTTAAACAGCGAATCGAAAGCCAGATGGGGGAAGCCTCAAGGGCAACCTTCCCAAGTGGCAGTGTGAGCTGGAGGCGGAGCAAGGACTCCGTGGGGCTCAATGTGAAGAAATTGCTGAAGGATCAGCCAGAACTACTGGATCAGTATCCCCTCACCAAGCCGGGAAGTCGGCGGTTTCTCATTCAAGCATGAATAACCCATTGGCCACGCGGGCGTGACGAGCGCCCCAGTGGCCCCTTTTCTGAGGAGAGTCATCATGATTAAAGGTTTAGCCATTACGCCTCCGGTTTTGGGGCGTATCAGCATCGGTAGGGTCGTTGAAAAGAACGGCATCCGGCTACCGCAGAAAGACGATCAATTCACCATCACCTCTCAGATTCAGGAGAAAGACGCCGGGTGGCTGCTTCATCCCCTAGACGAAGAGCTCAGAAAAGATGCTCCCAACGGCAAGCTGCGGACCATCCCGGTTCGCATGTTGTTTAACGAAGCGGATCTCAACCTGCGGGCCGAATACACCATGTTCGACCGCACAAGCGGACGGCCTATGTGTGTAGGCAATGGCGACACCTGTAAGCGCCTGACGCAGTCGGGAGTGCAGTCTTTGCCGTGCCCGGGGCCGACGTTATGTGAGTTCGGCAAAGGCGGCCTGTGCAAGCCGTATGGCCGCCTGAACGTCAAGGTCGGTGACGACGATGATCTCGGTACCTTCATCTTCCGCACCACCGGCTATAACAGCATCCGGACGCTTACTGCCAGGCTGAGTTACTACCAGGCAGTCTCTGGTGGTCTGCTGGCGTACATGCCGTTGCAATTGAAACTGCGAGGGAAAAGCACTACACAGAGTCATCGCACGCCGATCTACTATGTGGATTTGGTGGTCAAGGAAGGGCTGTCACTGCGGGAAGCGGTGGCCGAGGCAAGGGAAAAGGCCAGGCAGGTAAAAGAGGAGGGCGTTGATCAGGCTGCGCTGGATGCGGCTGCAGCGAAGGGGTTTGGTAATGCGCTGTTTGAGTACGATGAGGATGAGGTGAGTCAGGTGGTTGAGGAGTTTTATCCCGTTGCTCCTCGCGAAGAATCGCCGGACCATTCTTCTGTTGTTTCTAAGCTGAGGAGAGATATCGATTCGGCAAAGTCGATTTCTGGTTAGATTTTGACAAGTGGTCCTTTATGGGCCACTTGCCAGACTCGGAATATGTTTATTTTTTGTGTTGAGGTGCTACAGGCCAAGTTGGTGATTCTCGTGCTCGTGATCGTGCTGGGTGATGGAAAGTTTCAGCAAACCGATGGTAAGGCGAATGGGAGTCGTCTAACCTGTTGATTAATTGTGAGGAGGTGGCTTTTCCTGAGCCTCGTAGTTGCGACATGGTACCGTTCCGACTTCTCCTTTTCAGATCTATTAATCGTTGCTGGTGTTAGCCATGAGCAAAGAGCTGGATGATAAATATCACAGGTTAGCCCTAGAAGCGCTTCACCGAGGCCTAGTCGGGCACGAGCTTCAGGTTCAAATAGGTGATGAGGAGACCATATCTACGGAGGTACTTCGCGCTTTCGAGTTTTCAGGGGACATCCTCAGGAATAATCAAGAGAGCCAACATGTGCGGATGGTTGCCGATACGGTTTTTGAAACCTGCATTCGACTTGCAAGGTGTCTGTACTTCTCAGACGAGGCCAGAACACTCGTGCTACATGAAAATGAACACATATTGGATGCAGAGAGTCAGCTGGTTACGTTACGACGAAACATGAGCTACCTGAAGACGTTGTTGGATAATGGCAAATAATCGCAGACACGGTGAGGGCGGCGAATTTTCAATCAAAAGGAATTCCGTGAATAACGAGCTGCAGGAGATTCTTGCGGCTGCAAAAGACGTCGCTATTCGTTTTAAACAGCTGACTGGCAAACCGCTAGGGATTACAGGTGAAATTGCAGAGTTCAGTGCCGCTAAGCTACTCAATTTAAAGTTAGCCGAGGCGAGACAAGCGGGTTACGACGCCACTGATCGTGCGGGACGAAAGGTTCAGATCAAGGGCCGTTGTCTGCCAGAAAAACCTGGCCCTGGCCAAAGGCTGGGATCGATTCGCCTTGACCATGAATGGGACAGCGTCTTGCTGGTTTTGCTGGACGACAGGTTTGAAGTGATCGAAATGTGGGAGGCTGGTCGTCCGGCAGTTGAGAGGGCGATCCTGGCGCCTGGCTCAAAAGCACGAAATGAACGTGGCGCTTTGGCGGTGACGAAATTCAAAAGCATTGGGACCAGAGTATGGCCTTTGAACAAGCCTTGATAACCGGTGCCAATTTTCATGTCCCCTGTTCTCAGTCCCATCAGTGGCCGTTTTCAGCCTTATCTAGCCTGAATTAGAGGAGTTTGTTGGCAATGAAGTTTATCGAGCTCATTCGAATGATCTTGCGTGACAGGCTAGAAGGGGCAACTCCTCAACAGATACGCGATCAGATCAAAGCGGACTATCCGGATTGGTACGGAACAGCAGCCCATCGAAGAAATGTCGACAAAGGCCACTACAACAATCTAGACCATGCTCTTTTGGCTGAAATTTATATCGCCACACGACAGGCATCGGATATATTCGCCGACAAATCAACTCGGCCAATGACCTTGACAATGGAGCCCTCGTCTTCGATTCCGGGGGAGATCGAGGTCGAAGCGGGGGATCTAATAGAGTCGGAGAACTTGCTGCTCTTGGAGCAAGGATTTGGCACAGTCTACGTTCTCGGTACCGGGCTATTCACGAAATCGGGTGTGGAAATTGTCAAGATTGGTATCACCACAGGAGATGTCTCCGTGCGCATTCGGCAGCTCTACACGACCGGAGTTCCAACAAAATTCCGCGTGATTGAAACGTTCGATGTCCAAAATTATGCCGAGCTTGAGCAGGCGCTTCACAAGATACTTGACCCCTTTCGTATCAACAGGGCCAGGGAGTTTTTTACAGAACATTGCCTCCCGTACATCGAGAAGATCGTGAAGATCCATATCGAAATTCAGGACGCAAAGACGGGCAGTTTGGACTGCAATGCCGAAAAGTAGGGTCGAGCAAAATACCACTCACCAATTGGTCTTGCGAGAGCAGCGGCTGAGCTGGCTCGTTAATGCGATATGCAATGTCGTGTCTGTGCTCTAACCTGACCAAGAATGATTAAAAGGAAGAGAGATGCCGAATTTTGATCCGAATTTTGAATGCGCTCGCCTGGCTATGCTCGCTCAACAGCACCCGGGTATTGTAGATGTAAAGGGTGAGGTGGTTTTCAGGGCCGAAGACAATGAAGATCGTTTAAGCCGCACGTCCTGGACGCTTGAAAAGGATATATCCGACCAGATCACGGAATCCGGTTTCAAGGTGCATTTGATCGATCTTCTCGACAATTTCGTTGCGTATCGCGGGCAGTGTGCTGAAACACCGAGAAAAGAGGGAGTAGTTCGTTTTGGTGATGGAGCACTGAATATTGAGTGGCTACCAGACGGAACAACGCATCTTTCAGGCCATTCCACAGTAGGGGATGATTTTGATCAATAAAAACGACTTATACCCTCTCGTTGATGGGTTTGAGCGACTTCCAGGCCAAATTGACAAGCTGTCAAAGGATTCATTTGAGAAGGTTTATGGGTCAGCTGAGGCTTCGAAGGCAAAAGGCATAATCTACTTCTTTTTGTCTTCGATGCCGGTCCCTAGGCTATATGGCGAAAGCCGTATCCTCTACATTGGCCAAACGAAGAATGATTTCAGATCAAGATATTTTCCTCATGCGAACCTGCATGCAACTTCAAAAGCCAATTCACTGAAATTCAACGCAATACTACGGCAGTATGGTCCGATAGAAGTTGCTGTTTGTGATTACCGTAGGTTCGGAAAAACCTTGATCGAAGCTGAGGGGCAATTCCTTTGGTGGTATTTTCAGAATCATTGCGAGTATCCGCCGATCAACTATACAAGGACCAAAATCAGAACAGATGCGGTGGATGCCTAGAGCCTTAATCGAACTGAACGCTACCGCTACGTAACCGGAAGTTTTTTGGCGTGACCCGAAACTGGGGCGCAGAAATACAAGAAAGGCAGCTATGTATGATCCTGAGTTCAGAGTTGAAAGTCGCTACTCTCGTTGGAGTGTTGCTGAGCCTTTATGGATGCGCTTATAGCATCAAAGATGTAGATGTAAGTGGGTTGGAGTCGAGCTGCGTAAGGGAATGCTCAAAAAGCTACTCCTCTTGCGTTTCACAGGGAAATCAAGTTGGCTTTAAAACAGAAACGCTGAGAGCATGCCGGGAATCCTACGTCGTATGTACCAGTACTTGCCCGGCGAAATAGCGTATGAGAATGCATCCCTTAGCAGCGACTCCTGAGAGCCCATGAGCAATTATTACGTATACGTCTACATCGACCCTCGGAATTTCGAGGAGTTTTATTATGGAAAAGGAAAGGGCTCCCGGAAGTACGCCCATGTGAATGATGAATCGGACAGCGAGAAGACCAGGCGGATTAAGGCGATCAGGAAAGAGGGGCTAGAGCCAATCATTCGGGTGATTGCTCGTAATCTGTCCGAGCACGATGCGCTGCTGGTTGAGAAGACGCTTCTTTGGAAACTGGGTAAGCAGCTGACAAATGTTTCCTCTGGCCACTACGCTGACAATTTCCGGCCTCACGATTCGTTGCACAAGTATCTTTCCGGGTTCGATTTTCAGAATGGGCTTTACTATTACAACGTCGGGGAAGGCATTCATCGCAACTGGGATGATTATATCGAGTACGGATTTATCTCGGCAGGTCAGGCGCCGCGCTTTCGCGATGCGGTTCAGGGGCTTCAAGTCGGCGACTTCGTGGCGGCTTATTTAAAAGGTCATGGATTTGTTGGGGTAGGGCAAGTTACTCAGTGTGCAAAACCGGTTCGCGATGTCTTGGTTGGAAACATTCCGCTGCTTCAGAAAGAACTAGTCTGCCCAAACATCGCTGAGAATTCGAATGATCTGGAAAACTCGGAGTATGTCGTCCTTGTCGATTGGGTGAGGGCTGTCCCTCGAAGTGAGGCGAAGTGGAAGCCAAAGAGCGGGTTGTTTACTTCTCAGTTGGTCCGGGCTTCGCTGGATGGCCAGCCACAAACGGTAAAGTATTTAGAGCAGGAGTTTGATATCGATTTCGCCGAGCTCCTGCAATAAACCTGAGTGAGGGATGGGGCTGGCACCACCGAACGATATGGTGCCAGCCCGGTAACCGCTTTTCAGCGGATGCCCTCATCAACCAGGGTCTCTTTCCAGTCTTTCTCCATCACCATTCTGAAACTCAAGGGCTCGTCTTGCCCCTCAAGTGCAAGCTGCCCGATGGATGCTGTCACATCCGCATATCGGGTAAATAGATCAAAGAGTTTCTGCTTGTACTCGGTATCGTCATTACCCTTCAGGTGGTCACCCTTGGTTTCGAGTACTGAGAAACGGAATTTGCCATTTTCAACACCGTGCACGCAGGCGAGGAGATCGGGGTAAACCCGATGGCGCTGCCACCCCTGTAACCCGTATGAACGCTGGTTGACGGCAATGCGGTGCCACCAATAAATGCACTTGCTCTCGTCCAGGTACCAGGCGGTGCTTTTCTCCAGATCGTTAAGCTCACTTTGATAGACCTTCTCGAACAGGCTTTTTTCAAGTGGGTCACCATTTTTGCGATACAGCAAAGGGTCCACGTCAGAGACGTTGATCTCCAGAGTCTCGGCAATTTTCCAGTTAAGCGCTGGGTCGTTCGACGATACCAGGCGCAGGCTGATCTCCCCGCTATCGAGCTTGTCTCGGAATAGGTTTTCAGCCATTGCGTTGACTTGCCCTCGTAAGTCGACTTTCATCGCCTGAATTAAGTCGAGCCGGTTCGCGTATATCTGGGCCTCGGTCACGTCCTTATTTCTCAGGGCAGTGAGTGTTTCCTCCAGCAGGCGCATGCCTTGCCATGGGTTTGGTACTACATCCAGGAGCTGGCGCACCAAGTAGGGTATATCCAATCCCTCCTCTGGCACGGAGTAAACGGCTTCTTGTTCAAGCGCGAATGAGGTTTGTCCGTCCGCCTTTGCGTTTCGGTCAAGTGTCACCTTGGCCACGGTACGTTCGAGCTTGTCGGTATCCATAGTGGCTTTGTCAGCGCCCAGAAACTGCAAGGCTTCCCAATCCAGAGCACCGAGAACATCCCGTTCGTAATCCAAAGGCCGGTAGCCATCAGGCGAATTAATGTCTCGATGTAGTACGCGGGGCAAAAAAATCGGTGGCAAACCGGCAAACTCATTTCGCCGCTCAATGGTCTCACGGCGCATATTCCGTGCTTTTCCGCTGCCAGGGTCCACAGATGTTACGCTGGAGGCCAGGTCTGACATGCCCTCATCTTCCAGGCCCTTGCGTACACTGTTAATTGCCGCCGTTACATCCTGATCAAACGTGAACACGTAACACTCGTCCAGGGCGGAGACCCCTGTAGCTTTGGCATGAGGCTGGCGCAGCACCCGGCCGATCATTTGTGTCAGTGCGGTGGTCGCGGTCGTGCGTGACAGCACTGCCAGCGCGTAGGCGAATGGGCAATCCCACCCTTCACGCAGTGCGTCCTTGGTGATGATGAATCGCACGGAAGAGGTCGGCGAAAGGAGGTCCTCGTCAGCCAACTCATCATCGCTAGAGGTTTTGAGGCGTATATGTTCTTCCTTTACTCCCAACTGATCCCGCAGGTACTCCCGGGCATCCTCTGCGTGAACCATCCCGGAATCACGTTGCTCTTTACCGGTGCGTTCCACCCGCACCAGAACGATAGGCCGTATATAGCGCCCTGACTCATTCTGAAAGGCGAGCGCCGCTTGCTCCAATTCTTGCTGTTTCGAATGAGCAAGAGTCAGAGTGTGCTTCCAACCACCTTTGCCCTCGTTGATCACGTTGATGGGCAGCTTGATCATCTCTTCATCTTTGAGATCCGCACCGGGTACGTTCACCAGGACATTGGACTGGTGTTTGCTGTTGGTGTTCGGTGTGGCGGATAGCTCCAGAATGAAGCGGGGATTGAATCCGGCAATGGTATCGCGGGCGGTGTCGGAGTAGGCCTTGTGGCCCTCATCGATCACGACAACCGGGCGCACCAGTCGCAGCACATTACCCAAGCTTTGCTTAATTGAAACGGAGTCCGGCACGACCCCTTCCGCAAAGCCAAGGTCAGCCAGATCATTCTGGTCCAGGTTTGGCACTTTATTAAGAAGGGCGCGGTTAGCCTCGCTGTCATCCTCGATAGGAAAGAAAGAGGTAAAACGGCCACTGTCGCGGAACAGGCGCAGCGTTTCTTTGGATTTCCGTGCGGCAGAGGGAAGCATTAGTAGCATTACACACAGCTGGCCTTCTACATCACGGCGAGTGAAGGCATCGCCTTTTTCCAGCAGCTTTACCCGTCCACCAGATGCGCGTTCCAGCATTTGTCGGTAGGGGTGTTCGCGGTTTGCTAGTTGCTTCCAGGTTTGTCGATAGATGGCTTCAGAGGGCACAACCCATAAAACCAGTCCAAGCTGGCGCTTGAAGTAGTCCGTTTGCACACGTTCCAAGGCGGCGGTGGCCAGCAGCGTTTTGCCGCCGCCAGTCGGCACCTTGAAGCATATGTTGGGTATCGAAAGGCCCCGGCCATCATGGCGAGACAGGTGGGGCGCTACTACCGGTTGGTCGCCATGATAAAGATTAGGCAGTAGCCGCTCTGCATTTAGTTGATCCCATGTTTCGCGGCAGTAATCGCCAAGAGTCGCCGTTTTGCCCTTGCTTTGCTGGAACTCAACAAATTCTTCAGCCTGCTCGCGCTGCTCTTGAAGCATTGACAGGTAACGGTCCAGCTTGCTCAATACACCTTGTTGGTACTCCTTCAGTTCCATGCTCAATCCCCCTGGATTCTGTGGACGGCATAGGGGAGTTGGCAGAACTCAATGCGGCGGGCAGTGAGTTCTTTCTGGCTCATGAACTTAGCGACGGCGAACACAATTGCGCGTTTGCCACCTTTGCTGTTCTGTTCTATTGCCGCCACCCTCTCGGCATTCAGTGCAGCTTCATTGGAACGCAACCATTCCCGGTTTGGCTGGTAGAATAGGTGTACTCGGAATAGATCTGTCTCACCAATAAAGCCATCTGGTGCAGGTTCGCCGACTTTGGCCAGTGATTGGCCTGTGGCAGTGTAGAAAACATAGCGGGCCAGTGCCTCGAAGGTGGGCAGTCCCTTGCCGGTAAGCAGGCTTTCAATGTCTATAGGTTCGCCGAGTGTGCAATAGGTGAAGCTTCCCCCGAGCCCTGGCGCGGTTCCTTTCACCTTGCGCTCACCGGTGACAGTGAGCACGCCATCTTTTATTCGTTTACTGATCTTGTCGTATTCGTGGCCCTGCAGATTCTCTATAGACGCAACATGGTCCAGCACCTTGGAGTGCTTCTTCTCGAATGTGCTCCAGGTAATGTTTTCTCGGTGCAGTTCGTCACGCTGGGTACCGGTGTAAGGGTAGCCATTGATTACCCTGCGCACGCGCTCAGCAGAGAGAGTATCGGCATAATCTTCGCACTCGATAAGGATGAAGCGGCGGTTTCCGTCGTCCTTCTTGTTGGCTTCCAGGACGGCGTGAGCTGTGGTTGCGCTGCCTGCGAAAGAGTCGAGGACTACTGAGTCACTGGCAGTGAAAAGCTGTAAAACGCGCTCAACTAAGCGAGTCGGTTTCGGAGTAACGAAGACATCAGCTGTTGTTTCGAAATCCAAAATCTGCTTAATTTCTTTCTTTGCTTCATCAGTGTGTCCAACGTCTGAATAGAACCACAATGTTTGTGGAACCCGTCCGGCGCGGATGTCACTCAGAAAGCGCTTTATTTGGGGGATACTACTACCATCTTTGCCCCACCAGATTCGGCCGTCACGGTCTAGCTCGTCAAATTTCGCTTTTGAGACCCGCCAGTAATTTCCTCGCGGAGGACCATCTATCTTTCTGCCGCTGGGTGTTTTAAGCGGATATGTGCCTTCACTGTATGGGTTCCGTGCGGACAAATCGCTGGTCTTCCACGGCCCGCGTGGATCATTGTCGAGATTCTTGTATCGGCCCTCTTGCGCTTCTGTCCGATCGAGAGATCCCATCTCAAGTGTGCTTTTGTTTTTTGCGTAGATCAGTACATAGTCGTGATCACTGGAGAAAAATTCAGCTGTGTTCTTCGGGGAGTAATTTTTCTGCCACAAGCTTGTCGCAACGAAATTGTCCTCGCCAAAGACCTCGTCCATCACTCCACGCAGCCGGTGAATTTCATTGTCATCGAGAGTAATAACAATGGCCCCTTTTTCAGAAAGCAATTCTCTCAGCAAATTGAGCCGGGGCCACATCATGCACAACCATTTGTCATGCCGTTCCAGGTCTTCCTTGTCCACCGGGTTGGCGGACTTCTTCAACCACTCCCTCATTAGAGGAGAGCGCACGTTGTCGTTGTAGCACCAACCCTCATTACCGGTGTTATAAGGCGGGTCAATGAAGATGCAGTCGACCTTTCCGGCGTGAGTGGGGAGCAGGGCCTTGAGTGCTTCCAGATTATCGCCGTGGATGATCAGGTTGTCGTCCAACGAGGGCTTTTGGCCCTTAGCGGGCAGGGATTTGTCCGAAATCACCTTCAGTTCGCGAAATGGCACCCCAAGGTGATGGGAATAGACAAATTGCTTGCCCTTGAATTCAAGCGTCGGCATTAAATGCTCCTGATCCAGTCAAAGCCTGCCTTGAAGGCGGGCATCTGTTGTTCAATCTTGGCTGCGCTTAGCGCTCGAAGTGCATGTTTTTGTTCTGCAATGGCATCATCACCCATCCGGTCAGTTTTTGTGACTTGCTCGATGCATCCCGCAGCTAGTCCCATGCGACGCCGTACTTTAATGTTTCTTGGCTACTTTGGGCAATTGGCCGTTCATTATCAGCAGCGTCAGAGTCAAACACACCGGCAGCTACGGGCCTGGATTTTAACGCAAATGATGAAAACACGACTGATAGCTGCTCAGGATCAGTGCCGACGCTGTCACCGGGCTACGCTATGGATCTCCCGATCTTGGGTGCCGTCTGGGTTGTTCCAGCGCACCGAGACCTCATAGGTAAGCTGGCGAATATCGATCGGAATGTGAGCCAGCAGGTGATAGCTTGCATTCGGAGCCAGCGCCGGGAAAGGTGTTTTCTGCTCGAAATCTCCTCCCACGAGTGGGTTGTGCTCGTTACCTTGCTCTATTCCGAAGTAAATGTTCGACGCGGTTGATTGACCCTGGTTGGTGATGATGAACCGATAGTCCGTGTCAGCCTTTTCAAGATGCACTGTCAGTTTCGCTTTAAGGGCCTCGCGTTTGCGCTCGTCAATTTCATCAATCTGCCTGCGGCTCAGATCGGCATGCACTTTCTCAAGCTCCAGCAGTTGAGCGTGATTCTGCCTTGACCGTCGTAGGGCAATGAATGACACCAATACCGCGAGAAGGGAAATGAGGGAAGTGATTATTTCAGTTGTAGTCAAGTCATCTCCTTATGAAATTGAGACTGCCCGTGAAGCAGTCTTGTAATCGAACGCGCATATGCCTATCGGAATGGTGTGGTATACCTGCGAGCAACCCAGCCCTCGATCACGTCGCCTTCAAGGTCGACTTCTACATGGAGCCAGGCACGTTCAGATGAATCTAAAACCGTTATCAGCTTGCCTAACGGCAGAGTAGTGACGATCTCTGCCCTCATTCCAGGTCCAGCCCTAAGTCTCAGCCCACTGCCAATCACCACACGGCATCCCGCGAAGATTTGTCGTTCTAGGCCATTGTCACATCTGGCTAGTTTCTTCGCCTCGCGTGAAGTCCTCACATTTTCGGTGACAGCTGACTTCTCATCGAACCGATCCAGAGTGATGCCAGCGGCAATGCTCATTAGGTAAGGTAGAACCAACCAGTAGAAAAGCCATAATAATGCGGTGCGGGCGCTCTCAGACAACGAGGTGAAGTCCAGAGACTCATTGCCAAAGCTGTTGAGTTCCGCTTCTACTGTTGCGATATCCGCGTGTAGAACTTCATCTGCTGTTTGGTACTCGTGACCTGCACGTTGGGCAATAGCCTTAGCTCGGTGAATGAGCTCAGGATCGAAAGGGGTTCTTGTAAGCCGGGACAGTGCGGGCATTAGAGATGATGTTTCCAATCCGCGAAGTGCATTTGCAATGGGGCTATCTCGGAGCTCTTCCACCATCGCTAGGGCTGGAAAGTCTTCAAGCCCCTGGATGACACGCATCATCCGGGGGTCATGAATATCTTTGTACAGCTGCATGGCTGTGGAGCCCTGTAGCTCGCGAATTGAACGCATCATGGCGGAATCGTACAGATCAAGCGCGGCCTGCACAGAGGTGGAGTACTGAAGTTCGCGGATACCCTGCATCATTTGTGAGTCAGCGAGCTCACGTGCACGGCGCATCGTTGGCGAGTCGTAAAGGTCTCGAACAGCTTGAATTGCCGTTGAGTGTTGAAATTCCTTTGCCAATTGCAAGCCTGGCAAATCTTGAAGCGCCTGAGCCATGCGACTAACAGGGTTGTCCAGAGCCCTGATGAGGGATTCTTGAGCTCTAAGTGGGTTCTCTGGATCGAAGCGTTTGCTGATGACTGCCTTCCTTTTCTATAACCGCTGAAGTACTGAAGTTGCGATCCTATTTCCGTTTGAAAAATAGCGGCTTGCGTACTTGTACTCAATAATAGTGCAGTGTGGTGCCGATGGGTTCAAGTATAGCTTTTGCGGCATTTTGTTCTTCTCGTTCCCGGAGACCCTATTCTGATGTTCACTGGGTTCTACCAGCGTCCGTTGCGTTTTTGAATAAATTGGAGCTCTGATACCTACTTATCAGTCTGAGGAGCGCGAATGCGCGCTATCCTTTTGCACTAGAGCACCCAGTTCATCAAATGGGTCAAGGTACCGTTCTCCGCAGATTTCCGAATAGCTTGCAATGTAGGTGGGCAATCGGTCGATTGTGGACACAAGAAAATCAATGTAGATCTGCCTGTTCCGTTCCTCCGATTCAATGCCGTTCAGGTCGAGGTAGAGTGATTCGATAGAGCTAGAACCTCGGAGCCAAGATGGTGTTCTGCCAGCCTGAATAATAAAGTGAACGGCTTTGACTTCAGAGATGCTGAGCTGGTTTAGGAAATGCCTTAGGGAAGCTTTCGAACCTCCCGTAGTTTCCGTTTCGTTGAACGTATCTTTGGCAATGGCCTCCACGCTGTCGATGATCATTTTAAGAGAAGCAGCTGCAGATCCCGATTGACTTTCGAGGCTCACGAGTTCGACCCTTTCTATTCGGTGAGTTGAACTAGCATGATGCCACAATATTGCCTTGCGTTTCGCAGAGTGGGCCACTTCCGGCATCCACTGACTACCACGGACGTCTATTGGACCCACTGAAATAACTAGAGGCTCCAGCCTCTCGTTGCTCCATGGGTCATATCACGTTCAACTTGCTTTTCCAGTAGCCATTCATGAACTTCGGAATCAATCCAGCCGATGGCTCTGCCGCCAAGGTAGATGGGCCGTGGAAACGTTCCCGCTTCAACATATTTGTACAGTGTGGACCTGGCCAGCCCGGTTTTATCTTGCACTTCTGCCAGTCTGAGAACTCTCATAGATCTTCCTCCTAAAATTACTCAGAGTATTTGTCAGAGAATTCAAACAGTCATTCCGGGCGGCTCAGAGTTCAGCATCGTTTTATCCAAAAGCGAGCGCTAATACAGACGAGGCCTCCCGCGACGTGGCCCGTGCTGGCTGTTCGGTTTGCGGCTCGTCTGAAACGTCCTGCCGTTGACGAACATGGCGGCGTATTCATCGACCTTGGTAAGATATTTGGCCAGTTCGAAAAGCCCCCTTTGCTTTTCTGTGTCGTGATAATCGATGCATCCCATAGCGTTGTAGTGATAAGTAGTTTCTGCATCGAGATTGCAATTCCAGGGATGGCCCTGGCAACCGGTAATGGCCTTGGTCCACATTTCACCAATGAGACGACCATGGGTGATGTCCTCCTGACATTGATGACCGTCAAAGAAGAAGATGAAGTGGTAATGGAAGCCCTTATCGGGTTGCCACTCCAGTTTCCAGGCGTACCCTCGCAGATGTTTGAAGAGGGGGTGGATGTTAAATGCGTGGCAGATTTGCTCCCTGTGATAACGTGCCGTCTCGTAGTCGATATAGGGGCTGTCGAACTTGCTGTAGCCTAGGTCTACTCGAACAACCATCAGGCGGCTGTAGCACTGGAACAGGGCTTCCATGAGTTCACAGAGACGATTGTGATTGTCGCGGCTATTACGTCGGACCCGACTACACTCGTCAACAAAGTCCTGCTGCTCCATGCACTCATACCAGGCTTCCAAGCGTTCATTGAGATCTGTGACCACCTGCTCTGCGGCCAGACGACTCATTGCTGTCGGTTGACGAAATCCAGCCTCGTGCAGATAACTACACTCACCGAAGGCCCATAGAAAACGAGTAGCGTAGGGGCTCGGGCGATAATGCTTGCCAATATCCGTCTTCGCAAACATGGTCATTAATACGGTGAACACTGCAGTTAGCGTCTCTAACAGCGGATCTGGAGCCAACACCACGGTCTCCGCCCTAAAGGCCTCTGGCCGAATTAGTTGCTGGTGATTAAGGGTATGCCCCTCTTTGGCCATGGTTTTTAGCTGTTGGTCGACCCAAACCAGATCTCGTCGCCAGTGGTAATCTGGGGGCATTGTGATTGGCTGACCTAACGGATTAGTGGTGAGTTCACCTCCGTGCAATCCGCCCAACCAATCCATCATCTCTTCGTCGGTCGGGGTATCGTGGTATGTGTATTGGTCCATTGCTATTCTCCAGGTTAGATGGTCTGAGCGTTGCGCTCGTACCATTGCCCCGGCCTGTAAAAAGTGATCTGTCCTCCTGAACGTAATTCGGTTAAGCCCCTTTTGATGCTTGCTTGAATTGCCGAATGTGGTTCATTGCGACCTGTATGCAATGTATTACTTTAAGGTATTGATTCTCTTGATATCTCTGGAATCACTCCCAGTATCGCAATGGGCTTTCACTGTGTGAGCCCATCTCCTCTTTGCTACTGTGCCTACTGATAAGACGTACTGCTGTTAGCCAATAACATACAAACCCAAAAGCGGATGTTTTACTTCGTAAGGAAAGTCGGGAGCGCTGTATGCGAATTGTCGGGCAAAGCTGGAGGAGAGATAGATTTGCTGCAAAAAGAATTAGCGTTGGTCGCGGGGCTGGCCAGAAGCGTTACTGATACCGATATATTGCAGATGGGTCAGGCAGCTTCGGATTGCGCTTCAGGTTCATCGAGGGACTCATCGCTACTCTCTTCAGCACAGCAAGCCAGCCAACACTCGATTTCGGCCCGCAGCCAGCCGACCGAGGCACCTACCAGTGATACCGGAAGCGGAAACTCTCTTTCGTGAATGTACTTGTACACCGTCGCCCGAGCCAGGCCCGTTAACTCAATAACTTGCTTGATCCTGAGGATCTGTAGGTCCGTTTGACAGATGTTGCCCTTTCCAATGGTGACGGCCCATAGGGTAGTGTGCTCTGCGTTGTCAGGGACGGAATCACGTTCGCGCACCCGTTCAACGATCCATTGGTCTATTCGTTTTGTTGTCCAGCCAACTGACATACCACCAAGCGTTATGGGGCGGGGGAACAGGCCTTGGCCTGAAAACTTATAAATTGATGAGCGGCCAAGGCCTGTCTTATGAATGACGTCTCTGAGCCTGAGGACTTGCATGGTTGATCTCCTGACCTGTTGGTTCAGAAGATCTGTTGAGCCCTGTACAAACTAACAGAGCGACTTGAGCTGGATATGAGCCTTTAGCTTTCAGAGCCGGTTTCGGGGGTAAGTTCATTGGTGTCAATATTCGATTGCTTACTCTCGCTGCTGTGGGACTCGGGAGGGTAGACTACGGCTATCAGAGCACGAAAATTCGACCCGCGAGGCGTTGGCACCAGTTCGAATGAGACTACTGGGGAAAACTTACCTCCCATTGTTGGCAGGTTTGCCAAGATGGCGCTCGCCAAAGAGCTTGCAATCTTAAAAACAACTCTCAGAAGCATTTGCCGGTTCTCTTTCAGAGGAAAGCCTGCAGATTTAAACGGCTGAAAGCGAACAGGTAACAATTCGCGATATAGCGTCTTTAGCTGACCAATGGTCGGCGATTTCCTCTGCTCTCCCGGAATCTCAGCCATCCGTGAAAAGGCTATTACGCGAGCAACTCGATCCACTACTGTTTGAAATGCTAGCCGCAGCCCGGGATTCGTGGCTTCCTTAAAAAAGTCATTCACCAATGCAAAATCGAAATTCGGTATGTCCATTAACTGCTCAACATGCAATTTGGCTGTTGCAAGTTCGAGGGCTTCTTGATTGCTCAATTGCTTCCCCGATTTCCTCGCGCGTTCACGTCTGAGGGTCCTTGATTGGCTTTTAATATCGAAAAGCGCATGGGCCGCATCGCCAGAATCGAGAGTCACTAGAGTCTTTTGGATGATCGTTGAAGGAATCGGCAGCTTGAACAACTCATGACTCAGGTCTAGCCAATAAGACGTAGTCGTTCTCCCCAATATTTGCCTCCCCGTGACGCCGGGTACTGTAGCAAGTATCAATCCCATTTTTTTCAGCTTGCTGACCTGGAGATTTATCCTTTGGGCTGTCATCCCGGTGTAGGTCATCAGCTTAGTCGAGCCAAGGCCGGAGACTGTTCCACACTCATTGGCTGAACTGAGCAGAGCGATAAGAAACACAATGTTTGACGGAGAGAGGATAGGACCATCAGCGCCGAGGTTTGAGGTGCGGTGGGATAGGAGGGCCCGGATCGATGCAAGATGGGTCTCTTCATGTGACTCAGTGGGCTTCAGCGCCTGCAACTGTCTCCCGGCTTCTGGTGAGACGTTGAACTGTCGTTTGGGTCGTCCTTTCTCACCGGTTAGGCGCTGGGACTCAAGATAGCCATTCTCAGTCAGCTCATTGAGAATCTTGCCGGCCCTTGACCGAGGTATCGCCATCGTTTGAGCGCACTCCTGAACGGTTATACGGATAGGCAGCTTATCCCCTTTGTCCAGCCAGAGCTTCATCAGCACGTAGCGAGCTTGTGGAGAATTACCGGAAAGGTTTGTCAGCAAAGTTGAGGTCGACATCCACTCAACTTAGCCCTCAATGCTGTAGCTGTCTAGAATTAATGCCCATAAATACCCCTGTAAAAAGCGATAAAAAGGTCTAGCTGTTTATTAGTGATACCACTAAGTGGTAAAACTAAGTCGTCACACTAAATAGTACGACTAAGTGGTAGCTAAAATCAGTCTGTTTGGACTGTTGATTAATGCACCTAATTTCGCTGTGGGGTAGGTATGCCAGAAGACTGGAGAAAAAGAGCTATCCGCTGGTTGAGTAAAAGCAACGATGCTCAGCAATCCTGGGCCATTAACTACTTAGGAGAGAAAGGCTGGTTTTTGCGTGGTAGGCGACCTGATGAGTCGAGCTACGACTACCTGGTAACCCATATCCGTGATGCGCCTGAAGTCTTGGCAAAGAAAGACGACCTGCGGAAATTGAAGAGGGCTTGGAGTCAGAAAAAGAAACGGGATGAAAAGGGGCCGCGAAAGACTTACTCCTTCATGATGAGCAAGTCGATCGGGCCAAAGCTGCGCCAATTGGCGAAAGATCGCAATGAGCCTGCCTATAAGGCTTTGGAGGCGGTGGTCCTTGAATACGCAAGCATTGTAAAGTCCAAGGCGTGGGTCGAGTTGAGCCAGAACAATATCCAAAAGCGATTGGATAGATTAGCTCAAGAGCTGAAAGACGCGGAGGACAAGCGCAAAGAGCTAGACGCCAGAGAGGCGGAGGTTCAGCGTCAGCTGGCGGAGCTTGAGGCTCGCGCTAAGGATCTTGAAGCGCAGGAGGACAAGTATCTCGAAGATGCGGTAACCCTGGATAATCAGAGGGAGCTCATATTGCAGTTATACGAAGACTATAGGGATTTGCTGCATGCGCAGGCTTTTGACAAGCCTATCATTAGACGAGTGACGGCACCGATTTCGGCTCCCTGGAACTATAGGGGACGGTTAAAGGCTTCCCCCTTTTTACAGCGCTATCAGGACTTGCTAGCGAGCTTAAAGAGATAATCCGACCAAGATTGCATCATTTGGCGCCTCTCTTCTAGCCGCGCTGAGCGATTGTAGGCAGCAGCTACTTGGTTGCGCTGTTTGTGAGCCAGTTGAAGCTCAATTACCTCTGGCTGCCAGTTTTGTTCGTGGAGTAGGGTGGATGCTGTTGCACGAAATCCGTGACCAACCATGACGGAGCCATCGTAGCCCATGGTCTTTAATGCGACGTTAATCGTATTCTCGGAGAGTGGCCGTTTCCGTTTAACGGATTCGAAAACCAGGCTCTGATGTCCGGTGATGATCTTGAGCTCTTTCAGTATTTCGACGGCCTGGGTCGAAAGAGGCACGATGTGGTCCGGCACCTGACCCGCTCTCTTGGCTTTCTGAGTACCTTTCATTCGCTTTCCTGGAACAACCCAAGTCGCTTTATCAAGATCAATCTCGGCCCATTCTGCGTTTCGCAGTTCGCCCGGCCGAAGAAATAGCATGGGTGCAAGCTTTAAGGCCGCTCTGGTGGATGGATGCCCCGAGTAGGCATCGATTGCCTTGAGGAGCTTTCCTAGCTCATCCGGGTTGATAATGGCGGATCTATGTCGAGTCGGGGTGGTTTTGAGTTGGCCTTTCAGCGTGGCTGTGGGGTCTATCTCGGCGCGATCTGCTGCTACTGCAAAGCGAAAGATCTCTCCGATACGTTGCCGGATTCGATGAGCTGTCTCGTGTTTGCCCTGTTCCTCTATTGGCCTTAGGGCTTCCATGACAGTTGCCGGTTTGATTTCTTTGATCGGTATGCTGCCCAGTTTTGGGAATGCCCAGGCCTCAAGCCTTCTCTTCGCGACTTCCAGCGTGCTATCTGCGAGCTCTCCCTTCTTCAGTTTGAGCCAGTCCTCCGCAACGGCTTTGAATGTATCCGTTTGCTCCTTTTTGGCGGCTTTCTGATCCCTTTTGACCTCATTGGGGTCAATACCGTCAGCAATCTGTTCCCGCGCCGTGGTCCGACGCTCCCGAGCTAGTTTCAGCGATACATCGGGGTAAACGCCGAGGGCAAGTGTTTTCTCTTTGCCGTCAAATCGGTACTTCATGCGCCAATACTTCCCGGACGGCTGAATGTCCAGGTAAAGTCCGGCTCCATCAGTGAGCTTGGTTCGCTTGCCGAATTTTTCGAACTTGGCGGATTGAACCTTTTTGTCGGTAAGGAGGTTTATAGGCCTGGACATGGCGTGGGTTCGAACTCTCATTGGGGGTACAAAATCTACTATAGCTGGATGAATTTCACTTTGCACCCCAGATGTGCCCCCAAAATGTGTAGACTCAGGCGGAATATAGTAGATCGATAAGGACGCTGCTTTTCGGAAAAAAGCTTTTAAAACAGATGATTGAGAGTTTCTGTGGATCGATACGGAAGGGTAACTGGTACCCCCGGCAGGACTCGAACCTGCTACCTATCCCTTAGGAGGGGATCGCTCTATCCAGATGAGCTACGGGGGCATTTCAGAAGAGGCGGTATGATAGCGGGCAAGGGCTTGTGGCTCAAGGGGCCACAGGCCCCCGCTTACGCAGTTGTTCCAGGATCTGCTTCTGGTTCTCGCCGTCTTTGCCGGTAACGACCATCAGTGCGCGCTCCCGATCAAGCAGGGTCTTGCGGTAGGTTTGCTGCAGGTCTTCCAGTGTCACCTTCCGAATGGCTTCCGCCAGTTGCTCCCGGCTGTCGAAGTCTTCGTTATTACGGTCGATTTCGCGCCAGTAGCGGCCAGAGACTTCAGCCAGCTGGCGATCCTGCTGCAGCAACTGGCTGATTACCGCCTGCTTTTCCCGGTTCAGGCGGTTGTCGTCCAGTTCAGCCAGCTGGCCTTCAAAGTCTGTTGAAAACGCCTGTACCGCCTGGTCAATGGCATCGGCATCCGCTTCCGGTGACTGCACCACCAGGCCAAGGGCCGGTGTTTCCAGCATTTCAAAGGCGGTGGCGTACACGATGTAGCCGAGCTGGCGGGTGGTGCGGATCTCTTCATAGAAGGGGCTGCTGACAATCTGTGCCAGCAGGCGGAAGCGGGCCCGCTCTTCATAAGAGGTATCGTTGCCCTGCAGGTACAGGGTGTAGCCGGTGTCCTGGTGGGCAACATCCAGCACAGCCTGGGTCTGGCCTTCCGGTAGCTGGCGGATGTTGGAGCGCTCCACCGTTGTGCGTTCCCGGCCGTCCAGTACCATGGCTTTTACCTGCCGCGCCAGGTTCAGGGCCGAGGCTTCGGTCAGATTGCCGTGGGCCAGCATAACTGGGTCCGTCTGGCGCACCAGTTCCCGGCCGAAGGCTTTGAGTTCATCCAGCGTGACTTCCCTGGCAGCTGCCAGCTTGTCTGCCACCGGATAGGTGCCATCAATCAGCGCGGTCTGGATGAATTCAGAGGTTTGCTGCACAGGGCGATCCTTGGCCTTGTTTTCCAGGCCGTCCATCAGCCGCTGGCGAGCGATGTTGAATCGCTGGGTAGTGAACTGCGGGTCGGAAAACTCCAGCAGGATCCGGTTCACCAGCTTGTGCAGCTTGTCGTTATAACCGCCCACGCGGATGGTGATGCCCCGCAGGTGCGGGTACACGCTGTAATCCAGCCCAGCCAGGCTGGCGGAGTAGGCCCAGGCGTTGAGGTTGGTGTTGATGGCATCCACCAGAAGCTGGCTTAGCACCTCACTGCGGGCGGAGGCCCGGGCAGCGGGTGTGCGCAGGCTGATAAATACGTTGGCTTTCGGGGTATTGAACCGGGTGTCCCGGGCGTACCAGATATCCAGCCCGTCCAGCTCGCCCAGTTTTACCGGATGTTCCATGGTGTTGCCGGCTACCAGGTCCAGATTCTCCGGTACAAAGGGATTGGCGGCGGGCAAGGCCAGCTGTACAGCCAGTTGGTTATCGGTGGTTTCGGGTACGGTGAGCGGCTCACGCTGCCACGGGGTTTCATACCAGTTGGTGAACAGCGGCATGCCTTCCGGCTGGGCCGGGGCAGATACCCAGACCATCAGGTTGTCCGGCGTCAGGCGATCCAGGATGGCCTGGTACTGTTCAGGCGCGTAGCGTTCCATCAGCCAGGGTGCGCTCAGAATATCCCGGGGCGGGTAATCTCGCAGCAAGCTGGACAGGCGCATGGCTTCCCTCATGGGTTCACTGCGTTCCCGGAAACGGAAGTCGATCACTGCCAGCTGTTTCATTTCATCAAAGCGGTTTTCAGTAACGCCCTTGTCGCGAACCTTGTCGATATAGCGAAAGCTCAGGGCCAGGATGTCATCCTGCCGGGCCAGGCCTTCCCGGGTCAGAGACATGCTGAGGTCCAGGGTGGCGTGTTCGCCGGTGTCCATGCCTAATCCGGCAGACAGGCTTTCCACCAGCCCGGCTCGCTTGAGCACATCAAACAGGCTGCCGTGGCCTTCATGGCCGAGCAGGTTGGCCACGTAGGAAGCGGGCTTGGTCTGGTAGTTATCCCGTTGCGACGGAATCGGGAAAGACAGGGTCATGTTGCGGCTGTCTTTGAGGGTCTGGGCGGTGACTTTTTCCGGCAGTTGCTCCAGGTCATAAAGCGGTTCCGGGTGGGTCCTGGCTGTCAGGTTGCGATTGGCGATGGCGGAAAAACGCTTGCGAACCATGGTTTCCAGCTCGTCCAGCGGCTGGGGGCCATACACCGCCAGGGTCATGATGTTGGCGGAGTAGTTTTTCTCCCAGAACTGGATCAGGTCTGGCCGCAGGGGGTTGTCGTCGGTGTTTTCCAGGGTGCTCAGGTTGCCTACGGCGAACTGGCTGAAGGCATGGTCCGGGTTGCCGGCGGCCTTGCGTACCGATAGCAGGCGCCGGCCGTCTTCTTTCAGCTTGGCGCTGTATTCGGAGTGCACCGCGTTACGTTCCCGGTCCACCAGTTCCGCGGTAAACAGCGGGTGGGAGAACTGCTGGGCAAAGCGGTCCAGTGCCGGTTCCAGGAATTCTCCTTCCACGTCGAAGAAGTAGTTGGTGTCTGCAAAGGCGGTGAATGCGTTGTGGCTGCCGCCGTGGCTGCGGATGAACTGCTGGTACTCGCCCGGGTCCGGGTATTTTTCGGTACCCAGAAACAGCATGTGCTCCAGAAAATGGGCGAGACCCTCACGGTCTTTCGGATCGTTGCCGCTGCCCACTGCGACATTCATGGAGGCGGCCGCTTTATCGGCGGCCGGGTCTGAGGCCAGTACCACTCTCAGGCCGTTGTCCAGTTCCAGGTAGCGGTATTCGTTTGGATCGTTGGGGCTTTTAACGGGCGATACGCTGGCCAGCGCCAGGGGGCTGAGCAGCAGGTAACCCAGAAAAAGCAGGGCCAGGATCTGGAAACGGAACAGTCTATGGAGCAGAGAGCGTTCGGCAGTCATGGGGCCTCTTTACTGTGTTATGGACGAAAGTGCAGTGGGAAATCCGGGGTCAGTGCATCTGACCGGTTTTGGTGTTCGCCGGCTGCTGGGCCAGGGTTTTCCGGGCCAGGCTGGCAGCTTTTTCAGCATCCAGGTCACCGGTGGCAATCCGTTCGAGTACGGTGGCCATAATCGCGGTGGCTTGGCGGTACTCTGCAAACTCGGCCTGGAACGCCTTGTCGATGGCCTGGTATACGGCATCGATTTTCTCTTCCCGGCTGCCACTGTTGGCTGCGGTATCGTTGATGGCCTTGAGGCAGGCACGGGCAATGGCGATGTAGCGTTCGGTGTTGGGGCTGTCGTTCTGCATGCTGTTTTGCTAAACCTTGGTAGATTGATGTGATTGGATGCGCCGATGCGCTGGAAGTTCCTGATTATCGCATTGCTGCCGGCCGCTTGCATTGCCCGTTGGTAACCCGGCTGTTGCGACGCCGGTGACCGAATCCTGTGCTAGTCTGAAGAGCTGGTGTGTCGGTATTCCGGACATTCCCTGAGTGGGATTTATCCGGTTTTTAGAGTAATAGCTCTATTAAAAACAAAGGGTTACAGAGTAAAAGCTCTAAAAAAGTTCGATACATGAAGGTTGCAAATAAGTAGAATGCCCGCGAATGGAACAAGGCTAAGACTTTAGTCTTATGGTTCGTTGGTGAACAGACAACAACAGAGCAACAGGCAGGATGGAGTATTTATGAATTATTTCCTGACAGGCGGCACCGGTTTTATCGGTCGTTTTCTGGTAGAAAAACTGCTGGCCCGGGGCGGTACCGTACACGTTCTGGTGCGCGAGCAGTCGCAGGACAAGCTGGCAGAGCTGCGCGAGCGCTGGGGTGTGGATGACAGCCGGGTAAAGGCGGTTATCGGCGACCTCACCAGCAAGAATCTCGGCATTGATGCCAAGGCCATGAAAGCCCTGAAGGGGAATGTTGATCACTTCTTCCACCTGGCCGCTGTGTACGACATGAGCGCCGATGAAGAGGCCCAGGCAGCAACCAATATTGAAGGCACCCGGGCTGCTGTTCAGGCTGCCGAAGCCATGGGCGCAAAGCATTTCCACCACGTTTCGTCAATTGCCGCTGCCGGCCTGTTCAAGGGTATTTTCCGCGAAGATATGTTTGAAGAAGCGGAAAAGCTGGATCATCCGTACCTGCGCACCAAGCACGAATCCGAAAAAGTAGTGCGGGAAGAGTGCAAGGTGCCGTTCCGTATCTACCGCCCCGGCATGGTGGTCGGCCATTCCAAAACCGGCGAAATGGACAAGATCGACGGGCCATACTACTTCTTCAAAATGATTCAGAAGATCCGCCACGCGCTGCCGCAATGGGTGCCGACGGTCGGCATCGAAGGCGGCCGCCTGAATATTGTTCCGGTGGACTTTGTGGCGAATGCCCTTGATCACATTGCCCACCTGGACGGTGAAGACGGCAACTGTTTCCACCTGGTGGATTCTGACCCGTACAAAGTGGGCGAGATTCTCAATATCTTCTGCGAAGCCGGCCATGCTCCGCGCATGGGCATGCGCATTGACTCCCGGATGTTCGGCTTTATTCCGCCGTTTATCCGCCAGAGCATCAAGAACCTGCCTCCGGTGAAGCGTATTACCGGTGCGGTGCTGGAGGATCTGGGTATTCCGGCTTCGGTGATGTCGTTCATCAACTACCCGACCCGTTTTGATACCCGGGAACTGGAGCGCGTGCTGAAGGGCTCCGGTATTGAAGTGCCGCGCCTGCCGGACTACGCCCCGGTAATCTGGGACTACTGGGAACGCCACCTGGACCCGGACCTGTTCAAGGATCGCACCCTGAAAGGTACGGTGGAAGGCAAGGTGTGCGTGGTGACAGGCGCAACCTCCGGTATTGGCCTGGCGACCGCAGAGAAGCTGGCCGAGGCCGGCGCTATTCTGGTGATTGGTGCCCGCACCAAGGAAACCCTGGATGAAGTGGCCGGCCAGCTGGAGGCCAAGGGTGGAAACGTGCACGCCTACCAGTGCGACTTCTCCGACATGGAAGACTGCGACCGCTTTGTGAAAACCGTGCTGGATAACCACGGCCAGGTGGACGTGCTGGTGAACAACGCCGGTCGTTCTATCCGTCGCTCACTGGCGCTGTCGTTTGACCGCTTCCACGATTTCGAGCGTACCATGCAGCTGAACTATTTCGGATCTGTGCGCCTGATCATGGGCTTTGCGCCGGGCATGCTGGAGCGCCGTCGCGGGCACGTGGTGAATATCTCTTCTATCGGTGTGCTGACCAACGCGCCCCGCTTCTCCGCCTACGTGGCGTCGAAGTCTGCGCTGGATGCCTTCAGTCGCTGTGCCGCGGCCGAGTGGTCAGATCGTAACGTTACGTTCACCACCATTAATATGCCGCTGGTGAAAACGCCGATGATTGCGCCGACCAAGATCTACGATTCGGTCCCCACGCTGACGCCGGACGAAGCCGCGCAGATGGTGGCAGATGCCATCGTTTACCGGCCCAAGCGCATTGCTACTCGCCTGGGTGTGTTTGCTTCGGTGCTGCATTCCCTGACGCCGAAAATGGGCGAGATCATCATGAACACCGGTTACCGGATGTTCCCGGATTCGCCCGCCGCAGCAGGCAGCAATTCCGGAGAGAAGCCGAAGGTGTCCACCGAGCAGGTGGCCTTTGCCGCCATCATGCGGGGCGTGCACTGGTAACAGTATGCCCGCCATGAAAAAACCCGCCTCGGCGGG
>TARA_R100000049_G_scaffold1515_2_pt1 | contig 25266 bp, 29 predicted proteins | sample TARA_R100000049 | Tara Oceans TARA_R100000049 (sample SAMEA2619992) | marine metagenome | biome: marine biome (ENVO:00000447); feature: mesopelagic zone (ENVO:00000213) & marine oxygen minimum zone (ENVO:01000065); material: "saline water (ENVO:00002010), including plankton... | reverse complement strand
GCTGCGGGAGGGTAAGGCTGCTTGGAAGCGGCTTATCCTTCTCGTTGTTAGCGCAAAGCTGAAAAGTCCTATTTTGCGCAAAGCATAAATGTCTCACTAGCAGCCTTGATGAGAGTTGGCACGGGCCGGAACCTCACCAATTTGTGGAGGTTCGGGCCAACTCGTGGCGGAACCTCGCTGCGCAAGGTCTTGGACCCGCTGCGATAGCAGCGGGCTAGCAGTATCTCTTAGATTGCACTCTCGCAGCGACTCAATGAGCGTCATCCTTTCAGGAAGATGTTGACCACTTTCTGGAAGTTTCGGGATACCTATTGCATCCTCACAATGCTTCTGCGACCCAATCCGCGCCGCTGGTGAGTCCCAGTGGTGGGGCTTCGTAACCTCTGATGTTCTCGGTCGGCCGCCAAGTTTAGCGGCCGGGTGGCCGTCGCGCATGTCCAGGGCTCGCCTAAAGGCGGCGGCGCCTTGGCGAGAGCTCAGGTTACGAACACCCGGCTTCCCGCCGGTGCCCCTTAATTGGACAGGAGGGGCGAATGGCTCTCAAGGGTAATCGCGGATGGGCAAAAATGCTTGCAGAAGCGGTAAAGCAAGCTGTCGACGATCCAAATTATGAACCGGGACCCCGACCAACGTATTGGGTACGTACTTGGATTGATCCTGTCCCTCGCCGGGAGCGATATCGACGCTGGCTGTCGATGTGGTTAAAAGGTGCGTTGAGTGACGTTCCTTCTGACGTTTCGGCCAGATATCTGGAAGAAATGGCAGAAGACATTCGCCGTCTCGATGAGGCGCAAGCCGTAGATCGCTTTATCGACAAGGTGCTGCCCAAGCTATTGCCGAATGAGCCGAGGGACAAAAGCCTTGCGAAGTCCGAACGTTTCCTATGAATCCCCACCGGTGCACGAGCCCTGCGTCACAAAATTGGATGAGGAAAATTAGCCTCCAGAAAGCGAAAATGGGCGCATTGGGTTGAGTGCTATCTTCAGGATTGCGAAACTGCGAGAGCTGAATGCCGTCGCAATGGCACTGCTTCATATCACTTTTTTTGGGGCGGTTCAGACTTTCGGCCGAAGCGACTTACGATCCGAATGTTTGAAATAATTGGGCTTGAGAAAAGGCCGTTCTCCCGCGCTAGCTGTCCTCTGGTCACCTCACCGTCTGTGAGCCTTCGCGCATCTTCATCCCGGGACCGCTGCTTCTCTGCTCTGTGCTTCTCGACGTGCAATCGGTGGCGTTCATCGTCGTCCATAGTTTCTTCTGTAGCGACGAGGCTGGGGACATGAAAGCTGTTCAAACCCGGTCTCGGAAACGCGCGGGTCCTGCGCCCTCCCATGAGTCCTCCTGATGTCGGCTTCGCGCCCTAATCCAAGACATAGCGATCTGAGAACTTAGAACCCCAAAGCGGACATCCAAGCGACAAAACTGCCGCGGTGTTAGCGGCGGATGAAGTATCGCTTGAAGGCAAGATCGCTCAGGCCTCCATAGCATCGATTGTCTTCCGAGCATTGTCATCCGCAGCTAGCGGCACGATTCTGAGGGCTGCCTGCAATATGGTTCGCAGCTTTGACCACCCTTGCCCCGGTGCGGCGATGGCTTTGACCAACGGCTGGATGGTACTCTCGGACGAATTGAACATTGCTGGGGATTTCATCAGTTCGGCCCACTGTCTCGAAGCGATGTAAGTGACATAATGCTCGGCGAGTTGTCGATGATGTGGCTCCCGGAAATAATGGACCCACAGCGATTGCGCGACGAGCAGCGCGTCCGGTGCCAGACGCTCCAGCAACGTCGCAGCAAGTGCCGAGATAGCGTGATGGGACCAGTCAGTCGAAGGGCATTTGAGGACTGTGCCCCAAGCATCAACCGTACCCGTGATGAATAGCCCCTCGATGTGGTCGACCAACTGCTCTACACGTCCGCCTTGTGGATGTGCCGCAGCGTCCGCTCGCCAACGGGCAACCGGGAGTCGGTCGAGCTGATCCGCGGCGGCCAGCGCGAAGGTGGCGACGACCACATGCGCTACCAGAATTTCGTCGGCATCCTCAGTCCAGTCGCGGGCCTTGCCATCGTCAACGCGCATGACGTCGCGATCATTCATGGCGATTTGTTCCGCCAGCATGGCTAAGGCGTCGAGCATTCTCGTGCCGTCAATCACTATGTCACTGAAATCCAACGTCCGCTGTGCCAGTTCAAACAGCACCGGGCCACTCGCGGCACGGAACGACATGTACGGGCTGGCACGTAGGGCTGGAGCTTCCTTCATTGACCCGTCGACCGATGCACCGCATGCGAGCTCAAGGCGGATCAGGTCAAGACGAAGAGTGTCGAGTGGTGGCGCAATGGGGGCATCGGTAACAAATGGGTCGAGATTGCTGCACATGCCCACAAGATTCATCATCTCTTCGTCGGTGCGCTCACCTGCAGTCCAGCCTACGGTCGCGGAGAGGGTTCCACCGCTGCGACGCTGGAGCGAAAGTAGCGGTTCGGACTGATACTCAGCCTGCATCGGCTCAAGTGCCGAGACCACCTGCCCGAACTCCCGAACCGCCCCGCCGCGATCTCCCCCCATGAAGCGCGCAAGCGCGGCGTCCATCTGAAGACCGATGGTGAAGGTAGCACGCGAACCCTCCTTGATCAGGCTTCGCGCCTCATCGAAATACTCTACAGCCTCGGCCCATTCGTCATTCCGCGCGCAGCCGATTGCGGCCGAGCGATAGGCAAACGCGCAGCCGATATCGTCTTCCGAGCGCGGCCATCTCGGAAGTGCGTCACGCCAAAGCTGTCTGGCTTTCGGAAAGTTGCCAGCATCGCTGGTAACCTTGGCAACGGCACAAATGTAGATTGGGTCTGTGCCCGCGACAACCTCGAGATCACCGGCTTCGGCGATGGCCCCTTGAGGGTCGCCGATATCCTCGTTGATCATCCGCAAAAGCACCGGCGCGATCGCTCGTGCCATCGACGCGGCGCCAACCTTGGCGCTGAAATCGAAGGCGTTTCGCAGCTTCTCTCGGAAGGCGGACCAGCCTATTGCCTTTGACTGATGTTCCGATAACCAGAAACGTTCGATCAAGACTGATGCCGTATCGTCAAGTGCGCCGATCGAGTTCAAGATCGCGCAAGCATCCTCAACTGTTCTGCCGTCGAGCGCTTCAATTAGCGCAGTGAACTCGTCGATATCCTGAATCTGCGAGAACAGCCGGAGACCTGCAAATTGCACATAGGTGCCAGCTGGAAGGCCTTCCTCGTCCTCAAGGCCAACTTTGGCGAGCCGTTCAGGGTACGTCGTCTCGACAGTCTTGGCGACGTCGAAGAATTCAAGTGATCGAGCGACGATTATGGCGATCGGGTGGCGAACCTTGAGGACCGAGAGGAACTGACTGAGAAATAAGAAGCGGAAGAATTGCCGGCTTTCGTCTTCCGGGGCTGCGTCGAATTCTTCCTCGATCTTGTGCGCGATCCGCAATGCGGTTTCAGGATTTTTCTCGGCCGCGATACGGTACTGAAGAATTCGGAAGACGAATACATCAATCGCCCTAGAGAAGGGTAGCGGGCTGCTTGCGTCAAGACCGAGGCCGGTGTAAAATTCACACGCTTCGCCAACTGCCGCCCACGTATCGTCGCTCGCGGAGAACATCCCTTGCGTGACATAGACTAAAGGTCCAGCCGTCCCTGCGATGTAGCAATGCATGAGGATGGAGGAGATATCCCAAGGACTTACGGTACGATCGAGAAGGTATGTCCAGGCGAGCTGCTCATGCATTGCCTTGGTCCAGTCTTGGCCACGTAGCTCATCGGCCACACCACGCGCGAGAGGAGAAACGCGGTACTCGCCATCCTCAGTTTCTTCGAGCCATGGTCCTGCGATGATATCGACTGCAGAACCAGGTTCCGAGATCGTGTCTTGGAGACGACCAATTGAGATCAGTCTCTTGCGCGACAACCGTCCGGTCATAAGACTTGCCCGCAAAAGAAGTTCACGCGCACTATCGGGCAGCTCTGAGATGAGTCGCCTGGCTTCGAACTTGATCGGGTCCAAATCACTGGTCGTCGCAAGCAGGTCCGAATGGTTCGGCTTAGGAAAGTTTTTGGCAGCCAACGTCCGCACGCGCGCGTTAACCAGCTGCGGATGTCCCTGCGTCGAGACCTCGAGAACTTTGGACCAGAGCTTGGCCCGATCCCCCGGGCATCCGTTCTCTTGCAGAAAAGTGTCAATCTCACCCGCATCAAAGGGCTGCATTTCGAATTCGCGCGTAGGATCGAGCTGGACTGCCTGCGCCAATCGGTCGGGTAGTCTGCGATCCGAAGTTACTAGCAGCCGCCCACCAATCGCCTCTAACGAGTTCCAAAGCGCGGCGAGCGCCCCGGCTATTGCTCTGGGATCCGCGAGCGTATCCAAATCATCAACTACAAGAGTTCGGGCTGTCGCGTCCTTTCGCAACTGTTCGGATGCTGCAACGAGCCTTGCCTTGACCTCTCCAGGGCTCAGGTCACGAAGTGTCAGCCACAGCGGCTCGACATCGAAAAGCGTGCTGGCGGCGATTAGCGTCTTGCCCGAACCGGTCGATCCATGAAGTAGAACTGTTCCGGCCAACATACCCGTTCTGAGGGCCTGTTCATTCGCGGCTCGCCGGAAATACTTCGAGGGCAGCGGTGGCGCCCCTTCCAGAGCCAAAGGTTGCTCTCGAACGGCTAAGTCCCCACCGCCTGCGGATAGGGCGGCACGCATGAGGGTCAGCAGATCCTGCTTAGGAACGTGGACCCCTGTCGCGCTCGCAAATATACGCAGGTACTGCGCGCGATTTAGCGGGATACCGTCCTTCTGCTTCGCTGCGTCAAACGCTGCGGTGTATAGCGCGTCAAACGCGAGTTCGGCGTCAGCTGGAGCGATCGAACTGGTGGCTCCATGTTCAACGAGGCGGTCTTTGATCGTTCGGACCAAGGCGTCACCGTCCTGCTGACCTGCCATCCACTCGATTGGCCGGATCACCTGTTCAAGAAGCTCGGTTGGGCTGGCCTCTGCAATGAATTGTCGCAGCGGCGCTGACAGTTTGCCTCCGTCGAGCAAGAGGCGGGCAATCGCCACAACTTGTCCCTCGTTGGCAGGATCATACGCTTCGGCGCGAAGGCTGTTCCAGAGATCGAGCCCAGCCCGTCCGCAGTCGAACGGCGAATTTTGTTCGATGCCGATCCCGGAAGTGGTAACGTAGCGATATCGGATTGCGATGTCCGGATTGCGCGTTCGGTGCGTCCAGAAGTTGTTGATCGCGTCGGCGATTGATGCCGTGCGCAAGGTGATATTGCCCGAGCCCGCCGTATCCTTGACCTGCTCGGTAAGCGCTTGGGTGCCCTTGATGCGATCAAGGTCCTCCGCGCCTTCAAGAAACAACTGCTCGTCATCACTGAGATCTAGCCAGACCAGGATGCTGCGCAGTATCTGGTATATATAACCGCGCAACGTATCCTGCGCTTGTCGCGCGGGGTCGCTTACGAGACCGGCCATGGTACCGTCCGCAAATCATTCGAATACAAGAACGCAACGCAAGACATAAGCGTTTCTAACGTAGCCTCCGGTGCTAGAAAACAGGATCGCAGGAGTTTGCACTGCTTTGTGGCGCTTCTCCTGACAATCAAGATCGCGGTTGCTAGAGTAGCGTCCGGAACGTCCTAGGGTCACGGTACTGCTTTTCGCATTGTGATCGACAGTAATCGACTTCGGTCTTTAGATTGGCTCTGTCAAAATAGGGTCTGGTTGGTTGCTTCGCCTAGATTAGACAGCAATCGGTTGATTCCCGTATTAAATAAATGGCCATGCCATCGTAAGGTATGTTGACGAACTACGCTGACGCTAAGAGAACTTCCTCAATAACATGCGAATGAGTATTCTGCCCATATGAACAAACAACTTGGAACGTTAGATGAGGCTCGGCTGGCAAACATTCCCGAGAAACGTAGAGCGGAACACGAGTTCTGTTTTCACCTTCATGACTCCATGCTCCGGATGTTCATGGACCTAACCTCGCATAGCTATCCTACCGGCAAATTCACCTTCGAGACCCAAGAGGCACTTGACCGTTTCCAAGAGTCTCCGGACCCGATCACGTTCTTCCTTGAAAACGGAATGCGGGATGTCGCCAAAGAGATGTCCGTTGGTCAGGCAATGATGGCAATTTGGGGCGACTTCTTTAACTTTATCTATGAAGCGCTGACAGCCCTCGAGAAGCGCAAATTCGTTGTCGCATTCGCGCTTCTCCGCAAGCCGCTCAAGCAAAACCTCCTTTATCTGACGATGATTCTGGTCAACGATGAGGAGTTTTTCGCGCGCTTAGAGTCATCTCCCGCTGACCATCTCGATCACCCCACAATCCAAGATTCTCATAGGAAGGACTACTTCAAGCGGGCTAAAGAGCTGATTCCCTTTACGGATTTCGTCGACCCGGAGACACTTCACGACATCATCTTTGACACTGGCATGGAGAATGGTCTCGCACCTCTGTTTGATAAGGCCAATCACTTGGTTACGCGCCGGAAGCAGATTCAGACGGAAGATCTGAATCTGAATTTCATCTTCAAGAATCCAATGGACGATGATGTCTTTGAGACGACTTATCGCCAACTGGCCTACATTCTCCTGTATGCGTTGTTCCTCCAAATTGAACTCTTCAAAAGAGCAGGATTCACGGGCGATGAGGCAGCCAACTGGTTCTCGCTAACCGGCCTTGGAACCTATAGCGCGCTCTTCACGACGGGGTCTTGCTCAGTCACAGACTCAATGAACGAGGCGCTCGAAGACCTGATGGTCTGCCCACACTGCAAGGAAAAAACACATATTCAGCGAGAAGATGCGGCGCGCTTTTTCACCGCCCACAAGCTGACTTGTCATGCTTGCGGCCTAGAGCATGATTTTCCGCTTCTTTGGCTGCTTGCAAAGACAAATTGGTCAATTGACGACAAGGACGGTGAGGTCCAAGTGCAAGAGGAGTAGGCGCTTTATGGCTTCTCGATCCCAAAAAACTCCCAAGGATCGCCAGCGCCAACCAGGAGTGCAAGGTTGCCTCCCGATGGCGCGCTACTTTCTACCCATCCGCCCGGCGATTTAGCTTCAATTGCTTCGATCCCAGGACCGGTAATGTAGATGTCTTGAGTTTCGTCAGCTCTAGGCCCCTGCACAAACATAGCCAGTTCCTCAGGACCGCCCGTAGCCAATTGCAGCTCACCGAAGTGTTCTTGGAGGGCTGACCACTCGGCAAGCGGTAGCGGTTTCATACGCCAGTTCTCAGCCATCTAGTATTCCTTCCTTTGGGAACTCAGTCCTCAACGATTTCGCAGTTTAGGCTGCTTGAAGATATAGGAATCTACGGTTCGCTGAAAAAGCAAAAAAGGCTGGATCGATGTGACAAAACCGGCACCCAGGCTGTCCGGATATCAGTGGCTCAACACATTTGCATCAGGTATGGAAGCCGTATGGCCAAGACGGGTTAGCCCCGGCTTAGTTCTGACAGGCTCTGCGGAGCAAACGCGAGCCTCTATTTCCGCTTCTCAATGACGTCAGCCTGTTGGCGGACTGACCGCTTTCGGCCCATTATGAGACAATAACAACCAGTCCAAATTTCAATGGCTCTTGCTTCCCACCTTGATCGCTGATCCGGTGAAACGACAAGCTACCTTCAAGGCTTAGCCCTTCGGTGGCGGGGTTGCATTGCTACCGGGTGGCCTGCCGTTCCATTACTATGGTAAGTAAGGCAACGCGGCGAGGGAATTGGTATTTCGCCGCACGTCTCGATACCGGACAGCTTCTTCAGGTATGGCAGCGTTAATGGCTGAATGCCGGTCCCAACCGAATGTCACGACTACCACATTTCGAGCAACGCAAACGACCTTCAACCGAGGCCATTTGCTTCGACCAACCGTGCTGCTGGCAGATCATCGTGATTTCGAGCGGGTTGAAAACAGCCACGCGCCGACACTGCAAGCAATCGACCCTCAGGGTGTAGCCATGCCGCGAGAAGTCGGCGATCGTGGCGAGGCGCTTCGAACTCATGGCTTGCGGCGCAGTGACCAGATGAGTGCAGCGCAGGCGGTTAGGAGGGCGGAGAGAGCGAGAATGGCAAACGGATCGAGACCAAGCATGATAACCTCTGATTCGGAGAGGGACCTTGTTCACGTATTGTTCTAAGTAGGAAAGCGAGAACCGTGAGATCTCGACGTTGGGCCGTCAGCGCCACACGAAATGACGAGCGACCCGCCGGTCCACAGTTTGGGACAGGGACGGCAGGCCGCCCGGCGCGATGCAAGGTGCCGCCCAATATAAAAACACGTCGCTCTGCCCGTGCGTTTCTATCCGGGCGATGGCTCTCGATACACTTGGTCGATGTAGGAAAACCGAACTTCTCTCGCTAAGACATGCCCATGTTTCTGCTCGCCGCTGTTGCTCTTGCCGTTTGTCCCCCTGGCCCTCGCGACCACTGCGTCCACGACGGCGACACCGTTTGGATCGAGGGTGAAAAAATCCGCATCGCCGACATCGACACGCCGGAGCTTAACGGAGCCTGCGAGTATGAGCGTGCGCTGGCTCTGCGCGCTCGAGATAGGCTGGTGGAGCTATTGAACGCCGGACCGTTCCAGATCGCTCGCACGGGCCAGGATCGCTACGGACGCACTCTTGCTACCCTACATCGCTCTGGCCGCTCAATAGGTGCTCAGATGGTCACCGAGGGGCTTGCACGCACATGGTCGGGGCGACGCGAGCCATGGTGCCACGATGGCTGACAAGCGCACCGGCAGTGGCTTGCGGATCGAGTTCGGCGTTCTGCTAGGCCTGAATGCCATGCTGATCACACTCTCGTTGCTCTGGTTTTTCGCATGACTATTACCCGCGAGCAGGAAATCAGGGCGATGGCGCTGTGGGTCGATCGTCAGCATGGCGAGGATGCCGAGCGCTTCATCGCCGAACGCGTGCTTCATTTCGAGGCGACAGGCGAAGCTGTGGGCCAGGACCTCAGGATGCAGGTGGCCCGGCGGTATGTCGAATTGAGGGATGCTCTCAAGGCCGAGCCGAGTTGAAGGTTTGAAAGAGCGGCAGGCCGAGTTGCTTCAGGCTAAGTCCGCGGACAGCGAGCGGTTCCCAGTTCCTGAACTGCAATTGCCATTTATAATCAGCTTTGTTGCAAATACATCTTGTCGGATATTAACCCCATGAAGTAACGGCTGCTGCACAAGTCAGCGTTCCGCGACTTTCAGGGGGTAAAATGAAGTCTGTACTTACGTGGATTGCCGCGGCGCTAGCGCTGGTTACGTTCATCAGCACGCCTACCATGGCGCAGGAGCGGACTGCGGTGAAGCAGGGGTTCGAGCTCGCGCCGAATAGCGGAAAGCGCATACTGGTCTTCAGGCCGTCAGTTAGTGTTGGGGCTCAGTCGACTGGCGGCATGTTTGAACCCAATGCCGAATGGACCGATCAAGCAAAGTCAAATATCCAAGCAGCACTTGAGGAGATGCAAGCTCGTCTCGGCAATGAGGTGATCGTCGCACCTGACGCGTATGGGGATGATGCGCTTATCGTCCAAGAGCACATGGCGCTCTTCGCCGCTGTCTCTCAGGCTGTAATCGAATATCAGTTCTTCGTCGGCAATCGACTACCGACGAAAAAACGCGACAACAAAGATGACGTATTCGATTGGTCGCTAGGCGAGGGAGTTTCCAAGCTTCCAGGTGCCGATCAGGCCGACTATGGGCTCTTCATCTACAACAAGGATGCTTATGGTTCGACAGGTCGGAAGATATTGCAGGTGGTGGCGCTTCTCGGCCCCGGGATTGCCGTCAAATCAGGTGAACACGTCGGTTACGCCGGACTGGTAGATCTCAGGACCGGTGATCTAGTTTGGCTGAATGCTGACGGAGCCATGGGTGGCGACGTGCGCGAAGTGGATGGATCGAAAAAGCGCGTGAGTCAGCTGCTGGAGGAATTTCCTGGCAGCGACATCGGTAAAGAATGACCATGTCGCGCCTCCACACATGCTTGATGGCCATGCTCGCAGCGAATTGTCTGGCTACTGCTCCGCTGGCAGCAAAGCCCGCGCCACTGCCTCCACCCTTCGAAGGGTTCTATCAACCCCAAGGGGTGGATGAGATTGGTTGGTGGAGCGAAGACGATGAGAGTGAACGCCGCCTCGCGGCTTCACCGCTAGTTATCCGCGACGAAAAACTTAACGCCTATTTGAAAGACGTACTTTGTCGCGCTGTTGGTGATGATCGCTGCAATGCCACCCGCATCTACGTCATGCGGGAACCGACGTTCAACGCGACAATGTCATTCAACGGCACGATGCGGGTCTTTAGCGGGCTGCTCTTGCGGATGCGCAACGAGGCTGAACTTGCGGCAGTACTCGGTCATGAGTTCGGGCATTTCGAAAGCCGTCATGGACTAAATCGCTTTAAAGCCGCACGGACTGGAACCGATATCCTCGCATGGGGCGCGTTGCTTGCCAGTATGGCACCAAGCTACGATGCTCGACGTACATACCGGTCGCTCGAGATCTCAGTTTACGGCAATCTGTTTCGCTACAGCCGTGACCATGAGCGAGAGGCTGATCTACTAGGTCTCGGGTATCTCAACCAGAGCAGCCTTGCACCACAAGCCGCATCGCATGTCTGGCAAAACCTGATGGGTGAGATTGAAGCGTCGGCAGTGGCCCGCGGTCTCAAGAAACCAAAGTTCAATGCGATCGCCTTCACCGCCTCGCATCCGCCTGAGGGTGAGCGTGCAGCCTATTTGGCGGCTTTAGCCGCGTCAGAAAACGTCACGCGTGACTATGGTGTAGAGCGATATCGCGACGCCTTGAAATCGTGGCTCCCTGTGTTTCTTGACGATCAGATTAAGCTGAACGACTTCGGGGGAAGCGAGTACATCATTGCTAATCTCGCGGAAGATGGATGGACCGCGACCCTTTGGCACGCGCGAGGGGAATTATATCGCACTCGCGGTAACCAACGTGATCTCGTTAACGCTGCGCAGTTTTATAGCAACGCGATCGCTCTCGATGAGAGTTTGGCAGAGGCGCATCGCGGCCTGGGACTCTCGCTCTTCAAGACGGGCGAAAGAGCTCGCGGGCAGATTTCGCTCGCAAGATACCTAGAACTCGCACCCGATGCGGACGACGCAAAAATGATAAGAATGATGCTCCCTCAGGAGGCTTCCCAATGAAAACTCTGGTTCACCGTACCGCCGCACTTTTCGCTTTGGCCTCATTGGTGAGCATCGCGCCGCCGGCAAGCGCACATAAGTTGAGGGAAAAAGGCGAGACTTTTCAGGTTGCCAATTCCGACGTGACAGTAACGCCGTCGCGGGATTGGAACCGACTTAGGGGCAGGATCGGCAAACGAGTCGAAACCTGGACGCTCGACGGCGAACAGCTAAACGACGTGACGTTCTTTGGCGGAATCGACGCGGGCGATCCCTTGGTAAGGGAACGAAGCAAAAAGCACGATCCGCTACCAAAGTTTACGAATTCCACACTGCTTGTTGAGGTGCCGGAGCTTCTCGAAGGCACATACCGCACATATAAGGATCTAGCGGCATTCCAGCTACTGAATGTGGAGCCGGGGCCCTTCTTGGGATCAGCCGGGGTTCGCTTCACATACGAGTTTACCGATCAGGATCAGCTGACGAGGAAAGGTGAGGCACGGGCGACGATTATCGAAGGCAAGCTCTACATGCTTACTTTCGATGCACCGCGTCTCCACTACTTCGACCAGACTATTGCGGATTTCCGCGCGTTGGCTGACTCCGCGAAGTTGGGGTAGTGCGATGACTTCATTGCGGGGCGTCAGAATGCTTGGCTGTCTTTGCATTTGCGCGACCCTAAGCGCGCTGGTTTTGTCGCCGTCTTTTGCGGTGAGCGCGCATCCTGGTCGGCTTGCTGCTGATGGATGCCATAATGATCGAAAGAATGGCGGCCGCCATTGTCATCGCGAACAGCGCAATAGTGTGCCCCGTCAACAGCAGCGGTCGGACACGGTATATTTTGCGAACTGTGATGCTGCGAGGGCTGCTGGGGCTGCTCCGGTTTACCGTGGTCAACCGGGCTATGCGCCGCACCTAGATCGAGACAATGACGGGGTGGGCTGCGAGTAGCATCGTTAGCGAAAGTCACGAAAACGAATGTTGGCGTGATTATGAATGGGCGCACGAGCGGGTACTTGGCTTCGCTAGGGAAAGTGCTGCGCCGCTCGGCCAAGTTCTTGTGCGTTCGACGAGCGAAAGAACCGATCTCTGTTAGGAAAATACCGAGGCGGTAGCTGACGGTCAACTTTCGCTCATTTGGTGCCAAAATTCGAATGCCATCAAAAGGGTCCTTTCAAGGAATCCTGATCGGGTTCCCCAAAGCGAAGACCTTGGGTCGAGGTGAGGGTAACCGCCTATAGTGGCTACCTGCCTTCCATCGCATCGATGATGCTTTGGGGAGTCTCATCGAAGTCATCAGCCACCCAGATTTGCCCCTTCAAAGTTCCAATCCTTCGGCCCCCGTTCTTGTCGAGAGGAGGCGCCTCAGCATCGAGATACTGCCGGACCAAATAAAGATCACTGACGTTGCCCGCTGTCATTCGATCAAGAGCACTGCTGCCGCCGAAAATCGCAGCCCTGTTGGGCTTGCGCACCCACTCTGCTGCGATCTCTCTGTTGGGCAAGAGGGTGTTGATCGCCTTGAAGATCCCCAAGACGTAAGAAATGCGCTCCAGCGTGTCCCTTGCAACAGGTGCCACCTCTTCGCGACGCCAAGCATCGAACGTCGGCTGATCTGGTTCCCCCAAAATAAGCCGCTGTTCCTCATCATTGAGGTCCCACACCTTCGCGATGTTGAAGAAAGCACGGAGGGCCACGCGGGTGTTTTCAGCCTTCGTCATGCGAAGACACCTGCATAGACAGCCTCGAAATCCTCGACGACCTCTTCATACCGGCAACCTTCTACGAAATCCTTTGGGGGCCACGTAGAGAAACCAGGTGATGGAACGGTTTCAAACCATTTAGCCGCTCGCGCTGCTCCTACGCGCGACGATGCCTCTCTGAAAACACGGTCTTTGTCAGCGCCCATTCCGGCTCCAGTGATTGGTTCGAGAATAATCGTAGTGTACCCTACTTCGCGCCTATTAACCACCACACTGCCAGTAACAGCAACATTGCTTTTGGGCTGCACCTTCCGGTTTGCGCACCTCGGAAAACTCGACGAAGCTACAATGATTTCGATCACGGTTCGCCATCGGCGCGCAGAACCCAGCGACAGAATTCTACCGTCGCTAATTTCGCCCGTGATGTTGCATCGGGGTGGCGGTGGTCAGCTCACCATTTTTCCGCCTCTCTCTTGCATTTCGAGATGCTGTTGTAGGTGCAGCTGTAGGAGAGCTTCGACTTGGCGAGCCGGCCAACCTTCAACCGGTGAAGCGCGGACTTGGCGTGCTCCTCGGAGATCATGAAGCGCTTCTCGTCGCTGCAATCGACGAACCAGATGGGCTTGCCCCGCGACGAGACATCCGAGATCGCGGCCGACAGGACTTTGTCGCATTGACGGCTCTCGGCGGCTGCGTAGATCGCACCGGGCTCAAGCTCTCCGAGTTCGGCGAATGTCTCAGCGCCGAGCTTGGCGTAGGTGTCGGGATATTCCGAGCGCGTGTAATCGGCTGGATATGCGATCGCTTCCTCGGCCTTCGCGAGAATGCGATTGTGCTCCTCGGCCGCCTTCGCAGCGCGGGCCGCTGCCCGCTCTTCGGCATCCTTGGCTTCAGCCTCTTCAGCTTCGGCCATGGCAGCATCGGCCGCCTTCGCTTCGCGAGCCTCTCTGGCCGCGGTCACCTCGGGCGAAGGCCCGGGAGAAGCGATGGTGAAGCCCACGAAGCAGATCAGCCATCCAAGGGCATAATGCTTGCGGGTGTAGGGCTTCAGCCTGTCGAACCACTTGCCGAATGGAACGATAATCCCGGCAAGGAAGACAAGGGAGGCGAGGGCGAAGAGTGAGGCAAGGCTTTCCATGGGCTTTCCGTTCGATCAGGGGTCAGATGACCGTCTGGGTCCCGTTTGGGCCGGTGATGGTGAAGCTCTCGATCTTGTCGGCGGCGGCATCGATTTCACACCGATATCGACTGCGAAGGCTCGCGCCGAAGCTGTTGTCGCTGTCGAAGGGGCGCGCGACGACGGCATGGCCGTTGTCGCTGACGCCGAATTCCCAGCGATGAAGGTCGAGGCTTGAGGGGCTAACAAGCACTTCCTGGAGGATCATGTCGCAGTAGGTGACATACTCGACCTCCTTGTCGCGGATCTTCTTCTGAAGCTCGGCAGCGTCGGCCTCAGCCTGCCGCTCTTCAGGAGTCATCGAGCACAAGCGCACGGTGCTCGTGGTGCAGGTGGGTTCGATGTTCTGCTTGGCGAGCTTGCCGGCCCTGAATTCCTTGAGAGTGGCCTCGGCCTGGATCATGTTGATCATGAACCGGTTGCCGTTCTCGCAATCCACGAACCAGACGGGCTTGCCGGGCTTGGAGATGTCCGAAATCCCGCCAGTGGTCGTGGCATCGCATTCAGGACTGGATGCGGCGGCATAGATCGCGGCTGGCTCGAGCTCGTTGAGACGGGCGAAGACATCGGAGCCGACCAGCTTGTAGGTCTCGGAATGATCTTCCCGGGTATACTCGGGAACGACGTCGAGGGCGGGCTCAGCCTTGCTGATGACCAGGGCGTGGGCCTGCTCCGCGTCCTTCTCTGCACGGGCGGCGAGCTGCTCCGGCGTCGGCTCTGGGATGGTGATGGCCATGAGGATGAAGCTGGCAACGGCACCGATCGCATAATGCTTGCGGCGCACCGGTTCGAGCCGGGAAATGAATTTCCCGAAGGGCACGATGATGCCGATGAGGCACGCCAGGAGCGTAAGGGCGAAGAAGGTGGCTACAGCATCCATCGTTTTTCTCTTTCTCAAGTTCGCTTGGAGCGAAGACGGGAAGATCAACTCCATAGAATCAGACGCAAATATCCAATAAGCGACTGGCCCAATCCTTGGATTATTGGATCAGGCATTGGCCATTTAGTCTGGCCGGTTATCCGCCGTTTTCGTTCAGCAGGGCCAAGCCGCTGAATGATGTCGGGGAGGAACTCGTGTCTTGTCCTGGCAAGCGGATGTCCGGCTATTCGACTCTGCCGAGCGTCTGCGATCCGTGCGTAGCCGTCGATCCCGCCGCCTCGGATGTCGTCGTCGAAGTGGCTCCGGAAGATGATCGGGGAGACCATCACGCTATCGAGGATGGAGTCCTTTGTGAAACGACCCTGAAAGTTATGGAAGACGAGGTATGATCTCTACGTGCCATAGATTGTGTGACGCCAGAAAGACCCCAGCCGAGATGGCAGGGCATCTATCTAAGAATTTTCGAGGACATTCTCTGCGAAAGATTGAGGGCGAATTTCTGAGCAAATTCGCGTTGCATGAGAATGACGAACTTTTCGTGGAGATTTCGGGGAAGGGGACTTCTTCAAATGAGGCGTGGACCTCGCTCTGAGTAGTTTACGGTGAATTGATCAACTTCTCGGTCGCGGGTACCCAACGAGCCGCAGCTTGATGTCGCGCCGCGAGGTTCAAGCGCTTTCATTTATCGTTTGGCTATACCCCTCCGTTACAACTTCGTGAGACGCCCGTGGCGTCTCATTAGGATTGACCAAAATTAAAAAGGGTGCTACTCCTCTAGGGTCTAAACCCTATTGATACGGATTGTCGCATGGCATTGATTGGTTACGCACGAGTAAGCTCGGTAGGACAGAGCCTCGAAGTTCAAGAGGCTGCATTGTCCGATGCAGGTTGCGACAAGATATTCTCCGAGAAGCGATCTGGCCTGACAGCGAAGGGTAGGCAGCAACTCGAGGATGCGTTGGACTATGTACGCGAGGGCGACACATTGATCGTCACCCGTCTTGACCGGTTAGCCCGCTCGGTCGGCGATCTATTCGCCATTATTGAGCGGCTGCAAGACAAGGCGGTGGAGTTTCGTTGTCTGCAACAAAGTGGGGTTGATACCGATAGCTCCTCTGGAAGGCTGATGCTCGCCATCCTTGGCGCGGTTGCAGCTTTCGAAGCCGACATACGTAAGGAACGACAAATGGAAGGCATCGCTAAGGCGAAAGCCGCCGGAGTTTATAAGGGTCGCAAGCCATCCATTGATGGTGAGGAAATTAGAAGGTTGTCCAGCGAGGGTGTAAGGCCGACGGAGATTGCGCGGAAGCTGAAGATTGGCAGGGCGAGCGTTTATCGTCATTTGCAGAACGAATGAGGCGCTACTCGTCCAACTTTGTCGTGAGGGCATCCCGAGAGATCGCAATATACTCGCCGTCCTTGGCTACCAGCTTTTGGTCATATCCGTACGTCGGGATTGCCTGTTTCCACTTCCAGTCTTTAAAATTCATCGACCAGAATAGCTGTCGGTCAATGTATAGCTGGTTCGGCTTATGAATTTTCGATTTGATGTTGCTGCGAGCCTGATGCTCGATCGCAGCAATTTGCGCGAAGGGAAGGCCCAGACTATTCAGTGAGATATGATTGCCTGTGGCCGAACTGTGGAACAGCTCATCACCAAAGAGGTCGTTATTGCCTTGTGCGAGCGTTGCATACGTCCCCACTCCGAGTTCAGCCCGATAGAGGTCGTCGATTTCGCTTAGCAGGCTCACGAATGTTTCTGGCTCGTAGATGACTGCAGTTGGATTGTCCCATCGCCCGATTTTCCAATTAGTTTTCAGCAGCAAGCTATCAGCAAAGGACGTAAAGGCGACCTTGGGAGTCTTCGCGGCGAGATCGTCTATCCCATCCCTTACTTTTCGAATTGCATTCGCGCTAACAACATCGGCTTGAAGCATCTTCCCGAAACCGCAAGCATCTACCATCGCAAAGGTCGAATGCGTGCGATCGTGCAATTTATCCAGCCATTGTCCATCTACGAAAACGGTGAATCGCTTCTCGTATTCGTAAGCGCAGACGCAGTACTTGAAAACGCGCCGGGGCAGGAAAATTGGAACGGCGTGGAATCGATCATGCGTATTCGCGAACCACTCTACTTCAGCTGCGTCATCGCCAATCCGATCAATCGAAATCGGAGTTATGAAACCAACCTCGTATGGCGACACGTCCTCGCCCTGGAAAACCGCGGTCCAAGCACCTTGCCATTCTGCGGCCCACTTTTCATCCATCACCCAGACATCGCGGTGTAAGGGCATCTCATCGAAGCTACGTTTCTGAAATCGACAATCTTCGAACAATCGCTGCTTGCTCCAGTTTGATTTCAACTGGACAACCTTAATGGCGTCCGAGCCGAGTAGAGGCTTTGCTTCACGGAGATCCGAGAAGCCACAACATGCCAACTGTCAGCGGTCAAATTGCTTCTGCGTATGGCCAACTTGCCGCTTGGGTTTTGAAAATCTCTTTACTTTTGTGACGATACGGGTTACCCAGAATTCAGGCTTAGCCTACGAGATCGCCTTTGCGGTCGATTCACCCCGCCCTAGTGGCGGGGTTTATTTTTTCCGTTCTACATTTTCAAAGCAGCTGTACTTTGTTGCTAGAACTGCATGCTCTTCTTCGTCGAGAACACACTCCACCAGCTTCCCATCGTCCATTAAGCGTTTGTAGGGCCGATTTCCCGCGTGATAGCCGCCCATACAGATGGGCCAAAGGTAGAGGTCGGCTAGCTGAGCCATGGGCGACGTTTTTGCTTTGAATTTCAGTTCGTAAAGCACCTCTTCGTAATCGGCCTGCGTCATCGGTGCATATTTATCCGAAGATGTTGCATCGAAGGGAGAGCCTTCATTCCGCAACGCATCATAGTAGGACTTTAAAGCTCTATCTTCTGTCCGATTGCATTTCTCAGGGAAGACGCGAAGCTTAAGACCTTTAGACCTTGCGATCTTAGCGGACCGCTCAACGACAACCGAGAATGCGGTCTTACATAGCAACCAACGGTTCTCGCGATATTCTTCCTCATATCGCTCGTTGTAGCCCGGTCTATCTACCACACATGCGATACCTAAAACCGGGGCGTCCCTCATCATGCAATAAAGCTCTTCGTAGAACCTCTGAGCTTGCTCCTTTTCAAGACCGCGAAGCCAGGCAAACCGCTCGTTTTGCGAACGGATTTCGGAAGAATGTAGAGGGGTTTCCACGCTCCACTTTGCCATAAAATCCTGGTGTATTTGACGAGCCTCTTCCTCCCTCGCGTCTTCCACCAAAATTCCGCCAAGAGCGAACCAGTCGTAGCCATGGGCCGCTTTGGTGCCGGGTTTTCTGCTCGGATGACGAGTGCCGGAATCATCCAAGTACAAGTTGAGTGTTTTTGACTTAGGTTCTTGGTCGTCCAATTTTTATTCCCCGGGCAAGTAGAGCAATGTCGCCTTACAATTTCTGTCATTCCGCTTGGAGCTGTGTCGACGGAACTTGCCAAAAAATTCAGGGGATTGCGAGCAACCTTCCCTATCGACACCGTAGGTTCGGTGAAGTCATTGTGGGCGAATGACCGAATCGGGAAAAACGCTGCAAGAAATCCGCCTGCTAAATGCAACTTGGAAGTTGGATGTATCACGTCCGCTAGGGCCTCCAGGGGGATTTGGCGAGGTGTTTGAAGGCTACTCTTCGGACGGTGCGAAGGTTGCGATCAAGCGCCTTAAGATCACCGCAGCTGTAGCAGCTTTCAGAGAGATGGAAATTGGCTCTGTCTTTCAGGGCCGAGACTTCGAGAATGTAGTCCCAATTCTCGACAGCGGTAACGATGCGGAATCTGATCGCTATTATCTGGTGATGCCAATCTGCGACGGCAGTTTGGAGGACTACCTCTCCGAGGCTGGAGGGCTGACCCTGAAAGAAGCGGTCGATATCCTGATGGATATCCTGTCCGGCCTTAAAGAGGTCGATGACATTGTCCATCGCGACTTGAAGCCTGGCAACATCCTGAAACACGATGGCGCTTGGAAGATTGCGGACTTCGGCATAGCGAAGTTCGTTCGGGATGCGACTTCGGTCGAAACTCTCCGCTCGATGTTGACGCCTGCTTATGCGGCTCCTGAACAATGGATTGGCGATCGACCGACCACAGCAACCGATATCTACTCGTTGGGTTGCATTATTTTCCGACTAGTTGGCGGCAAGCCCCCTTTTGAGACTTCGGACCTCGATGTGTTACGGGAGGCCCATCTTCATAGGACACCCCCGAAACTTGAGATTGAAAGCGACCGTTTGGTCGGTCTCGTTGCGAACATGTTGCGCAAGTCACCGGGTTCTCGCCCTTCGATAAACCGCGTTATGACGGTCTTGGGAGGTCTGGAAACATCATCATCATCGCAAAGTCGATCGAGGCTGCGGGAGGCTGGTCGGATTGTCTCTGAGGAGCAGGCTGCGCTGGATGCCCAGCGACGTGAGGAGGAGGCGCGTGAAGCTGAACGACGCCAGATGGTCCAGGAAGCGGACGCTGAATTGCGGGGCATAATCCAACGCCTTTTCGATGCCATTGAGGCCGATACCGATTTGGCGGTCCGCCAGCAAAATCCAACTCAAAATAGAGCAAGAATCGAGCTTGGCCCGGCGACGCTTACCTTCGAACAGTACACTCCGTTCAGCTGGCACCAATCTCAATCAAACTTCAGCTCGGTCAATGTCGATTGGGATATACGCTCGGCTGCAAATGTCTCCCTACACGCGAAGGAAAGGCCTCCCACGTACAATGGATCGAGTTACTACGTTTTTCGTGCCAACCTGATCTTCGCAAAGCTGGGCAGCGATGCCGATTTCCGCTGGCTTGAAATTTCCTTCCACGAGCTTTTTACGCAGCGAAGCAACCACGATCAACCATTTGCACTTAACCCCGACCAAGGCGATTTCGCGACGGCGGTGTCGAACATAATGGGCCGAAATCAAGTCGCACATGGCCCACTGCCCATCGATGCTGAAGATGAGGCGAAATTCCAGGATCGCTGGATCAACCTATTCGCTAAGGCCGCCCGACGGGAGCTTGCGCCGCCGACACACCTTCCTCTGCAACAAAATTTCTGGAGTTGATTGGCGCAAATGACCGACAAAAAGGGAAAGATTACCCGTGTGGGCATGAATGCGGCCGCGGGAATGATACCATACTTGGGAGGTTTCCTGGCTGCAGCTGCGGCCGCTTGGAGCGAAGAGGAGCAAACAAAAGCACATGATCTTCTCCGGCAGTGGGTCCAGATGCTGGAGGACGAGCTAAGAGAGAAGGGGCGAACAATCACAGAAATCGTGGCTCGCATCGATATGCAAGACGAGGAGATTTCTAGGCGAGTGGAGTCCGACGAGTTTCAACGATTACTGAAGAAGAGCTTTCGAAAGTGGTCGTCTATCGACTCAGAATCAAAGCGAGAAAAGATCCGAAACATACTCTCAAATGCAGCGGCCACTCGCTTAGTGTCAGACGATGTGGTGGCACTTTTCATTGATTGGATCGAGAAATACACTGACTTCCATTTCGAAGTAATTTCATCCATTTACCAGAAAGAGGGCATTTCTCGGGGAGAGATTTGGACGTCCCTGGGAAGGCAGGCAGTTGCGGAAAATTCTGCGGAAGCCGATTTATATAGGATGTTAATTCGCGACCTAAGCACCGGTGGTGTAATCAGGCAGCATCGGAGAGTAGATTATCATGGAAATTTCATGCCGAAGCCTCGGCAGAAGCCCGTCAAAGGCGGCAAGCCTATGGTTTCAGCATTCGATCGCTTTGAGCCTTATGAATTGACTGAACTTGGCAAGCAGTTCGTCCATTATGCAATGAATGAGTTGGCGCCGCGCTTGGAATACGATGAAGCCGTCATTACTCCGGAGGACGGAGTGGTCGAAGGCCAACAGTCTGAGGAAACTTGAAATGAATTTCGCCGCTGGAGATGTTGTGCAGCTTAAGTCAGGTGGTCCACGCATGACCGTTGAGGCTGTGAGCGATGGCACAGTTTCCTGCATCTGGTTTGAGCAATCCCATCAACTTCGGGACGAGTTTCCGGAAATTCTATTGATGCCCGCAGCGCGATCTTCGGTGACTTTTGGCAGCATCTCTCGCGCCTGACCCCCTCCCCCACGTGGTGCAGAACTGCCGCGCAGAAATCTGAATGGTTCCATTCAAGGTATGCCGGGCCTTCCGCCCCGAGATCGATAAGGGGGTAGGGGGATAATCTGAGAGTACCTTTCGCCCAGGAACGCACCCCCAAAACCTCCGAAAGTACCTTGCTGGCTTGTTGCAATCTCGTTGCACTCAGCTTGCGAAAAGCCGTCCGCACCAGTATTGGCTCGCAATGAGTGAGTTAGTAAGCCGCTGATTTCAAAGCGACCTGCTGTAACCCGCTGGGAAGTGGAGCTTTGGGTATGCCCTCCGAAGGCAGAGGCCACATCCCCCCTATCAAACCAAAAGGCGCACCGCCGCTAAGGTGCTAACCCGGTCTTCGGAGCGCGAAGTTCCCAGCGTCAGTAAGCACTGTGGCGATACCAGATGGGGATTTAGCCACAATTACCCTGCGGTTCGCGAGCACTCTCGTTTTCGGGACGTCAGGGAGGAGAAATGTTTCGCCGTGAAGCGATACAGACAGCCTCGAACTCACCTGACAGTTCTCTCGTTTGCTGAAAACCAGCTCCAATGGCAGTTCTAGGGCGGGGCGGAAATGGTGATCCGCCTCACATTTCGGCGCCCTAGTGAGTTTGGAATTGTTGTTGTGCCGCTCGATGTACTCGGGGAGAAACCTGTTTGCCTCTTCAAGCGTCCTCACCCCGCGACGCAGCAATTCCCTTGCCAGTCGGCCTTTCAGAGTCTGATGTTCGCGTTCGACGCGCCCACGCCCAGCAGCCACCTTCGAAGGCCAGCAGTGAATTCCCAGACTTCCCAAGGCTCGAGATAGATCGGTATCAGGCGCCCGGAAGTTTTGGTTTGGGCTTCTACTGGTTTTGAAGATCGCCGCGTGTTGATCACCCAGAACCCGGCGAGGACAGCCGTGCATTTCGATGTATGCTTTCCATTCACGCAGATAATCGAAAGATGTCTCGTTTTCTACCAAAGCGAGGTGCATCAGCCGACTAGTTGCATCGTCTATAAAGACTAGAAGGCAAAGAAGGCCAAGGCCAGGTAGCCATTCGAAATACGTCCCATCGAACTGGATCAGATCCCCTAGATTCGGGTAGCGCCGACGGAGCTGCGGAACTTTTCGGGTCCTGTTCTCCTTTGATTTTGGAAGCCAAAGGCCTTCGCCGATCATGATCCTTCGGACAGTTTCGCGGGAGACCTCTATGTCGTATTCATCGTTAAGAATTTCGGACGCGTGGGTAGGGGGGTAACCTTTCAGGTCTCCGTTCAAAATTTCAACAATTCGGGCCCTGACTTCACTGGGTATTCGATTATTGCTAGGACGTCCTGCTCGGCGATCCACCAAGCCCGCTATGCCCTCCGTGCGGACGCGCTCAAGGAGGCGATTTACCTGTCGGGTCGTTATACCTAGCGCTTCGGCTGCATCGCTAACTTTCAGGAATCCATCCCGGACCGATTCCAGTATGTGGAATCGTCTCGCGATTTTCTCCGTCTGAGTGAACTGGGTCGACAAGCGTGCGTTAGTCCGGACAACACAATTCGCAGCCAGGATCACGGTAGACCTTGACTTTGATCCCGAACATCGGCATCACTGAATCGTGAGATGATTTATGGAGCCCGGCTTTGCAGAGCTGGGCTTTTTTTCTGCTTGAATGCAAGCTAGGTCATAGAGCACTCCTTCGTCTGCCGTTGGAGCCTATTCCAACAGGTGCCTAATGCCGATAGCAAAAAAACAGGATATCACACAATCAGGTGGCTTGGGTTCGAGGCTGAGCGCCTTGAGGAAAGAGAAGGGCGAAACCCAAGCGACCTTTGCTGCCCGCCTAGGAGTGCCAAAGAGCACTTATGTCGCCTGGGAGCGGGGCGAGGCTGAGCCTCCCTTTAGTCTTCTCCAAAAGATTCTAGTCGCATTCGGCCAGAGAGCAGCATTCACCACCGCCGGTTTCGCACTGGACCAAAACCCTCTGGCCGCAATCGACTGGTCGGGCCTAGGGAGGCTCTGCGAGGAAGTTAAAAAGCTTAGCGATCGCGCCGGCTATGACTTCGAGGTAGCCGATATCCTCGAGATTGCCGGAATGATATATGAGCGCGGATCCGACGAATTCGAGGCAGGCTTGCGGGATGCCGAGAGGCTCCTTCGCATAGGAAAGGGGGGTAAAAGCCGATGAGGGGTGGAATGGAATTCGCATCCAAGACTGATTTTGAGAAACAGCTTCGAGCGAAACTTTCGACGGCAATATTACATAGCGCCCATTTGCGCGAGCAGCGGCTATGGCGCCGTGTTTCGATGCTGCTTGCTTCGGTATTTTTTGCGAGTTTCTTCCTTCACACTAAAAACCTATTCGTCATTGGCGGCACCCTAACTATCGCACTTGCATGTGCATATGGGGCGGGCATGAGTAATTTAGGGCGAACAATCCCAGTCGCCAGCTCAGAGGGCCCGGAAGAGAGACCTTAGTCTCGTAAGGAGGGTAAATTGGAGAGTAGCCGCTTCATGTCATCCTGGCTCAAGGGCCCTCTTGCCTGACGCTTCGGTCGCGAAGCGTGCGAAATCGGCAATTCCAGTCCGCGAAACCAGACGCGTATTTCACCATTCTCTCGATCCTCAACCGCAACCTTTTCCCCGATCGCCGAATTACTGATTACCGACTCTACGAGAACGAACCGCCGTCCCGCATATGAGAACGACCGTTGGGGGCTCACCTTTCGCATCTCCCTATCATTCCACTTAGGATTCTCGGAGTTGGGATCGAGCTTTTCGGGCTCCTGAAACAACTGCGACTTTGAGTTCTTCGGCGCACCGAGATTGCGCTGACTATGGTGAGGCTTCGTCTGTTGCATCGCCTGGGCAAATTGAAGGGCATGTCCTAGTCGCTTGCTGTCGGCGATTTCTGGCTGATGAATTCGCTTCATCTTGTCCATGAAACGGTAGGGTAGGGTAGCTCCCTTGAACTTGATCTCAACAATTCCATTCGGATGTTCGCTAACGATAACTTTTTGGCCGATCGCCTCACGCGCTTGCGAACAATCATCAACGATGAACATTGCCTTGTTGTAGTGGACGACCAAGCTTTTCGTCAGCGTGCGTTCCTCTTCCCACCTTATGCTCTGGGAAAGGTCTAGGTCAGCGGGGAGAGGGCGGTGGGCGTCAGCCGGGTCGAATGCAGCCCTAGCAAAGCTTTCGTTGTGCATCCGAGCATATTGATCGCAGAAGGCATTCGCCGCCTCGATACTTGAAATGTCCCGAAGTCGCATTTCCTTCACAAGGCGATCTTGGAGTGTCCGGAATCCTCGTTCGACGCGACCTTTGGCTTGAGAGCTTGAGGCATTTAAGATGTCGATATCTAACCTATCAAGCACAGCAGCAAACTGGGTCCGCCTGCCATCGCGATCGGGATTAGTCCGATTGTTCCGGAAGATGCTATGCTTGTCGCTGTACAGCGCTAGTGGGCGGCCATGTTTCTCGATATATGCCTGAAGAGCCTCCATGTAAGCGAGGGAGCTCTCTGACTCCGCGAATTGGAGGTGGCCAATTTCACTCGTCGCATCATCGATGAAGAGGAGTAGCGTGCACTTTGGGCCGCGACCTTCAAACCAGCGGTGCTCCGAACCATCTATTTGGATTAATTCGCCCCGGCGCTCCATTGGCTCTCTAAGTTGATGGATGATCGGAAGCGGCTTCGAGGCTTGATCGGTCCATATTCCCTCCGAGATCATTATTTGCCTGACGGTTTCAGGAGAAAGAATTATGCCATCTCTCTCCGCAAGCTTTTCAGATGCTAGAGTCGGGCCAAAATCTGCATAGACAGTGCCTAGAAGCGATACCGCCTTGGTCCTGATATCTGATGGAGTGCGATTGACTGCTGGCCGGCCAATTTTCCTGGATTTTAGACCAGCAATGCCTTCCTCGAGGTACCAATTCTTCCATCGACCGACTGAGCGGCGGCTCACTCCGAGAAGGATTGCAGCCTTGGTGACGCTTAATTCACGTCGGATGCAGCGCCTTACGACCTCTGCCTTGCGATCTATTGGAATAGACATGACAACACCTCAGTCGTCCGCACTCAGAGTTCAAATGGGACATTTGAGCTTTGCAGAAGTGGGACATTTGAGCGTTGCTCTTACATCGTATGGAATGATAATATATATTATGTTAAATGACGTCGTTGAGCAGAA
>TARA_R100000049_G_C1957472_1_pt1 | contig 25315 bp, 24 predicted proteins | sample TARA_R100000049 | Tara Oceans TARA_R100000049 (sample SAMEA2619992) | marine metagenome | biome: marine biome (ENVO:00000447); feature: mesopelagic zone (ENVO:00000213) & marine oxygen minimum zone (ENVO:01000065); material: "saline water (ENVO:00002010), including plankton... | reverse complement strand
GTCACGCCGGAGGCCGCGGGTTCAAGTCCCGTCACTCGCGCCACTCTTTTTAAAGAGTACGGAAAGTCGCTTTAACAGCGGCTTTTTTTGTGCCTGAAATCAGGCCCCTCCCATCTCCTGCCCCTCACCAACCAGACCATCACAACCCAAACGTGAACAGGCAAGATACCACACAATATCTTGCGTGTTTTTTGGGCATTCCTGACCGTCTGGTCATTGATTAATCGTATAATTTATGCTTCGCTCTACAGGTTCTAGTCGAAGATCCTACAGGTCGCCCCACACAGAATGACCTGTTGATCCAACAAGCAACAAAACGGGAGGCGCAAAATGCGCAAACTGATCGCAGGGCTGGTTCTGGGAACCGCACTGGCTACCGCACCAATGGCGGCACAGGCCGAAACCCCTAAAAATGCCCTCGTCATGGCGTTTGCCATCGACGACCTTATCACACTCGATCCGGCCGGGATGTTCGAATTTACCGCCTTGGAATATGCTGGCAACACATATGACCGCCTGATTGGCTTTGATAATGACGACGTCTCGAAAATTTATGGTGTCGTCGCCGAAAGCTGGGACGTCTCCGAAGACGGCCTGACCTTTACCTTCAAGATTCGCGACGGCATCAAATTCGCATCGGGCAATGACCTGACCGCCGAAGACGCTGCTTTCTCGCTGCAACGCGTCGTCCTGATGGATCAGTCCCCGGCCTTCATTCTCGGCCAGTTCGGCTTTACCGCCGAGAACGTCAAGGACAGGATTCGCGCGACCGACGCAAACACGCTGGTCATGGAAGTCGATAAGCCCTATGCGCCCAGCTTCGTGCTGTACTGCCTGACCTCGGGCGTGGGCGCTGTTGTCGACAAGGAACTCGTCCTTGAACATGAAAAGGATGGCGACCTTGGCGCAGAATGGATGAAAACCAACTATGCCGGTTCCGGTCCGTTTGTCCTGAACAAATGGACCCCGGGCGAAAGTCTTAGCCTGACGGCGAACGAGGATTACTGGGACGGCGCACCGGCCATGAAGCGCGTCATCATCCGCAACGTCAAGGAAGCCGCTTCCCAGCAGCTCCTGTTGCAGAAAGGTGATATCGACATTGCGCGCAACCTCGAAGCCGATCAGCTTGCCTCGGTCAAGGGTGACGAAAACATAAAGCTGCTGTCCAAAGGCAAAGGCGCACTCTGGTATCTTGGCCTGTCACAGAAAAACGAATTCCTGTCCAAACCGGAAGTTCGCGAAGCGCTTAAATATCTCGTCGATTATGATGGCATTACCGAAACCATCATGGCGGGCCGCGCCCAGACCCATCAGGCATTCCTGCCCGAAGGTTTCCTTGGCGCCTATAACGAAAACCCCTACTCGCTTGACATCGAAAAGGCCAAGTCGCTGCTTGCCGACGCTGGCCTTGCCGATGGCTTCAAGGTGACCATGGATACGCGTAACACCACGGCAGTGATGTCGATGGCACAGTCGATCCAGGCAACCTGGGCACAGGCAGGTATCAATCTGGAAATCATTCCGGGTGATAACAAACAGACCCTGACCAAATACCGCGCCCGCCAGCACGATATCTATATCGGTCGCTGGGGCCCGGATTATCAGGATCCGCACACCAACGCCTCCACCTTCGCGTGGAACCCCGACAATTCCGACGATGCATCGGCCAAGCCGCTTGCATGGCGTAACTCCTGGAACCCGGGTGACATGACCGCCGAGGTCGACAAGGCCATTCTTGAACGTGACGGCGAAAAACGTGCTGCAATGTATGTGGACCTTCAGAAAAAGGTTCTCGAAAGCGGTCCGTTCGTAATCATGTTCCAGGAAACCGAAATCGCCGCGATGCGGGACAATGTGAACAATTTCGTCCTCGGTCCGTCGTTCGATAACAACTATTATCGTTTTGTCACCAAGGACTAGGGAGGCAACGGTCGGATGACCGCAGCTACGCGAAAATCACGGGACGGGCGCACACGCGCCCGTCTCTTTTCCAGCACGGGCGCAAACCTTGTGCGTATTGCTTCATCGCTCGCCATAACCTTTTTCGGGCTTTTGCTGGTCACCTTCCTGATCGGGCGCGTTTTGCCAATCGATCCGGTACTGGCCGCTGTCGGCGATCATGCCTCCGAACAGGTCTATGAGCGCGTCAAAGAAGAAATGGGCCTGAACCTGCCGCTTTGGCAGCAGTTCTTTGTCTATATCAGCAATGTTGTCCAGGGTGATTTCGGAACGTCAGTTCTGACATCAAACCCGGTCCTCGAAGACATCAAACGCGTCTTCCCCGCCACATTGGAACTGGCCACCCTTGCCACCGTCATCGGTGTTTTCCTTGGCGTTCCGGCCGGTGTTTTTGCCGCGATCAACAAGGGCAAATGGCCCGACCATATCGTGCGCATCATCGGGCTTGCCGGGTATTCGATGCCGATCTTCTGGCTGGGCCTGATGGGGCTTCTGGTGTTTTACCTGAAACTCGACTGGGTTGCGGGTCCGGGCCGACTGGATGCCTTCTATGTCGATTTCATCGAACCGACCACCGGTCTGATGCTGGTCGATACCCTGATCGAAGGCGACATGGACCTGTTCTGGAATGCCGTGTCGCACATCATTCTTCCGGCTTCGATTCTTGCCTATTTTTCACTGGCCTATATTGCGCGCATGACCCGCTCTTTCATGCTTGAACAGCTCAGCCAGGAATACATCCTGACCGCAAGGGTAAAGGGCATTTCCGAAACCCGCATCATCTGGCGTCATGCCCTTGGCAATGTGATGGTGCCCCTCGTCACCGTGATTGCGCTGTCCTACGCCAACCTGCTCGAAGGATCGGTTCTGACCGAAATCATCTTTGCCTGGCCGGGACTGGGTCTTTACATCACCAATTCGCTGCTCAATGCCGATATGAACGCGGTTCTGGGTGGTACCGTCGTCGTGGGTGCGGTGTTCATCGGGGTCAATATGCTGTCCGATGTGCTCTATCGCCTGCTTGACCCGCGCGCACGGAGATAGGTCACCATGAATATCACAAGCAACGCCGTCAAACCCGGCCTGAAACAGTGGCTGACATCCGACACCCCGCAATCACGCTGGCAGGCCAAATGTGGCCGGGCATGGCTGGGCTGGCTTAAATTCACCGAAAACAAGCTCGCCATGATCGGTCTTTCGATCGTTCTGGCCCTGATCCTTGTCACCATATTTGCCCCGCTTCTGGCACCTTATGATCCGCTGGCCGCCGACCTTGCCAATCGCATACAGTCGCCCAGTGCCGAACACTGGTTTGGCACCGATCAGCTGGGTCGCGATATCCTGTCGCGTCTGATTTACGGCGCGCAATACACCCTGATGATTGTGGCCCTTGTGGTGATTACCGCGGCCCCCGTCGGGCTTCTGGTCGGCACCGCTGCCGGGTTCTTTGGCGGCTGGATTGATGCGACATTGATGCGCATCACCGATATTTTTCTGGCCTTCCCGAAACTGATCCTGGCCCTTGCCTTCGTTTCTGCATTGGGACCGGGGATCGAAAATGCGGTTCTGGCCATCGCGTTGACCGCATGGCCACCCTATGCGCGCATTGCACGCGCCGAAACCATCACCGTCCGCAGGTCCGACTATATCGAAGCCGCCCGGTTGCAGGGTGTCTCGAATATGGGTCTGATCCTTGGCCACATCACCCCGATGTGCATAAGCTCGCTTGTTGTGCGTGTCACCCTTGATATGGCGGGCATGATCCTGATTGCAGCCGGTCTTGGCTTCCTTGGACTTGGCGCACAGCCGCCCATGCCCGAATGGGGAGCAATGGTGTCCGAAGGCCGCCAGTTCGTTCTGGAACAATGGTGGGTATCGACCGTACCGGGTCTTGCAATTTTCGTGGTCAGCCTTGGTTTCAACCTTCTGGGCGATGGCCTGCGCGATGTTCTTGATCCACGTGGGGGCGACTGATCATGACAAACGAAACCCTTCTGTCTGTCAAAAACCTCGCCATTACCTTTTCCACATCCAAGGGGCCGGTCCATGCCGTGCGTGGTGTGTCCTTCGATCTCGGACGGGAACGGCTCGGTATTGTTGGCGAATCCGGTTCCGGCAAATCCCAGACCGGGCGCGCCATTCTGGGCCTGACGGCGGCAAACGGCAAAATCACCGCCGATCAGATGCAGTTCCACGATCTGGACCTGCGCAACCTTTCGAAACGCGACTGGCGCAAGGTCCGTGGTGCGCGTATTTCCATGATCATGCAGGACCCGAAATATTCGCTAAATCCTGTCATGACCATAGGTGATCAGATCATCGAAGCCTATCGCGAACACCACAAGGTCAACGCGACCGAGGCCAAACGCCGCGCCCTCGATATGCTCGCCGCGGTCAAAATCCGCGATCCCGAACGCGTGTTCAAATCCTACCCGCACGAAGTATCGGGCGGGATGGGCCAGCGCGTCATGATCGCCATGATGCTGATCCCCGATCCGGAAATCCTGATTGCCGATGAACCGACATCGGCCCTTGATGTCACGGTACAGCTCCAGGTAATGGCGATCCTTGATGATCTGGTGCGTGAACGCGGCATGGCGCTGGTTTTCATCAGCCACGATCTGCATCTGGTCTCAAGCTTCTGCGACCGGGTTCTGGTGATGTATCAGGGCCATGTCGTCGAAGAAATCCGCGCATCCGAACTCGATCAGGCCAAACACCCCTATACGCAGGGCCTTCTGAACTGCCTGCCGAAAATGGATGGCAACCACGCCGAACTTCCCGTCCTGACCCGCGAAGCAAGCTGGGCGGAGGCCTGAGATAAAAATGACTGCAATGATTGAAATCACCAAACTCAATGCCTGGTTTGACGACAACCACGTGCTCAAGGATGTCGATATTTCGGTTCCGGCCAACGGATCGTTCGGTCTGGTGGGCGAATCCGGTTCGGGCAAATCAACCGTCCTTCGCACCATCACCGGTCTTGTCGATGACTGGGAAGGCAATATTATCGTCAATGACAGGGAACTGACCCAAAAGCGCGACAAGACATTTTACCGTCTGGCGCAAATGGTCTTTCAGGACCCGTTCGGATCGCTTCATCCGCGTCACACCATTGACCGCATCCTGACCGAACCGGTCAATATTCACGGGCTTGGCAATTCGGATGCCCGCGTGGTCGAGGCATTAAAACAGGTCGGGCTCGATAATTCCTTCCGCTTCCGCTACCCCCATCAGCTTTCCGGCGGACAGCGCCAGCGTGTCGCGATTGCCCGTGCGCTTATTCTCGAACCGAAAATCCTGCTGCTTGATGAACCGACATCGGCACTTGATGTCTCGATCCAGGCCGAGGTGCTCAACCTGTTGACCCGGTTGCGCAATGATCTGGGCCTGACCTATATCATGGTCAGTCACGATCTCGCCGTGGTCGCCCATATGTGCGACGATATCGCGATCATGAACCACGGCCGCATCGTCGAACGCGCCACCGCCGCCCAGCTTGCCGACGGCAAACTGGAAAATCCCTATTCACAGCAGCTTTTCAAGGCCGCCGGGGGGTATGACCGCGCCGTCATCGACAGCTTCGTGGATTGGGACTGAACAGCGGCCCCGCACGCGCCAGAAGAACCACGCGCCAGAACAACAAGGGACATCATGAACGTCACCACCGCCCCGAACACGTCCGCCAACAGGTCACGCCATCGCCCCGCTTTCACGTGGGATGCGCATGCCTGCCTGCCGCTTGATCCCAAAACACCGATCAGCCTGCTTGATAACTATGTCGCGGGTGATGTTGACTATGTCTGCGTCAATGTCGGCATGGATATGAATTCCGTTGCCCATATCCTGCGCGTGATTGCCGCCTTCCGGGCTAAAATCGCCGCCCACCCCGACAAATACATGCAGATCGAATGCTTTGATGATCTGGCAATCGCCAAATCAAAGGGCTTGCTGGGGGTTGGTTTCGACCTCGAAGGCTCGGTCATGTTGCAGGACATGCCCGAAATGGTCCCGGTCTTTGCCAAACTGGGTGTCAAGCAGATCCACTTTGCCTATAACCGCAACAATTCGGTGGCCGGTGGCTGTCATGATGACGATATCCCGCTGACCGCGCTGGGCCATGCCATGGTCAGGGCCGTGAATAACAGCGGCATGATCATGGATTGCTCCCACACCGGTCGCCAAAGCAGCCTTGATATCATGCGGGCATCAACCAAACCGGTCGTCTTCAGCCACGCCAACCCCAGGGTGCTTGGCGGGCATGAACGCTGCATTGATGATGAACAGATCAAGGCCTGTGCCGATACCGGCGGGGTGATCGGCATTTGCGGCTTCCAGCGCTTCATCAAATCACCGAACGCCCCCGAAGTCCCCGACATGATCCGCCATATCGACTATGCGGTAAAACTGGTCGGCGTGGACCATGTCGGCATCGGCCTTGATACAATGCCCAGTGTCGCGGGCACCAACGACTTCCCCGATGGTGTTGACCGCGCCTTTTACTGGCCCGCCGAACGCGGCTATGGCCCAGGTGCTGGGGGTGCAGCCGTGTTCGACCCGAAAAAGCTCCCCGCCCTTGCCGACGCCCTGATCGCCGGAGGCTACAAACCCGACGACGTTGATAAAATCATGGGTGAAAACTTTGTCCGCGTCGCGAGGGAAAGCTGGTAATTCTGTTGACATGGAGCGATTCTGGTAACTGATTTTCCAGAAGCCAGCAGCGCTATCCGATATCAATTGGTATCCTGTGTAAATGACAGAAAATGATAACTTTTCGTCGCCTGAAAACATCGACCTTCCCGCGCGGACATCACCACAGGGGATAATGTCTTTCCTGCAGGAAGACACCTTGTTGCGTGAAGAAGCCGGTACGTGGAAAGATATCGAGATCCAGATATTTTCCCACCGGAGCCTCAGAAAACCGTTTCTGGTTCCTGCAGTAGCAGAACCAATGCTTGTTTGGGTCCTAAGCGGTGCAGCAACTGTTGCGGAACGAGAACTTGACGGAGAATGGGTATCCTCGGACGTAAGTGCCGGGGATTTTTTTCTCACCTATTCGTCAACACCCTATGAAATGCGCTGGAAGGCTCAGGACGAACACCCCTTCCAAGTCATGCATGTGTATCTGTCGATCCCTCTTCTGGAAGCCGCAGCCTCCGAAATACTCGGATTAAGCGCAAAGCAGATCTCCCTTCGCGAGGTATCTGGGGAACGCGACGAAATCATCGGTAATCTCCTCACGCTGCTTTCTCAGGAAATTCGCGCGCCACACTTGAAAAGCGCGCTTTATATAGCTGGAATTGCCCAAAGCATCGCTGTTCATCTCGTTCGGAAATACGGCCTCTCGGATTCCGGTAAAACACTTTACGGCTCGCGATTACCTGCTTTCAAGCTCAGCAGGGTCCAAGCCTATCTAAAGGCCCACTTGGACAAAAAATTCGATCTGGAACAATGCGCCAAAGAGGCAGGCCTAAGCCCTTTCCACTTTACGCGCCTGTTTAAAAAGACAACCGGCATTTCCCCTTCGCAATATTTCATTCGTCAAAAGATCGCAAAATCCCAAATTCTTTTGCAGGAAACCGAGATGAGCATCATCGAGATCGCTCTTGCGGTCGGCTATGAAAATCCCGGTCACTTTTCCCAGGTTTTCAAACGCGAAACAGGATTAACGCCCCGGCAATACCGTTCAAATTGATCAACCGTCGCCGACGGTTGAATAAAATTATCGCAATATCACAATAGTTTTCGCAATCGGCCGAAAGATCGCATTTCGCCGAAAGATTAGATTGCTCCTGTCAAACACGCCAGCCAGATCCGATGATCCGTTCTGGCTGGCCCATTACGGGTAACAGGAGTCCAAAATGCCGAACCTTGAAGGCAAAGTTGCATTGATCACCGGTGCGTCCAGCGGCATTGGCGCCGCAACCGCACGAAAACTGGCAAAGGCAGGCATTACAGTCGGCATCGCCGCTCGACGCCTTGATCGACTTGAAGAACTGAAAAGCGACATCGAAAAAGATGGCGGTAAAGCCATCACCATCGAAATGGATGTGGCCGATGTCAAATCCGTTGAAACCGGGGTTGGTCATCTTGTCGCAGAAGCCAGAACAATTGATATCCTGTTCAATAATGCGGGCCTGATGCCGCTGTCAGATATTGACGAATTCAAGATCGATGAATGGCATCGCATGGTCGATGTCAACATGAAGGGACTACTCAATACCACTGCCGCAGCCCTGCCGCACATGATTGCGCAAAAGTCCGGTCACGTATTCAACACGTCTTCAATTGCAGGACGTAAAGTATTCAAGGGACTAACGGTTTATTGTGCAACGAAGCACGCCGTTACCGCCTTTTCGGACGGACTGCGCATGGAGATCGGCAAAAAACACAATATACGCGTGACCTGCATTCAACCCGGTGCCGTATCGACCGAGTTGTACGAACAAATCAGCGATCCCGTCGCGCGCCAGCAGATGGAAGACCTGCGCACACAAATGACGTTTCTGGAGGGTGACGATATCGCCGATACGGTTCTCTATGCCCTGAAAGCGCCTACACATATGAACATGGCGGAAATGTTTGTCATGCCCACACAGCAGGAATGGTAATTGGCAGCCTTCAATTGCCCTTGCGGTTCCGCCGCAAGGGCACCGTTTTTCCCGTGTTATTCTGGTCTTGTGATCCCCTCTTTGCCGTATGTCTTTGCGTTGTTCACGGCCTTGATGGTAGGATAAAGTAGGATCAAAAGACGAAAGATGACCTTATGATCAAAAAAAGCATCACGGTCACCGAAACGCAGGAAGCCTGGATTCAGGCGCAGCTTTCAACCGGTCAATACGCATCCGACAGCGAAGTGGTGCGCGAAGCGTTGCGGGAAAAACAGATGCGCATGGCAGAAATCGAACGCATTCGCAATGCTCTGAATGCCGCCGAGGAAAGCGGCTTTTCTGCGATGGATAAAGAAGACATCCGCGCATCCGTCAAGGCGGACCTGAAGCTCAAATGACCTCTTATCGTCTTAGCAAACTCGCAGAAGACGATATCAGACGCCTGTATCGATACGGCATTGAAACTTTCGGGCCACAACAGGCAGACATCTATTTCGACGCGTTGTTTGAACAGTTCGACAAAATCGCGCGGTCGCCCACAATTTATCAGTCTGCCGATGATATCCTCCCCGGATATCGCCGCTGTGTTTTTGCCGCGCACACCATTTATTATCGCATGGATGAAAACGTCACTCTCATCATGCGCATTTTAGGCCGCGAAAATCCCGTTTTGTCCGGACTTTGACAATCCCGGAAAAGGGACATCTCCAAAAAGCAAAATGTCCCCTCCCCTTATCTCTTAAACCGCAACCTCATCCTTGCGCACCGGGCGCGGGCGGCCTTCGGCATCAATCGCGACAAAGGTAAAGGTTGCCTCCGTTACCTTGATGCGCGGCGGCTGGTTTTTGCGCAGCACCCAGCTTTCAAGATGCAGCACCATCGATGTATTGCCGATCCGTTCGATATCGCCATACACGCACACCACATCCCCGACATAGACCGGGCGATGGAACGTCATGCCATCCACCGCCACCGTGGCAACGCGTCCCTCGGCGATCTGGCTTGCCATCACACCGCCCGCGATATCCATCTGCGACATCAGCCAGCCGCCGAAAATATCGCCGCTCGGGTTGGTGTCGGCGGGCATGGCAAGGGTTCGGGTGCACATGTCGCCGCGCGGCATGCTGTTGTCGGTACCGTGTGTGATCTCACTCTCATTCGCCATCGGGCTTACTCCTGTCTGGGCCGGTATTTTTATTGGACCTGACGGTCACGGTTTTCGCGACAAGTCTGGCACCGTTTTCTGCGCTGCCACAACGAAATTATGATCTCTGGCAAGACCACTGCTTGCATTCACGCCCAAAAAACATTTTTATGGGTCGCATCTGAAAACATATGATACTCGTTAAGCCTAAAGGCATCCAACCCCGTAAAATCAATCAACAGATATGCGTCGTTGGACCTTGTTTTAACATAATAAAGAAGTTGCGTTCCGGGGCATGACCGACCTTTTCGAAGATTCAAACCAATCGACCACCAACGCCTATTCCGCCAAGGATATCGAAGTTCTCGAAGGCCTGGAGCCTGTGCGCCGCCGTCCCGGTATGTATATCGGGGGCACGGACGATGCCGCACTGCATCACCTGGTTGCCGAAATCCTCGATAACTCGATGGACGAGGCCGTCGCCGGCCATGCCGACTGGATCGAGCTGGAACTCAGAACCGACAACACCGTCATGGTGCGTGATAACGGCCGTGGGATTCCGACCGATCCTCATCCGAAATTCCCCGATAAATCCGCCCTTGAAGTCATCCTGACCACGCTTCATTCGGGCGGCAAGTTTTCGGGCAAGGCGTATGAAACCTCGGGCGGTCTGCACGGTGTCGGTATGTCGGTGGTGAACGCATTGACCGACAAATTCCGGGTCGAAGTCGCACGCGACCGCAAACTGGTGTTTCAGGAATATTCCAAAGGCACCCCGCTGGGTCCGCTTCAGGATGGTGGTGCTGTCAATAACCGCCGTGGCACCACGGTCATCTTCCGCCCCGATCCCGAAATTTTCGGCAACCGGGCCAAACTGAAACCCGCCACGATTTTCCGTATGGCGCGCTCCAAGGCGTATCTGTTCAAGGGTGTTGAAATCCGCTGGTCGGTCGATCCGGAATTGCTGACAAGCGACGATCCGACGCCGCAAAGCGAAGTCCTGAAATTCCCCAACGGGATTCTCGATTACCTTAACATGACCATCGAAGGTCGTGATCTGATCACCGAACGCCCGTTCGCAGGCGAAGCCAAGTTTTCCGAAAGTGCCGGTCGCGTCGAATGGGCGATTGCATGGCCGGATGGCGGCGAAGGGTACTTCCATTCTTATTGTAACACCGTTCCGACGCCGCTTGGCGGTACACACGAAGCCGGTTTCCGCTATGCCCTGACCAAGGCGATCAAGACTTATGGCGACATGGTCGGTCAGAAAAAGGCCGCCGCGATCACCGCCGAGGACGTCTTTGGCGGTGGCTGCATCATGTTATCCGTCTTTATTCCAGATCCGCAGTTCCAGGGCCAGACCAAGGAAAAGCTTGGCACCGCATCGGCAACCAAACTGGTTGAAACCGCGGTTCGCGACCATTTCGATCACTGGCTGACCGGTGATACCGAAAATGCCAAACGTCTGCTTGAACGCATCATCCTGCGCGCCGAAGAACGCCAGCGCCGCAAGGAAAAGAAAGAAACCAAGCGCCAGTCAGCAACCCGTCGCCTGCGCCTTCCGGGCAAGCTTGCCGATTGTTCACGTTCCATCGCGGCTGGCACTGAAATCTTCCTGGTCGAAGGTGACTCGGCAGGTGGTTCTGCCAAACAGGCACGTGATCGTGAAACACAGGCCGTCCTTCCGCTGCGCGGTAAAATCCTTAACGTGGCATCCGCGACGCGTGAAAAGATGATGGCCAACCAGGAAATCAAGGACATGATCGAAGCCTTTGGCTGCGGTTCCGGGTCCGATTTCCGGCTTGCCGATCTGCGTTATGAACGCATCATCATCATGACCGATGCGGACGTCGACGGCGCACATATCGCCTCCCTTCTGATGACCTTCTTCTATCAGGAAATGACCGGCCTTATTGAAAACGGTAACCTGTATCTTGCCATGCCGCCGCTTTACCGCCTGACACAGGGCGGAAAATCCATCTATGCGATGGATGACGCGGAAAAAGAGGTCCTGCTCGATACCGAATTCAAGAACCGTGGCAAGGTCGAGATTTCCCGATTTAAGGGTCTGGGTGAAATGCCGCCCCCGCAGCTTCGCGAAACCACAATGGCGCCGAAAAAACGCACCTTGCTGCGCGTTTGCCTGCCCGATGCGGCCGAACCCGATGCGCGTGGCCAGACCAAGGATCTGGTCAATCGCCTGATGGGCAAAAAGCCGGAGCTCCGCTTCCAGTTCATTCAGGAACATGCCCGCTTTGTCGAGGATATCGACGTCTGATCGGATTAAAATTCTTCATCATCAAACCCGGTGCCCTGCGCCGGGTTTTTTGTCCCTGACAGCCTGATAAACAAAGCGGACACATAATGACCCACAATTATGCCGCCATCCTCCAGGATATTTCGGACGCGATCCACCAGACCGATTTTACCGACGCCCGCAAGGTCGATTATATCCCGGCCCTTGCCAGCGTCCCCGACGATCATTTTGCCATGGTTCTGCGCACCGCCGATGGAAACGAACTTGCCATTGGCCAGCCCGACCTGCCCTTTTCCATCCAAAGCATTTCCAAGGTCTTCGCCCTTGTGCTGGCCCAGCGTGCGCATGGTGATGATTTATGGAAAGCCGTCCGGCGCGAACCATCCGGTTCGGCCTTCAATTCGCTGATCCTGCTCGAACAGGAACACGGCATCCCGCGCAATCCCTTCATCAATGCCGGGGCGATCCGTGTTGCTGATCTGATCGCCTCGCGCTACGCCAATCCGGACCGTTCGGTTGCGGAATTCCTTGGTCAGCTTTGCGGCAATCCCGGCATTCGCGTCGATAACGATGTCTATCTGTCCGAAGATCAGCACGGGGATCGCAACCGCGCGATTGCCTATCTGATGAAAAGTTTCGGCAAGCTCGACAACCCGGTCGAAGACGTCGTGCGGGCCTATTTCAAGCAATGCTCGGTCGCGATGACGGCCCGTGAAATGGCGCGTGCCGCCTTCTTCCTTGCCAACAAGGGTGTTGGCATTGATGGCCGCACCGTGATCACGCCCGAAGAAACCAGCCGGATCAATGCCCTGATGCTGACTTGCGGGATGTATGACGGGGTGGGTGATTTTGCCTTTACCGTCGGCATCCCGGCCAAAAGCGGGGTTGGCGGTGGCATCATCGGCGTCATTCCCGGTGAATTTTCCGTCTGTGTCTGGTCGCCGCGCCTTGATACACGCGGCAATTCCGCCGCCGGCATCAAGGCGCTTGAAATGCTGATCCGCGCCATCGGACGATCGGTTTTCTGACCGGGTTTGCCGATCAAAAAGGATCAGGAATCGCGCCTTCGCAATGACGGCACATAACGCGCCAGCACATCATCATGGCGGATATAATGGTGCCAAACGGCGGCAATCACATGCAGCACGACCAGTGTCACCAGAACCGGGACGAAAAATTCGTGAATTTCCTCGGCCCCTTCATGCAGCCATTCGATCCGCCCCAGATCCGGCAGGGAAAATAATCCTGCGACCGGAAAATTGCGTCCCGATGTCATCACCGCCAGAAGCCCGGTGACCGGCATCGCAATCATCGCCAGATACAGCACACCATGCGCAATGCGCGCCATGATTTTAACCAGACGGGGATCGTCCTGTACCGCTGGTGGGGACAGGCGCAAAACCGCCAAAATCCGCGGCAGGAACAGGACCAGTACCGAAATGCCAACAAGCGCGTGATATCCCATGATTTCAGCCCGTTCGGCGCGCGGGACTTCTTCCATGACCTGACCGATGCCAAAGGCGGCCGCCATCAACAATGCCATGATCCAGTGTAGCGCCGGAACAGACCAGTGTGGCCATCGCGAAATTTGCGTTTCAGAGACATCTGACATAATTGTAACCTCATTGCTGACTATGACGTAACTGATCCCGGCACCAATCTAGCCGCAAAGTTTCGCAAGGTTTTGTCGCATCTGTATCAATTTGTCGCAGACCGGACTTTTATCGCCCCGCACCCGCAAGGAGCCCCCATGAGAATCCTTTTCAATGCGTCCAAACGATTGTCTCCGCGTGTCACCTTGCGCGTGCTTGCAGGGGGCGTTTTGGGAAGTGCCCTGCTGCTGGCGGGATGTGGCAACATCACAACGATTGAACCGCCAACCTATCAGGTCAATGATGTGCAGACCTTCAAGGTTTACGGTGCGCCAAACCAGATCATGATGGTCGAAGTCCACGACAAGCAATCATCTGTATCGCCCGAAACATGGGCATCCGCCCTGTCCGGTCACGGATTTCCCCCGCGCCTTGATTTCATCACCGATGCCACCCAACTCGGCCCGAATCAGGTTCTGCGCGACGGGTATCGTGTTGTCGTCGTCGTAAGCCCGTCACAAGCCACGATGGGTGAAAAAATCTGCACCACGCCCGAGGCTACCGACTACCCCGCAGATACAACCAGAATCCCGACACGCATTGCCTTTTGCGCAGGCGACAAACCGATCTCGGAACTGCGTGCGAATTTCGTAAAAGCTGATTTTGAACAACAGGTTACCAATAATGGTGGTAGCATCATCGCACAGCTTTTCCCACGCGAAATCCGCGATGACAGTGATCGTCGTTGCGGCATGTTCCGTGCCGGTTGCTAAACCCGAAATAGCAATTGGTATAACTTTGCCCCTATCATGCTTGCTCTTGCCCTTTATTCCGGGCACCCTGTTGCCAACTACTCTGAAGGGTAGGTTTCAGGCATGAAAATAAGTGCCGATAAAAACAGGGAAGACTACTCGAATGGGGAATAACCGTTGCCAGAAATGGCACGTATCGGCAAATTGCGCGCGCCCATCTGGTTGCCTCTGGCACTGGCTGGCGACCCTGAAATGAAAAACAGGGTACACTTGACGTCGCATATTCTGTCCGTCTGGCAATCGATCCGGCCATCCTTGTTCCGCATGGCATGTGCCGGTCTTGTCATCGCCGTTGCAATCACCGGTTTTGGCGCGGGGGCAAAGGCCAGTGATGGCCATCCCGATGTTGCGCCCGATGCCGCCAATGCGACCAGTGCCGATGACCTGCAACTGACCGTGCTTGCCGATCAGGAATTCTATCCGCAAAGCTATCAGCTTAACGGCCATGCCAATGGCGCGCTATACGATCTGCTGCGTGATTTCAGCAAGCTTCAGCAGATCGATATGTCCTTTCAGCAATTGCCGCTCAAACGCGCGCTTGAAAACAGCGGCAACAATCGCGCGGGCTTCATCGGCATTCCCGGCAACACGGCAAGCAATACCGTCATATTTTCGGACGGTATCAGCACGACAAGCCTTCTTGCCCTTACCCTTAAGCAGCGCGACCTGAACATCACAACTGCCGCCGACCTTGACGGGCTTCAGGTTTCCATCGCGCGCGGCCTTGAACTGCATGGCCCCTTGGCCCGCCATCTGCGCGAAGGTCGATTTGATATCAGCCGGTTCAATTCAATTCGACAGTCAATTGCCCTGCTGCTTGCCGGGCGGGTTGATGTTGCGCTGATCTATTGCGGATATGCGCAAAAGGCATCGCTTAAACAGATCGCCCATTTGACCGATGATGAAATTGCCGCATTGTCGATCCACCCGACATCGCTGATGAATACGATCAACCGCCTGATATTGCCCGCCACCCCCGGCAATGCCCGCCTGATGCGGCACTTTAACAGCTACCTCGCCAGACAGCGCAGCAGTGGCGCATTGGAAAAACTCTATGCGCAGTATCTGACCAATGAAAACACCATCGAAATGGTCCTGAGCGATACACTCACCCCGTCCGACACCAAAACATCAACGCCCTAGGTAATAAGCTCGCAAAGCGCATCGGCGCATATATCGGGCCGTTCCAGCGGCACATAATGCCCCGCCCCGGCAACCTCGATCATGCGTGCACCGGGAATGCGGGCCGCCATGTCATGATGCGATGCCAGGCTGATCACCCGATCAGCCTCCCCCACCATCACGGTGCAGGGGATATCGAGTTCCGGCAACAACGCCATGCTGTCCGGACGGTTGGCAACAGCTATGATCTGACGTTTGAAAACATCCTCGCCAAGATCTTCCGCCATATCCGAAAGCAGGCCGACAAGTTCGCGATTGTGCCGATGATCGGGATGAAGCATGTCATCAAGCATCGCGTCATTCACCCCCTGAAACGGCAGGTTCACACCCGAAAGCCGCGCCAGCAACAGTCTACGCCTGCGCATTACCGGGTCATCGGCCATCGCGCGCGTATTGACCAGCATCAGATGCGATACCCGTTCCCGCGCCATGCGCAGGATTTCAAACGCGACATAACCGCCCATCGACATCCCGACCAGCACGAAACGATCCGGCACCTGTTCAAGGACATCCCTTGCCACGGCCTGCACATCGTCCTTGGTATCAAGTGCGGGGATAATCGGTGCGATCGCCGGGGCCGTACCAATACGGCCACGCGCCTCCATGCGCGCGATCACCGGCTGCCACATCCGATAATCGGCCAGCATGCCCGACAGAAAGACGACCGGAATGGTCGTATGGGAGTTGGCCGTCATTTAATCAGTGCGCTCAGTTCCTTGAATTCCGGGGTTCCTGCCACGCGCAGCCATTCAAACATCACGCTTTCCCGCGTCACGATTTTCGCCCCGGCATCGCGCATGCGTTCCAGGCCGAAAATCTTGTCATGCATGCTGCGCGATGTCACCGCATCGGCCACCACATAAACCTCCCGCCCGCGATCAATAAGCTCCATCACGGTCTGAAGCACACAGACATGGGTTTCCATGCCGGCAATGACGATCTGGTCGCGGCCCGGTGTTTCTTCGATCTTTTCCATGAAACCGTCGGCTGGCACACTTGAAAAACTGACCTTGGAAACGACATTGCCGCCATCGACCGTATCGGATGCCTTCATCACCAGATCAAGGATCGGGGCCGCCGTATGGCCAAGCCCCTTGGGATATTGCTCAGTCACAATGACGGGAACATTCAAACGATTGGCGCATTTGACAAGAAAGCAGCAATTCTCGACGGTCTGATCAGGGTCCTGACAGGCCGGATAGAGTTTCTCCTGAACATCGATAATCACCAGACTTGCACGTGATGCATCCATCAACACCGTTTTTCTCCCCGTTTCATTGTCTATTTCACCAGATTACGCTTCCGGTCTGTGGCAAACAAGCCTCTCGCACCGGGTTAATTTGCCTCTTTAACCCTTTTTTGAGGCGTTTTTCTTGACTTAATTAAGGCTTCGCTTTACGACGCAAGCTGCTTTATCGCAGCGATAATCACATCATAACGCATTCTATTGCGGGAAAACGAACCATATGAATTTCGCCGATCTCGGTCTGAGCGAAGATATCCTCAAAGCCGTCGCAGACGCCGGCTATGATACCCCGACCCCCATTCAGAGCCAGGCTATTCCGTCCGTTCTGATGGCACGTGATATTTTGGGCTGTGCTCAGACGGGTACAGGCAAAACCGCAGGCTTCGTCCTGCCGATGCTTGATATCCTGCATCATGGCCGTGCGCGCATGCGGATGCCCCGTTCGATCATTCTCGAACCGACCCGCGAACTCGCGACCCAGGTAGCAGCAAACTTCGACACCTACGGCAAATACATGTCGCTGTCCAAGGCGCTGATCATTGGCGGGGAATCCTTCGTCGAACAGCAGAAAATCCTTGAAAAGGGTGCCGACGTCATCATCGCGACCCCGGGTCGCCTGATCGATACCTTTGAACGCGGCAAACTGCTTCTGTCGGACTGCAAACTGCTGGTGATCGACGAAGCCGACCGCATGCTTGATATGGGCTTCATTCCCGACATTGAAAAAATCGTCAATATGCTGCCCAAGCAGCGCCAGACGCTTTTCTTCTCGGCGACCATGCCCAAGGAAATCCGTCGCCTTGCCGACAAATTCCTGTCCAACCCCAAGGAAATCACCGTTTCCCCGCCCTCGACCATGGCGACCACGGTGGAACATAAACTCCTTGTCATGGATGAAATGGACAAACGCGAAGCCCTTCGCAAACTAGTCCGTCAGGAAGACGTCAAAAACGCTTTTGTGTTCTGCAACCGCAAAAAAGACGTCGATATTCTGTTCAAATCGCTGACCAAGCACGGTTTTAATGCCGGTCGCATGCATGGCGATCTGGTCCAGAGCGAACGCACCGAAACGCTTGATAAATTCAAAACGGGCGAAATCACCCTGCTGATCTGCTCGGACGTTGCCGCGCGCGGCATTGACGTTGCCGATGTCTCGCACGTCTTTAACTTCGACGTGCCCTTCAACGCCGAGGATTACGTCCATCGTACCGGCCGTACCGGTCGTGCAGGTCGCGCAGGCAAGGCCTTCATGCTGGCCGTACCCGAAGACGGCAAACTTGTTGCTGCGATCAACAAATCCATCAACATGGATATTCCGCTGACCGAGCTTGAAGGCATCGAAACCCTTGAACTCGACTTCACCGGCAAGAAACGCCGTGTGAAGAAAAGCCGCAAGGCGCCGCAGCGTGATGCATCCCCGCGCAATGATCGTCCGGCACGTAGCAATAACCGTAACGACCGTGCAGAACGCGACAGCAAGGCTGCCAATACCGGTGCCAATGTCCCTGCCGCGCCAGAAGCAAAGCAGCAGGACGCACGTCCGGCCCAGCAGCCGCGTGACAATACGACGCAGCGTGACGCAAAGCCGCGTAACGAACGTTCGAACCGTCCTGAACGTCAGGATCGTAATGATCGTTCTTCTGGCCGTTCCGCGTCGCGTCGTGATCGCGATGATCGTTATGACCGGCATGACCGTCATGATCGTCATGATCGTGACGACAAGCCGGTCATCGGTTTTGCAGATCATGTTCCGGCCTTCCTTCTGACCCCGGTCCCGGCCTCTAGCCTTGGAAAGCCGCGCGCCGACGAGGTCGAGAAAAAGGTACCGGCCAGAAAAACACCGTCAAAGGCCTCTGCCGAAAAAGTAACGGCTGAAAAATCCGCGTCGGAAAAAACCGGTACGGCGAAAACCGCACGCGCCAAACCGACCCGCACCAGAACCACACGGGCAACCGCAAAAAAGGCAAGCCCGGCACCAGAGCCCAAGGACGAGGCAGCAGCCGTTTCTGCTCCTGCTGCATCTCAGACTCCAGCTCCAGCTTCGGCTCAGGAACCGGCATCTGCACCGGTGGCCGATGACGCGCCCGCCAAGGAAGAAAAACCGAAAGCCGCCCGTCGTCCGCGCAAAAAACCGGCCCCGAAAAAGGCCGCCAAGACCGAAACTGCGGACGCCGAAACGACCGGCAGCGAAGGCTGATCCCTACCGGTTCATCGAATGCGAAAAAGGCCGTCAGATTGCTCTGACGGCCTTTTGATTTTGGTGCGATTATCTTAAATGGCGGCTTATACCGCGCGGAACAATCCTGTCGACCGCGGTTTTTCCGGTCGGCGCTTGCGCATCAGTTTCAGCATGGTTTCAATCGAAATCGACAGAAGCGTCGCATGGGTGATTTCCTCGATCTCGTCCATCACCTGCGACAGCGCAACACCGGCATTGGTGTCCTGCACAATGCCGCTTGTCGGGCCTGCTCCGACCTCCTCAAACAGCCTGACAACATCAAGCAACGTCGTGCGCTTGGCATTGCCGCAGAAACGATAACCGCCACCGGCCCCACGGACCGATTCAACCAGCCCCGCCCGGCCCAGATCGCGCAGGACCTTCGCCAGATGGTTGGTCGAAATATTGTATCTCTCAGCGATTTCGGATGCCGAAAGCTGCCGGTCGGTATCCTCGGCCAGTTCCAGCACGGCATAAAGCGCAAACAGGGTCGCCTTTTGCAAAGACATCATGGCGTTACACCCCTTCGTCCATATCGGTTTCAAGCTGGATAAAGGGTCCGGCCATCATGCCCTGCGCGCGGAAAAACGACATAAGGTCGGTCGCATCGCGCGGGATCATGGTGCGGATCTTGGTCACACCGGCCTTGCGGAAACAGCGGCAGATTTCCTTGTAAAGAATGCTGCCGATCCCGCCCATGCGCAAATTCGGCTCGACACTGACAGTGCCGACCCAGCCGCACGGGACCGAGTTGAATTCCCATGACCGGACTTCCCCGAAAATGCAGCCCAGCAACGTATCGCCTTCTTCGGCAATCAGGAAAAACCGGGAATCCTTACGATTGCCATAACGGGTGAACAGGTCATCCCAATATTCCGGCTTGCGTAGGCCCGTTGTGCGGTCATCCAGTGCGACCACATTGGCAAGGTCATCCTTGACCGCCGGACGGATATTGATTTTATGCTCGCCAATCGAGACCAGGTTATATCCCGGTGTATCTTGCGCAGCGTCCACCACGTAATGCCTTTCTTGTCCTGCAGGTTGGCAAAACCCCAACCCCCCAGCTCCTGACAGGAGAATAACCACCGTAAAAATACGTAAATTGGTACGATTATACTACACTGTCATTACCACGCGCGGCAACGATAAGTTCCGCCGCAAGTGCGAACAAAGCAAAGCAATGCAAGGATTTGAACGACATAACGCCGATATTTGTTCCATGCAAGTCCTAACGCTTTTCGCACTGCAAACCAGACTGTTTTGCCCTGTCCGGCAACCGGGAATTTCGGGGTCTTTTGGTCCGGCTTCGAAATCACAATCTGTTACCGTAAAAAGATCACGCCCGGATCACGCAAGGATTGACAGGAACGCGAAGTCATGGCTTATCGCGCAGCATGATTTTTGCGCTGGCGGGTAATTTATGCAAAGCCCGCAATGCGGCAAAATCAACCCGGATCACAATAATATCCATCGAGTATAAGGAGTGGGGCACGCCATGGCGCGCAACGGTTTCGACGCAATTGATCGCAAAATTCTTCGCGAGATTCAGGAAGACGGGCGTATCTCGATGGTCGAACTGGCCGATAAGGTCGGTCTTTCCGTGTCTCCCTGCCTGCGTCGCCTGCGCAAGCTCGAAGAAAGCGGCGTAATCCGCAAATATGTCGCCCTGCTGGCCCCGTCACATCTGCGTCTGGGCGTGAATGTTTTTGTCACCGTGTCCCTGACCCAGCATGACGAACCGTCATTGCGCCGCTTTGAAACCGCGGTGCAATCCCACCCGGAAATCGTTGATTGCTATGCCATGGTCGGCAATCAGGATTACATGATGCGCATCGTCGTGCAGGACCCGGCCGCCTATCAGCGTTTCCTCTCCGACGTCATGATGAAGCTGCCTGGTGTCGCCAACATCAAATCAAGCTTCACCCTGCACGAAGTCAAAAACAGCACCACCCTGCCCGTGCCAGAGGCATAAGGGACACGCGAACCCCTGCCCTAAACCGTGGCAACCCGGCGGGCAGGAATGATCGTCGGGAACAGCACCGCCAGCGTCACCCCGCGCAGCAGGAAGAACGCATTGAACGACGCCCACAGCAGATGGTTGCTATCCGCCACTACGGCCCCCCATGCCATCCCGGCATAGATCGCCACCGACAACAGCATCATGTTGCGCCAGTGCTTGGTCTGCATCGCGCCCAGAAACACCCCGTCGAACTGAAAACCAAGCACCCCGGTAATCGGCAACATCACCGCCCACAGCAAATAGCTGTATGACGCATCGCGGACTTCCGGGATCGACGTCAGGCCATCAATGATCCACGGCCCCATAAGGCCAAAGATCGCCGCCATCACCACCGCCGATACAATCGCCCAGATCGTTGTCTTGCGCACCGCCCACAGGAACTGTTTGCGCCGTTCCGCCCCATAGGCCTGCCCGACAAGCGTCTCTGCGGCATGGGCAAACCCGTCCAGCGCGAACGAGCCAAACATCAGGAAGTTTTGTAAAACCGCATTCGCCGCCAATGTCACCTCGCCAAAGCGGGCGGAAAAACTGGTGAAAATTGCAAAGGCCGATGTCAGCGCCATGGTGCGCACAAAGATATCGCCATTGATTTTCATCAGGCGCGCCAGTTGCGTACGATCAAAAATGCCAATCCCGCGCCACGTCCCGCCAAGCCGCTTTAAATGCGGCTGCATCAAAAACCAGCCCAGCATCACACCGGAATAATCGGCAATCACCGTGGCCCCGGCCACCCCCTTGACGTCCCAGCCAAAGCCTTGGACAAACAGGATATCCAGAACCATGTTCAGGCTGTTCAGAACTACCTGAAAAATAAACACCGCGCGCGCATCACGCATCGCCAGCAACCAGCCCAGCATGCAGTACTGCATCAATGTCGCGGTCGATGCCCAGATGCGCACATGGAAATAATCCCGTGCCGCCGCCTCGACCGCGGCGGTCGGCTGGATCAAGGCCATGGCAAGCTCGATGATCGGCCATTGCAGCACCATAACCGCAAGCCCCGCCGTCACCGCAATCAGGGCCGCACGGGCAAACACCGCCCGGACCCCGTTGGGATCACGCCGCCCATCGGCCTGTGCGGCAAGCCCGGTGGTCGCCATGCGCAAAAAGCCAAAGCTCCAGAACACATAGGAAAAAATCAGCGCCCCGACCGCAACCGCGCCAATGTAATGCGGACTGTCCAGATGGCCGACCACAGCCGTATCAACCGCGCCCAGCAACGGAACGGTGGCATTCGAAAGGATAATCGGCAGGGTCAACGCCAGAACGCGTCGATCCCCCTTGCCGAACCAGCGACGCGTGCGGCTCACTGGGGAACTCGTCGGGGAACTCATCGGGGCCTCGGAAAATCGTCTGATCGGATGGGGCGAATTCCGGATCACCCGGATGACTTCTTGTGACACAGTTTGCACCGGCGCAAAAGGCACCTTTGGAACTGTTATGCATCAAAGAATCCACATTCGTGAACAACCTCCGCGGGTTATTCACCCTTTAGGTGATTTTTGTGCGTGCCCGGCATCGGTAAATTTCCGGTTTGGCGTGAAATGTCCTCCCCCAGTTTTTTCACAATCCCCCTCAAACGACTGTGAAACTGCGATAAATTTATGAAAAAATTTTCGGCCATTTGGTCATGCTTCCTGTCCAAAATACTATCCCAATGCATAGCCTCTCGACGCAGTTTCATACTTTCACAGCAGAAATCCTGATCAATTCTGACTATACCGAACCAATTATCCCCAAAGTTATCCACAGGCGCTATCACAACCCGGATCACACCCCTGTTCCGTCATTTACATGCCCGATGCATACCCATCCGGCATTTGTCCGACGGACCTGCTCTTTGGCCTGATGCAATCCTTGGCAGACCGATCATCTCTCGCATCATTTAGGGGAACCCAGGGCGCGGTCAAATTGCGGCCACAGGAAATCACCAGATATCAGCAGATATAAAAAGACTGGCCGTTGCCACGTAGCATTGCTAATCAGGAACAAAGACAAACAAAGGGATCTGATCTGACATGACCGCTGAAACCGCATTGAACGGCCCGATGCTGCCGGCCGCATCAGGCACGACCAAAAGCATCGTGATCCTGCTGCATGGCTATGGTGCCGATGGCAATGACCTGATCGGGCTGGCACCGCATTTCGCCCGTGCCCTGCCCGACACCGCGTTTTATTCGCCCAATGCCCCGTTTCCATGCGAAATGTCGCCCTTCGGACGGCAATGGTTCAGTCTGGCCGAATATGATCCGGAATTCCTCCGTCGCCAGCCGGAAACCATGTCCGGCGCGCTTCGCGCCATGGCCGAGGGGGCGGCGAAAAATGCCGCCTATATCGACAGCTTCATCGACACCCTTCTGGCCGAACATGACCTTCCGGCGGATAAACTGGCGCTGATCGGCTTCTCGCAGGGCACAATGATGGCCCTGCAAACCGCCCCGCGCCGCGATCCGGCCCTGGCTGGTGTTGTCGGTTTCTCTGGCGCGCTTCTGGGCGACGAAGCCTTTGCAAGTGCGATCAAAACCAGACCGCCGGTTTTGCTGGTCCATGGCACCGCTGATCCGGTCGTCCCGATCGAGGCATCACGCCTGGCACGTGATACCCTGACCTCCAACGGCTTTGACACCGAACTGCACGAACGCCCCGGCCTTCAGCACGGCATCGACGAAGAAGGCATCATGCTGGCGACGAAATTCCTGCAAGAGCATCTTGGCTGATCTGCGCATCTGTCGCGATCATGACTGCGAAAAGGCCATCCGGTTTTCCCCGGATGGCCTTTTTTCTTATGGCTCATCTTGAAACCGTCAGCGCCGCAACAATATGCCTAAAGCCTTGTGAAATTGGGATAAATCAAAAACATTCGTACATCATCATGTTAATGATCAAATGCCGGTGATCCGATTGATCAGCGGAAACAACGTCGCCGCGTGTGCGAATTGAAAACGGATCTGCATAAAATGCTGCAAAACATCAAAATCGGATACAAGCTGGCTCTACTGTCGCTTATCGCCCTGATCGGCCTGATCATCGCGTCCAGTGTTCAGCTCATGACACTCAAAGACACCCTTCTCGAAGACCGGAAGGACAAAATACGTGCCACGACCGAACTTCTCCATAGCATGGCCGAAGGTTATCAGGCGCGCGTCAAGTCAGGCGAACTCGAACAGCAGCAGGCAATTGACGCCTTCTACAAATCCGTTTCATCGGGCCGGTTTGACGGTGACATCGGCTACTACTTTTCCTACACCGAAACCGGTCGCAACGTGATGCATGCTGCCAACCCCGCGCTGGTCGGCAAGGAAATGTACAATATTCAGGACCCGACCGGTGCCTTCATCATTCAGGATATGATCAAGGCAACCCGCACCGATGGCTTCTTTACCTATATGTGGCCCAAACCCGGCGAAGCCAAAGACGTGCTGTTTGAAAAGCTCTCTTTTGCCATGGTTCTGCCGTGGGGCGACATTTTTGGCACCGGCATTTACATTGATGATGTTGAAACCGCCTTTCGCAGTGCAGCCACGACCGCAATCATCATCAGTGTTGTTATCGTCGTGGTTTTGGTTCTTTCCGGTTTGGCGATTGGCCGCAACATAACATCCGCCCTTGGCCAGCTATCGGGTCGAATGACCCAGATCGCCAATGGTGACCTCAAAGGTGAAATTGAAGGTCAGGATCGCGCCGACGAAGTTGGTGATATGGCGCGCACCGTTGTTGCCTTCCGCAAACAGGCGCATGAAAACCTGCAATTGCAGGATCGCCAGAAACAGATGGAAGCAGATGCCGAACAGAAACGCCGTCAGGATATCCTCGACATGGCCGGCAGTCTCGAAAGCCGCGTCAAGGGGCTGATCCGGTCCATATCGGCATCGATTGCCGATATGAAAAAGGCGACGGCAAACATGCAGTCCGCGACCGAAATGAACAGTAAGCTGTCCGGTGCGGTTGCAACCGCCACAGCCCAGACATCCGGCAACGTTCAGACCGTCTCGGCCGCGACCGAGGAACTGACCGCATCCTCCGATGAAATCGCCCAGCAGATCGCGCATTCTGCCGATATCGCCAATCAGGCCAATGACGAAGCCACCCGCACCAATGAAACCGTGACCGGCCTTGCCGATGCGGCGCAAAAAATCGGCGACGTTGCCAAACTGATCGGTGACATCGCCGAACAGACAAACCTTCTGGCCCTGAACGCCACCATCGAAGCCGCCCGCGCAGGTGATGCCGGCAAGGGCTTTGCGGTTGTCGCAAGCGAGGTCAAAAACCTTGCC
>TARA_R100000049_G_scaffold4018_1_pt1 | contig 25992 bp, 21 predicted proteins | sample TARA_R100000049 | Tara Oceans TARA_R100000049 (sample SAMEA2619992) | marine metagenome | biome: marine biome (ENVO:00000447); feature: mesopelagic zone (ENVO:00000213) & marine oxygen minimum zone (ENVO:01000065); material: "saline water (ENVO:00002010), including plankton... | reverse complement strand
TTACCGATCTTTTATATTCTTTTCAATCTCTCCTAAAACGTACAGGATACGAATTCGGGTCATATCTCTATCCAAAGGCACGCGGTATGAGCCTCGACGATTTCGAGATCCTCAAAGCCACTCGTACACAAGCTCCTATCAAGACGTTTATTATTGATGAGGATGATGTCAGCCAACATAAAGAAGTTGGCGAGAACCTGAGGCCAGTGAGTTTGTTCAAGTACAGGTCTGCGATAACTGTTCATGGACTTCGAAAGACCTTCGACAGCTTTTTCACAATGTTTTTAGATAAGCAAGTGATTTCAGAACTATACACAGGTCAATCTCCAGAAACGGTCGGATATTATTCGTCAAATACTCTGGGGGAATACAGATTGGCTCAGGACGTGGCAAAGAGTGCGGGCCTTCCTTTCGTGATCGGAAAAGATGGAAAGAATGCCGACGAGATAGTTGAAGATATCAAAAAGAAAGGGCTTCCTTCTAAATCATTGATGATGTCTGCTGTGAATATTGACGATTTCGATCTTAATGAAGAATACAAAAGGGCACCAGACAGGGAAATTAGTGTAAACAGGACACACATTTGTCCATACTCTAATGTTTGCCCAAAGAAAATTAGGGCGATACTTGATGGCCAGAAACTTTGCGGAATTTGCCCTGCTGCACTTTCTTTTCCAAGCGATGCGCCGGCTATTGCAGCGACGATTAGAAAAATCGGAGATCAGATTGCAGACCTTTCTACTTCCATAAACTCCAATGAACTGACGAAATCTGAGCGCGGAGATTTTCAAGAAAAAAGAATGCGGTTAATTTCTGAGTTTTCTTCTTGGATGGTTCGTCACGACCAGTTAATACAGATGACTAACGGTGAAATTCTTCTTGGTGAGGATGGAACTGAACATTATCGAGAGAAACTCGTCTATCACAAGCCCGGAGTATATTGGTCAGTAGAAAAGAAAAATATATGGCGCATTATTGAAACGTCCGATGCAAAAACACTCCAAAGCAACAGGCTGAAGATCACTGCGCAAAGGTATGCTCGGGATATGATATCAAAGATAAATCCAGAGTTGATGGAACGAATTCATACACAACTCGATAATGATCCCGTCAAGGCTGCAGCTCTGTTTGTAGAAAAAACAGCGCTATTGGAAGGTGTGAGCTTAGATGAGGTAGTTCGGTCTATCGAAGAACATACTCAGAAAGGCAGTGCGGAATCTCTTAAAAAGCTAATTGGTATGAGTGATGGGGAATAAAGAAGCTTTAGATAGCCACTGGCGTGATCGCGTGAGCAAAGATGCTGGGAATCTGGAGGAAATATTAAAAGAAGAGGTGCGGGCCCGAGGAGAACCTTTCAAAAACATCACCCGGGCAGCCCAATTTGGCGCAAAGAAACTCAACGAAAGGTCGCCGGAAAAAAAGGCACCGGTTGCTATTTCAACGCTAACTCGCCGCAACTCCGCTTATCGACCCATTCTGGAAGAATATAGTAAAAAGGGTGGGCCGCAAGAGGTCACCGGAAGCGAACGAACGAAATTCAAGCTTGAGATTAGACAGAAGAACAATGAAATTGAGAGGCTCAGCAAGCAGCTGACAACTGCTCTAGAGGACCGGTCGAAAGCTCACCATCGACTCGGGCAAAGTGTATCTCACGATGCCTCTCAGAAAGCTGTAGAAGCGAGCTTCGCCACGTGGAAAAAGGTCATCGATAAGCTTTTAAAAGAGCTGAAGGGAGCAAAGTTCGATCTACAAAAAAGAACGATCGAAGATGAGTTCGGAGTTGGGACTTTACTAGAAGAGGAGGATTTTCCAGAAGGCTTTTTTGACTGGCTTAAAAGGAATAGAAAATGACCGGTGAGAAAAAACAGTCCGCTCAGGATAGGAAAGCACAAATTCTTGCCGATTTCTTATCCTGGACAGACATGCGAGAAGCGGAAGGTGATTGGGAAAAGTACATCTACAAGACCGGGGATAAGCTGAATCGCAGTGAAATAGCCAACGAACTGTGTTTCGCAAGATCAGCATGGACGTCGAACAAAGAGCTTCAAAACAACCTTTTTGAGCTTGAAGAGAGGCTTAGAGAAGAAGGCAAGCTCAGGCCGGCCAAAGAGAAAGATGCAAGATCATTCAAAGCGGAGTCAGCTCGCAAAGATAGATCGCTTGGTCAAAGTCAATCACGCATTAAAGCGTTAGAACAGCAAAACGCCGCACTCATAGCTGAGCGAGATGATTTGAAGCGTAGAGTAGATCGGCTTGAGTTCTTGGAGCATCACATGACAACGAATGGACGGGTTCCTCATTAATGGTGGAATTTGTCCAGCTCGAAACAACTATCCGCTCTGTCCGGTTCAATTCGGCTCAGCTGATACTCATGGGCTCGCAGTGCGTTAAGACTGGGAAAAGGATCGTGCTCAGAGCAGCGGGCAGGGCTTGGAGTGAGCCCTTTGAAATAGGGACAACATGGCGAGTTTCCGGGCACAAAACAGAGCAGACCCTTACCAGGGGGGATTACACATTCAAGGAAGAGGTTGTGAACCTTGATTCTGCTGAGCTCATTCTGCGGGACGGTGAAGCATTCATAAGACTTCTCAGCGAAAGCAAGAAGTTCTCAGGAATTGGTCGCGTCAAGGCTCAGAACCTCTGGATCGAATTTGGTGAAAACATATTCGACATCATTGAGCAAGTCGATATCGAGTCGCTCAAGCGTATTATCTCGGAGCAGAGTGCCCTTAAGTTGTGTGAGGAGTTCCGAAGCCTAGGGTATATCCGTGCACTTCAGAGCTTGATGAGCAAACCGCTACCGTCGGCTGTTTGTCTAGATCTTGTTAAGGCCTATGGGTGTGATGCAGTTGATCGCGTGAAGGAAGACCCATATCGGCTGCTCACATTCATGCAGAATTGGATGCGGGTTGATGATATTGCTCGCCATGAATTTGGCATAGACGTTTCTGATAGCCGCAGGATGAGGGCCGCTGTTAATGAGGCGCTATTGTCTAGGTTCAATTCCGGCAACACGGCCGCGAACCTTAAGCAGGTCAAAGCCACGATAGAAAACACGATTTCAATGAATTCGCAATTCGTTGAAAAAGCGTTGGAGGTCGAGGGGGGGAAACTGTTTAAGAAGAGTGAGCGACTGGTTCATCCGATTGGTCCATGGCTTATGGAAACAATGATTGCTGAGAAAATCGTCGCACGACTTAAACAGCGCTCTCACGGTCCGGAGTCTATAGACCACATTGATGCTGCGATCGATGCTTACGAAAACGAAAATTTCATTGATCTCACGACAGAGCAGCGAGAGGCCATTGTTTTAAGTGCCAGAGCGTCTTTCAGCCTTATTCTTGGCGGCGCAGGTTGCGGAAAGACAACCGTCCTTAAAGGCGTCTATAAAGCGCTTGAAAGCGATACGGCTGGTGTGCGGATTCATCAGATAGCGCTCTCCGGACGTGCAGCTCAGCGGATGCAGGAGAGCACAGGTTTTCCGGCCAGGACAATTGCGGCATTCCTGCAGGGTCAGGAAGTTAAAGTCGAGGATCTGGGACCAGAGGATGTTGTTGTCATCGATGAGGCTTCGATGGTTGACGTCATCAGTGCTTATTACTTGATGCGCCGGATACCAGATTGTGTCCAGATTATATTAGTTGGTGACCCGGAGCAGCTCCCACCCGTCGGTCCTGGGCTTTTTTTGCATGTCTTGGCTGATCACCCAGGAATCCCAAAAACAACGCTGAAAGTGGTTAAAAGGCAGGCTGAAAATAGCGGTATCGTTGCTGTTTCGAGTGCCATAAGAGATCACCGGGCCCCGGATTTTTGCCACCAAGACATTGACTTCTGCTCGTGCGGTAACTCTGTGCTAAATTCCCGCGCCGCTGATGCATACTTTGCGCTCGGTGGAACTGGCGAAGATTTCTCAATTATTGTCGTCTGCCCTACCAAGAGCGGCGCAGGGTCAACGGCTGAAATCAACGCACAAATCATCAATCGCTTAAAACAGGATCGGCCCAGAGTCCGCACGTTGTCAATAACAAGCTCCGGACTGGAAGTCGTCGATTTGACTATCAATTTTGTGCCAGTAAGGCTCGGGGATTTGGTGCTTGTCAAGAAGAACGATTACACATTAGATGTCCGAAATGGCTCGCTCGGTAAAATAACCCGTGTTGCGGCGGACGAACCTGAAGACAACGATTCGATAGCGTGTTGCATTGAAGTGGATGGTCGAGAAGTGGAGTTCCCCGTTGGGAAACTCGACATCATAGATCACGGCTATGCAGTCACGGTCCATAAGGCCCAGGGAAGCCAAGCCCATACTATTATCTTCCCGGTTCGGAAATCACGACTGCTTGATAAAAGCCTTGTGTATACGGCTATTACTCGCGCCCAGTCTCGATGCCATATTCTCGGTGACTACGAAGCTTTTGAAGTTGCCGTTAAGAGTCCATCAAAGGCTACGAGCCGAGTGGTAGGTTTGAGTGTTGCTCTAGAGCAAAGTGGAATCTTAGAAGTTCGCTTGAGGGGCTAAATTTTATGGATACCCATGGTGACCTTCTCCCCTCTAGCTTTCTTCCAGGTCAGCCTGCTCTTGGTTGATTATGGCGAAAATGTCCTTCGGCTCTACATCGTCTTTGAGCGAGTAACATTCAACCAGAAGTGTTAAAGGGTGAATGCCCATTGTTGCTGCCAGATCTTCGATCTTGTCGAGCGTCGGGTTTTTAAGACCTCTTTCCAGCTCGCTCAAGTACGTCCGACTGCTAACTCCTGTGAATGCCTCTTGAGACAGTCCTTTGGCTTTTCTCTGCCGTCTCAGCGCTTGCCCGAATGCGTGGTGCAGTTCCATGCCGACCCCTGAAGGAAAAGGGCCATGACACCGGATTGCACGCTATAGCACTACAAACTATAGTGTGCATTTTGGAGGAAAACGTATGTTCATGACTCAAAATCACACGGAAGAGCTGCTAGGTCGACCATTTGGTCGTGAGCATTTTTGGAGCCGCGTCGAGCTTGCATACGACGATATTTGGTTTTATGTGAGCACAGGCTACTCTCGGGTGGGAGGCAAAGTGCGTCGCTATTATCTACTTACAAAACCCTCTGACCTGGTGGCACTGATTGATGAGAGTAGAGACACGTTCTGGATTGAACGGGTAATGATTGTGACACCGCCATGGATGAACGGCGCAGGGAGCTGGCAGATGTCGCAGCTGAAGGAGCTGATTGCAGTTGCTGACAGTTCCGACCTGATCTCGATTGATTATATATATCAGTTTACAAACGACTTATGTTACGCGACCAGAGATATGTCAGAGATCAACGCGCTCAGCTGGCGCCAGACTCTGTATTCCGAAGAAAAGCATGCATTTCCGGATGATAGCGAACGATAGCGCAGCGGTGGAGTTGGGAACTCATGCGTACAAAGATCGAATCTGACGGGGAGAATTTTTTTGTCCCTATTCCTGCGGAGATCATGGACCAGGTAGGGTTTGAGCCAGATCAACACCTCGAAATTACTGTTTCGGAAAGCAATATCGTCCTTGAGGCAGTGATTGAAGACCCGAACGATTCTCACTTGAAAAGATTGATCAGCTTGGTACATGCAGAGGCGTTGGAGCTTTTCGAAGGTGATGTCGTAGCGAAAAACAGATGGATGACCCTGCCACAGGCGCCGTTAAGCGGCAGAAAACCCTCTGAAATGCTCCGGTCTGAACCAGACGTCGAGGCCCTTAGACTTTTAATCGGACGCCTGGAGCATGGATCTATACCATAGCAGGAGTTGAAAAGGAGCAAGATATGGCGCCTGAGAATCCTTCTACGGTACTGGCCAAAGCAACTATGCGAGCAGCATTTGCTCTGGACATCAACGAAATGCAGCTTGCGAGAATCTTGGGCGTCGATGAAAAATGTCTGGGGACCGAAATTGATCCTGCGAGCTGGCTAGGACAAAGGGCTCAGAAATTAATCCGAATCTACCAGTATTTATCTGCCAGAGCTGGAAACGACGATGCTGGGGTGTCCCAATGGATGAGGACGAGCAACAGGCGGTTCGGTTGTAGTCCCAGAGAGCGACTACAGAAAGCGGAGGGATTGGACGAAGTTATGGCCTATTTGGAGTCCCTTTTATAGGAGGGCCGGCAAACGTGGCCTGGCCGCGAGGGCATTGCCTTCAGTTGATCCAAGCTCGTAGGCTCAGAACCGGCTCCAAATCGCATGGGTCCAGAAACTGCCTGGTTTACCAGTGGCTCCAGTTCAGTCAGTTTCTTGCCGTTCATCGACCGGCTCTTCCTTTGACAAGTAGATTAGCTTGCTAAGCATACTGTCAGCTGCGGCAGCGATCTAAAAAGGACTGCATCCATTCATTCTCCTGTGTGGATGGCTTAAGCCTGTACTTTTTCAGGATACGGAAGAACCGAGCCACGTAACTGCATTGTCCAACAGGCGGCAACCACTGAATAGGACTGCGGGCCCCTTTACTGCTTAGTGGAATAGAAAAAATATCCTAAAAAGCATCAAAAACCTATGCCAGAAATCGAAATCTGGTTTTTCTTGAGCATACATGCATATATAGTGGAATTACGAACATACTATTTTACCAATTGGAAATTGCGTGCTGAACAGCGTCTGTATAGAGGCAAATATCAAAGTAGACAACACGGGGACGAAGATAAGTCTTCCGGTGATCGTCACCCAAGATGGTTTGCTGAAAAGTTATTTGGATTATTTGATCGTTCATCGATACAAATCTCGGAGCTGGAAAGACAGGAGCGCGTTTGCGGTTCGACTCCTCATCGATTACACGAATCAGAATAAAGACTGCTTTGAAACTCCTCACCAACTGTTTCAGGAGTTTTCAAACAGCCTCTACACCGGAACGATTGGCGAGGACGGTAGCGATCCGAGTTGGCTGCGGTGGAAACCACGCGAGGATAAGGACGCGAACTTTCTAATCAGCCTGATAACACAATACACAGACTGGCTCTCTGAGCAGTATGAAGAGAAAAAGCTTCAGATAAACCCAACGGTGAAACCGACTCGTTACGAGGAGTGGATGGGCCTCGCAGCCTTCTACCAAAAGAAACGGCGGGCTTTTCTTTCCCACCTTTGGGCTAACAAACCAGCCCCTGCTTATTTCCGGAAGGTTATGCCCAGGACGGTGCCGCGTTCTAACGGCAATGAGGGTAAGAAAAGCTTTCCTCCTGGACGAATTGACGACCTCTTGTGGAATGGCCTTACGCGATATGGCTTTGAAACGAGCGACGTAGTTTATGAGCGCCTGGACCTGAAGAATGTGCTCATTACCATGCTGATGCATTACGGCGGACTCAGGCTCAGCGAGTGCTTTCACCTTTGGGTAGAAGATGTCGTGCCGTGGGAGGACGGAACCGCACTGGTCAAAATTTTTCATCCCGATAAAGGGCGGCCCCGTCCAAACGGCCCCAGCAGGCGCGAAGAGTTGCTCAACAAGTATGGGATGCAACCGCGATTTGAATATTCGAAATCCCATACGCTGCATGCAGGTTGGAAAGCGCCCAAAGAGGACAATGAAAGTCGCCACTTTCTTCAGGTTTGGTGGTTTCCAAGAAGTGCTGGTGAAACCTTTAACGACCTTTGGCGGCTTTACCTGACCTACCAGCGATACCCCGATGGCGGTAAACATCCGTTTGCATTCACGACGCAATCAGGCGCTCCGCACTCAATCAAAGGCTATAACCAATCGCTTAAAAGAGCCGTTGAGAGAATTGGTTTACCGTTTTCAAAAGAAGCGGGAACGACAGCACACGCCCACCGACACTCGTATGGGCAAGCTCTGGCTGATGCAAACGCTGATTCTCTGATCATTAAAAACGCCCTACACCATAAATCGATAGAAAGTCAGCAGGTCTACACCGAACTCACTGATAAGCAGATGCGTGCGCATTTGAGCAGATTGTCGCCCGAGCACGGCTTAATTTCTCCAATCAAGAAAGGACTCACTCATGGCAACTAAGTACGCCACGCTCGCCGAAGCCTCAGAAGCCGCTCAGCGCTTGGAATTCAAAACGCAGCCGGAATACAAGAAGGGCTACAAACAAGATCCGAAGCTGCCAGCAAATCCCAACCAACTCTATGCCGGAGATTGGGATGATTGGTATAGCTTCCTTGGCACTGAACACCCCGGTGAGAAGTACGCCACTGTCGCCGAGGCGTCCGAGGCCGCTCAACGCTTGGGATTCGAAATAAGAGATGAATACAACAAGGGCTACAAAAAAGACCTGAAGCTGCCAGCAGCTCCCGACAAACACTATGCCGAAGATTGGGCTGATTGGCCCAACTTCCTTCGCAATGAGCGCCCTAGAGAAAAATACGTGACGCTCGCCGAGGCGTCCGAAGTCGCTCAGCGATTGGGCTTCAAAACACGCACCGAATACCATGAGGGCTACCAAAAAGACCCGAAGTTGCCATCGAATCCCCAACGAAGTTATGCCGGAGAGTGGGATGATTGGTATAGCTTTCTTGGCGTTGAGCGCCCCGAGAGGTACGCGGCGCTTGCCGAGGCGTCCGAAGCCGCTCAGCGCCTGGGGTTCAAAACGCAGCAGGAATACTATGAGGACTACCAAAAAGACCCGAAGCTGCCATCACAACCCTCTGTTTTCTATGCCGAAGATTGGGATGATTGGTATAGCTTCCTTGGCACTGAACGCCCCAGTGAGAAGCACGCCACTGTCGCCGAGGCGTCCGAAGCCGCTCAACGCTTGGGGTTAAAAACACAGGCGGAATACTATGAGGACTACCAAAAAGACCCGAAGCTGCCAGGTTCTCCCAACGACTTTTATGCCGAAGATTGGAGTAGTTGGTACAACTTCCTTGGCACTGGACGCCCCGATGGGAAGTACGCAACGCTCGCCGAGGCGTCCGAAGCCGCTCAGCGCTTGGGATTCAAAACGTCCACAGAATACTTTAAGGGCTACAAACAAGACCCGAAGCTGCCACGCCATCCCGACGGAATGTATCGCAGAAATTGGGCTGATTGGTACAGTTTTCTTGGCAATGAGCGTCCCAAAGAAAAGTACGCGACGCTCGCCGAGGCGTCCGAAGCAGCCCAGCGCTTGGGATTCAAAACACAGAAGGAATTCTACGAGGGCTACAAACAAGACCCGAAGCTGACAGTAAGTCCCTTCGACTTCTATGCCGAAGATTGGGATGATTGGTACAGCTACCTTGGCATTGAGCGCCCCGTTAAGAGGTACGCGACGCTCGCCGAGGCGTCCGAAGCCGCTCAATGCTTGGGGTTAAAAACAGGTGCGGAATACTTCAGGGGCTACGAAAAAGACCCGAAGTTGCCATCGCAGCCGAATAAAACTTATTCCGAACATTGGATATCTTGGCCTCACTTCCTGGGCAACGAAAACGCCATTAATCGAGAACTGACCAGCAAATACCCCGAGTTTTGGAAAGCCATTCAGTGTTATGTAGAGGCTGGTACAGGCCAATCCAACAAATACTCACATTTGAGAGCACTCCTTAGATTTTACGTGGACAAGCTGGGCTTGGTTGACGACCCGGGAGCCATGCTGTCAAGGGATATCCCGTTTGATGAGCGAGCGTACGAAAACTTCATAAATGTCACCGCAGATACTGTAAAAAAACCACGGCATAACGCCTGTTCCGCTTTTTTCGAGTGGATTTTGGAGACTTATTGCTCTGACGAGGACGAGAACGGTGAGTTGATAGTTCTGCCCGGCTACCGCAATCCTCTTAGAACCGTTCTCAAGGGTTTGTTAGATCAGTTACCCAGTTACAAGCGCAGTGAATCAGACAAGCCTCCATTGCCCATGGATGCCATTGTACGAGCCAAGCAGCATCTGATTCCGCTAGAGGCGACGTCGTTTCGCGATCTCTATCAATTGCATCCCTTCCTCGAAGACTGCTGGTTCGGGGTTGATCCACAGTTAATTGATGACAATGACCCAAACTGCATTTATCGAGTGGTCAAAAAAGAGCGGAAGCGAGGTCGCAAGCGCTATTTTGAAGAGATGCACGAGTTATGGTCGCCCGTAAAAATTGTCGCAAACTACACATTGCTATCCATTCCGTTGCGAGGACAGCAAATCTGTTGGCTCGACAGCGGAGAGGGAGATGAATTCGTTCCGTTATGGCGTGATGGGAAGGTTCACTGGATCGAAAATCCAAGTCCGCTTGCGACCCGAAAGCGGAATAAGGGCTTTATTCAGAAAGGGAACAATGACGGTGAGTTGAGCGCCTACATCACGACGAACAAAACCGGAAAGAAATTGGGCGGCTACGATATTCCGTTCATGCCGGAAGATCTGGCGTATTGGATTATCCAGCTTCGGGAGTGGCAATCCAAATACAACCCAATCGAAGAACTGACACTGTGGACGCAAATCAACCCGCAGCAAAGGATACACAAAGACATCCTCAAAAGGCGCGGTAAACAATCGTTCCTGTTCCGCGACCCGGCCTCACACGCCTGTGATGAGAAGGCGTCGCCCATGCGTACGACAACCGCGTTTACACGAACCCTGCCTGCTCTGTTGTTCCATAGTCAGAGGCCAGGCGCGGACCTCGCTGAGAAAATCGAAAAAAAGAGCAGCGTGGATTACAAGAGCCAATTTACACCTCATGCTCTCCGCGTCAGCCTTATCACTGCCTACATTGTCGACGGCAGAGCGCCCATAGCCGTGATTTCAAAGCTGGTTGGTCATTCCTCTCTGGTGATGACGATTTACTACACAAAGGTAGGAGCCAGCAAAATGCGGCTGGAGATGGCGGCGGCTGAAAAACGGGCACTTGAGCAGAGTCATTATCGTTACGAAGACCTCATCCTCCAGAAGAAAATCGAAGAGGCGCGTCCGGAATTAATCGCCACAGACCGAAGCATCATGGATCAGTGTCTGACACCTAATTGGCCCTCTGGAGCCTTCCAACTTATGAGTTTCGGAATCTGCCCCATGAGCGGCAACAAGTGTGACGAAGGTGGCATGGCACTGGTTGAGCGGAAGGTTGAAGCACAGTACGCGCCCGTGCCCAATGGCTACCTTGGGACTCGAAATTGTCCCCAGTGCCGCTTCTTCATTACCGGCCCGGCGTTTCTGGGCGGTTTGTCGGCCATTGCCAACGAAATCATTCTGGAAATCAATGTCACCCGCAATGAATACCACGAACTCGAAGAAAAAAGGCAGACGCTCGATGACGAGCGGTACGATGCCGAGTCTTCGGGACAGTTTTTTGGTAAAGAGCGAACGCTGAAAAAGATCACCTCGGCGTATGAGGAAAAAGCCAAAAAGCTCGACATGCTTCTCACGGATCTCCAGCACTTATACCGCCTGATTTCTCAATCTACCGAACTGCTGAAGACCTCCGAGACAGGCCAGCACCAGCTGATCGTCAGCGGCAATTACGTGGAAATGGAGATGCATTTGGAGGAGCAAAGCAGCGAATTTCGGTTGCTCGCTGAGGTCTGTGCCAACGCTGAGATTTACGAGAGCGCCAGTGCCTCCAGAGCACGCCCCCTGCTCAGTCAGATGCTCGACAAATTGGCGGACACCAATGGGATTGCACCCGCGATATTTCGGTTGACCGAGGATCAGCAGCTCAAAGCTGCCAATCAGGTCGTCCGGCTGATTATGCAAGTGACACAGAATAACTGGCACGTCGCTGACCAGTTGATCAATGGGCAAATCACCTTGGAAGATCTCGCCGAACCACTACAGCTAGGTGATGTGCGCCAAGAGATCGAGTCAGCCATGAACGGGTCTTTGAAATTCCCGCTAGAAATCGAGAGCTGCAATGAGTGAACCGAACGAAGTCTACGAGGCCATACTGGGCCAACTGAAAAATTCTCGTTCCAGGAAGTCCCTGGAGGCCCTTCACGCCGTTTGCAAGGAACATCATGAGTCAGGCTCGGTTGATTTCAGAATCTCAACGATTGCGAAGCTTGGGGCCAGTCGTGGCGCTCCTAGCGAGCAGACCATCCGAAACAAAACCGGAGAACATTATAGAGCGGTCATTGAGGCTTGGCAGGCGCTTGGAGACCAGAAAAAGAAAGCGATCAAAGCACAGACCACGCCCTCGGGCGAGTACGATTGGGTTGATGAGGTAAGCAATAAAACTCACCGCTTCCTCATACTCGACCTGATTTCGAAGGTCCGTAAATTGAGGGCCGAAAATAAAAGGTTTGCATCGATCAAGAAATTGGAAATTGACTACCGAGCGGGTGCTGAAGACAAATCTGAATCGAGGTTACCGAGCCTGTTGAGTCACGAGATTGATGCATTGAGAGACGCCATCTCTGAGGAGTCCCTTAAATTAAAGGGCTGGACTAAAACAGAACGCGGCAGCATCAAGGACCAAAACGGCAAGGTTGTCCTCAGAAACGGTTTTGTGGATGCCCTTGAAAAAGCGTTGAGTATCGGGAATGACTAACGGACAAGAAAAAGCTCGCGAAAACCTTGTTGCCTTTCAGCGTTGGGCCGCTACGAAAACCGATGACGATTTAAAGCAAATCGTCTTTCGGGGCCAGCTAAACCGTGGCGAAGTCGCCAACGCTATCGGTATCGGAGAGAGCGCCGTGCGCCAGAATCCGGCGATAAAATCGCTGGTCCTTAAATACCTCGGGCGAATCGCCGCTTGCGGCGAGAGGGCAGAGCCCTCAATTGAAATCGAGGCTACGTCCGTTTTTTGATAAGAAGCGGACCTTTTTTGTCGCCGAGATTCCGGGAGATTAAGCACGCTGAGGTCGCAAAGCGGACATTCAGATTCGGGATAACGCCTGGCCCACGCACCGTTTTGGAGCCCCAAAGTGATGGTGACTCGGAAGCTATGTAGCCGATTGTTGGCGTTGAGGCTGTAGAAAACTGCAAAAAATCAGCGTTTGGTTTTGATAGAACTCAGAAAACGAATCATCGGACGGTCGGCATGCCCTGCTTCAAGTACTACAAATATGGTCAGGACGTCACGGTAGTGATCACTAGCCGGAACAGCTTCAGCCCGGCACCTTTGAACACGCGGTGAACTACCTGATCGCACACAAGCTGGACCTGTAGGTGTTTTACCCCACTATCCCAACTAAGACACCGGCCAGCTGGGCGGACACCGCCGGCTGCTAGACGTTAAAGCGCACGGCCGCCGTGGTGAAGTTGCGGTCGGCAAGCAGATCATTCAGTGAAACAAGTAGGTTCAGATCCATTCAACGGCATCTCATAGGGACGCGGGTTGGTTCTGCCCATTATTTATTATCGTAGTTCAGTTTTTCCAGCCGATAGGCGATCTGAGCCCTGCTTAACCCCAGCAGGCGGGCCGCCTGTGAGACATTCCCATCTGCCTTGAGCATGGCCGTAAGGATCAGCCGCCTCTCGAACTCCCCGAACTCGAAGCCCTGCTCAAGCATGGACTCGCACACGGGATCCGGTTTGTTTAGGCCGTGCCTGAACGACTTCTGAAGATGCCCGCCCTTAGCAATCTCGATATCCGATTCCAGTTTCTCTAGTGCCGGACACAAAGCATCAAGATCAATCAACTGGTTGTTCTCGGTCAGGATGATGCCGCGTTCAACCATGTTTTCGAGTTCTCGGATATTACCGGGCCAGTTGTATTCCATTAGGGCCTGGCGTGCTTTGTCTGAAATACCCGGAATCTTCTTTCGGTACTGTATCTGAAACTTCCTCAGGAAGTGGTCAACCAGCAGGGGGATGTCATCACGGCGTTCCCGGAGCGCCGGAATATGGACTGGATAAATGTTAAGGCGATAGAACAGATCGGCCCGGAATTTTCCGTTAGTTACGGCCTCTTCAAGATTTTCGTTCGTCGCCACTACCAGGCGCACATCAATTTTCCGGGTTTCTGCGCCGCCTACACGCTCCAGTTCGCCTTCCTGTAGGACACGGAGAAGGGTTGCCTGAGCTCTCGGTGAGAGTTCGACCACTTCGTCTAGGAACAGGGTGCCGCTGTTGGCGCGCTCGAACTTGCCGGGCCTGCTGGTGTGTGCCCCGGTGAAGGCTCCTTTTTCTACTCCGAAAAGCTCAGATTCGATCAGGTCCGGTGGAATGCAGGCACAGTTGACGGCCACGAAGGGTTGTTCGGCTCTCGGGGAGTTGAGGTGGAGACTACGAGCAAAGATTTCCTTACCAACACCTGTTTCGCCTTGAAGTAACACGCTGACGTCGTTGGCAGCGGCTTTTTGAAGCAGTCTCCATGCGTCTCGAAAACGGCGTGAATTGCCGACTGAATTGGCTGCTAACTCGTCCTGATCGTAGAGGTCGTGTTGGCTGGTTTGGAGCTCGCTCAGTTGGCTTTGCAGTGACAGCAGCTCCTCAGCCAATGCATCTGGCTGCAGGATCCGACTGAGCTCCTCCGGATCGTCCCATTCATCGGCTGGCCTGCCAACAATCCGGCATTTATGATTGCCCCGGGCCTGACATTCCACCTCCCGAAACAGTACTTGTCGACCCATGTAGAAGGTGGTGAAGCCGCTGGCATAGCCCGTCAGTATCCAGCACACAGGGGTGTCACTGCGGTCACCGAAGGCTAACTGTAGGTCAGCCTCGAATGCGCCGTCCCAGAGAAACTCTCCATAGAAACTTCCCTCCTCCAGGTCAAAGTCCATTCGTACCGGAGTCACATTCACCATGCCCTTGATCATCGCCAGCTGTGGACCAGCTGCGAAGGCGTTGGCGGTGCTCAGTTCGGGCCGCAGTTTGCGTGCGAGTTCGGCATCGCGCCACCCGGAATGGAAGCCAAGGCGCATTAGTAAGCCGCGGGTGCGTTGTTCTCCAATGGTTGTAATCAACTCATTTCGCAGATTTTGAAACAGGCTGCTGTGTACGAGCAGCATTCGCTGCTCATGCATCCACACCTTGCCAAGTCCGGTATCAAACCGGATTTGGCTGACCAAATCCTGGCTGGTTGGAAACTTCGGGTCTGTTGCTGTTGGCATCGTATTGAATCCTGATTTTGTCGTTGTTTTAATTTTGTTGTTACCGAATCTTTTTCTGACCTATATCATGGTAGCGCAAGAGGTTCAGCAGGAATCGTGCCCGTTAATTTCTGGCGCGGAGTTGGTGATTGCGCTGGTTGGAGGGCTTTTCTTGGAAAGGGAGTTCAGGAAATCAGGAATCATTTGATCAATTGATCAATTGGTTTCTCAAGCAAAAAAGCCCGGCACCAGAGAGGGTGCCGGGAAAAGGGAGCAATTACTCCCCAGGCAGAGAGGTTACGATGCAACGGCCTCCCTTTGAACGTCAGCACTTCCCAATATGAACCCGTCATAGCCATTTCTGGCGGCCTCGTCACACTCTTGTTTATAGGCAGCGCCGCCGCCCAGATACACCATGAATGAGCGTGGCTTGCCCGGAATGTTGGAGCCTGTGTACCAGGTGTTGGTTTTCGGCATCAGGGTAGAGTTGGCAATACCCTCAACCATTTCACGCCAATCGTCTTCCTTGGCTTTTTCGGGTTCAATGCTTTCGAGTCCATTGTCTTCCATGTAACGAATTACATCGGCGATCCACTCGACGTGTTGTTCAATACCCAGCGGCATATTGAAAAGCACTGAAGGGCTTTGAGGGCCTGTGATCATGAAGAAATTCGGGAAGCCGTGGGACATGATGCCCAAGTTAGTGCGTGGACCCTCGCTCCAATGTTCTCGCAGGCTGACGCCTTTACGCCCTTTCAGATTCAGGTTGAACAGTGGTCCTGTGAACGCATCAAAGCCGGTGGAGTAAATAAGACAATCGAACACGTAACCATCACCGTTGTCCAGCTCAAGACCTCGCTCAGTGATTCGGCGAATCGGATTGGACTTTATATCCACCAAGGATACATTGTCCCGGTTGTAAGTTTCGAAGTAATTGGTTTCACAGGGCTGGCGCTTGGTGCCATAAAGGTAGTCCGGGCACAGCAGGTCAGCGGTCCTCGGATCCTTGACGCGCGCGCGTATCTTCTTGCGAACGAACTCTGCTGCGACTTTGTTGGCCTTTTCGTCAAAAAGGATGTCGCCATAACTGCCCAGCCACAATGAAAAACCGCCTTCTTCCCAGCAGCTTTCCAAGTGTTTTTCGACCTCTTCAGGACTTTCCTTAAGAATGGACTCCCGCATTTTCGGGAAAGGTACTCCGGCCAGAGCGGCCCGGGCTTCTCTCCGGAATTCGCCATAGTTTGCCTTGATTGCATGTGCTTCCTGTTCGTCCATCGGGCCGTTCTGCAGGGGAGTAGCGTAATTCGGTGTGCGCTGAAACACTGTAAGGTGTTTTGCTTCCTGTGCAATCAAAGGAATGGCCTGGATAGCCGATGCGCCCGTCCCCACAATACCCACGGTTTTGCCTGTGAAGTCGACACCGTGGTGCGGCCAACTGGAGGTGGAATAAACCTCGCCCTTGAACGAGTCCTTACCCTCAAACTCTGGATTGGCAGCGTAGGACAGCGTGCCGACACCAGAGATGTAGTATTTGCAGATCACCGTGTGTCCCTTGTTTGTCTTGATGGTCCAGCGCTGGCTGGCCTCATCGTAGTCCGAAGAGATCACGCGGGTTTCGAAATTGATGTCCTGACGCAGGTTCAGTCGGTCGGCGACAAAGCCAAGGTACGCCAGGATTTCCGGTTGAGCGGCGTATTTCTCGGACCAACTCCACTCTTGTTGGATTTCTTCTGAGAATGAAAAGGAGTAATGGTAGCTGGAGATGTCGCAGCGGGCGCCTGGGTAGCGGTTCCAGTACCAAGTACCTCCAACATCATCAGCCGCTTCGAATACCGCTGCTTCCAAGTCGAGCTTGTCGCGTAACGTGTGCAACATATACAGACCGGCGAATCCGGCACCGACAACCACGGCATCTACGTGGGAAACAGTATTGGCGTTGATAGTCATAGCAAAACCTCTTGTTGTTGTTCGCATGTGCGTGGCCAGCTTTTTTGTTCCAGCCTCGTTTTATGTGTTTCAAGGTATGTGCCAAGCCGATCAAAATAGTAAAAAAACAATACATATCAATGTGATAAAAAGTTCATGCTTGTTTTTTTTATGGTGCTTTTATCGGCGCTCTTTAAGAATTTCATGCAATCTTTAGGATCCGATTTGCCAATTTCATGAACCATTTGAGTGGCCGGTACCGGACCATAAAAAAACCGCAACCAAGCGGGTTGCGGTTATCCGAAAGGGAAGGGTAGGTCGGGCTCAGGTTACAGAGGCATTGCAAACTGGAACCAGAGCGAGCTGCCCTCGGTGCCATACTCCACATTGGTTTCGTGCAGGTACTTGAAAACAACCGCAGTGGCTGGCCCAAATGCATAAAACACCTGGGGACCAACAGCGAATTTCTTGAGTCGGAAGCCGTCGCCGACCTTGTAGCCGTTCAGCTTGTCGTCAGTGAACTGTTTGGTGTAATGGCCAGCTACACCAACCTGCCACTGCGGAGCTGTGGAGGGTCGATAACCGGCGAAATAGTCTAGGTTAAACAGATCGCCTGATTCATAGTTAGTATCATCGTTTTTGGCGTTGAATGTGATTGTTGGAGACATGGAAATTTCCCATTCCTGGCTGGGAAACCAGGTAAAGTCGAATTCCTGAACGTAGGACTCGTAATTGCTGGTGGTATTGACCAGTGCATTTGCGTTGTAGTCACCGAGGGGAACGAACCCGCTGAACCCCGTAGAGAGATGCAGTGACTCGGAGGGCGACCAGTTGACGTACAGGGGGGTCAGATAGATCTGGTTGAGACCGGTTTCGGTATCATCTAGGCCGGAGACCTCCAGATCGTACTTTCCGCCAGAGAGAATGGCGCCACTGGTAAAGGTGACTCCGGAATCAGTTTTATAGTCCCAAGTGTGATTCACCCGAAAGGCCTGAGCATACACGTCTAGGCCGAACCCAGGGATCAGTTCGTCACCATTGCCATCGACGAATTTGTCGGCCGAGTAGTAAATGGTGTAGCCATAAAACTGGGTCGCGCCCTGTGGCGGCATCATGGCCGGAAGCACGGTATTGACGCCATTCGGCCAGTTAGTTACGCCGTTCTCGACGGCTTGTGCCGAAGTGGCAAACCCTGAGAAGGTGGCAGCGATCAGGAGACCTGCGGAAATGTTGCGACTATTAAATGTGATCATTCTTAATTCCTCTTATTAGTTTTGTTGGTCTGGCGGCTTTCAAGGGTTTTAAACGGATGTTTTTGCAATGACTCGACGTATTTCGTCCACTACAAACTGCCGCGCCGTCTTACTTTCCGGCAGGGCATTTAGAATGCTGAAAAAGCCGTGGATTTGGCCGTGAAACCGACGGAGAGTTACCGGTACGCCGAACGATTTCAGATGCTCGGCGTAGGCGGCACCCTCATCGCTCAACACGTCATGCTCGGCAATAAGAACAGTGGCGGGCGCAAGCCCTTTCAGATCCTCTGCAAGTAGGGGCGACGCGTCGGGTTCCCTACGTTTCGTGGAGTCTGGGATGTAATGGTTCCAGAAATAGATCATGTCCTCCCTGCTTAGAAGACCCTGATTCTCTGGGGCGAGATAGCCGGCTGTGCTGAAATTCGGTTGGGTGACCGGATAGATCAAAATCTGTTTGGCAAGCTCCGGCCTGCCGCTAGCGCCGGCCTTTCTGGCCACTACAGCTGCCAGGTTGCCACCGGCACTGTCACCAGCTACGAACAGTGGAAGTCCAATTCCTGACTCTCCAGCGATGAGGGAGCGATTGCTGGCCACCCACTGCAGAGCCGCCCAGGCATCTTCGACCGCTGCCGGATAGGGATACTCAGGCGCGAGACGGTAATCCACCATTGCTACCACGCAGTTACTCTCGGCGGCCATGAACCGGGCAAGGGTGTCGTAATCATCCAGTGCTCCAACGACCCAGCCACCGCCGTGAAGATAGACAATGATCCCCTCGGGTTTGTCGGATGGCACCAGTGTTCGAACAGTAATCGTGGCATCGTTGGAGACGATTGGGTGTTCGCCAACGCGGTTCATGTCGGGACCCTCTCCTATGATTTCCCGTAGGCCGGCGAAAAAGGCCCTTGCATCAGTCGGAGTCATGCTATGAAAGGGAGGAGTACCCTGATCGGCGAGTTGTTGCAGAAATTGAGTGCTGGCGGTATCGAGTGCCATGTTTTTTCCTCTTGTTTGTTGTTCTAAGAGGAACGGTGGCAACTGCTATGCCAATCTCGAATATCAATAAAATAATATTTTAAAACAATATGTTAAATGCACTCTGATGCACTCAGATCAAAGTGTTGGCCGGGAAGCTGCGGGTTAGTTTCATGATATTCGCAAGCCGGTTTCAGGAAATCCTTGAACACTTTGTTGCGCAAATGGACTTTCCCCGTCCCAGTGTACACGCGGTTTATCCTTGCACGTTTCTGAAAGTTAAATACAGAATTCCAAAATTTCCATCATTAAATCAGCCACCTACACAGCGCGCCTGTGAAAAGCGTGCATGGCTTTGCAAATTAAACCGCAAGAAATTTGCGGGGCCGTGAACGTTCGCTTTTGTTTAAAAGAGCTTGAGCTTAACTGAACGTCCAGAAAGGTCCGCTTTGAAAACCGAGTGGACGCAAAAGTGGGGTGATTTTTTTGCGTGCTACTACATGAACAGAAGTCACGCCATGGTTTCTTTCAGCTAACTTTTAGGATTTTAGATTAGTATGTTTACTAAACCTAAAAACGCTTATTCACTCACTCATACGATCATTTGGGATATTTTATATTGTTATAGTGCTACTATTTAATGACGCTTCGACCGGGAACAGATTCACCGGGTCGTTGGCAAATAGCTTACGTTTTTCCATAGACCACTCCATCGCCCCGCGATCCCAAGCCCAGGCAAGAGGAACCACATGGTCGATCTCGATATCGTCCCCGTTCTGGATGACACGATTGGTGAAGGGACTGATCCAGCGGCCGGTAATCACCCGGCAGCGCTTGTTGTCAGCAAATCGAACCTGCGTGGTAGAGGTGGCGATAAGGACTTCGGCACGGCTATCTTGGCAGTCCCCATCAGCGTCATCCCAGCCGTGACCGAACGCTGATCGCTTGTAGTTTTGCCGCTCATCTGACTGCTCCTGAGACCCTTTGAGCGATACTCGGGAGACTCCCTGTGGAAGTTTCCCGCCCGAAGCCAGACAGTCCTCAAGAGACTCAAAAGCTTGATAGTTCTTGGTTCGCTCGTACCAACTGCTCTGTGTAGGATGGCACAATCCACTGCCCGACATTTTCACGACGGCTGCGCCGGTCGCACTGCTGAAGGAGAACCCCGCAAGGAGTACCAAGAGAGGAAGGGTTCTGGAAGCGCTTACCATAATGTATAAATACCTGTTGCAGAGTAAATTGGGTACAACGTGCAAACCCATTTTAGCGTAGCGTTTTAAATCGATATCCCTGCGGGGAGATGCTCTAATACAAGCATGTGACTGAGCCCACAGGCCCGTCGACATCTTGAAATTTACAGCTGTTAAAAGGGCGTCGAAGTCTACTCATAGCCGCCGGTCACCACAACATGAAACAACTCCGGACCGGCGCTGCTGTTTTACTTTCTCTGTTTTGAAATTTTCGTCGGGATTGCGAAGGGGGAGACCAACCATAAATGGCAATCAGTTTTTACGAAAAAGATGAGTTATCGTCCGGCTTTTACGGATGGCGTGTTGTCGCCACCATTCGAGGTAAACGATATCAAAAATACATCTCGTTAAATCGCCGCAACACCCGAGTACCCCAAGAGCTCTGGCACAAGTACCAAGAGACCAAAGCCCGATACTACGAGGCTCGATATGCGATGCGTTCGGCCGCCATCCAGTACTTGGATTTCATCACCAAAGATCATCCCAATACTCGGGCATACCGTGGAGTTGGAATGCATGGCATCACGCTAGGGATCGGGGCCGATAGAGGTAGGGCGTCTGAAACTTGTTATTTCTCTGTGAATAAACGGGGTGCAGCGACCAAATTCTATATCGATGATAGGACGCCACTGTCGAAAGCGTGGGAACAAGCAGTTTCCTACTGGGGCGAGGTCCATGAGATTCGATCCAAGGATGTCGCTAAGAAGCTCAAATTGGTCCCCACTCCTGATCAATTCAAAGCGCTTCGCAAGCAGTTGAATGATCAAGAGGGTCATGATTTTTCGGCCAGTGTCCTGCATCATGTTTATGCTGAGCAGCGTAATCAACTGGAAAAACGAAAAGCCCTTGAAAACACAAATGGACGTCTTGCCGGAGATGAGTTATTGGCCATGTATGCCAATTTGGAACGAGAGGTCTCAGAGTACCGGAAGTAAATTGGGCAGTGTAGTCCGCTGCAATGTTTCGTTATGACTTTTTAGCCGACGTATCGCGTAGCTCATCTGCTTTGCCACTCTTCTGGAACTAGCGCCGGCGGCTTTGTCCAAGGCTGTTCGACTAATGCTTCTTGAAACCAGTGGTCACGAAGGTTCGCGTGCTCAGTGACGATCAGTTGGAAGCCGGGAACCTCGTCCTGGGTGAACTTTAGCAATAACTCGAACAGTCGGCGTACTGCATCGAGGTCGGCGTCAGCTTCTGTCTTCTGTACTGACCCGTCTGCGTCGCTGTAAACCTGTTCAGACGGGAAATAGACCTGGGTCGGCTGATCGATCATCAGAAAGCGAGGGATTGGGCGGTTATTCTTTGCGGCGAAAAGGTGCAGCGCAAGCAGTGCTGATAGGTGGTAGGCCAGATGATTTTCGCCTCCTCCAGTCCGCCCCATCGGAACCGGGCGTTCGGGGCGATCGAAAATTATGGTCAGCTGCGGTAGGTTTAGCCGCGCTGGGTAAGGGCTGAACTCGGCATCGAACTTTTGGATGTACCGTGACAAGTTCGCGGAGATATTGTTGAGGATTGAGGTTAGGCGTTCGTCGCTGTCATCGGCGCCGATCTGGTCCTCAAGCTGTTCAACCTTGTTGTTAAGGCGACGATTCTGGGCTTCCAACCGAGCAAGTTCTTCGTTCGGCAGAAGCGTCTCCATAAAGAGGCTGATACGACCAACGACGCGCGCGGCCGCGTTGTTGCGGTTGCCCATCTGAGAGATGGCCTCGTTGGCCGAGATCGCCGCAGATAGCTCTGCTTCCTTCTGCCTAATGGCGCCCGCTGCCCCGTCCACTTTGCTCGTCAATTCGGCGAGGTAGGCTTCGAGCTTCGGACGCTGGCCGGTCGCGATGCGCAATTCCCTGTCAAGCGATTCCAGCTCGTTGAGCAGGGCCGCGGCGACAGGGGACTCCATCGCTAGGTTTCGTTCGCTGAACGGCCACTGCCATTCTCCGCTGTCAGGGTTTTTCGGCAGAGCCTTGATCGAAGCCAGCCGGTCTAATTGTTCGGATGCCTCATTCTCGTAGCCGCCCGCCCGCTTGGCAAATTGTCGTGCCGCGTCAATCCTGGCCTGGATGTCGCGTCGATCTTGGCGCAACTGACTTATCTCTTCTTCCAAAAGCGAAATCCGGCTGCCGTCGTCGTCGGGCACCTTTTCGGGCTTCCACGACAGCGCCGACCTCAGTGCGTTGATGATCCCGTCTGCGTTCGGGCTCCCCTCGTCGCCAATGACGCCGACGCTTCTGGCTTCCGAGTAGAGGCCGATGGCCTGCTCATGCGATGTGTCGACAGCATTGCGCGCCTGCTCCAGCTGCTTTTTGTTAATCCTCAGATCCCGCTGAGCTGTGCGCAGCCGAGATTCCAGTTCATAGCGGTCGTGGGAGGAGACGCCGAGCAGGATCGGCAGGGTATCTCGGATTGCCTGAGGCTGGTACTGCTCGTTCTGACGGTAGAAAAGCTGATCCTTGTTGGCTATCAGCCCCTGCTTCTGGAACAGATAGTAGAACGTGTGCTTGACGTTCGCTTCGTAACTGTCGCGGCTGTGTTCAAGCGCGACATCAGTGCGGTTCTCGGGAATGCCGAGCAGGCGCGACAGCAACTCAACGACGCTATTGTCATCAGCGTTGACCGCCAGGTTCATGAGCTCAGGCGCCTGCAACTGAACACCACGTCGCAGCATCGCCGTGCTACAACTGGCTCCGCCGCTAGGCGGGCTCGGCTTGGCGATCAGAATCTGTTCTTTCTCGAACTGATAGATCACGGCGAACCATGCCACCTTGTCGCGAATAACGCCTTCGGGAACGTTGAATGAGGAGCGGCCCATGCAATACTCGATGATCTCAGAGAGTGCAGATTTGCCGGTAGAGGAGCGGCCGGTGATGACGTTGAGTCCCTCTACCTTGAAGGTGAGATCTCGGCGCTGACCGTCGTGGTTGTAGATATGGATGGATCTGATCTTCATGGGCGAATCCCAAAAGTCGTGTAAACGGTCACCGGATCGGCGATGCGTGCAAATTCCCTTCCCACGATGCGTGCCACTTTCTGGCAGGAGACGGTCTCGTAAGTTCCACGGACGGTCTTGTGCACCTTGTTGGGCACGGTCTGGATGCGGCCATCACCCGCAACGACGATGCACCCTCGTTCCATCAGCAGACCGAACCCCTCGAAGACATAGGGCAGCATCTGCGTCACTCGGTCGGCGAATCCCACTATAATCTGCTGGTTCTTTTCCGTGGTCTTGAGGAGGTAGCTACGCGGACTTGCTGCAAGGACTTCCCGCGAATCCTTATGCAGGCACAAGGGCAGCACCAGCAGCGACAGAGAGAAGGGCATGCCGCGAGCATCTTGTTCCTCGTAACCGAGGAGGGCGCGGTACAGGACCAGGCCGCAGAAGGCTGGGTTGAACAGGTTTCGAATCTCGACGGGGCGCAGGTTCCATCGCTTCACGAGGCCACCCCGAGTACTCTGGCAAGACGATCAAGAAACCTAGGGTGCCAGTAGACCTTAGGTTCGGGCGTCGCATCGGCCAAAATATGGAAACTGCCGCGAAGGACATAGGGCTCACTAACCCGGGCGCGGATTCGCAGGGATTCGAGCTTCCCTGTCTCGAACTCCGCCCAGTTATAGAGGGTCGCGCCGGCTTCGCGAAGCGCGCTTTCGGCGCTGTCGCCCGCCAACTTCTCGAAGACGACATCCTTGTAGCGGCTCCACTCGTCGGCGAGACGATCTTCGTATTCCTCGACTTCTCCTGACACCAGCAGGTTCTCGCGTGCCCAAGCGGACCGCTGCTCGAACGCCCGGTAGTAGTCGAGGACTGCGCTCCTTATCCGGCTAGAGGAGAGGCCGATCTCGCGCAGTTGCGCCACAAACAAACGCGGATCGGCCGTGATATCAATCTCGCCTGCGGGCTGCTTCCCGCGGAAGGTGATGGGGAGGTTGTCCGTTTTGTATTCCTCGGCGAAGTTGGAGAGCTTGTCTGATACCTCGTAACCGAAAATTCCTTCCGCGTGCGCACGGGTCAACTGCATAATCACGGCATCAGTCCACCAGCCTTCCAGTCGCTCGAACACGAACTCCCTGTGCTCGCGCCGGATACTTCGCATGTGCTTATCTCTGATGATCGACGGGATATCACCTATACGCGGGCTGCTGTCGAAGATCACAATACGTTCAAGGAAATCCTGCTTCTCGGGGTCACTCAGTTCGTTGAACGCCTTAGCGATCGACGCGATGAGTTGCGACTTCGAGTTGGCGAGCGAGGCATTCGCCAGTTCAGTTAGTGTCGCCAGATCGCCTGAGGCGATGGGCTGGTCAGGGAGAAGGCGCGCGAGAAACGAGCCGGTACTGACGGTGCCCGTAGTGAACAGGAAAAATTGCAGGTTGGAGGCGGAACGGCCATCGCGTTTATATCGCTCCAGCCAGATGTTCACGGACTTCCAGAAGTCGGGGGAAAGGTCGGTAAGCTTGTCGCCGACTGCCTTGTGCTTGAGTGATGCTAGGGATTTGCCGTCAGCACTGTCGACGAAGTCGAGATCGTCGTCCTTTTCCAAGAAGACGGCGGTGTCCTCCGGCAACTGCAATAGACGGAGCAGGGCGAGTCGCGCTTGGTAGATATATCCCAGGCCTTGCTCGCTGGCTGAATATTTGTCGGTTTTTGTGACTTTCATTGGTCCAACCAATTATTACCAGAGGTCACAAGACTGCCCTGTTGACCCACTTGTTAGACACTCTCTCGCCCAATCCAGAATTCAATCTCTCGGCTTAACGTGACGGGGAATGGTTCTTTTTGAAAGATCTCCTTGTCTTTCCACTGTTCCCACAAGAGGTAGGCAACGACTCGATGGTTTCCATCGATTATTTCGTGCTCGCCGTCTTTCTCAACCAAAATGGGCGCGCAGGGTAAATTGCCGATTTCTCGAAGATATTGTAGTAATCTAGCGATTCTAGGCCCTGCTTCCTCCCCCATGAACTCGGAATAAGCGCACGGGACACCAGCTGCATGGAAGCTAATCATTTCCTGAATACGACGGTTGCACTGTGTTGTTAGCACCAATGATGGAGGATAAATAATTTCCTTGCTCCATTTTAACGATGTCCAATATTCTAGGTCTTTATTTGCAAGCAAGCCCTTCCACCTACCTTCAAGAGGAGACGGCGGAGGCCAACCTTCAGACTCGGCGTAATAACCAATCCATTGATCGATTACATCATCAGGAAAGTTTGGCAAATCTTCGGATACTTGCTCGATGATGCGCATCTCTCGTCCCTTCCTAACAGCAATTGGATTGAAGTCCCAGTGATTATGGTTTTTAACATTACTGCTCAATCCAACAAAATTTTAAAACAACAGCTTAGCTCACGGCTTAAAGCCTTGCCACGTAGCTATTTGAACCCGGGGATCATGAGCCATGAATAGTACTGAAGGTCCACACGGAACCGGGTCAAATCAGTTAGACATTCAACTTGGAAGGATGATTTTCGAACCATATCAGCTAGTGCGACGGGAAGCGTAGAGCGGAAGCCTCACTGTTGTGGGCGAGGGATCGTCGATGTAATGCAGGCTCTGTTCGGAATCGAAGAATTTTCCGCCTGATGGCCGATTGGATAGATAACGAACGTTTTCTGTACGCCTTTCTCGGTCCGCGAAAAAGCTTCGATTTTGTCATTTTCAGAAGGTGACTGCACGGAATATCAAGAGTCGGCT
>TARA_R100000049_G_scaffold5314_1_pt1 | contig 26820 bp, 26 predicted proteins | sample TARA_R100000049 | Tara Oceans TARA_R100000049 (sample SAMEA2619992) | marine metagenome | biome: marine biome (ENVO:00000447); feature: mesopelagic zone (ENVO:00000213) & marine oxygen minimum zone (ENVO:01000065); material: "saline water (ENVO:00002010), including plankton... | reverse complement strand
CCCGCCGCTATCGGTCAGGATCGGCTTGTCCCAATTCATGAATTTGTGCAAACCGCCAAGGCGTGCAATGCGTTCCGCACCGGGGCGCAGCATCAGGTGATATGTATTGCCCAAAAGAATTTGCGCACCCGTATCGGCGACATTTTCCGGCAACATGCCCTTGACCGTGGCAGCCGTTCCAACCGGCATGAAGGCCGGGGTATCGATCACGCCGTGGGCGGTATGAATGCGGCCGAGACGGGCCTTGCCGTCGGTCGCCAGAAGTTCATAACGGAATTCAGTCATCAGCTTTTTTCAATCTTGCTGGCGCATTCAAGCAGGCTGCAATCGCCATAGGAATAGAAACGGTATCTGTTTTCAATCGCGTGACCATAGGCCGCCTTCATGCGCTCAAACCCGGCAAAGGCCGATACCAGCATGAAAAGTGTTGATCGCGGCAGATGGAAATTGGTCAGCAGCATATCGACCGCCCGGAACCTGTATCCCGGCGTGATAAAGATGTCGGTCTCGTTCTCGAACGGTTCAACCACCCCGTCTTCGCGCGCCGCACTTTCAAGCAACCGAAGCGACGTCGTCCCGACCGCAACAACCCGCCCGCCCTTGGCGCGCGTTTCATTGATCAGGCTGGCGATTTCCGGCGATATGCTGCCCCATTCGGCATGCATTTTGTGGTCTTCGGTATCATCCACCTTGACCGGCAAAAACGTGCCCGCCCCGACATGAAGCGTGATCGTGCGGCGCTCGATACCGCGCGCATCAATCGCTGCCAGCAGTTCCGGGGTAAAATGCAAACCCGCCGTCGGGGCTGCCACCGCGCCGTCATGCTGGGCGAAAATCGTCTGATAATCCGATCTGTCCTGATTATCCCCACCCTTTTCCCGCCGGATATAGGGCGGCAACGGCATCACGCCATATTTTTCAAGGGCGGCAATCAGATCAGCCCCGGCAACGTTAAACCGCAGCAACACCTCGCCGCCGTCTTTCTTTTCCATGACCTCGGCTTCGAAATCATCGGCGACCCTGAAGGTTTCCCCAACGCGCAGCTTCTTGGCCGGTTTGGCAAAGGCGCGCCATTGTGCAAGACCTTCCTGCTTGTGCAGGGTCACTTCAATGCCCGCCTCCCCGCGCTTGCCAAACAGGCGTGCTGGGATCACGCGGGTATCATTGGAAATCAGAAGATCACCGGGCCGCAGGATTTCGGGCAATTCACGAACGATGCGGTCATGCGTTTCCCCGCCCGTCAGATCAAGCATGCGGGCACTGTCACGCGGGTTGGCCGGATGTTCGGCAATGCACTCACGCGGCAGATCGAAATCGAACAGATCGACTTTCATCGGAAATACAAAACCTGCAATTATCAGAAAAAATCAGAGGGGCGCCTTATACCGCCCCCCTTTGCAAAATCACAAGACGCCCGCCGGAATATCAGCCCTGCATCACCCTTTTGCCGGTTCGATATTCAGGCGCGGGGTAATGATTGCCATCAGCAAACGGAACGGTGCCAGACAGGTCAGCGCCATGATGATCTTGGCGCTGAAATCGCCCATCGCCCATGTCTGCCACGGAAGCCCGGTACCGACAAACGCGATGGAAAAGAACAAGGCCGTATCCACCGCCGACCCGATCCCCGATGAAATCAGCGGAGCCTTCCACCAGGTCGCCCGGCGCAGCCTGTCAAACACCGTCACGTCAAGCATCTGCGCAATCAGAAACGCCGTGCCCGATGCAATCGCAATACGCGTATCGGCAACGATCAACGACAGAACAACCGCAATCGCAAACCCGGCCAGCACGACAAGGCGTGCCGCCGCTGCCCCGCGTGCGCGGTTGGTCAGGTCAGTCACCAGAAACGCCACCGGATAGGTAAACGCCCCATAAGTCAGCCAGTCGGCCAAAACGCCCGGCAGCGGATATTCAACCAGAATGTTCGATGCAACAACCGTCACGGCCATTGCCAGAACGCCAATAATGATGGCTTTCATCGTTTTTCCTTAACCAAAATCCTGACCAAAAGCAGAACGCACGCATAGGAAATCTCGCGGCCCACTTTGATTGGGCGACGATTCGGCACGGGTTTGATTCAAATTATGGTTGGGGTAATTACGCTTGGAGACCCCAGGCGTCAAGGAAAAACGGCGGTCAGACAAAGCCTGACCGCCGCTGCAGATCGCCACAAGCTGCTCCGGGGAAAAGGAGGAGCACCGTGCCGCGAAACGTCAATTCTGCGCCTAATTCCGACGGAATTAAAGCATGATCCCGCGAATGGTGAAAAACAGCAACGCGCCAAGGAACGCCCCGGCCGGAACCGTGATCACCCACGCGGTCGCAATCGTCACCGCATAACGGCGGCGCACCAGCAACCGCTTGCGCAGTTTCTTCTCGGCCTTTTCGGCCTGTGCCGGGTCAAGCTGACGCAGGGCTTCGATATGCTGTTTCTGTTCGTCACTTTCCTGTTCCGCACCGACCAGCATCGGCGCACTATCCATCCGGCGACGATGGCTTAGCGTTTCACGCAGGAACCCGACCCCAAACACCGCACCAACCGCAATATGGGTCGAACTGACCGGAAGCCCCAGCGCGGATGCCACAATCACCGTCAATGCCGCCGACAGCGCCACGGTATAGGCCCGGATCGGATCAAGCTTGGTGATTTTCGATCCGACCGTCTTGATCAGTTTCGGCCCGAACAGGATCAGACCTGCAGAAATACCAATCGCGCCAATCACCATCACCCAGATCGGGATCGGGGCCGATGTCACGATCTCGCCGCTATCAACACCCGAAACGATGGCGGCCAACGGTCCAATGGCATTCGCAACATCATTTGACCCATGCGCGAATGACAGAAGGGCTGCGGACACGACCAGCGGAATGCGAAACAGCGATGCGATTTCCTTGCGTCGTCCGATCATGTTACGCGACGCATGCAGCACGGCCTTGCGGGTCGGCAACAGGGTGACGAAAAAGGCTGCGATACCGATAACAATGACCTGCCACGTATCAGCAGCCCAGATCTTTTTGATCCCCTTCATCATCAGATACATGGTGAAGGCCGATACCATCACACCGACCAAAATCGGCACCCATTTGCGGGCCGCTTCGACGCAATTTTCGGTATACAGAATCTTGAACTTGATAAAGGCAAGGAACGCGGCTGCGATCACGCCACCCAGAACCGGCGAAATCACCCAGCTTGCGGCAATCGTGCCCATAGTCGGCCAATTGACCGCGCCAATGCCGACGGCTGCCATACCCGCCCCCATCACACCGCCAACGATGGAATGGGTGGTCGATACCGGCGCGCCCAGCCATGTGGCAAGGTTAAGCCAAAGGGCGGCTGCCAGAAGGGCCGCCATCATCGCCCAGACAAAGGTCTGTGCATCGGGCATCTGGGTCGGGTCGATAATACCGTTCTTGATCGTGCCAACAACATCGCCACCGGCGATAATCGCCCCGGCTGCTTCAAACACGGCTGCAATCAAAAGGGCGCCAACCATGGTCAGCGCCTTTGAACCAACCGCCGGACCAACATTGTTGGCCACGTCATTGGCGCCGATATTCAGTGCCATGTAACCGCCGATCACCGCAGCGGCGATCAGGAATCCGCTTTGCGGCAGGCCGCCCATATGAAAGGCGACAAAGGCGCTGCACGCCAAAAGAAAGACAAGCGCAAGTCCGAGCTTCGCACTCAGGGAGGCTGTCTCTCCGGCACCCGCATCCATGCGGCGCTGCCATTTGAGATCCTTATCCAGAGCGGTTTTCTTTGCGACCATGATCAACCGTTACTTAAAAAGGGAATCGACGCGCGGATCATGTCGAAGCAAACCCGGTTTGTTAAGGTTTTTTTGCCTTTTTATGACAGCCATGTCCCGACCGCATCCCGCCAATAGCAAAACGGCCCCGCACTGCAGGGCCGTTTTACGTTTGGAACAGTTGTGAAAAGTTATCGACCGAACTGGTTCAGAAGCCCTTTCAGAACATCCTTGGCCGCATCCTTGCCCGAACTTCCCGATCCGCTATCGGATGAACCACTCCCGCCCAGTGCCTTATCAAGGATATTATCCAGAACCTTGATCGCGACCTTGTCCATGCGCCCGGTAATCGCCGGGTTGCTGATATTGCCCTTGGCGTAAACGCTAAATGGCGGTAATTCTTCGATTTTCTCGGAAAAATCGAAATCGGCCTGCGTATCCATCTGCCATTTCGGCAGATCAAGGGTCGCATCGGCATCCGCCGTCCCCACACGCGATGTCGCTTCGACACGGGTGGTTTTGGCAATCCCGTTGGTGATGGCAATGTCGGCCTCAAGGGTCTGAACCAGATCGTTGTTACCGACCCCTTCAACCACCATCGCCTGCGGGCCCTGCTGCAACAATGCCTGAATGTTCAGCTTCGGATCAGCAGACCGTTTATCGGCATTGCTGAACCGGACATTATTCAGAACAAGGTTCGCCGTACCATTCAACGCACTGATCAGCTTGCGCGATGTATTGCCCGATGCGGTGACATCAAACTTCGTCGCCGCCCCGCCGATCACCGTGTCATTGGCAACCCGGATCGGGGTCAGCTTTTCGATATCCGCCCCGTCAAGATTACCTTTAAGCGCCAGTTTCGGCGTATCGGAATTGCGCGCATCAAACGTGCCATCAATCGACAAATTCCCATCGCCCAGAAGGCCGGTGAATTTCTGAATGGTCAGAAGCCCGGTCACGAGTGTCGCCTTCAAATCCGGCTTCACAAGGCTGTAGGTATCGAAATCAAGCTGATCAAATGCGACCGTGATATCGGCATCAATCGACCGCAGGGCCGATACATCAATCACCGTATCATCCCACGGCGTGCCGTCACGGGCATCAACAGTCGTAACCTTCATCGTGGTCGGCATATTGAAAGCCGCCCGGCGCGCACCGCTACCGCCTTCGGGCATCAGTCCGGCCCGTTTTGCCGCGGGCACGAACGGATCAACATTCAATACCCCGCCCGAAAGGGCCACGGCCAGTTTCGGCTGCGCCCCGGTGGCGTCGAAATCAACGTCACCCCTGGTTTCAAACGGACCGATACCGAACTTCGCGATATCAAGCGCGATATTCTTGGCATTGCCCTTGACCGTGCTGTCCAGAACCAGACGCCCCAGATTGCCCGATGGCTCATAGGTCGGTGCCAGCAACGGCAACACACGGTTCAGGCTTGATGCCTGCATCGCAAGTTTGCCATCAATGCCCGGTGTCGCCCCAAACAGGTCGCTCAGCACCCCGTTCAATGCCACCTGCATCAACGGGTTGGATACATCAATATCAAGGTTCGGGCCGGTCACCGGGCCATTCAGCCCGATATTGGCCTGAATGCTTTTATATTCGCTGGCCGGTGCCGGAAGCGTCATACCCGTCAGCTTCGCCAACGGTGCCAGCGTTTTGGCCGTGACTTTAAGCTTGATCCCCTCGAATGCCGGAACAGCCACATCGCCACGGAACACACCGCTGGCACTGGCCGAAAGCCCGGCCGCATCGGCCACCGCAAAATTGTTCAGCGTGATCTGCGAACCGCTCAGGCTGCCATCAATCGAAATGCCCTTGATCGACACGCCCGATGAAATGATTTCATCAGCCGCCAGCCGATAATTGGCCGCAACACCATCAAGCGGCGCCAGCGCATCCTTGATCATCCTGACCATGGCATCACCGCCCGCCGCGGGTCCCGACGACGGGGCGGCATCCGAACCGTTGGCTACCGTGCCGGAATCCGTTGTTGCGGAATCATTGCCCGCTGGGCTTGCCGCATCGCCATTTCCGGCGGCTGGTGCTGCCGAAACATACTGATCCAGATTGATACGATCAAGCTTAAGACCAATACCAAGTGCCGGAAGCCCCTCGCCGCTCAGATTGGCGACGATGGCACCGCGAATGGCCGTATCATCAATCCGCATATCCAGATCGGAAATATCAAGCTTGTCAGGTGTCCCTTTGACCCCACCGGTCAACGAGAAACGACGCAACCGGTCCGCCCGGATGCCATCAACATCGACCCCAAGCCAGCGCGCCACCGCCCGAATATTTTCCGATGCCATCTCATAGGAAAGGGCCGCACTCGGCTTCGGACCTTCGCCCGAAATGCTGCCAAACACCGAGAAATCCGTCCCCCCCGGCAAACCGGCGGAAACTTCGTTCAATGTGATCTTGCTGTTGGCAATCGCGGCATTGATCCGCGCATTATGCACCGGCGTCTGGTTATAGATCAGGGTTTCAACTTCGAAATCAATCGATGCCGTCAGATCAGCCGGGATCATCGGACCATTGGCCGCACCCGATGTCTTGTCGCCCTGCGACGGGATGGATTGCCCACCCGCATCGCCCGCCGATCCATTTTCCGGGGTCGCCATGCCGCTGTCGCCCGTGCTGCCCGCGCCTGTGTCCGGGGCGTCACCATCGCCCATATGCGTCAGCACAAGGATTGAATCAAGATCAAGCTGATTGAAACGCAGCGCCACATCGGCCCGCATTTTCGGGTCCTGATCAATCGCAATTGCCCCCGATCCACGGGTTTCACCAAACCGGATCGATAGGTCATTAACCGTGACAGATTTGGCATTGGCGGCAACCTGCCCGCCCAGATTGAACGGCTTGGCGGCGATATCGGGAATATCGGCACCTTCGCCTGCAATCCGAAGGGCCGCTTCGCGCAGATCATCAAACTTGCCGTCAATCTGGCCGTTAAAGCCCGGATATTCCGCCGAAAGATCAACCTGACCGCTTAAATTGATACCGCCATCGACCTTGTCGATGCCAATCTGCATGCCGACCGGGAACGGGCCGGTCTGGCTGATTTCGCCGACATTGAAATTAAACGTCAGCGGAATCCCGCGATAGAAAACATATCCCTCGCCCTTTGCCGGACCATTCAGGCTGTCGGCCGAAACGCCAAGGGTCAGCCCCTCAATCCGCTCCGTGCTGCCCGGTGTGTGATAAAGGATTGTCGCATTTTCGATTTCCAGACGGTCAATCTGGATCGTGCTGGCAAAATCGGATGATCCGGCGTCGCTTCCGCCCGATTGGGCATCAGGTGCCGCCTGTTCGCCTTCCGACGTGGTGCCCGTGCTTGGCGGTGTGGCAATCGTTCCGGCATCCGGCCCGCTTGGCGCGGCCTGTGCCGGATCAAACACCAGATTGTTGCTGCCGTCTTCAAACGTCTCGATGGAAATCACCGGATCAATCAGGCTGATCTCGGTCACCTGCACATTGCCGGTCAGAAGCGGCATCAGGGCGACAGAAACCCGGACTTCCTTGACCGACACCATGTCGGGGTCCTGCGCACCGGGCAGATTGCCAAGCGTCACCTGCTCGACCGACAATGCCGGAAACGGCAGAACGGACATCGAAAGATCGCCGCGAATTTCAAGATCGCGACCGGTTGCTTCACGCACTGCCTGGGTGATCTGTGGCTTGTAACCGTTCCAGTCAATCAGGGAAGGAATGACCAACAGGGCAGCGATGATCACAACCAGAATGGCGCCAATCACGGCAAGGATCTTTTTCAACAGTCCGGCTCCGCTTTTTGCTCGGCACCGCTGAAACAGACATGTTTGCGCGGTGCGATGTTGTATTTATCTCAGTAGCATATGGCTCGTACCGCTCGTCGCAACAGAAAATGGCAATAAGTTGGTTGATGATACCATTTCCGCACGTTTTCGGTACGCGCATTTCCCTTTTACCGGTTCACCTATGAATTTGTGCGCAAGACCAGCGGTAATCAAGCATCCCCTATGGAAAACCGCCCCCGCACCCTCATATGAAAAACCTGTGCTATTGAACACAGCCGATACTGGCAATTGTTTTGCGAAGTGATACTATAAACAAAAAAGAACACACCATCAGGGCGTTGAGCCTGTGTATCAGCCACCTTGATCAATTCTGATCAACAGGGTGCAGGGAGGATGCAGATGTCCGAAACCACAATCGAACAACCAACAGGTTCCATCGGCGGGCTTCCGCAAGGCATTGCCATCCGCGATGTCACAAGTGACCAGTCCGGCAAATGGCTTGAAGCAGGCTGGCGCGATTTCAAACGTACCCCGGCCATCGGCCTTGCCTATGGCGGGCTTTGCGTCATTGCCGGTTATCTTATTTTACTAAGCCTGTTCCAATCGGGTCAGCCCTATCTGACCCTGCCGCTGGGTGCCGGTTTCATGCTTCTGGCACCGGTGATTGCCGTTGGCCTTTATGAAACCAGCCGCCGCCTTGAAATGGGTGAAAATGTCACCCTGTGGCACAGCCTGAACGGTTTCCGGCGCAATCCCGGTCAGCTTGGCGCGATTGGCGTCGTCCTGATGCTGTTCTTTCTGGCCTGGACGCGCATTGCCATGCTGTTATTTGCGCTGTTCTACAATGGCTCGGTCCCGTCACTTGATGTGCTGGTATGGGAAACCTTCTTCTCACGCGATGCCATCACCTTCCTGATTACCGGCACCATCCTTGGCGGTGTGCTGGCGATGATGGTGTTTGCCATTACGGTCGTCTCGATCCCGCTTCTGGTGGATCGTGATATCGATGTGATTACCGCCCTGATCATAAGTGTTGCGGCGTTTCGCAAAAACTGGCGGGTCCTGACCGGGTGGGCAGCCATGATTGCGGTCATGGCGGCGTGTGGCATGGTGGTCTTCCTGCTGGGTCTTGCGGTCATGATGCCGCTTCTGGGCTATTCAAGCTGGCATGCCTATCGCGGCCTGATAGACACTGAAAAGGCCGAAGCCCGACGCCTGCGGCGTGTGGTACCATAACACCCGCCAAATAGCATTTCACATCGGCGCAAGGATGCCTGAAACCAGCCTTGCGCCTTTGTTTTTGCCAAAAGAAACCCGGCAAAACTAACCCGTGTTAGCCAACCCGGATACCCCATGTGCTAAACCTTTCGATAGCTTGGCGGAAGTTCCGTCGAGCCTTGTTTAAGGCACACGCGCATGACACAGAAAACTGTCGAAGCCGACAAAACGGCCACCTCAATTCCCGCGCCCCTTCTCGAAGTTTTTAACGGACCGCTTGCATCGACGGTTAAAAACAATTCCGAAGCCATCGCCAATAGCATGCAGGTCGTTCCTGCAAAGCTTGGGGAATTTGTCGCAGGCCGGATCAAGGCCAATGTACAGCTTTACCAGACGTGTCAGGAATGCACGGATTGGTCGGACCTGATGGATGCGCAGCAAACCTGGCTAAAAGACACCAATGCCGCATTCGCCGATCAGACCAATACCATTATCGCGATGACCCAGTCCCTTTTTGGCCAGATCGAGGTCCCCAAAGGCACCCCGGAAACAAAAGCTTCCGATAAAGCGCACAAATAAGATCTGACAACATTGACGACCTTCAATGTCACAGACATCGAAACACATCACGAAAAAGGGCGGGATTTTGCGCGATGCAGAATCTCCGCCCCTTCATGTCGGGATATTGAATAATTCCGCCTGAAAAGCATTTGCCGAAAACCGTTACGCCCGACTAAGCGGGATGCCGTACCGAATTGCCACCTTTGATGATTGCTTTGATCAGATCATGAACGGCCTGATGATGATTGTTCACTTCCCCCCCGGGTTCGCCGGTGACATGCGCGCTGGCCGCATCTTCAAGAATACCGATAACATCCTTGTCCGTCATCAGCCCCATATCTCCCAGACAAAGCAAGAGAGACTCACAAATCGAAAGGGCAGCAGCACCTTGAACGCTGTATTGATCATCCATTTTATTTATCCTTTAAATAATCTTGAATTTATCGCATCTATGTTGCGAAATATGACCAAAAGATTTATCATCATGTTTCACAACTGGCGTAAACACAGATCAGGATTTTGAAAATATTGGCATAATAATTTTTATTATTTTGTCAGGAAAGAAGAACACATGATTTCGTCTACAAAATTTGTTGTTAAAAAGCTGAAATCTTTCATCGATCTGACCGATAATGAAATTTCTACATTTTCTTCGCTACCACACAGATTGATCACACTTTCCGCCGGGCGCGAAATTGTTCACGAAGGACAGCGGGCGCACAATGCCTTTATCCTGCTTGATGGCTGGGTCGCGTCTTACAAACTGCTGCCCGATGGCACGCGCCAGATCATCGATTTTCAAATTCCTGGCGACTTCCTCGGCCTGCGCAGCCTGTTGCTGCGCACCTCGGATCACAGCTTCGAAGCGATAACCGAAATCACAGTCGCCGAAATATCAGCCCAGAACATGATATCCACCTTCGCGAAATCCCCCCGTCTGGCAAGTGCCATTCTCTGGGCGGCGTCGCGTGATGAGGCAATGGTTGTCGAACATCTGGTAAATATCGGCCGACGGTCCGCGATTGTGCGCACGGCCCACTTCCTGCTGGAATTGGGGACCAGATTGAATCTGATCGGGGTCGGCACCCCAAACAGCTACCCCTGTCCGCTGTCACAATACCTTCTGGCCGATGCCTTGGGCCTAAGTGCGATCCATATCAATCGTGTACTGCGCCAATTGCGCGAACAGGATCTGATGACCTTCCAAAAGGGGATCGTGCATTTCAAAAATCTTGAAAAGCTGATCGCCCTTGCCGATTTTCAGGTCGGCTACCTTGATCAGGACGAGCCCATCATCCGGCATTGATACCGGCCATATCGAGCATTGATCGCCCCCGTGCGATCAAAAAACCTTGCCTGCCATCCACGCATCGACATCCTTTGTCGCCTGTTCTTCGGACAGGCTGGCGCGGACTTTGATCATATTGCAAAACTGCCCCTTGGTCCGGATCGTCGAAAGATCATAATGCGTCAGGAATTTCCAATGCTTCTGCGCATCCCTGAGGTAACCCTTTTTGCGGGCAACAGCTTCGGCTGTTTCGTCACCCTGGAAACCAAACATTTACACTCTCCTGTTTGTGATATTATTGAATTTCAAAATGAAATGGATAATCCAAATCAACCGGGCAAACCGGGCGATATCGCCCGGCCCGTTGATCAGATCAAAATGCCTTGGTCGCAGATATCGGAATGTCAGCGAATAACCATCGCAAAGGGTGATCTGGCAGATGAAACCCGGCTTGCACGGTGTATTTCGCCCAGCAAGTTCAATTCCTGTTCGGAAATATCGGCATCAAGAAGGGCCAGTTCTTCTTCCGCGATCTCGTCCATCATCAACGCAAGATCAAGTTCTTCAAGACTGACCAGGATTGAAAGCCGCGCCGCATCAGAAGCCGGCGTCCCATTGATATGCAAAAGCGACAGGACCGGTTGATAGGTGACGAAACTATCGCCCTCCGCCAGCTCTTCGTATGTCTCCACACAATATGTACCGGCTGGCAGATTTCGTGTACGGCCTGTCAAATTGAACGGATGCCTGAAACGGTAAACATTGCTGATCGTGCGGACACTCATGGAAGCCTCCTGTGTACTCAGGTGAAATCCTGCTGTTGCGTCATGGCCTGTTTGAAAAAAACCACCCCGACGAAACGCCGGGATGGAAGATGTCAATAGGGGTAGGACATCAAAGTTCAGTTCAAAGCTTTGGTCGCTGCGTCGAGCGATTTGATACATTCAGGATCGTTTTTGGCCTTTTGGGCCGTTTCGGCAGCCTGATAATGCTTCAACGCCGCTTCTTTTTTCGGACCGGAAGGTGCCTTGTCCCAGGCAGCCTTGACAGTCTTCATTTTCTCGGCAGCGGACTGCCCTGAACTCTGTTGTTCTTTCATAGCCATTGACCTTAAGTCTTGATTTCATGAGGGCAAAATAGGGGGACTTGTCTTGAGAATCGGGGGTCCGACTGTGGGCGACAAGTATTGCCCTGAAAAAACCGAATTTGAATAACTGAACATTCAGCATTCATGATGACTTTTAACCGAAATTCCAAAGCACAGAACTAACCTGTGTTTGCTTAGGCCAAAATTTTATATCGCCATTACATTAGAAAAACACCTGAACATCATTTGTGAATGAAACACCAATGATGACAACAATCAATACAAGCATGATCGAACAGGGAAAATAGCCCCACCTGCGGCTAAAGGACCAGATTGGCATGGTCACGACAAATATCGATCCCAAAATCATCAGTATCAGGAATGTAAGCGACATGATGCCCTCATTCAATCGAGTGGCCGCCAAGATAAAGAACCTATCCAAACGGAAAAAATTCATTCTTTCATGATTATACAAATTTGAAACCCGTGCACTGATCTGTGTTTATTCATCCATTAAAAAACAAAAATAGAACATTCGATAAAATAATCGGATCAGCGTACAATAATATTCAAAACAAAATGAAACATGTGAAATGAAATGAAAACATCTTCGAACAGGATACTTCACATATCCACGGCACAATCAGACTTTCCGCTTGAAGGCTGTCCGTTCAGCACACCGGTTCCCTTGCCAAAAAAAGAACCGGACGAAGGATATCCGCTGCGCTCGTAAAATGATTTTGCCCTCCCCGCCGAATGTCCCGCGCACCATCGGACAGGGTCATTGCCGGGGCCACCGCAAATGGAGCCTCATGCCATGACGACCATCAGAACAATCCAGAAAACATACGCCTTCCACCACCCTTTCCACCTGAAAGGCTTCGATCACAGCTTCCCGGCGGGCTCGTACAATGTTGAAACCGAAGAAGAAATGCTCGAAGGGCTGTCTTTCGTTTCCTACAAACGAACCGGAACCACACTGCATATGATCCGCACGGCAACCACCATCATTGAACCAAAAATATTCAATATCGACCCGCGCGATTTCGACCTTGCCGTGCTTCGTGATCGCCATCAATGCGCCGAAGAAACCGGATTGTCAGACGCGCCATCGATGATGTCGCGCGTCGACAAGCTGGCAATCGAAAGAGGCGAAAACGAAGGCATGACGCCCCGTAAATAGGGACACAACGGCACGATCAGCCCCACCGCCAGATACCCCGAAATACAAACCACCGCCCGGCGATACGGGCGGTGATTTTCTTTGCTCAAGGGCGTGTTCAAAGCAGGCATCGATACCCTAACTGGTTGTCGATGCCCGACGATCCGATGGGCGTGCGGGCCGCACAAGGAACGTCCCCGCCACCACACAAGCCAGTGTCACGATCAGTTCCGGCCGCAATGTTTCCCCCAGAAGCAACGTGCCCCCCGCAAGACTGGTCAGGGCCATGACATAGCCGATCTGGCTGAGGAATACCGGGCCCGCAACGCGCTGCAATTCGAAATGGCAGATATACATCATGCTGGCGACCGCCATCTGCACCCCGATGATCAGCCACGCCATGCCATTGCCGAAATCGGGCACATGCAACTGATCACGACCGGTTTCGAACCCAAGACACAGGATCGCACTGGCCATCATCATCCCCGACGCCAGCGTCAGCGGCGACGCCCCCGCGGGCCATGCCACGGTCCGGTAAACATTGCCAATCGCCAGACTGACCGGGATCAGGGCCGCAATCAGCAGGTAAACCAGAAGGGTGCTATCGGGTGCACTGATCTGCGGCACATACAAAAACAGCACACCGCAAAAACCGACCATCAACCCCATCAGGCGCTTGAATTGCGCGGTTTCAATCCCGATCCCCATCGAAATCAGGTATGTCATCAGCGGCGGCAGGGCGGTAAACACACCGGCCATCGACGCCCCGATATAGGGCACCATGAAATAACCAAGCCCCATCGGGATCGCGAGACTGACCAGACCGGCGACAAAATAATACCGGATATATCCGGCCCGCAGCGGCGGCAAACCACCCCGCCCGACCGACAATATCGCCAGTATCAACCCGGCACCAAGGCACTGCCAGAACAGATAGGAAAGGGCGGGAATGCCTTCCTGTGCCGCAACCTTTGACAGCAGGATCGAACTGCCGCCCATCGTTCCGGAACCAATCAGCAATAAAACAGGTTTGAGCCAGGTGGCGCTCATGGTCGTGATCCTTCTTCGGGCCTGCGCGGATATGTGGGGCGCGCAGGCAATTTCAATTTTGGTGAAACTAACACAACATTACCAGTCGATCTTGCCGCTATTTGATCGTAGTTTATTTCCAGTATGGAAATTATAGGGTTATTTGACCGGAATACGGGGAACTGGAATGGACCGTCTGCGCGCACTGGAATGTTTTCGTAAAATCGCCGAACGCGGCACATTTGCCGCCGCCGCCCGCGAACTCAACATGACACCCGGCTCGATGACAAAACATATCAACGCGCTTGAAGATCAGCTTGGCGTGCAGTTGATCGCGCGGACCACGCGCCGCATGAGCCTGACCGAAGCCGGCGAAACCTATCTCGCGCGGATTACCGGCATCCTTGATGACATGACCGATGCGGATGAAACCGTGCGCGATCTTAACGACGGGCCGCGCGGACGGGTGCGTATCGCCGCCCCCATGTCGTTTGGCATTCGGCAACTGTCCCCGATGATTGCCGAAATGATCGATGCCTATCCCGAACTGACCATAGAACTTGAACTCAATGACAAGGTCGTCGATCTGGTGGACGAAGGGTTCGATATTGCCCTTCGGGTCAGTGAATCGCTGCCCAATTCAAGCCTTATTGCCCGGCGATTATGCGGCTATTCCAGAGTCTTATGCGCAAGCCCCGCCTATATCGCCAAATCACCCCCGCTAACCCGGCCAGAGGATCTGTTGCACCACAACTGCTTTGTTTACACCAATGACAGCCGCCCGGGTTTCTGGACCTTCGTTGATGGTCAACATGAACGCAGCATTCAGGTCAAAGGCCGCTTTTATGTCAACAGCAGCCTTGCGAAGCGTGACGCACTGCTGCAAGGTTGCGGCATCACGCTGACACCGCGTCTGGTTGTCGACGATTTACTGCAAGATGGCAGGCTTGTCAGTCTTCTGGATGATTTCGCCCCGCGCGAGCTGGGCCTTTATGCTATATGTGCACCGCAACGTCATAAACTGCGTAAAATCAGAACCGTGATCGATTTCATGGTGCGAAAATTGCGCGTCAATAATGATCAGAGCATTCGATGACATCGCCCAAAACCATTTCGAAACATCTTCTGGCATCGCTGCCCGTCCTTGGTGTTCTGACCATGGCAAACATCGCCCATGCCCAGCAAAACACCGCATCCGGTCCGCAATCGACCCGCACCCCCGATGATAAATGGGGGGTGTCGCTATCGGTTGAAAACGATCTGTTCACCAAAAACAATCAGGACCAGCATTACACCAACGGTGTCCGGCTTGCCTTCGTCTCCCCCGAAGACAGTGCGCCCGAACCGGTCCTGACCGCAGCCAAGGCCGTGCCGTTTTTCGCCTCGAACGGTCGTATCCGCACCAGCTACGCCATCGGGCAAAGCATGTTTACGCCAAACGACATCTCGATTGCCGAAAACCAGCCCGATGACCGCCCGTGGGCCGGCTTGCTGTATGGCAGTGTCGGGCTTCTGTCCGATACCGGATTGCAACGCGACGACGACAGCAACTATTCGCGGATCGACACCCTTGAACTGACCCTTGGCGTTGTCGGCCCCGCATCCTTTGCCGACAATACCCAGAAAGTCGTTCACGAGATGATCGACAGCCCCGACCCCAAAGGCTGGGACAACCAGATCCACAACGAACCGATCGTCAATCTGGCTTATGAACGCAAATACCGAAGCTGGTTCGAAGGCGATGTTCTCGGTCTTGAATATGACGCCACCCCGCATGCCGGTTTCATGCTGGGCAATGCCTATACCAATGCTGAGCTTGGCACCATGTTCCGGCTGGGCTTTGACCTGCCGGGCGATTACGGCCCGCCGCGCATCCGCCCCAGCCTGCCGGGTTCGGATTTCTTTGTCCCCGACACACGCGGCTTCCCCGTCAGCGGCTATCTGTTTGCCGGGGCTGCGGGTCGCTGGGTGCTGCGTGACATCACCCTTGATGGCAACACGTTCCGCGACAGCAATTCCATCGACAAGGAACCGCTGGTTGGCGATCTGCAAATCGGCTTTGCCGTCATTGTCGGTCAGGCGCGCTTTACCTACACCCACGTCTATCGTACCGCCGAATTCGAAGGCCAGGACAAGGGCGATCAGTTCGGGTCGCTGTCCATGTCCGTCCGTTTCTGATCCGATAGCCGATATTACCGCACAAAAAACGGGGCCGCTTTGGCCCCGTTTTGCATTCATCTGACAGGTCGGGCGCTCTCAAAGCCCCGGAATAAGCTTGCCCGGGTTCATCAATCCCTTGGGATCAATCGCCGATTTGATCGCGCGCATCAGGGCAATCGTATCGGGGCCATGTTCGGCTTCCATGAAATCAAGCTTGCCGTAACCGATGCCATGTTCGCCGGTGCATGTCCCGCCCAGTTTAAGCGCACGTTCGACCATGCGATCATGCAGGCGTTTGGCTTCGGCCATCTGTGCCGGATCTTCGGGGTCCAGCAGGATCAGGGTATGGAAATTGCCATCACCCACATGGCCGACAGTCGTGCAGGTCAGCGGGCTGGCATCGCAATCGGCCCGCGTTTCGCGGATCGCCTCGGCCAGTTTCGAAATCGGCACGCAAACATCGGTCGGCATCCCGGCCTTGCCCGGTTCAAGCTGAAGCGACGCATAATAGGCCTTGTGGCGTGCGGCCCACAATTTGTTGCGGTCTTCCTGACGGGTCGCCCACTGGAATGCCTCGGCACCAAATTCTTCGGCAACCGACTGAACAAATTCCGCCTGTTCCTTCACACCCGCTTCGGTGCCATGGAATTCGAAAAACAGGGTCGGCGCTTCCTTGTGATCGGTCTTGGAATAATTGTTGATCGCGCGGATTTGCATCTCGTCCAGAAACTCGATGCGCGCCACCGGAATACCGGCCTGAATGGTCAGGATCGTGGTATCAACCGCCGCATCAACCGACGGAAATGCGCAAACGGCTGCCGACATCGCTTCGGGGATGCCATACAGCTTCAAGGCGATTTCGGTAATCACGCCAAGTGTCCCTTCCGACCCGACAAACAGGCGTGTCAGGTCATAACCCGCCGATGATTTGCGTGCCCGGTTGGCGGTCTTGATGATCTTGCCATCCGGTGTCACCACCGTCAGGTTCAGGACATTGTCGCGCATGGTGCCATAACGCACCGCATTGGTGCCCGATGCGCGGGTGGCCGTCATGCCCCCGATGGAGGCATTCGCCCCCGGATCAATCGGGAAAAACAGACCGGTATCGCGCAGATGATCGTTAAGCTGTTCGCGCGTCACCCCGGCCTGAACCCGGCAATCAAGGTCCTCGTTATTGACCTCAAGGATCGCATCCATCCGCGAAAGATCAATACAAATCCCGCCGCGAAGGGCCGCGACATGCCCCTCAAGCGACGATCCGGTGCCAAACGGCACGATCGGCACGTTATGTTCGGCGCAAAGTGTCACCACCTTCGCGACTTCTTCGGTCGAGGTGGCAAACACCACCGCATCGGGCGGGGACGCCGCGTGCCAGCTTTCATCCTTGCCATGCTGTTCAAGAACGGCGGCAGCAGTCGACAGGCGATCCCCCAGCATGTCGCGCAAGCTCGCGATCAGGCTTTCCGGGGTTTCAATGCGGTCATATTGACGATGGGACATGACGTTCCTCTTGGTCTTTGGTGGCAGCCTGCCGCTATCACGCGGTAGCAAACGGGGCGCATGCCCGGCAGGTCAAAATCTGGCCCCAGCCTAATCCGATACATTCAAAATTGGTATTACCTTTTGCCGCGAAATGCAAAAAACCGCCCGTAACGTCACGGGCGGTTTTGCAAATCCGGTCACGATATCCGCCTGTCTCAGACGCCAAGCGCATCCTTGACCGCGGCCAGTCCGTCGCCGCCATCCTTGGTGGTCACCCCCTCAAGCCACGCATCAAGAACCGACGGATCTTCTTTCAGAAGCTTGGTCGCGGCATCATTGGGTGCCATGCCATCATTGATGATCAGCCCCATCATGGTGTTTTCCATATCAAGGGTGAAGCTGACATTATCAAGCAACTTGCCAACATTCGGGCAGGCCTTGGCAAAGTCGCCACGCACCAGCGTATAGACATCCGCCCCGCCGTAATTCGGGCCGAAATAATCATCCCCACCTTCAAGATAGGTCAGATCGAACTGGTTGTTCATCGGATGCGGTGCCCATGCCAGGAACACGATCCAGTCCTTGCCGCGCTCAAGGCGCTTGGCCTGTGCCAGCATCGCCTGCTCGCTGCTTTCGACAAGTTCCCAGCCCTCAAGACCGAAATCACCGGCATCGATCATTTTCTGGATCAGCTGATTGGCCGGTGCACCCGGTTCGATCCCGTAAATCTTGTGATCAAACTCTTCGCCATGTGCGCCCAGATCGGCAAAGCTTTTGATGCCCTCGACGGCAACATATTCCGGCACGGCAAGCGTGAATTTCGCCCCCTTCAGGTTCACACCAAGGTTCTCAATCCCGCCTTTTTTCTCGGCCGCATCGACAAATTTCTGCTGGGCGGGCATCCAGTTGCCCTGAAACACGTCAACTTCCCCGGCACCAAGCATTTCAAAGGTCACCGGCACGGAAATGGTTTCAACCTTCTGCTCGTAACCAAGTGCTTCAAGAATCACACCGGTCAAGGCATTGGTCGATGTGATATCGGTCCATTGCGGATCGGAAAACACCACCGTATCGCATTCCTGCGCATGGGCCGCGCCCGTCATGGCAATGCCGCCCAGAATAATGGCCGTTGCCCCCGCCGCCATCATTCCCCGTCGTCCCGCAAAACTCATGAAATTCTCCTGACTTTTATAATTGGTTTTCGATCCACGCCACCGCGCAGTTGATCCATCTGCACTTGATCCACCCGCACCTGGTCCACCGGCACTTGCTCCAAACGCCGGATCACACAGCAAGTTCCGCGATCTGCCCTTGGCATTCACAGAAATGATAGGTATCGCCGTCATGAATGGATGTCGCCAATTCTTGCCTATCGGAATTCCTGTGTGAAGGCCGCTTGCATCGATCATTGGTATCAATATAATTCATATCATGAAATTCCATCACATCCCCTCGCCGCATGCCCTGATCGCGTTCGAAGCCGCCGCCCGCTGCGCAAGCTTCACAGCCGCCGCGCGCGAACTGGGTGTGGGCCAACCCGCCGTAAGCCATCAGATCACCGCCCTTGAAGAACAGCTTGGCCATCCGCTGTTTCGCCGCAAACATCGCGGCGTGTCGCTGACCCGTGCCGGGCAGGAACTGTTTGACTGCATTTCGGTCGCATTCGGGCAGATCGACCGCACGGTGGAACGCATCAAAACAAGGCGCTCGGCCCGGCTCAGTGTCGGCACCGATTTTGCCTTTGCCTCCTTTATCCTGATGCCGCATCTGCCGGAATTCATCGCCCGCCACCCCGATATCGAGGTCAATGTCGTCACCAATCAGACCGGGCGTTTTACCGCCGACCAGAATATCGATATCGAAATATCGTTTGATCATCACCGCCCCGAAGACGTGATGCTGATCCCCGAACAGGTCACACCGGTGTGCAGCCCCACCCTGCTTGAGGCCCGCGGCCACCCGAAAAACATCGCCGATCTGCGCCATTATCCGCTGATCCATCTCGATGATGAAATCGATCATCGCTGGTTTAACTGGGAAAGCTGGCTGCGCACTGCCGGGGTTCGGGAAACCGGGCGGCTTTACGGCCACCGGTTCAACACCTATCTGCTCGTCCTTTCGGCCACCCTGTCCGGGCAGGGTGTGGCCCTCGGCTGGACCGCCCTTTTGCAGCAGCACCTGAAAACCGGGCAGCTTGTCACCCTTGGCGATGTGACACTGGGGTCAGACCGCGGATATGTCCTGTCCTGCCGGTCAAACACCCACCGGCAGGAACAGATCAATGCCTTTCTGCGCTGGATGCGCGAACTGGTTGCGCAAACCGCCACCTAACCCTTGTTGCGATCCTTTGGCAGGGCTGCGGCAATCCGGTCGGCCAGCCTTGCAAACGGCAATGTCTGCAACCACACCGTTCCCGGCCCTTCCAGGGTCGTGACAAAAAGCCCCTCTCCACCAAAAAGCGCATTGGTAAAACCGCCAATGAATTTGATCGAATAATCAACCGATGGCGTCATCGCCACCAGCGCCCCGGTATCAACGCGCAATGTCTGGCCTGCCTGCAAATCCTTGCGGATGATGGTGCCGCCGGCATGCACAAATGCCAGCCCGTCACCACGCAACCGCTGAAGGATAAAGCCCTCGCCACCAAATAATCCCGCGCCAAGTTTCTTGGAAAAGGCGATATCGATATCAATGCCCGATGCCGCGCATAAAAACGCATCCTTCTGGCAAATGATCTCCCCGCCCAGTTCCGGCAAATTCATCGGCACCACCTTGCCCGGATAGGGGGCGGCAAAGGCGACATGCCCCTTGCCCGATCCTTCATGCACGAAACTGGTGATAAAGAACCCCTCGCCGGTCAGCATCCGCTTGAAGCCGGAAAAAATCCCGCCGCCCGTGCCGGTCTGCATGGCAATGCCGTCCGACATATACATCATCGCCCCGGCTTCGGCGCGCACCCCCTCGCCCGGATCAAGTTCGATCTCGACAAGTTGCATTTCCTCGCCATGGATTTTGTAGTCGATCACGTCTGCCATTCGGGCGTCTCCATCTTCGGGCTTTGGTTAAATCTTCGTCATTGATCAAGTTCAGCATGACCGCCCCCTGATCGCAACCAAAAGGGGCAAAATTTCGTCCCCTGCCATCACACCAACACCATGCACTTGTAAAAACAGCCAAATCGCACGAGGATAAGCTGATCAAGGGCAAGCCGGAGCAACCGGTGAACACCAGATCAGGGTCAAGGCATCTTCGTCGCGTTTTCTGGCTGCTGCCACTTCTGGCCGCAATCCTGTCGTCCTGCGCGCCCCGCGATCCCTATCAGTTCAATATCTGCCGCCTTGCCCTGCCGGGGATCGAGGATGAAGACAGACAGATCCGCCTTGTCACCCGGTTTGACGAAACCTCTGACGGCAATCAGATCACCCTGCGTTACCAGTTGCTCGAACCGGGTGAAATCCCGCTGCCCTCCACCGAAACGCACGCCATTACGTGTCATTTCGAAGCAGCGACCAAACCCAACACGCCAACCAACCTTTATGCGATTGAAACAACCCGCCTTGGCCCGGTGTCAGACGCGCATATGGCCCTGCTGAAACGGTTCTGGATTGACCGGGTCGGGCGCACCGCACTCGAAAGCTATATCGATCCTGAAAGCCACGGCCTGCGCGCCGATGTGCCCGATATCGGCCTGCCTGCGGCCTATGCCATCCAATTGGTGCTAAGCGGCCTGTCGCGCGGGGCGATTTACGGGTTGCTGGCCCTGTCCTTTACCCTGATCTATGGCCTGATCGGGCGGATCAATCTTGCCTTTGGCGAGGTCGTGATGACCGCTGCCCTTGGCACCATCATCACAAGCCTGTGGATTTCAGGCATGGTTGGCTGGCTGATCCCGGTGATGGTGGTGGGATCGGTCGCAATGGCGGCCTTTATCGGATCGGGGTTAAGTCACCTGACATGGCGCAATGTGTTCGGGCCGCTGGGTCGAAAGGCAGCAGGCGGACGGGCGGTGATTGTCGCATCACTTGGCTGTGTGCTGGTCATTCAGGAATTTATCCGGATTGTCATATCCGCGCGCAATTTCAATCTGCCGCCGATCTGGCAGTTTTCCGTGCCCCTTCTGCGCGGTGATCATTTCGTCGTCCGCCTGCACGGGTTCGATATGCTCGCCATTGGCGGGGCGGTTCTGGTCGCGGGCGTTCTGGTCTGGATCATGGGCAAAACCGCCTTTGGCCGAAACTGGCGCGCGATCAGCCAGGATCGTCTGGGGGCCGCCCTTTGCGGGGTGTCGCTTTCGCGGACCGAATCCCAATCCTTTGTTCTGGCGGGATTTTTATGTGGTCTGACCGGTGCAATGCTGGCCCTTCGTTATGGTGTCATTAATTTTCACAGTGGTACGCTTTTCGGGTTCAAGGCACTGACTGCCGCCATCCTCGGGGGAATAGGACGGATGCGCGGGGCGTGGCTGGGCGGGTTATTGATCGGTTTGACCGAAACATTATGGTCGGGATATTTCGGCGGGGCCTATCGCGATGTGGCGGTTTTCGGGCTTCTGGCGGCAATCCTCGTGCTGCGCCCTCAGGGGATTTTGGGGATAAATGACAGACATGACAGCTTGTTCTCCGCACGAAACGGACAAATATAAAAGGAACGGACCCCTGAAACGTCTGGTCACGTCGCTTGGGGCGCAAAGACCGGAACCGTCAGGGAAATGGAGGGACCGGGGGCGTCAGGATATGGTGCAGTTCAAGACCCGCGACTGGCTTGTCGATGATGATGCCATCGCGCCGTCACTTGAAAAGTGGCAGCGTGCGGTCGATCTGATGACCGAACTTCTCGGTGCCAGTGCCGGTTTCATTGTCGAATATAATGACCGGCTGGGTTACCGCGCCGCCGTCACCAGCACCAATGACGCCAATCCCTATGCCGGATGCGACAGCACCGTCACCGGCCTTGACACCAACATTTTCTGCCGACAGGTCATCGCGCAGGGCGGCAGTTTTTACGAACCCGATGCCCGCGAAAAACCCGAATGGGCCGATAACCCGGAACTGACCGAGGACGGTTTCTGTTCCTATTTCGGGGTGCCGGTCACATGGTCGAACGGCACGATCTTTGGCACGATCTGCGTGTTTGACTGCAAACCCACCCAATATTCCGACACGCTGCAAAAACTGATCGAAACCATCCGCGACCTGATCGAAGCCGACCTTCGGCTCTATGAACAGTTCCAGATCATGCGCAGCATCTCGCTATCTGATCCTTTGACCGGGCTTAACAACCGCGCCGGGTTTGAAATGCTGGCCCAGCAGAAAATCCGCATCGCCAAACGCTATCACCATCATATCGGCCTGATCTTCATCGATCTCGATGACATGAAACACTGGAACGATGATTATGGCCATGCCGCAGGGGATGCCGCACTCAAGGCCGTGGGCGCGGCCATCACCGCCTCCATCCGCGAGGTCGATATCTGCGGGCGGATCGGCGGCGATGAATTTGCCATTCTGGGCTATGTGCGCAATCGCGGCGATCTGACCACCATCATCACCCGCATCCGCAATGTGTTGCAAACGACCAGAATTTCGGTACCGGGATCAAAAAAACCGATCCACGAAACCCCGAAAATAAGTGCCGGGGCCTCCGTCTTTTTCGAACCGGTCAAGGAAAGCCTCGAAGAAATGATGGATATGGCCGACCGGGAAATGTATCGCGACAAAAACCGCAAAAAATAAATCGCCTTTTTATCGTCCCTTGTGTGCCACATCACTGCACGCGACCTCAAAAAATGCGACTTTCACCCAAAGTTCAACCTGTGCTGTGGTGACATTCAGACACACCTTTGGTATGAGCCTCCCACGACAGTCAGGATCAGACTCAAAACGTGACAACAGCCCGAAAACCCGCATGTTCCGGGCACCGACTATCGCCTGAAAAGACGCAACAATAAAAAGACAACGAGCCACGAATGCAGATCCGCAAAGGCACGGCCAACGACCTCCCCTTCATCCGCGACCTTACCAAACGCGCTACCGATTCAACCTATTTCATCGAAGGCATGGGCGATGCCGCGACCGCGACGGTTGCCCGCTATGTCGATATGTCGACCGGTGTGTTTGAAAATGCGCTTTCAAGCGACAATCACGGCGTCATCGTCGCAACCCAGGGCGACGACCTGCTGGGCTATGTCATTGTCATACATGACAATCCCGAAATCGACTGGATCATGGTCGACCCGGCGGCACATGGGATGGGCGCGGGCAAGGCGCTGATGATCGCAGCCCTTGATGCGCTGGCCGAACGCAAACCGCATGCGACCGTCAGACTCTCCGTCGTCGCGCACAACGAACGCGCCAAGGCGTTCTACCGCAAATTCGGCTTCCTCGTCACCGGCCCGATCCCGGGGCGCGATATTCCGACCGTGGAGATGCAGCGGGCGGCGTGATAGCTGCCGCCTGAAGCAGCCGCTGGACAGAGTCCCTATAAGTTGCAGTACACTCTTGCGACAAGATACGCACAACTAGACATCAAACTGTTTCCCTGCAAACAACTTTTAGTATGATTTTTCCCTCAGACTCTCGTAATCTAGAAACCTGACATATAATCAGGGAGTGAAACACTCTCTGAAACAATTACGATAACTAGGAATTATCAGAGATATGAGCGGCGACCAAATTTCTGTTTGGCAAAAATGGGCAGACCAACTGCCACCTATTGATCTAGGCGGCGATATATGGCCTGAAGAAGTAGGCAAGGACATTATTGGCCGTCTGATTTCAGGAGATGTGGATGGTTTCGAGTTCAGCCACAATTTCCAACGATGCTCGTTTAAAATGGCGGTCTTGTCCAACAGCAAGCTGAAGAACGTTGATTTCAAGGATTGTTCGTTTCTTGAGTCAACGTTCATCGGCTGCGACCTTGGTTCTGGATCAACTGTTTCATGCACCTATTCAAAATGTGTTTTCATAGGATGCTCCCTCTCTGATGCAGCATTTCATGAATGTATGTATCTTGAATGCAGGTTCATTGAGTGTGATTTCCGCAGCTCAATGGTGCGGAATTCTCAGATAAAAGAATGCCTTTTTGAGGAATGTAAAACATCGAACAAAGTTTTTGATGGATGCATTTTGTTTAACAATTCATTTAAGAAAACATCAATAGATTTTCGCGCGATCATTGATAATTTCGGATTGGATTGCCGTCAGATTGACCAAGGATTAATTCGAGTTGATCGTAGTTACCCTGAGGCAGAAATATATGAGTTCGATCAGGCGGACAATCACACATCAAAGAGTTCGCAAACGTCCCCCTTTGAATCCCTACGACTAGATTTTTATTTGGCGGAAGGCGAGCTCGAAGGAAGTACAACTCTTGACAAGGTATTTGAGGCAGAAGCATGGCTGTCAATGGTCCGCGCGCCCATAAACTTCATGCGGTTGCTTCAAGACTTCTCAAGTTTTGTTTTATACTTATACGATACTGACAAAGTTCCTGTCCTTATTGTAGTAAAGATGTACGTTCTTACAGATAAAATCTGGTCGTCTTTTCAAGGAGCTCTGGGCAGCGAGCATTTAGCTCAAACCGCGGCAGGCGTAAATTTACAATGCTTGCAACGAATAGAACATCTGGATCGGGCTAGCGACCGGATAGTCGGGAATACACAAGGATCTAAAATTGTTTATCGGTCCTTTGATTGGGCAACTGATGAACAAATAGACGATCTATCAAAAGAATTGGCCGCTTTGTTACCTGAATCCCATTTTTTTATTCGCCCCAGAAATTCGCCAGTGGACATTGTATTCTCCATTGGCAATTCTGCAACGCTTTTGCTTGGAGTTTACCTGTTTTTAAACACCAAAACACGTATTCAACTCGCACAACAAAAGGCGAAAGACGTTGGTCGGGGAAACACCCCGCTCGTGAATCTCGAAATCGGGGGAGCCTCGGGGAAAGAACAGATGAGCCTTGTACATTTCAGCGGAAACTTGCCAAGGGCAGTGACTTTCTGTTTCGAAATCAATTTCAGCTCCACGCTGATTTCACGCATAAAAAATGTCGTCAAAGACGTTCATATAGAGAAGTAGAAAACTTCTGAAATGCAGTACCAGATCGCGTCATGTTCTCGGGAGGAGTGAAATAGTTAATTCGAATAATTTCCCCACTTGCGTCATAGGGAAAATACAAACTTGACCCCCGCACAATCGGTAGCTTTATTTCAACAGCTGTATACAGAAAATATTCTCGAAACTGATCAAAGTCCACGTTGGGGGGGCTGCGAAAATGGGCGGTTGCGAGATAACTGTTTTCTATCGGTGCCAAGGTAATCGGAAGCCCCATAATCATACTCTGCAATGTTTGGTATTGCTGTCTGACATAATTACGTGCTCCTTCGAGAAGAGCCAAGTAACGCATAGGTTTTTTAGCGAGTTCCAACACCAACCTCATTGCAGCAGCATCAATTGCACCTCCGGTGAAATCAACAATCTCCCCCAATAATGGCCTCATGTCGGTTGGATGTAGAATTGTGGCTATTTTCGCAGAGTTCAGCCCCAATCCCTTTGTAAGCCCGCGAACCCGAATAATCTTGACATCCCCATCTAACTCCACCTTGCCAAATGGGCTGGGAGCGGACTGATCTGCCGCTTCATCAACAACAATAATATCTCCTGGCCTCAATGCCTCTCTGAGTTTTAGCAGCTCTTCAGTCTTCCGATTGTAACCCAGTCCGTATCTGGGCTGAGTTATCATCAATGCAACCGGAGCACTCGATATACGATCAATGTCGATAATATCCTGTGGCGTTATTCGATAACCGCTGCTTGGGCTTGCCGGAAATAGCCCGACATTTAGACCAAGCAGTTCAGCCTGCTCTATACCCGCAAAATATGCTGGGAGTTCAAAGATAATCTCCCCTATCCCCATACTCTTGAGCGCCGCCATGATGATTAGTAAGGCGCTTGAAACTCCTGGAGCCAAGGTGAATTCATCTGTGTTGATTAGCTTGCTGTCAAATGCCGCAACAAGACTTGCAATTTGTTGTTTTTCTGTCCAAAGCACATCACCAGTGTCCATCTTATATCCTTTGAGGTGGGAAGCCTCTAAGGACAACTGCGGATATTCATCAGAACATGGGACAACGGTGTCCATAACAGCACCGGGCAATGCGATCCAATCAGCAGACGTAACGGTGGGCCTGAAACGTGTTGCAACCAAGTCGAAATCTTCATCGTAGACCTTTAATTCAGGGTCACGTCTGTTGCGAAGAATGCGGCGGCTCATATCTCTGATAATTCCTAGTTATC
>TARA_R100000049_G_C1957512_1_pt1 | contig 26823 bp, 22 predicted proteins | sample TARA_R100000049 | Tara Oceans TARA_R100000049 (sample SAMEA2619992) | marine metagenome | biome: marine biome (ENVO:00000447); feature: mesopelagic zone (ENVO:00000213) & marine oxygen minimum zone (ENVO:01000065); material: "saline water (ENVO:00002010), including plankton... | reverse complement strand
ATCAAGCGCTGACAACGGTTCATCAAGCAAAAGCGCCTTTGGCTGATAGACAAGCGCACGTGCAAGCGCAACACGCTGCTGCTGCCCTCCAGAAAGGGTCGCGGGCAGGCGATCACCGGCATGAGCCAGACCGACCTCCTGCAAGGCTTTGCATGCGCGCTCAATTCGTTCATCGCGTGCAACACGGCGAAGCTGAAGCGGGTAGGCTATGTTTTCAAGCACCGTCATGTGCGGGAACAGGGCGTAGGACTGAAACACAATACCAAGATCACGATGCCGTGCAGCAACACCTTTCATATCGCGACCGCTGATCTCAATGCGTCCCTGCTGCGGGTCCATAAATCCGGCGAGAAGCTTCAAAAGCGTACTCTTCCCGGAACCGGAGGGACCGATCACCGCCAGCAGTTCTCCGGTTTTGACATCAAAATTGATATCAGTAAGACCGCCTTTGCCATCCGCATAACGATAGGTGACATTTTCAAAACGGATGGTCATGGGCGTGCCTTTTGACGAAAATGTGAGAAATGCGCCCCGGCAGCACTGGCACATGCCGCCATCAAGGCAAGAAAGATCAAAACCACCGTGGCCGCACAAGCCAACCCGGTCGCACCATAAAATGCCTGCAACAGGACAACCGGATAGGTTCGCGAAAGAAAGCCCGCCACAAGGTTGGAAATCTGGAATTCACCAATGGAAATCGCTGTAACCATCATCAGACCGGACAAGAGGCTGTAGCGGAGCGAGGGGATAACGATATCGCGAAAACGCTGCCAGAAACCTGCACCAAGCGTTTCGGCGACCCTTTCCATTCCAGCAATACCAAGCCGATCCATATCCCCAAGGAGGGTTCCCACCAGATATGGCAGCGTCAACACCACATGCGCACAGACCAGAAGCCAGGTCGTACCGAGCCAAGGGGTATAATTGCTTGAAAATACGATAATAAATCCAAAACCCAAGACAAGCTCAGGTACAGCAACGGGCAATAAGGTGAAAATACGCGCGGCCAGTCGAATGCCACGGTTAGCTGCCGAAAACACAGCGTAAGCAAACGGCACCCCAAGCAGAACGTTGATAACACATGTAGCAACAACGACCTGCAAACTGGTCAGAAAGGCTCGCTGAAAACTGGAATCCCCGGCGACCTCAAGGTACCAATCGAATGTCATACCGCTGGGCAGCAGGCTGTTGGTCCAGCTCGTGCCAAATGACCCTACCACCAACAGAAGAATCGGTGTCACCAGATACAAACAATATAAAAAAGTCACCAGACCCATAAAAAAATTCCAGAGTGGCAAGACTAGAAGGGAAACGATATCGCGGCCAAAAAAATGGCCCACCGAACATCGTCCGAGGGCCAAGCTATGCGAGTCTGAAAATTTACACAAATGTAAGTTTAATGACATTTGCGAACACAAAAATCGCCGCACCTATCAATTCACACCCAGCCCCAAAAATGCACTGGCGATCTTTGACAAAACAGCATCGACATCCTCGCAACGCACGACGCCGGGCACAACAGGCGCACTGGGCAGAGCGAAAACAGGACGATCATAATGCAGTCCATAAGCCATTTCCGTGATCGTGCCATATCCACCGCCCACAGCAATCAAAAGCCGTGCGGACCTTGCAATAACGGAATTACGCGTCGGACCAATACCGGTTGCCAACGGGATTGTGACATATGGATTTGCCGTCTCGAACTCATCACCGGGCAACAGACCAAGGACCAGCCCCCCCGCCTCATAAGCCCCGCGTGACGCGGCTTCCATAACACCAGTGCGCCCGCCAGTCAGCAGGGTATAGCCAATTTCAGCCAACCCCTTCCCCAGCGCTTCGGCATCCGCGCACTCAGCGTCACTAGCAATCTTTGCGCCAATGACCGCAACCGGAACCTGACGCACTTTTTGATTCTGAAACAACCAGCGCACAGCCTCTTGTGGGGTAACCGCCTGTAAGTTCACCTCGGATATCGCAACCAAACCGGCGACCTCATAGTCCCGAGCTTTCCAGCAAAGTGTCCAAGGATCAAATACTTTGCCCGCACAGCGCAGGACAGAGTTTCCCGTATCAATATGCAATTGCATGTTGCAATATCCTTTTTCCATCGCAATAAACTGGCCCGTTATGTAAACTAATTTACAATTCGAAACCAGAAAAGATTACAAGGCAGAAGAATGACATCGCCGACGACGCACGATATTCCAGTCGATCTGAGCCCCAGACAAAATGAAATCCTTCACATCATCCGTGATCAGGGATTTGCAACTCTTGAAGCTTTGGCCGACATTTTTGACGTGTCGACACAAACCATTCGTCGCGATGTCATCGATCTCAGCAAACAGGGATTTTTGCAACGTTTTCATGGCGGCGCAGGCCTGCCCAACAGCATGGTCCGTCTGGGGCATGAACAGAAAAACCGCCTTTCGCCAGAAGCCAAACAACGTATCGGAGAGCGTGCAGCACGCATGATCCCGAACGGGGCATCTGTATTTCTTGATGTCGGCACCACGGTCGAAGCCCTTGCTCGTGCCCTTGGTAAACATCGTAACCTGCGACTGGTGACCAACAGCTTGCTGTGCGCTTCAATCGCCTCGGCGCAATCGCATCAGGAGATTCACGTTATCGGTGGCCTTATATATGGCAGCGACGGATCCTTGGTCAGCAACGACGCCCCCGCAGCCATTCGACGCTTTGCCTTTGATTACTGCGTGATCGGGTGTTCGGGTTTTGATAAAAATGGCACCCCGCTCGATCATGACAGGCAAAAAGTCGCGATCAAGAATGCAGCGATCCGCTCGTCACGGCACAGCATCCTGATTGCGGATCAATCGAAATTCCAAGCCCATCCCTTCATGCGAATTGCCGAAACCACGGATTTCAGTGATTTCGTTACCGACATGATCCCACCGCCCCACATCAATGATGCCTTTGAACAGGCAGGGGTCTGCATCACCGTCGCCTGATAGAGAGTGACAGCAACACTGCGTAATGCAAGGACATGGCTGTTGCGCAGCAATGCTCCTATGCAACATAGCGCAAATATGCGATTTTAATCGGCACAGGCAGCAGGCTGTGATAGAAGCCGCAGCACAAGATTTCCCGCAGACGACAAAATAGAAAAGACCCGCAAGTGATGAGTAATCAATCGCGCCGTTCCGAATTGCTGATGCCCGCTGGCTCGCTCGAAAAACTGAAAGTCGCCGTCCTTTATGGGGCTGACGCGGTTTACATGGGCACGCCGGACCTCTCACTTCGGGTCAAAAGCCAGATGTCGCTTGATGATGTGGTCGAAGGGATCGACTTCGCCCATGAACATGGCGTTCGCGTTTACCTGACGCTGAACCTGTTCTCGCACAACAAGGATATCGACAAGCTGCCGGAATATGTCGACACCGTGCGCAAGGTCCGCCCCGACGGGCTGATCGTTGCCGATCCCGGTGTTTTCATGTTTGTCCGTGAACATGCACCGGAACTTGATCTGCATGTTTCGACCCAGGCCAATGTCTGTTCTTGGCAATCGGTCAAATTCTGGCAAAGCATCGGTGCCAAACTGGTCGTTCTAGGCCGCGAGGTTTCCTACGAGGAACTGACCGAAATCCGCGCTAAATGCCAGGACATCAAGATCGAGGCCTTCGTGCATGGCTCGATGTGCATGACCTATTCCGGGCGTTGCCTGTTGTCGAACTTCATGGCCGAACGCGGCGCAAATCAGGGTGCATGTGCCAATTCGTGCCGCTGGAAATACAAAGTCCACATGAAGCTCAAGGACGGAACGGTCAAGGAACTCAAACTGACCGAAGAAAACCTCGAAATGTTTGACTTCTTCCTTGAAGAAGACATGCGTCCGGGCGAACTGATGGAAATTCAGGAAGACGAACGTGGTTCTTATATCCTGAATTCGCGCGATCTTTGCATCATGCCGAAACTTGAAGATTACCTGAAAATCGGTGTCGATAGCCTCAAGGTAGAAGGCCGCGGCAAAAGCCCCTATTACGCTGGCCTCGTTGCACGTGCCTATCGCATGGCGATTGATGACTGGTACAAAGATCCTGAAAACTGGTCTGCCGAAGAATATATGAAGGAACTGGCGACCATCCCGAACCGTGGCTATACGTTGGCATTCCACGATGGCCGCCTGACCAATTATGCACATGGCTATGACAGTAATACCAATGTGTCCGATTGGGAATTTGCCGGGATGATTGAAGAAGTCGAAGACGACGCCTTCATCATGTCGGTCAAAAACCGCATGCTGCCCGGCGACGTCATCGAAATCGTCCCGCCGCGCTCGCGCCAAACCATTTTCATCCGCATGTATGAATTCATTGATGCTGTCACCGGCAAGGTCGGCGAAGCGGTGCATGCCAACACCCATCCGCGCATCCGCCTGCCGTTCTCCCTGTTTGAACAGGAAGACCCAGAATTCCTGAAGCGCGAAATCCTGCCGATGACCATCGTGCGCAAGGAAAAGGCCCTGTCCGAAGACGAATGGCAACGCCTGAAACTTGATCAGGAAGGCCACAAGATCGAAATGGGCAAAGGCAATGAAGAACGCTATGACGCCAAACGCGAAGCGCTTCAGACCGCCCTTGATGACCGCCAGAAAGAACGCTCTTTCAGAACGCCCCGCGTCGGCACAAAGGGCTGCTGCGGCCGTGGCTGCAACGGTTGCCTGATCTTCTGGCACGATGAAAGCTACGCCAAGGCGCGCGAAATCCTCGCCAAACGCAAACAGGGCGAGATGCTTGAAAAAGACGGCAAGACGATTGCGGCTGAATAAGCTCGCGCCAAGCCCGAAGACAGAAACGGCAGTCTGATCAGGCTGCCGTTTTCTTTTGGCTACTTGATGGCCTTTTCGGCCTGTTGCTCAAGCTTGTCGATCCGGCGCAAGCCCAGCCAGCCCAAGGCAAGAAACATAACAAGCAGGATCGGACTGAGCAGCGTCAGATTGCGTTCCAGAAGTTCCGACATCCCCTCGCCCAAGACGTATCCAAGCGCAAAGAACGCTCCGATCCAGATCAGGATCGAGATGATGCTAAGAGGCAGGAACCGCATAAATGCCATGGAACTCATGCCGACCGGAAACACACTGATCGAGCGGACGGTGTTGGGATAGCGACACAGCATGATATAGGCGACACCATAATGCTCGAACAGGCGCATGGTTTTGCCCAGCCACTTTGAAAACGAGTCAGGAAGTTTTCTGACAATCGCATCGCCATATTTCCGGCCCAGCCAAAAGCGCACCATGTCTCCGACAAATGCGCCGGAAATCATCGCAGCCATGGATGGCCCGATCAGAAGGCTTTCGGATACGACAAAGATGCCGACAAAAACCGGCAGGATGCTGGCCTTGCTGACGCAATAGGTAAAGATCAGCGTATAGACCAGTTGCTGATGATCCTGAATCCAAAGATTTATTGTCTCGAACACGTACGCACTCGCCCGCCTGCCCCAAAGATTAGAAGGCTTCTAGGCCAATCCGGTCATATAAGCGAGTGTGCTGCTTCACACTGCGGACGCGATCACGCCATCTCAAACCGGATAGGCTGGGCACCTTCCCAAAGCGTCATCTTGCCGAGCTTATCAAGGTCCTCAAGATTGCTGATGACCGTGATGAAATGGTTTCCGGCAAGCTGGCCGACCTTGGATGCGAAATGCACACCGCCATAGGCCAGCAGGATTTCGGTTTCGCTGATCCCGCCGGGATAGAGGATGATCTGGCCCGGAGCCGGAAAACTGGTATGGTTTTCGTAACCGACACCAAACTGATAATCGCCAAGCGGCATCCACACACCCTCGCCGCTCCATCGGACATGGACGGCTTTGCTCTCAAACGGCATGCGATCCATGAACGCCTTGCAGGTTTGCGGCGCCTTGTCGATTTCAAGCACCCCGTCAAAGGTAAAAGGGCCAGCGGTGATTTTAATCTCGGTCATGATAAATCCATTCAAACAAATAGCATGATCCAGCCCCACGCAAACGCAAGGCTGATCAGGGTAACCGGGATGCCGATGCGGGCATAATCGCCAAAGCCGATGGTAATACCGGCGGCACGGGCCTGTTCGACCGCAATGATATTGGCAACCGAACCGACAATTAAAAAGTTGCCCGACAATGTGCTAAAAACCGCAAGCCCATGCAACAGCTCCGGCGTCCAGTCCGGGCCAAGCGACAGCAACATCATGACCAACGGCACATTGCCAATCGTGTTACTGCCCACAAGCGAAAGGGGTGCCAGCACCGCCGGATTATCAATCCGAAGCCCGGATAAAGCATCACGGAAAAACGCGGCAATAGCATCATCCCCGGCCATTGCCCCGGTAACGATGAACAGCCCGCAAAACAGGGCCAGCAAATGCCAGTCGACTCTGCCCAGCACCTGATCAGTGCCAAGCCTTCGGCTGAGCAACAGCACGGCCACAATCAGCAGTGACCAAAGGGCGCGGTCCTCGACAAAGATAAAAATCGCAATTACCGCAAGGGTCGCCGCCACCGCCTTGATCAGCATCAGCCGGTCAAGGATGATCGCAGTGCCTTCGTCCAGCGCCGAGCCGTTTGGCACCGGATCAAACGCGGCCCGTGTCATCGGCCCGAAGCCAATCACGCCATAGACAATTAAAAGCCCGATCAGGGCGGGCACTCCGCACGCCAAAAGGAAGGCGGTAAAATCAAGCTGCCCGAATTCGGCAATCATCAGGTTCTGCGGATTGCCGATCAATGTCGCGGCCGATCCGGCATTGGCCGCACACGCCACCGCAATCACATAAGGACGCGGATCAAGCCTGCGTGCCATCACCCCCTGTATCAGGATCGGCGTCACCGCCCAGACGACAACATCGTTGGTCATCACCGCTGACAACCCGCCGCAGATCGCAATCACCCCGGCCAGAAGCCCGCGCGGGGTCAGGTCAAGATGGGTAATCCGGTTGCCGATCCAGTCAAAGAAACCGCTGGCGGCATATTGAGATGACAACACCATCAATGTCAGCAAAACCGAAAGTGTCGCGAAATCGATCGATGCGAGTGCCGCATCCCCATCAACCGCGCCGCTTAACAAAAGCACCAGCGCCCCGATCAGCGCAATCCCCGTGCGATTGATCGCAAGCCCCGGCCAACGCCCCAGCGCCATGCCGATGTAGACTCCGCCAAATACGGCAACAACCAGCCAGTCCAATCCGTGTCATCCTGTTTAAATTCGGCGCGCAATAGCCGCCTGTTATTTACCGCTACTCTGGTAATCGGACGCGGTCAATCTCATCTCGGGCACGCTGCGGGATATGCACAAATTGCAATGCCCTATGTTGAAATCCGATAAATCACCTTCTTGCCAATCCAAAAACCGGCCTTTCGCGCCATTTTGTGCGAAGCAACATGCTTTGTTCGACGTTTCTGCGGTTGTTCCATGACAAAACGCCATAAAATTTCACTTGCACGTGGAGTTTAACAGGCGTACATCGCGACTTGCCCAAAGTCGCACGTGCCTGTGGTGGTCCTGCTTATGGAACCCTGTAGGACTTACTTAAAGCAACGACGGTGTAGGGCTTTTTTGGTCTCAGGTGGTTGTCCAAATACCACCGACACTGAAGAGGCACACCATCATTGCCCTACGTGCGGACGGGAAACTCCCATCCATAGCGAGGCAAAAAGTTTCGCAAGTTCCGGTAGGCACCGGAGCTTATCAGCCTGTCGGTAGTCCGCGTTACTGCGCCTCCACCGCGCCTAAACGCATCAGGTACCGCAAGCTGCCATATCGTGGAATGGGAGAACGCCCCAATGGCAACGCAGCGTATTATCGATTTTCTCGCCCAGAACCGACCGGAAGGTCCGTGCCTGGTCGTCGACCTTGACGTGGTTCAGCGTAACTACGAAACCTTCACCCGTGCCCTGCCGGATTCCCGCATTTTCTATGCGGTCAAGGCAAACCCGGCACCGGAAGTTCTCAGCCTGCTTGCTGATCTAGGTAGCAACTTCGACACTGCATCCGTGCCCGAAATCGAAATGGCGATGGCCGCAGGTGCGAGCCCAGAGCGTATTTCGTTTGGCAACACCATCAAGAAAGAACGCGACATTGCACGTGCCTACGAAATGGGTGTTCGTCTGTTCGCCGTTGATTGCGTGGAAGAAGTCGAAAAGATTGCCCGTGTTGCGCCGGCTTCGCGTGTGTTCTGCCGTATCCTGACCGACGGCGAAGGTGCCGAATGGCCGCTGTCGCGCAAATTCGGTTGCGCGCCGAGCATGGCGCTTGAAGTACTCCAACATGCCCATCACATGGGTCTGGACGCCTATGGCGTTTCCTTCCATGTCGGATCGCAGCAGTGCAATCTTGATGCTTGGAACATCGCCCTTGCAGAAGCCTCTTCGATTTTCCGCACCCTGGCCGAAAAGGGCATCGTCCTTCGCATGGTCAATATGGGCGGCGGTTTCCCGACCCGTTATCTGCGCGACGTTCCAGCAACCGAAGCATACGGTGCTGCAATCATCGACGCGCTTCACAACCATTTCGGCAATCACATGCCTGAAACCATCATCGAACCGGGCCGTGGCATGGTTGGCGATGCAGGCGTGATCAAAGCTGAAGTCGTTCTGATTTCGCGCAAACATGCCGATGACGATGTGCGTTGGGTTTACCTTGATATCGGTAAATTCGGCGGCCTTGCCGAAACCATGGACGAGGCAATCCGTTATCCGATCACCACGATCCATGACGGCGGCGATGTTGCACCGTGCGTTCTTGCCGGTCCGACCTGTGATTCGGCCGACGTACTCTACGAAAAGAAACCCTACGACCTGCCGGTTGCACTGACAATCGGTGACGAGGTTCTGATCGAAGCAACCGGTGCCTATACCACCACTTATGCCTCGGTGGCGTTCAACGGTTTCGCACCGCTGACCGCCTATGTGATCTAGGGATCGCATCGATGATCGTGATTGATCGCGAAAACAGCCTTTCGCACGTTGAACGTGAAAAGCTGCTTGATCGCGTCATGGGTCCGGCGCGCTTTCAGAAATCGTCTGAATTGCTGCGTCGTGGCCGCCTTCCGGCTGATGGCCTGGCGTTTGTCGCCTTTGATGGCAAACACATGATCGGAACCGTCCGGTTGTGGAATGTCAAAGCCGGTGACAGCGGATCTTCGCTGTTGCTGGGGCCGCTTGCGGTTGAAAAGGCCTATAACGGCTCGGGCGTTGGTGCGGGTTTGATGTATGCGGCGCTCAATGCTGCACAGTCAGCCGGGCACCAGTCAGTTCTGCTGGTCGGCGACCCGGATTATTACGCGCGCTTCGGCTTCAATGCGGCCCCTGCCAACGGGCTTCTGATGCCCGGACATTTTGATCGCCACCGGTTCCTTGGCATCAATCTTGGCAATGGCGATGCCCTTTCCGGTTCCACGGGCATCCTTCGGGCCACTGGCCAGATGACACATTAAGATGGCACATTGATAAAACCGACCTTAATCTGATAAAAAAGCCCCGCAGCAGATGCTGCGGGGCTTTTCTGTTACGGGCTTTTCGATCATCAACTAGTGCAGTTGTTGCGCGACAGCCAGCCGATAAAGATACCGTTATGTTCAAGCCGCTGATGGCTGAAACATTCGCCGCCGGGATAGGCCCCGCTTGCCGGAGTAAAGCGCACGGTTCCCTCGCCTGGCAGACGGTTGGTATTGGCCTCGACCAGTTCGGTATGAACCTCGCCAAGTCCATCTGTTGGCGCAAGACAGTCATAGCGCCCGCCATTATTATTGATCGTGCGAACGCCGACCATGCCATGGTTCAACGGCCAGGCTTTCAGAACCGATGTCAGATCACCGCTTGATACGGCAAGGCAGGAATTGATTGCTGGCATCAGTTCGTTGATCAAGCGTGTCCATTCCAGATTGTCGGGCTTTTCAAGTTCCTCGATATCGACGACCGGGAAATCGCCGGGGGCAAGTGCAAGCCCGGTAATTTCGGCCGAAACCGCACATTTGGTAGAACCACTCGGCCCGGTCCAGATCGCTTCCTGCCCTTTGCCACGAATTGAATATATCTCGTTGGCATATTCGTATCCCGACCCGGTCCGCTTGATGTTCAGAATCAGGGGTTCCCGGCCAAGGAATTCCACGACCGCCTCGTCCTTGCGGCCTTCAAATGTTGCATAGAACCGGCTTTTATCCTCGCAGACAAAGGTCTGGCGTCCGGTAACCGGGGCCATTGCCGCCTCGCCCAGGGCGGCTTCGATCCGGCTTAATGCAACCTTGCTTTGTGCCATCGCACCGCTGACTTCATGTTCATCCGGGGTACCCGGTGTGCCATCGACGGTTTTTGATCCACCGGCAAACCGTCCCATCGCAAAATCAAGATTCAGGGTAAAGTTCAATGTCTCGCCATCGCTGCTGCCACCAAAATTGATACGCTTGGCATCTTCGGTGAAGCGCAGCAATGTGCCATTACGGTAATAGAATTTGATGTCCGAACTGCCATAATCGCCAAGGTCACGATGTTCCTCGACATAGACCGGCTCACCGTCTGTCGTAACATAGGCCTTGAATGTCGCCTTGCTGTCCCCGGCGCTATAACTGCCCGGGATCACGCGCAGATCGGGCAATTGCGCCTTGATGGCCGCTACATCGCGATCAACATCGGAGCTACCACCATTCCGTGCGGCGGCGGCGGATTCCGGTCCGACCCGCTTGACCAGAACCGAGACATCATCGGGCGCATCATTGGTCAGCACGGGATATGCCTGATCATTGCGAAACAGAAGATCGCCATTCTTGGTCTCGATCTTTGCCTCGATCACATATCGATGGCGTGGATCAATCTGTTTGGCGTCATAGGGCAGGATAAATACCATCGGCGGATTGGTCACCGGATGGGTGATGGATGCAATTTCCATCGACGGCGCATCGGCTTTTGATACATCAAGAAGTCGCACGACAAGGTTCGCACTGTTTGGTGCCAGCGCAATCCTTTCGCGGAAAACGACGGTGCCGGTAACCCGGTCCTGATTGGATTGTAGTCCGGTACAGCCCGTGACCAGGGCCAAAAGCCCGATCATCAATACCGCCTGCAACCTTCCCCAAATCCATGAAGAGAGTTTCATTATGGCCTCAGTTTGCTCGTGTTTTTATCGGGTGTAGTCCCCCACCCCTAATCGTGAACGCAAACAACAAGAAAACCAAGGCCAAAAAGCGGCAAAATTACTGATTAAAGTTATGTTATTTCATCACGGCACTCAGGCGGCAAAACCGCCTGACACCATGGAACCCAGTACCTGCCTAACCGGCAAAGCGGGTGCAAACCTGCCCCGCCACATCGGTTTCAATCGACAACAAAGCACCTTCAAGATCGTTGCCATTGCCGTCCAGCCCGACGGATGCTGACGTGATATAAAGCGTCTTGAGATCCGGGCCACCAAAAACACAACTGGTCGGCTGGGTCACCGGCAATTCGACTATACGATCCACCGATCCATCGGGTGCAAACCGGATCAGGCAACTTCCCCCCCAACGCGCGTTCCAGATATAGCCATCCGCATCCATTGCCGATCCATCCATATTCCCGCGCGCGTGCGGACCAAAGAACAGTTTCGGGTTTGAAGGCACACCGGTCGCCATATCGAAATCATAGACATCAAGCGTGTTCCTGATCGTGTCGCCAAAGAACATCTTTGTGCCATCGGCCGACCACAGCAACGTATTGGAAATCCCGATATCGGCAACAAAGCGTTTGATATCGCCATTCGGCTCGACCCGGTTCAAAGTTCCCGTCGATACCGTCACGGGCAGGTCTTCGCCATTCGGGCCAATATTGTTTTGCATGCTCCCGTGCCAGAACCGCCCTGCCGGATCGACACGCGCCTCGTTCGACCGATTGCCGGGGTGATCTGCATCTGGGGCAACAAACGGCGTGGTCTGTCCACTTTCGGCATCCAGAAACGCCAAACCGTCGGCCAAGGCCACCAACAGCCCGCCAATCGTGCGTGGTACGATGGCCGATACTGGCTGATTGAAAGTCCAGCTGCGCGATCCGCCATCGCTCGGGCGCAAGGCGAATGCGGTTTTACCGACAATGTCGACCCAATAAAGGACACCATCCTCGACATCCCAATGCGGTCCTTCGCCCAGCGTACAGCGCAGATTTGGCAGAACCGTTTTAACTTTGGACATAATATCTCCCTGATATTCTGGCGGGTTTTCCCCGTTTTAACCTGTCCCCTTAATGCAAACCAGTCGGCCATCAAGCCACGATCCGGCGCAGGGAAATCATTATGTCTATTGCTATCGCGAAAGGGAGAAACTGAAAAGTCATTTTGTATGATGATTGACTTAAACCATGGATCTCAATCGCAACTCGGTTGCATTTTCATTTGGTTATTGATAGGCATTCTCATATTCAGTTGCCTGCGTTGCCGGATATAATCCGTCATTTCGCATCGGCACCGACTTCTTGCGAGTTTCCGCCCAATGTTCGATCTGAAAAATGTCTCCTTCCAAAGCGAAGGCAAGAACCCGAAAACGCTGCTTGGCGATATATCGGTGTGCTTCCCGACAGGCGAATTCAGCGCGATTGTCGGACATAACGGATCGGGCAAAAGCACGCTTTTGAAATTGCTCGCCCGCAAAAACAAACCGGCATCCGGCCAGATTACGCTAGATACGCAAATCCTTGATAGCCACAGCACACGCGATTTCGCCCGCAAGGTCGCCTATCTGCCGCAAAGCCCGATTGTCCCAGCCCATCTCAGTGTCCGTGAACTGGTTGCCTTTGGCCGATATCCGTGGCGCGGCGCCTTTGGCCGATATCGCGCGGAAGATCACGAAAAAATCGACCGTGCCATGGAAATGACCCACGTCACCGAATTTGCCGACCGCTTTGTCGCAAGTCTTTCGGGTGGGGAACGCCAACGTGTCTGGCTCGCCATGCTGCTTGCCCAGGATGCCCCGGTTCTGTTGCTTGATGAACCGACATCCGCCCTTGATGTCGGTCATCAACGCGACATCCTGCAACTTGTCGCCAATCTTAAATCCGAAATCGGCCTTACCGTGATTGCCGTTCTGCACGATATCGACATGGTCGGGCGGTTTGCCGATCATATCCTCGCCCTTCGCGGCGGCCGAACGTGCTGGCAGGGCACAGCAGCCGACTTCATGCAGGCCGATACGCTTCGCGATATTTTCCAAACCGAAATAGGTGTGATCCGCTTGCCGGAATCCACTCATTATGTCAGTTACATAGCCTAGGACCCTGACCATGCGAAACCGTCTGATCGCTTCAATTGCCTGTTCCTGCATGATTGCAACCGGCATCCTTGCACCGACCATCGCCCCGACAATCGCATTGGCTGAAACCTATCGCCATGAAATGGGAACGGTAAATTTCGCAACACCCCCGACCCGGATTGCCGTATCGAACTGGTCACTGACGGAAACGGTTCTGGCCCTTGGTCTTGATCCGGTCGCCATCCCGGAGGCCGACGGATATCGCGCATGGGTCGTCGAACCTGCCCTACCCGCTGAATTTGCCGATCTTGGCGAACGCAGATCCCCTAACCTCGAAGTTCTGCGCGATAGTCGCCCCGACGTCATCCTGATCAGTAACGAAGTCGCCATGGCCTATGACAAGCTATCGGCTCTTGCCCCAACCATGGTCTATTCGATCTATAACAGCGATCAGTCCGCCCTTGAAAAGGCCGAGGAGCTCACGCGCAATATCGGTAAACTGACCGGGCGCAGCGACAAGGCCGAGGAAATCATCGCGTCGGCCAATCAACGGATCGCCGCCGCCGCCGACCGCATCCGCAAGGCCGTTGGTGATGATGCCAAATTCTCGGTCGTACGCATCCTTGATGGTGCCCATTTCCGCATTCACGGCACTACATCGCTTTTCGGATCGACACTGGCGCGGATGGGATTTTCCAATGCATGGACCGGCCCGCTTAATGGCTGGGGCTTCAGCAATGGCGAAATTGGCGATCTTGCCAAACTCGGCCCGGCTCATGTCGCCTATATCGAACCCACCCCCGATCCGGTAAAGGCCAAACTTTTTGCTTCTCCGGTCTGGAAGGCACTACCGTTCAACCGGCAAAACACCGTCTATGAAGTCCCTGCAAGCTGGACATTTGGCGGGCTTTTGTCGGCAGCACGTTTTGCCGAACAGCTCGCTGATGCCGTGACCAAGACCACCGCACAGGGATCGTAGACCGATATGATCAGACACCTGTTTCTTCGCCTCTTCGTGATCGCCGGTTTAACCGCACCACTTACGCCACAAATGGCCCATGCCGATCCGATCACCATTGAACATGAGCACGGCACCCTGAAGCTTGATGCCCCTGCTAAACGCATTGCCGTGACCAATTGGGCGACAACCGAAACCGTCATTGCACTTGGGTTGGCCCCGGTCGCAATTGCCGATCCCGACGATTACCTTGACTGGGTTGCCAAGCCGGACCTTCCCGAGAACTTCACCGATATTGGCCAGCGCGCCGCCCCCAATATGGAAGCTCTGCGCGCGGCCAAGCCCGACCTGATCGTGATCAGCAAGAACCTTGAAATGGCATATGACAGTTTCAATGCCATCGCCCCAACCATCGTATTGTCGGTCTATAACAACAATCGCGATGCCCTGCCCGAGGCGCAAAAACTTCTCGAAACCCTCGCCAAGGCCACCGATCGTCAAGCCGAAGCCAAAGCATGGCTTGACGATGCCGATGTCAAATTCGCTGAATATGGCGATCGTGTCCGGGCCGCCATGCCGCCGGGTCGCGCCCTTGCCATTACCCAGTTCGTCTCCGAAAGTCATATTGGACTTTATGGCAAATCATCTCTGCCCGGCACGGTACTTGCAAAAATGGACCTGCCGCTGGCCTATCAGGGGCCTGTCAATAATTGGGGCTTTGCCAAGGGTGGCGTCGAGATTCTTGGGCCCCGCGCGCAGGATACACTGGTGTATCTGAACCCGGTGCCCGACGTGATCCGTGAAAAAGTCTGGGCATCCCCGGTCTGGAAAATCCTTGATTTCGTTAAGAATGACCGGGTCTATGAATTGCCCGTCGTATGGGCCTATGGCGGCATGCCATCGGCCTTGCGCTTTGCCCGGCTTCTTGCCGAAAGTATGGAAAGCGGCCCGGTTAAATGAGCGGCCAAAAGTCCCGTGAAGCGAACCCTGCAATGACACGCGCCATCAATAGTGACATGAACCGCTTTTTCCATCGCGGCCCGGCGATCCTGTGCCTTGTCCTTGCGATCTGTTCCGTTGCCATCCTGATCAACGACCTTTGGCCGTTCCTGCAAAACGGCGCCGGGATGAATGCGCTGTTTCATCCCGGCGAAACCGATTTCGACCAAATCCTGTTTCATTTCAGCACCCTGCCCCGTATCGCGATGGCCTTTATCTGCGGAGCCGGTCTGGCCTTGGCTGGGGCGGCGATCCAGACGGTATTGCGCAACCCCTTGGCATCGCCGACCACCCTTGGGGTTGGTGCCGGTGTTGAATTTGCCTTGACGGTATTTCTGCTTCTGGCCCCTGCGGCCTTGGCCCCGTTCAAAGAAGCCGCTGCCCTTGCCGGTGGCATGATCGCCCTTGGCGCGGTTTATCTGATTGCATCGCGGCGCGCCAATGCGACACTGTGGCTGATCCTGGCCGGGATGATCATCAATCTGATGCTGCAATCGGGCACGCAGATTTTCCTGCTGTTTAACGAACAATATCTGCAATCGGTCTTCATGTGGGGGGCAGGAGATCTCGCGCAAAATGGCTGGGACTCAACGCAGTTTGTTTTGCCCCGCCTGCTGGTTGGTGTTGCGGTTGTGCTGTTGCTGTCACGCCCGCTTGATCTTCTTGCCCTTGGTGACGACACCGCAAGCTCGCTTGGTGCGCGTGTAACCATCCTGCGACTGCTGATTCTGGGCTTTGCCGTCTTCATTACCGCATCGGTCATTTCGGCCGCCGGATTGATCGGTTTTATCGGTCTGGCGGTTCCTGCCGCCCTACGCATTGCCGGCCTGACGCGTTCGCGCGATCTGATGATCTATTCGCTGTTGACCGGGGGCTGTGCATTGCTGTGCATCGACTTCCTTGTCCGGCAGATGAATGGGCTTGGTGGTGACATCGTTCCGACAGGTGCGGCCACCGCATTGATCGGTGCCCCCTTCATCATTCTGATCCTGCGCAAGGCACGGATCATGCCCGGCCAGCAAAGCGAGGACCACCACCCCGATCAGCAGATTGTCTCGAAAAATGTGCTGAGCCTGGTACTGGTATTAGGGTTGGTTACAGGCCTCGGCTTATCTTTGTTTGTATCGTTTAACGGCCATGATTTTGTGCTTCTGACCGGCGGTGAAAGCTTCCATGACATCCTCCTCCAGCGTTCCGAACGCACCTTTGCCGCGATCATTTGTGGTGCGGCACTGGCGGTTTCAGGCACGTTAATTCAACGCGTTGGTCGTAATCCTTTGGCCAGCCCTGAAATTACGGGCGTCAGTTCTGCTACCGCACTTGCCATGATCATCGCCCTTGTCTTCTTTGGCTTCGGGCAACGCGCCGATCTGATGTTTGTCGGAGCGGTCGGCGGGATCATTTCGCTGATCATTTTATTACTTCTATGCCGAAAATTCACCCACGCCCCGCATTACCTATTACTCAACGGCCTTGCTTTAACCGCCATTTTGGGTGCCATTGTACGGATTGCTCTGACCCGCAGCGGCACACAGACCTCAATGCTGATTTCATGGCTGGCTGGCACCACATATTTTACCCGCATGGACGAAGTCCTCATCGTCGCGGGGGTTACTGTGGCCTTGCTGATTGTGGTGATTGCGGTCCGTCGTCCGCTTGAACTGGCATCATTTGGCAATGATCAGGCCACCTCGCTAGGCCTTGGCATTTCAGGCTTTCAGTTCTTCATCATGCTGCTTGCTGCCATCCTTGCCGCCAGTGCCACCCTGCTTGTCGGGCCGCTCAGTTTTGTCGGACTGATGGCACCGCATTTGGCGCGTATTGCCGGGTATCGGCTTGCAGGCGGCCATTTGCTTGGTGCGGTTCTGATCGGGGCGAATGTAATGATGGTGGCCGAATGGATGGCCAGAAACCTGCTTTATCCGCAACAACTGCCAACCGGCCTGATCGCGGCACTGATCGGAACGGCCTATTTCCTGTTTCTGGCAATCCGAAAACGCTAGGGTTTTGGCCAGTTCTCAGCCATCGCATAAGCCTTTTCAAGGCTATCAGCATGTTTAATCGGAAATGGCAGCATTTTTGCAAAGTTGCTGCTCTCCAATTCTTCTGCATGACCTTCGTGGTCGTGGTCATCGACCCGGATCACGCCATACAGAAACGCCGATAACCTGTCACGATTTTGCTTGAACCAAAGGGCGGCCTGTTTGCGGGTTTCGTGATCCTGATCAGTATGGCCCTGAACCGTCATGATCAGAAGCACCGGTTGTGTTCGGCCCGAAAGCGCATGAAGGGCGGTGATATAGGCAGCCCCGTCCACTTCGCTTTGGGCATCTTTCATTTCAAACAGGACAATCCCGTGACGCGGTTCCGAACTTGTAAACATTCCGTCTCCTGAACACCGAAACACCCGGCGGGACGCCCCGCCGGGTTGCCATGCTGCTATATACCGCCAGATCAGAATTCCCGACGGAATCCGATCAGGATCGTCCGGCCAAGTCCGGCAATGGAATATCCGCGAAGGGCGGTTGCTGCCGGGTTTTCATAGCTGGTATCAAGAATATTCTCGATGCCAAGCCGCGCCGTTCCGCCCATCACCGGGTAATTGGCCGACAGGTTGAAAACCAGACTTGGTTTGATTGTCTCGTCTTTGATACGGTTACGTTGGGCGGTATATGTGCCATCAAACCGAACATTCAGATCATCCCAGACATAACTGTCGACATAGCCCGTGAACCGGAAGGGCGATGGAATGCGGTTGTTGGGCAGCCAGCTTTCCAGATCGCCGTCTTTATCTTTGTCATATTTTCCTTCAACATAAGACGCCAAAGCCCCGACATAGGTATTTTCGGTCAGATCATATTCTGCACTCAGCTCCGCACCGATGATGCGTTCTTTTTCCTGACTGAGCGCATTGGTCGCAGGGTCAAAATTGTTACCGTGTTCGTTGGTACTCATATATACTGCCCCAGACGTCCGGAAATTACGCGTGTCATAACTTGCGGCAAGTTCATATGTCTTGACCTTGGATGCTTCGACATCGATCTGCGAGAAATTCAGTGGTACCCCTTGGGTCCCGGCACGACGGGTGTAGGCACCAACATCGGGAACGGCAAAACCTTCGCTATAGCTCAGTGATGTATCAAACTGATCGGTCCAGTGAACCACCGCAGATGCGTTATAGGTAACGGCATCATAGGTCGTGCTGCCGCCGGTAAATTGCGCTGCAGGGAAATAGGCACTCGCGACGCCACCGACATAGCGCATATAGTTAGGCCGCAGGAAATCATCGACCGTCAGATCATATGTCTCATAACGAACGCCGCCAGAAACATCGACAAAACGCGTGATCGGCGCACTTAATTGGGCAAAAACCGCCTTGCCGTCCTGATCCATTGGTGCGCCGATGTCGCGTCCACTAACGGTGCGATACTTGATCTCATCAAATGTCAGATCCCCGCCCCAGCTAAGTGTCAGTCCGTCATACAAATCGTCAATTCCGGTATCGGTTGAAAGTTTGACCCCATATTTCTGCGCATCAATAACCGACTGTCCCAGCGGATCCTCAACCGCGGGGCTGCCCGGTAATGCGACCAGTGCAAAATTATAGGTCGCATCATACTGTGCCCGCGACGCCTGCTTGTAGGTGTCATTGTAAAACAGTTTAAGATCGCCACGGCCCAAAGCCCCCAGATCAAACTCGTATCCAGCAGTCAAATATTCGCTTTCTTCCTCAAGCGGCTGCCCGTCATATGGGGCCAAAAAATTCACTGCCGCAGGATTGGCCCGCACGTCGGGATAGTAATCCGGCTTCTGACTGAACCGGACGATTTCGGTCGAAAGCGAAACCCGGTGTCCTTCAAGAAAACCATAGCCGAGCTTGCCAAACAGGTTCAGATTCTCGGCATTGTCAAAACTACCCTGCCCCATCATCGGGTCGGACGGCATTTGTTTCCCATAGCCGCTATACTGGTTTTCGGATGTTGATCCGGTAACACTTGCAGCATAGTCGAATTTCCCCACGCCACCGCTGCCGGAAAGAGTAAGCGACGGCGCAAGGCTGTCACCGATATCCTGAGTGAATGCTTTTACATGGGTATCGACAACAAAGATGTTCTCCCCCGGTGTCCCGGTCTTGGTTACGATATTGACCGTCGCCCCAGTTGCACCCTCTCCGTTCAGGGCGCTTGAACCCGGAATAACTTCGATGCTTTCGATCAGTTCCGGATCAATCATTGACAGAATGCGGCTGGAATTACGTAGCGGCGTATTGCGACCAATCCCGTCAACAAGCACCTGTATGTCGCGCCCTCGGAAAGTTTCCGTGCTGCTGGTCAGGGTTTGCGCATCGAACATAAAGCCGGGAACAGCATCCCGCAAAAGGGTCGAAAGACTGTTGGACTTTGCGAGCTGCGCCTCAATCTGGTCGCGGCCAATTAGCACCACTGAGGGAGACATGCTTTTTATTGAGCGTTTCGAACGACTTGCCGAAACCACAATATCCTGCAGGATGATCTCGCCACTATCCGACTTTGCCGCCGGAATGATTTTTACGCTGTCAGCCCCGATAAACTCAAAATCATACCCGCTACCTGCCAGCAGGGTTCGCAATGCTTCCGTCGCGGTTACATCCCCTGCAAACGGCGTTGCAACCACCCCTGCAAGATCGCCCTGTACAATCAGCTGCAAACCAAACTCGGTCGCCAGTTGATCAAGTGCCGCGCGGAGATCTTGCGTTTCAATGCGGATTGTATGGACCGTATTAGCGTCCTGTGCCTGCACCATTCCGGTACTGCAGATCATCAGGACAGACACAAGTGCGCTTGTTCCAAGCAGGCGCATCATCGCGCTTCGTTCGTGTTTCAAGATCATTCCCCCATATCTGAAAGATAATAATGCAAATCACTATTACCCTCATGACGAATGGCTCGCGGGAATGAGGAGGTCATTTTGTTTATTTTTTTGAAATCAGATGAAAACCACCCGGATAGGCTTTATTTTCAAGATCATAGGCTGCCATCAGAGCATTCATCGCACTGTCGGGTTTTGCCAGATCGAAATTTCCGGTAACGAAAATATCGCCCATACGCGGATCAAGGATAAAGTTCTGCCCCGGCAAAAGCGGCGAAATCCGTGCGATCAATTCCTCAAGCGACATCTCGTTAACCATCCAGCGACCATTCCGCCATCCGGCAATGCGATCCACATCGCGCGTACCATAACGCATGTCACCCGTTGGCAACTGCCACGCGGCACGCCCGGCGGAAAGCTTTGCCAAACGTATGTTGCCGTCACTCTGGCGCAGATCGACCAAACCTTCGCTGACTTCCACCCGGGCGAGCCCCCCCCATTTCGAAGCCACAAAGGCGGTGCCGACGGCCTGGGCGGTAATATCATTCAGACGAACCCGTAAAGGCCGGGATTTGTCAGGAGCAACTTCAATATAAATGCCACCTTCAAGAACCGTAATATCGCGCCCGGTATCATCATATTTGACCGCAAGCCGTGTTCCCGGTTCCATCCAGACCCGTGAACCATCTGTCAGTTCGTGAATTTCGCGGACCGCACTGGCATCGTTGGCCGCGATCAGATCCGGATCGCGACGAAGCCCACCCAGCACAAACAGACCAACGAGGACCAATCCGATAGCTGCCGCCAGCTTCGGCCGAAACCGGCGTTTGCCGGATTGCATTCCCGGCAATCGCCCCTGCCTGCCTTCAAGTGCGCCAAGACGTTCAAGATCGGCGCGGATGCCGTCAAGATCGACGGGTTGTCTTTCAGTATTTTCCTGCGCTACTCGCGGACTATCCGTTACGGCCATTTCCATGCTGCGCCATGTCTGGCGTGCCCGCATCAAAAGCCGTACATTTCCTGAATTTTCAGCCTGCCAGTTCTCAAAAGCCGTCTGCTCACATCGATCCAGATCCCCCTGGTCAAGGCGGATTGCCCAAAAATCGGCAATGTCTTCATTGCTTTGGCAGTCGTCGGGATAGCGAAACTCTGTCATGGCAATGGCGGGATCCGGCAATTGATCGAATAGCTTGATATGTAAAAGACGAATGGCAATGCACAAAGAGGATATTCAGTTTTCATATCGCGCCAGCACCGTTCGACAATGTTTAAGAGCATGACGCAAGTGTTTTTCGACCATATTGCGACTGATGCCAAGGGTTTCTGCGGCCTCCGCCGGGCTGAGATGGTCGCGCTTGCACAGCAGGAAAGCATCCCGGCAGCGCGGCGGCAATCCATCAATCGCCCGACCGACAATAGCGATACGTTGCCGGTCTGCACTTATTTGTTCTGGTGTCACACTATCCCCGATTGCATCGGGTATATCGGCAAGGTCGGCGGGATCGGTAAAATCAAGCGGATTTCGATTGCGACGGCGCAGCGTATCAATCGCCAGATTGGTTGCCATTCGCATCAGATAGGCAGGCGGATTGTCAACTTCGCGCGGGTCGACGGCACGTTTGCGAAGTTGGATATAAAGGTCTTGCAACACATCATGGCTTTCCTCGCCAGCGGGCAGATATTTCTGCACCTGACGCAACAGGCGCCCGTGGTATTGTTGATATATCCCATCCCAGAAACGGTCCCTGACCGTCATGTCTCTCACCGGCCTAGTCAGTAATGATAACGGTTATCATTTTCATCAATGCTTATACAGCGCACGATTTCAGGGTCAATCCCAAAAGCAAAAGGCCCGCTTGCGCAGACCTTTGACTGTAAAGTGAGCGGTGATTTGATCAGTCTTCAAAGTGGCCTTTGGCAGCAAAACCACCGCCCTGATAGATCACAGCCGGGTCGTGACGGTCTTCGACCGGGAAGGCTGCCTCGATTTCTGCGCGGAAGATCTCGGAACTATCCAGCGGCTGCCAGCCGATCAGTTCGGCATGGTCGTTGCTCCACCATTTGGTGCGGTTGTTCGAAACCCCATACATCACCAGATGGCCGGTCATCGGTGCATCAAACACTGCCTTCATCAGGGAAATGAAGTCACGCGGGCTCATCCAGGTCGACAACATCCGGCGATCGCGCGGCTTTTCAAAACATGACCCGATACGAAGCGAGACGGTTTCAACATCGAACTTGTCGAAATAGTAACTCGCCAAGGCCTCGCCGTAGCATTTGGTGACGCCATACAGACTGTCAGGGCGCAGTTCGGATTTGTCATCAAGCTTGGTCGTGCGCTTGTGGAACCCGATGGCGTGGTTCGAACTGGCAAACAGGATGCGTGGCTTGCCGTTTTTGCGGGCACCTTCATACAGGTTATAGGTGCCAAGGAAATTGGCCTGCAGCAGGTCATCAAATGCGGCTTCGACCGAAATCCCGCCCAGATGAATGATCCCGTCGCAATCCTTGGTCAATTCATGGACAGCCGAACGATCCGAGAGATCGCACGGCACGACTTCCTCGCCCTGACCAGCCGGATCCATCGGCGCGATATCCGAAAGGCGCAGCACATCGGCATAGCCTTTCAGCCCCTCACGCAGGATTTTCCCAAGGTTGCCAGCAGCACCGGTAATCAGCAAACGTTTCATTGTCTTCCTCTTTGAAGTCATCTTGACCCGCGATCAGCCGCCACCAAACACAAGGTTCGGCAACGTCAGCGAAATCGCAGGCACATAGGTTGTCAGCATAAGCGCCGTCAGGATCGCCAGATAAAACGGCCAGATCGTCATGACGGCCTTTTCAATCTTCACCCCGCCAATCGCACAACCGACAAACAGGCAGGAACCCACCGGCGGCGTACAAAGGCCAAGGCCCAAATTCATCATCAGAACCATGCCGAACTGGATCGGATCCATGCCAAACTGGGTCGCCAGCGGCAGGAAGATCGGCGTACAGATCAGGATCAATGCCGCCATATCCATGATCATGCCCGCCACCAGCAACATAAGATTGATCAGCAACAGAACCATGATCGGATTATCGGTGATCGATGTAATCGCATGGGCCAGTGCATCGGGCACCTGATAGAAGGCCAGCATATAGCCATAGGCCGATGCACACCCGACCAGCAACATGACAAGAGCCGTCGTTTTAGCCGATTGCTTGACCGCAGCAACAAAGCCCGCCCAATTGAGTTCACGATAAACAATCCCGGTAATGATCAACGCATAAGCCACGCCAATCGCACCGGATTCTGTCACGGTAAAGATACCGCTCAGAACGCCGCCGACGATAATGACCGCCGTGAAAAATCCGGGGATGGCACGAATGGCCGTAACCCAGACAACGCGCCATCCCGGAAACGGAACCGACGGGTAACCGTGTTTTATCGCTACCAGCCACGTGGCAAGCCCAAGCAACAGACACATGATGATGCCCGGCACCAGACCGGCCATGAACAGCTTGGAAATCGAAATCCCGCCGCCGGCCGCGACAGCATACAGGATCATGTTATGGCTGGGCGGGATCATGATACCCGCAATCGACGAGGTCACCGTGACGTTGACCGCATAATCCGCACGGTAGCCTTCCTTTTTCATCACCGGAATAAGGATCGAGCCAAGCGCGGAGGTATCGGCAACAGCAGACCCGGAAATGCCGCCAAACAGCATCGATGAAAATACGTTTACAATGCCAAGTCCGCCACGGCGGCTGCCGACAAGGGCGGTTGCGAACTGCACCAGCCGGTTGGCGATCCCGCCATGCAGCATCAGTTCACCGGCAAAGATAAAGAACGGAATGGCCAGAAGCGAAAAGGCACTGATCCCCGAACCGATGCGCTGAAATGCGATCAGGGTTGGCAGACCTTCGAAGAAGAAAGTCGCAAGGGCAGCAACGCCAAGTGCAAGGGCAACGGGCATACCAATGACAATGCCAATGGCAAACAGGCCCAAAAGAATGGTCATGCCCATTTATTCGGTGTCCTTATCAAGCAATTCGTCACTGTAAAAACGGCTTTGTGCGATGGTGTTCCAGCCACTGAGGATTTTAAGGATATGGACAACGCTGTAAAAAGCGATGCCTGCCCCGCAAACCATCATCGGGATCGACCGCATGCCATCGGGGATGTGAATGATCGGCATTTTCTTGGCCCAGTTAAAGACAACAAGATCATACCCGCCGATAAACATGTAATAACCAAACACTACCATTGCGGCATAGCTGATCAGTGCCATGACCGCCGCCGCCTTGGGCGGCAATGCATCGCGGAAAAACGATACCGAAAGATGGCTGTTGTCGCGAATACAGGCGGCCGCAACCGGAAAGGTTATCAGAACGATCAAGATAAGAGAAAGCTGCTCGACCCAGGTCGGGGTTTCATTGAGCACATAGCGCCCGAAAACCAGCCAGGCAAAAGCGGGAATAAGCGCCACCAGCGCAATTCCGCCGATCAGATTAAGGATTTTGGCAAGTCTGCCACCCAAACGGTCAAGCATCCCGGTGAGTTGAGAAAACATTCGCACGCCGCCAGAAATGGATTAACAAAAAAGACTGGATACAAGCGTAAAGAAGGGCGGCGAGAATGTCGCCGCCCTTCCATGGCTTGATCATTTATTTCTGGGCGTCCTGGATCGCCTTGACCAGACCGGCCAGATCCGGGTTGGCTTTGATGAAGTTGTCATAGACAGGCTTCATCGCATCCTGGAACGCGGCCTTGTCAGCGATTTCGTTCACTTCGATACCGGCAGCAACAACTTTCTCTTTGGACTGTTCTGCACGTTCTGCCCAGGCAGCGCGCTGAACCTTGACCGACTCATCGGCTGCTTCCTGAAGGATTTTCTTTTCGTCATCCGACAGACCGTCATACAGCGCCTTGTTGACGCACAGGCATTCCGGAAGGATCAGGTGCTGGGTCACGGAATAGTATTTCGCCGCTTCGAAATGGCCCGAGCTGTCATAAGACGGATAGTTATTTTCCGCACCGTCGATCACACCGGTTTTAAGCGACTGGTAAACTTCGCCATACGGCATCGGGGTTGCGTTACCGCCAAGGGCACCAACCATCTGTACATACAGATCGTTGCTCATCACGCGGAATTTAAGCCCCTTGAGGTCTTCTGGCGTGTTGATCGGGTGCTTGGTGTTATAGAAGGAACGCGCACCTGAATCGTACCAGCCAAGTGCCTGAAGGCCGGCATTTGCAAGGCCGTTTGCGATCTGCTGACCTGCCGGACCATCCATGACGTCATGCATGGCATCGACGTTTTTAAAGATGAAAGGCAGCGAAACAACGTTGGCTTCCGGTGCGACTTCACCCAACGGACCAAGGTTGAAAACAGCCCAGTCCAGACCGCCAAGGCGAACCTGCTGGATGGCATCGGGCTGATCGCCCAGAACGCCGCCGTGATAAACCTTGGCTTCAAGGTTTCCACCGGATTTTTCATTGATCAGACGGGCGAATTCCTCCATCCCGGTCGAAACAGGATAGTCTGCCGGATGGATATTCCAGCCGCGCCATTCACGTGCTTGCGCACCGGCAACAAAAGCGACCGATATCGCCGCCGCCGCAAGTGTCAGCGTCGTGGTTTTCATAAACTTGTTCATTGATATTCCTCCCGTGACTTTATGTCGTTTAACGTTAAAGTCTTGCTTTCCCTGATGGGACCAGTTGTTGTCAGAAAACCTTACATCTTGTTACTTGTAACAACAAGTAATGGTTTTTCTGACAACCGAATTTTGCGCGCCATTTGCTTTTGCAGCGTCGCAGAGGTAGTCCCGGCAGAAGCCACCTGCCGGTTCGTGCAGCTTAGGCGACCTTCAATACGTCCTCGCCGAACGCCTTGCAGATAACTTCAGCCAGCATGTCATGTTCTTCTGCACTCAGATCAGTAAGCGGGCTGCGCACCGGGCCGGTATCGCGCCCGATAACCCGCATGCCGGCCTTGACGATTGATACGGCATAACCTGTGCCGCGATCACGGACCGCCAGATACGGATAGAAGAATTCGGTCAGGATGCGGTTCATCGTTGCATCGTCGTCATTCGTCAACGCGTCATAGAATTCCAACGCCTGCTTGGGCAGAAAGTTAAATATTGCCGACGAATAGGTGGTCACACCCGCCGCCTTATAAGCCTTGGCAAAAACTTCGGCCGTCGGCATGCCACCGATATAGGAAAGACGATCGCCCATCGTAACACAAACGCGCGTGACCAGTTCGATATCGCCGTGACCATCCTTGAAACCGATCAGGTTCGGGCATTCATCACACAATTTAGAAAGCGTTTCGGCAGACAGGATCGCATTGTCGCGGTTGTAAACGATCACACCGATTTTGACCGCATTGCAGACCGCCTTGACGCGTTCATACAGACCTTCCTGCTTGGCACCGATCAGATATTGCGGCAGCAAAAGCAGGCCATCGGCACCGGCTTTTTCGCATTCACGGGCCAGTTCGACGGCCATGGCGGTGCCATAACCGCAACCGGCAATGATCGGAGTGTTGCCTGCGACTTCCTTGGCGACACGCACGGTCTGAACGACTTCCGCCGGAGTCAGCGAGAAAAACTCCCCAGTGCCACCAGCCGCAAACAGGGCTGCTGCCGGAAATTGCGCCAGCCAGCCGACATGCGTGCGGTAGGTATCCATATCCAGCGAACCATCCACCTTGAACGGCGTAACCGGGAAAGAAAGCAGACCGGCACCAATTGCCGTTTTCAGTTCCTGATATTGCATAAAACGTCCTTCAATTCATAAAGCATCGACATAACCTA
>TARA_R100000049_G_C1957524_1_pt1 | contig 27046 bp, 5 predicted proteins | sample TARA_R100000049 | Tara Oceans TARA_R100000049 (sample SAMEA2619992) | marine metagenome | biome: marine biome (ENVO:00000447); feature: mesopelagic zone (ENVO:00000213) & marine oxygen minimum zone (ENVO:01000065); material: "saline water (ENVO:00002010), including plankton... | reverse complement strand
TGTTGCGCGCCCGTCGCGGGAGCTTCGTGAAAAGCTTAAAGACCTTGATTATGAATAAGATGATGACTGACGGGCGATCAGCATGCGTCACGATAAATCCGACGACGAGATGATGAATGGTTGATAGCGCGACAGTCGCACCCGGTGCACCAGACCAAAACGCAACCGCCCGCAAAAGAGGGCGGTGGTCGATCTTTTGGCGGCGCTTTTTCATTAGCGCGGGGGAACGCCTGCGGCGGTTGCGCACGACATTTCTGATCGGGATTCTGTTTTTGCTGATCGCGATTTTCGCGTTGGCACCGCAGATTTTCATTACCGTGCCTGCCGGGCATGTGGCGGTGATGTGGTACCGGTTCTTTGGCGGGACGGTGGTTGACAAAAGCTATGGGGAGGGCATTCACATGATCTTCCCATGGGATGAAATGTATATCTATGACGCGCGTCTGCAAAATCAGGCGCGGGTTTATGACACCATTTCATCGAACGGCCTGTCGATGGAAGTCGACATTGCGGTGCGGTATCGGATCAATCGCGAAGCGGTCGGGATGCTGCACAAGCTTGTCGGGCCGAATTATGCGGAAATCCTTGTGTATCCGGAAATCGGATCGCATGCGCGTGAACTGATTTCGCGTTACACGCCTGAACAGCTTTATACCGAAACCCGTGCCTTCATTCAGGCCGAAATCCTTGAACGGATGGTCAACGAGCTTGGATCATCACTGGTCAATCAGAGTTTTCAGGGGCGGCTGGTGACGGTTGAAGACGTTCTGATCCGTTCCGTGATCCTGCCCGAACGCGTTGCGGATGCGATTGAACGCAAGGCTGAACAATATCAGGCCATGCTGGAATATGATTTCCGTCTGGCGCGCGAGGAAAAGGAAAAGGAACGCAAGAAGATCGAGGCGGAAGGTATTCGGGAATTCCAGGATATCGTCGCCAAAACGATTACCGAGGAATATCTTCGCCTGCGCGGTATCGAAGCCACCATGACGCTTGCGACATCGAAAAACAGCAAGACGATCATCATTGGCGGCAAAGATGGCCTGCCCGTGATCCTCAATACCGCAGATTCGCCGACGGCCAGCACCACGGATTCAGATTCGGGGGCGGAGCTTGTGAACGATACGGCGGAAAGCCTGCCGAATTCCGGGGCGCTTAATGCGCGGTCGCAGGAAATCGCGCCGCAAAATGCGATTTCGCCGGGCGTTCGTGCCCCGGTCGATCCGTCGGACAAACGCGCGCGCCCCGGCGCGGCAAATTCGGCCACACCGCCGGTAACACCGTCGATGAAACCGACAGCCCCGACAGCGGGCGCGTCAGAGGATGTTTCAACGGCGGGTAAAACGGCCGGCGATGTCCTGAAATCGATTGCCCCGCTGTTTGATCCGTCCAGTGGTGACGGGGGTGGTGTTGTCAAACAGAGCGACATGGAACCTGCCGCGACACGTGAGAGTGCAGGGCAGCCTGAAATTTCAAAAACCGGTAGCAAATAAAGGGTGTTGCACGTTGCTACTTCAGGTTAGTTCAGGTAAAGTTGAAGAATAGATTTTGCGTGCAGACCATCAACTTACAGGTACAAATTCAAGAGGCGATAATGAGCGAAGCAGAAACCATCGAAGAGACTGAAGAAGTGGCCGTCGCGAAGGCGGATGAAATTCGTGCCCAGTCCCGTGACTGCATCCATCGTCATAGCGTTTATGCTGCGGTTGGTGGTCTTGTCCCGATCCCGTTCCTTGAAATGGCCACCAGCAGCACGATCCAGGTGCGGATGCTTGCAAAGCTTTGCGACATTTACGGTGTTCCGTTCTCTGAGAACGCGATCAAGAGTTCGATTTCGACCCTAGTTGCAACGGTCCTGCCGATGACCGGTGTCGGTTATGCAACGGCGGCACTGGTTCGCAAGGTTCCGGTTGTTGGCACGATCTTTGGCGTTGTCGCAATGCCGACCTTTGCTGGTGCCTGCACCTATGCGCTGGGGCGTGTTTTTGCCTGGCACTTTGCCAAGGGCGGAACGGTTGATGATTTCGATGCCGATGAAATGAAGGGTCGTTTCAAGGACGAATTCGAAGACGGCAAACGCAAGGCGTCCGAATTTGTCAAAGGCGGCAAAACCACGGCCAAACCGGCAGCGGGTGCAACGACCGCCAAAGCCTGATTGATCGTCGGGTTTTCAGACCATATTTCGAGAATGCCCAAAGCGTGCTTTGGGCATTCTTTTTTGTCTGTTGTTGATGATGCATAAAAGGCCACCCGGATGTTCCCGATCACAACCCATCGCCTTATGTTCCAGCGCCCGAAAGGCACAGGAACATTTGCACCGTCCGATATCCTGCGCGCGGTGTTGGCGGTTATTGATCTGGAGGGGCTTGACGATGCCAGGTGCACCGCACTGGCAGAAAGCCAGTTGAACGACGCCGAAAAGACCCGATTGGCGGGGTTCCGGCATGATCGCCGCCGGAAAAGTTTTATTCATGGACGGTTGGCGGCGAAGGCGGCGTTGAGCGCGTATTTTCCGGGGATTGATCCGCAATCGATTGAAATAGGATCGGGGGTGTTTGATCAGCCGATAATTGTTGGCGGCGGGGATGATTTGCAGGGCATGTCGGTTTCGCTGTCGCATTCGGATCGGTTTGCGGTTGCCCTTGTTTTTCATCGTGCCCATCCGTTGGGCATTGATGTCGATCTGCCGACGATCACGGATGTGCCCGCAATTCTTGACGGGATCGCCCCCGACGTGCGGGACATGATCCGTGCCCATGATCTTGACGACCACGGGGCGGCCTGCCTGCTTTGGGTGGCGCGCGAAAGCCTGGCCAAGACCATTACCACGGGGATGATGACGCCGCTTGAACTTTACGCGCCGTCATCAATTGATCGCAAGGGGGCCTGTTTTGAGGTGCGGTATGCCAATTTCGGCCAGTATCGCACCCTCATCTGGCCCGGTGCGCAGGGGTGGCTTGGCCTGACATTGCCGGATCAAACGGAGTTCGATCCGGCAAGCCTGCTCTCAAGCATGCTCTGGGGTTAGAGCTTTTTTTCAATATGAAGGCGGATGCGTTCGGCGACTTCGATCACATGGGGATCGAACATCATCGATCCGTGGGTGCCGCTGACCCATTCAAGGGTCAGATTGTCGCCCGCGACCTTTTGCCAGCCGCTATATTGATCGCCTTCGATGCTGGGTGCGGCGCGGGTTCCGGTTGTCGGACGCAGCAGCAGGACATCAATCCCGTCAATTTTCGGCGGGACATAATGGACGGCGGCGAGTGCGTTATTCTGGAACACGGCGAGCAGGCGGCGCATGGTGCCGCGATCTGCCTCGTCGGGCAGAAGGTCGCAATTCTTGCCGCGTTCGAGCAACAGGTCGATGCGTTCCTCAGGCGTTAACGGACGCAATTCGTCAACCGTGACAAGGCCGAGCTCGGCAAAGATATCGGCAAGATATTCTGCCTCGCCCTTGCGCAGGATGGCACGGACCGCATCGGGCACGGCAATCGCATCGAGCAGGATGATATTGCGTACATCAATGCCGGCCTGCTGCATGCGGAAGGCGGCCTCAAACGCCAGCAATCCGCCGAAGCTCCATCCGATGACATGAATCGGGCCGTCGGGAACGGTTTCGCGGATGGCGGGCATGTAGGCGGCCACCATTTCCTCGACCGTTGGCTGCAAATTCTGGCCTTCTTCGAGGCCTTGGGCTTCGACCATGTAAAGTGGCTGATCGGGGCCGAATTCACGGGCAAGGTTTTGATAGCACAGCACATTGCCGCCGACCGGATGGAAGCAGATCATCGGTGGTTTGGTACCCGCAGCATTGACAGTGACAATCGGGCTTTTGGCGTCACTTTCGTTTTCGCGTTCGGAAATGCGCGCGGCGAGTTTTTCGACCGAGGCACAGGTAAACAGATCACCGAGCGGGATTTTGACGTTGGTAACCTTGTTGATTTTTGACAGGAACTGAACCGCAAGAACACTGTGACCGCCGAGTTCAAAGAAATCGGCGGTGGCGTCATCCACAGTGCAATCAAGGACTTCGCCCATCAGGCGGGCAACGGTGCGTTCATGGTCGCTGCCAAGCGGCTTTGCGGTGGTGCTTGTGGCATGATCGGTATTTTCGGGGATGGGAAGGCGTGAAAGATCGATCTTGCCATTTACGGTCAGCGGCAGGTCATCCATCGTGATCAGGTGGTTGGGCACCATATAGTTCGGCAGGGCCTGTTCAAGTTTTGCCCGGCATGCCGCGACATCGAAATCGGCATGGGCATCGTCATCGGTGACGACATAGGCGACCAGAACAACATTGCCGTTCTGGTGACGGTCATGGGCCACCACGGCCGCACGGCGGATATGGGGATGGGCGAGCAGGGCATGTTCGACTTCGCCCAGTTCGATGCGGTTGCCGCGGACCTTGATCTGACCGTCTTCACGGCCAAGGAAAATGATTTCACCGTCACTGCGCCGTCGGCCCATATCGCCGCTGCGATAGAACCGTTTGCCGTTGGGATCGGTGACAAATTTCTGTGCGGTCAGGGCCGGGTCGTTCAGATAGCCGCGCGCGACACCGGCACCGCCAATGCGGATTTCGCCCGGAACCCCATCGGGTAACGGACGGCCCATATCGTCGCAGATTTCAATATGAACGCCCTGAATGGCCTTGCCGATGGGGGGCGGCAGAATCTGTTTATGGTTGTGCGCGGTCATCACATATTGCGCCGATGAAACGCAGCATTCTGTCGGGCCATAGGCATTGACCAGTTTGCGGTCGGTCTGGCCGGGCAGGGCAAAGAAACGTTCGACCATTCGGGTGGACACGGCTTCGCCGCCCAGAACCACCATCCTTGCCGGGCAGGAAAGCCTGTTTTCTTCCCAGTAGTCGAGCAGCAGGGAAAACAGGCTTGGCGTTGCGTCAAGCTGATCAATGGCGTTGGCAACCATCAGGTTATGCAGGGCTTCGGGGTCGCTTCGCGTAGCCGATCCGGTGATGTTCAGGCAATGCCCGTTCAGGATGGCGGCGAAAATCTGAACGATGGAGCCGTCAAAGGCAAAGGGCGCGATACAGGTCAGGTTCAGGACGCGGTCCGGATCATCGGCACCGATCTGTTTTAACTGCGTATCAAGAACCGACTGGGCCAGGTTTACAACCGAGCCATGTTCGATCTGAACACCTTTGGGCGTGCCGGTGGTGCCGCTGGTGAACAGGACATAGGCAAGATCGTTTGCGTTGGTGATGCTTGCAGTGTGCGCATCACTTGCGGCATTCAGGGCGGCCAGATCGTGGCGTCGTTTTTGCGACGGGGCGGGCTGTTGGGCCGCATCCGTTGTCAGGACGAAATCGAATGTGTAGGGGGCCGGGTCGAACCCGTCCGCATCGATTGCGGATCGTTTGGCGGCAAAGCCGCCCTGTTCGCGTGCCCAGTCTTCAAGGAAGCATTGAGGGACAAACAGGTCTTCGAGGAAATCGAGACGGGTGTTGTAGCCTTTGCCCGCCGTGTCACGGGCAAACTGCGCCAGATCGGCAAGGTAATCATCGCGGCGATCCGCATCCCAGACATTGCCAAGATAAATGGCCCCGCCGGGGGCGAGCAGGTTTTTTGCCTTTGCCAGGACGGTTCGCAGATAACCGTAGCCGGGGAAGTTTTCGATGACGCTGTTCATAATGATCAGGTCGAATGAGCCCGGTTCATAAACATCGATATCATGTGCGCCAAGCTGCCGACCGATGACATGGGTCATGCCAAGATTGATCGCCAGGGCCTCGGTCCGTTCGACGTTGCGGCGCGACAGATCGGTCGCGACATAGGTGCCGACCACGGGAGCGACGTGTTTCATGGTGAAGCCGGACGCACAGCCGATTTCAAGCACACGGGCATCGCGCGATACCAGACCGGCGACCTTGTTCCGCGCATTTGCCCCGAAGGCATCCATGGCACTTTGTGCAATTGGTTGCCCGGTGAATGCACTTTTCCAGCCACCCGCCAGAATGTTGTCGGCATCGTCACCCGCCAGATGATCCCACAGTTCGACCGACATCAGGGAGCCGTGATTTTCCGTCAGGGTATCGATATCGTCATGGTCAAGGCATAGAATATCGGTGACGGTTTTGCAGCGCCACTGCAACTGGTGCAGATCGCCGATATGAGCGCCTTCGGATATGATCAGCGGTAGCGCTGCATTGCGGACCAGTGTGGTGCGGCGGATCAGCGGCACATTCGGATCAAGCGGCACAAAGGCGAGGCCTGCCTTCAGGACGCCAAGGGTTGCTGCGATGTAATGGCGGTTGCGCCCGGTCATCACACCGACAAGCGAGCCGACGGGCAGGTTAAGTCCGGCAATGAAATGCGCGATACGATTGCTTTGGCGGTCCAGTCCGGCATAGCTGATTTCGCCGGTTTCATCGCGGGTTGCGATGCGATGCGGATGAGCCGCGGCAATCTTCGCAAACCGATCGGTGATGCTGCCGGTTGTTGCCAATGGCTGGAGATCGGGTTGGTTGTCTGCCCCGGGTGGTGTATCGAGGGTTTCGAAATCGAAATCGGCGATTTTCATTATGCGTCCCTTTGGGCATTTTGTGCGGCAGCAGCGGCGAATTTGCCAAGGAAGGCCAACCAGCGCTGCATGGTTTCCGCATCGAACAGATCGGTATCATATTCAAGGGTGAAGCGTGCCTGACCGGCTTCTTCGGTCAGGAACAGAATGATGTCATGTTTGGCCGTCGTGTTATCGACAAAGGCATCCATATTGGATGGCAGGATGCCCGTAGCATCGGGGGCAAGTAACGGCAGGCCGGATTGAGCCCAGCCGTTTTGCGCCAATCCGCTTACGGCTTCGAAGCGCTGATATTCGAACACCACATTTACCAGTGGCTGACGGTTGGATTTGCGTTTTGGCGCGACGGCCCGGACCAGTTCATCAAACGGGAAATCCTGCCGGTCCAGCGCATTGGCAATATTGATATGGGTGGTACGGATCAGATCGCCAAGATCGGTGTCGTCGTCAAGCTGCATGCGGATCGGCAGGACATTGACGAAGAAGCCGATCAGGCCTTCGGTTTCCATGCGTTCGCGCCCGGCAACGCCCATGCCGATGACCATATCGGTTTGGCGCGTCAGGCGATAGAGCACGGCGGAAAACAGCGACAGACCAACCGATGACAGGGTTGTTTTGTTCAGGCTGGCAAGCCGATGCAGGCCCGATAAAACATCATCGGGCAGGGCAAGATGTACATGCGCGCCGCGGAAGGATTGTTTTTCCGGTACAGGGCGATCCGTTGGCAGATTGATCTGTTCCGGGGCATTGGCAAGCTGTTGACGCCAGTAATCGGCGGCATCGGCCCAGTTCTGTTTGGATTGCCAATGGGCGAAATCCTTATACGTGATCGGAAGTTGCGGCAGGGCAGCGTTCCGTTCATGGACAACGGCGTCATAAAGCGCGCCAAGTTCATTGATCAGGATGCGCGAAGACCAGCCATCGCCGACAATATGATGGGTCATCAGGATCATCAGGCATTCATTTGCCGCCACCTTGATCACACGCCCGCGGATCAGGGGCGGCTGGTCAAGGATGACCGGTGTTGCGGCTTCAAGCCGTGTCAGGCGAAGGGCTTCGCGGGCCGGATCGCCATGACCGGAAAGATCATCAAACGCGACGGCAGGCGGCGTGGTGGCGTGGATTTTCTGCGTGATCGTGCCGTCCTGTTCGGCAAAGCCCGTGCGCAATGTTTCATGACGGTCCACCAGACGGGTCAGGGCGGATTGCAGGATATCGGCCCGCAAATCACCGGTGCAGCGGAAGACATAAAGCATGCCATAGGCACCGCTGTTGCCGTCCATCTTTGAGAGCAGATAAAGCCGTTTTTGCGCGTGGCTGGCCGGGTAATATTCCATTGCCGGGGCGCGCGGGATTTGGCCATTACCGGTGGCGGCGATATCAATGGTGGCATTTTCGATATGGCGGGCCAGCCCCGCAACCGTTGGATCGGCAAAGAAGCCGGCCATGCTGATGCGTTTGCCGGTCCGGTCCGCAATGCGGTTTACGATCCGGATTGCCATCAGACTGTGACCGCCAAGCTGGGTGAAGCTTGCGTGGCGGTTACGGATGGGGTTTGCGAAAACCTCGGTAAAGATATCGGCAACCAGTTCCTCGGCCGGGGTGGCGGGCGGGGTATCTGTGCCGCCGTCAAGGGCCAGCGCACTTGATTGCGTGCGCACCGTTTCGAGCAATGCCTTGCGATCCACCTTGCCATTGGCGGTGATCGGGATGGTATCGACGATATGCCATTTCGCCGGGATCATGTAGCCTGGCAGATGTGTGCCAAGCCACGTCATCAGGGCAGGGATATCGATATCCTGATCCTGTGTCGTCTGAATACAGCCGATGATTGCCCCGCCGTCAGGCGCGGTGGCATCAAACAGGGCAACGGCATTTTTGATGCCGGGTGCGGATTGAAGCTGCTGTTCGATTTCATCCAGTTCGATGCGGAAACCGCGCAATTTGATCTGATTGTCATGGCGGCCGCCAAATTCGATCCGGCCATCGCGGGTCCAGCGGGCAAGGTCACCGGTGCGATAGAGCCGTTGGCCCGGCTGATCGGGATCGGGGATGAACCGTTCGCGGGTCAGGTCGGGGCGTTGCCAGTATTCGCGCGCCAGCCGTGAGCCGCCAATCATCAATTCGCCCCAGACGCCGACGGGCGCGCGTTGACCGTTCTGATCAAGGATCAGGGTTTTGGTGAAGGGGATCGGTTTGCCGATAATGGTGGCATCGGTATCGCCCGACAGATCATTTTCGGCGATCGGGCCGACAACGGCAAAGGTGGTGCTTTCGGTCGGACCATAGCCGTTCAGAACCGTGACATCGGGGCAGGTGGCGATAAAGGTTCTGACATGCTGTTTGCTGATGGCATCCCCGCCGATCATCAGGATATCAAGTCCGGCAAGGGTGCGGGGATCATGATCGACCTGACGGTTGAACAGGCCGACACTCATGAACATTTTCGCGACACCAAATTGCGACAGAGCATCGCCGAATTTGGCCGGATCAAGCAGGTCATCCCGGTCAATTACGGCGATTTCCGCCCCACGCAGCAAGGTCGCCCAGATTTCAAAGGTCGAGGCATCAAATGCCAGCGGCCCCGCCTGTGCCACCACATCACCAGCGACGATTTTGGCGTAATCCGCCCCAAATGCCAGCCGATGCACGGCCCCCTGTTCGATCAGAACCCCCTTGGGCGTTCCGGTCGAGCCCGAGGTATACATGATATAGGCAGGCAAACTGTCCGGGTTGGTCAATTCGGGCAGGGTGAAGTCCGCCGGTGCCGGGGCAATGCCCGCGATATTTATCCGTTGCGGGGATGGACCGCCGGTTTCGGACAGTGCATCAAGCGCGTCATATCCGATGTCATCGACCAGAACCAGTTTGGCGCGGCTGTCTGACAGGATGAATTGATTGCGCGCCGCCGGATAGGCCGGATCAAGCGGGACATATCCCGCGCCGATGGCGGTAATCCCAAGAATTGCCGCAATGGCCGGACGACCGCGTTCAATATGCATCGCAACCAGATCGCCCGGTTTGACTCCGGCAGTTTGCAGGCAATGGGCAATGGCGCGCGCCTTGGCATGCAGTTCCCCAAAGGTCCATGTGCTGTTGCTATCGCGGATGGCAGGGGCATCGGGGGTGACGGAGGCCTGATTGGCGAATATCGCAAAGATCCCGGCATTCGTGTCCGCATCAAGGCTGGTTTCCGGTTGCGGACCCTGTTCCCAGATTTCGATATTTGTTTTCTGATCATCGGGCAGAAGATCAAGATCGGCAATCGGTATGGTTTTCGCGGTAGTTTCCGTCGTAACCAGTTTTTGCAGGGTTTTTGTGAAGATGTGACCGAGTTCGATCATGCGCGCCTGATCGAACATATCGGCATAATAGTCAAACGAGATGGACATTCGTTCGGGCAGATCACGGACAAAGATCGCCAGATCGTTTTTGCATTGCTGCCGGCTAAGGCCGATGGGGAGCATGGCTTTGGCCTGATCATCCGGTCCGTAATCGCCCTGCGCATAGTTCATGTAAGACAGGGATATTTCGGACAGCAGGGTGCGTTCGGGGGTGGCAGGTGGCGAGAGATCATCGAGCAGCAGATCAAGGAAATAGGCCCGGTGGCGTAGCGCATCGATATGGTGGTTTTGCACCTTGTGCAGTAGGGATGCGAAGGTTTCATCATTAGCAATCTGCATGCGGAGCGGCAAAAGCGATACCATCATGCCCGGCACGTTGCGGAAACCCGTCCCGTCGCGCTGGTTGACCGGGACGCTGATCACCAGATCGTCGGTTGCGGTGATCCTGCCAAGCACGGCAAACCACGTTGCCATCATGAGCGAGAACATGGTGACGCGTTGATCTGATGCGAATTTCCGTGCCGATTTCAGCAAGGCCGGATCAATATCAAACGCGACGATTTCGCCCCTGAAGCTGTGGAAGGCCGGGCGTCTGCGATCAGACGGCAGATCCAGTTTCGGAAGCGGCCCCTGATAGAGGGAAAGCCAGTAATCACGTGCCGTTTCAAGCCGCTTGAGGCTTTCGGGTTGCTGGCTCCAATACGCGTAATCGCGAAGCTGATAAGGGAGTGGGGCCAAGACCTGCCCACGATAAAGGGCCAGCAAATCCCCCAGCAGCATTTCAATGGTAAAGCCATCGCAAACCGTGTGATGGATATCAAAGAACAGTGCCTTTTGACCATTGGCAGCGCAGATCAGACGCCAGCGCGCGGGGATTTCCGTTGCCAGATCGAACGGCATGACAAGGTCCGCGCCGACATCTTCAAGTGATAGCGAAGCATCAAGTTCAATCGGCGTCAGATCGGGCAGGGCGTCATGAAGTGGCAGAATTTTCATCGCCCAGTCATCGCCATCGGCAATCAATCGGGTACGCAGGATTTCGTGGCGTTCCGTCAGGCGGGAGATGGCATCGCGCAGGCGATCAAGATCGATACTGTCATCAAGCATGAAGGCATGCGGCAGGTTGAAGGCCGTACCCATATTGCCGCTATGTTCGGCATGCAGAACGGAAACCTGTTCGGGGGCCAGCGGATAGAATTCCATTTCAGGCGCGCGGCGCGGATCGATTTTGAGCCCGGTTTCTGTTGCTGCCTTTACGGGTTTTGATGCCGATGGCAGAGATGTTTCTTCGGCTGGGGGATTTGCCGATGACTGGGGAAGTTCCGCCGTTTCAACGGATGGTGATATTTTTGCGGCCAGTGCGGTGATCGTTGGGGTTTCAAACAGATCGGCAAGACCGATATTGCAGGAAAGTTCGGCATTCATGCGATCAACGATCTGCATGCCGGTGATGGAATCGCCGCCCAGGGCATAGAAATCCTCGTCCGGGTCGATGGTGTCATAACCAAGGATTTCAGCCCAGATTTTTGCAATTTTTTCCGCAGGAGTGGCCTTTTCGTCCGATATCGCGTCATGATGATCGGATATTTCAGGTATGTTGACATCGCCCGCCGGTGACGGGGCGAATTGGGCCGTCAGATCGGATACCGTCGGTGCGGCAAACAGGTCCGAAATCGCCAGCGACAGGTTCAGTTCGGCATTCATGCGGTCGACGATTTGCATGCCGGTGATGGAATCGCCGCCAAGGGCAAAGAAATCATCATCCGGTGCGATGGCATCATAGCCGAGTGTTTCGGCCCAGATGGCCGCGATCTTTTGCGGGATATCCGGTGCCGTGACGGATACAGATGCCGGTGTGGTCACGGGTTTTTCCGGTTGTACGGCTGTTTCACCGGCAAGGGCCGGATCAAGCACGACAAGCTGTGCAGCGGTGCTGCACATGGCATCGCGCCAGAAGACCGGGGCCTGTTGCGGGGTGATGGCGGCCCCGTCCTGAAGCGGTACATTGTGGCGCGCCGCCATGCCCTGATCGGCAAGGGCACACCAGTCGATGGTCAGTGCCGGGCGGCCCTGTGACCTGCGGTAACGGGCAAAACCGTCAAGGAAGGCGTTGGCCGCACTATAGGCGGCCTGACCGGGTACACCGACGATGGCCGTCAGGCTGCCGAACATGACAAAGGCCTGCACGGGGTCGTTAAGGGTCAGGGCGTCAAGATGACGGGCTCCGTTGATCTTGGCGGCCATGATGGCGTCGAACGCATCCATGTCGCGCACGGCAAGGAATCCGCCATCAGCAAGCCCGGCGGCGTGCGCGATGGCGGTGATCGGGCCAAGACTATTTCGGATCGTGGCAAGGGTATCGGACAGGGCGTTTTTATCGGCAACGTCGCAGGTGTGGATTGATACTTTAATACCCTTGGCGCGCAGGTCGGCCAGTTTAGACTGCGCAATGGCATCAAGACCGTCTTCACCGCGACGAGCAAGAAGGGCAAGCGTGATTTTGCCGCCCAAAGCCATTTCATCGGCAAGGGCTATGGCAAAGCCGCCGGTGCCGCCGGTCACGACACAGACGCCATGATCGGGCCAGTTGGGTTGCGGCAGGTTATCGTGCCCTGAAATCGGGCGCAGTTTGCGGTGATAACGGACCTGATTGCGATAAACCGAAACCGGATCGCGGCCAGGATCGGCTGCCAGTTCACCACCGACATGCGCGATGAAATCAGCCGGTGCGATATCAGTAAAGGAAAGGGCAAGACGCGGTTCTTCGGCGGCCACCGCGATGGCAACACCGGCAGCGGCACTTTGATCCGGGGAGGCCGGAATGGTATCGCGGTCGATCTGATAGGCACCGCTTCCGGCAACGACAAGCCGCATCCGTCCGCGCATCGAGCGCAGGATATCGCGCAGGCATCGGGCGGTGCGAAGGGCGATGTCTTCGCCCGGCTGCAACGCCAGAATGACGTTTTGTGCCTTTGCCAGCATATCCTTGCCGAGCATATCGGGATGGACGCGTTGACATGCAGGCGGGATCGGCCAGAAATCGCCATCGGCAATCATGATGGTGTTTTCGGGAACCGGTTGCATTTCAACCGTGCCCGGCAACCAGTCAATTTCGAGCAGTTCCGGTATGGCGGATGCGGCTTTGCCGTTAACATCCCCCGAGAAACGAATGCCGCGTATGGTCAGAAGCAGTTTTTGGCTGTCGGCATCAAAGAAGGTGAAGTCGGCCTGGCCCGGATGACGACGTTCGGCACATACAATGATATCGCCGCTAAACGGGGCGTGCAGCGTGATTTCGTCAATGCCGACGGGGAGAGAGCCATTATCCTCGGTCGTCAGAATCATGCTGCATGCAATATCAGCCATGGCCGGATGAATGATCCAGTCGCGCAGGTCGGCATGATATTGCGGTTTCAGTTTCAGATGCGTGATCGCCGTGGTTTCGTCCGCGCTGTAATGCATGGACATCCGGCAATCCCAGCGGTCGCTGATCGAAATCGGGCCGATCTGGGGGGCATGGGGCAGAACATGGGCCTGCAAGGTGCATTTTGCCCGCACATGATCAAGTGACAGCGAATTGTCTGTCCGGTTCTTTTCCGGTGCGTCATTGGCCCAGCGCGCGGTGGCAAAGACCGACCATTTGCCATTTTTCAGACGGCCACCCAGTTCGACATGACCGTCATTTCCAAGCAGCAGCGTTGCCGTACCATCGGGCAGGGCATTGGGAAGAAGGGCCTTTTGCCATTTAAGGTCGGAAATATGAACGGTTTGGTCGCCTGTCCCGTTTCGGGCCGCTGCTGCGATCATGGCGGGAACCGCCATGCCGACCAGTGTCGGTTGTCCGTTCAGGTGATGTTCATTTGTCGGCCAGAAGGACGGGGAGGCGACCGGAATGGCAAAGCAGCGGCCCCTTTCGGTTTCGACCGGGCCGGTCATGATGGCGGTATCAGGTGCCCGGGTGTCGCCAAAGACCGGTTTGCAAACGATTTTCGCAAAAGGTGCATGGGGAAGGGACACGCGGCGCGCGCGCATGTCGTCGGGCCAGATCAGGTTCGCACCGGCCAGCCATTCACGAGCGTTGGCGGTTGCATCGGCAGGATTGGTCGAAACCGCAGAAACCGATGATGCCCTAGTGGCAGGTTTGGGGGCCGCGCAATTTGCCGTTTCACCGGCGATCAATCCGGCAAGAGCGTTAAGAACGCTGTCGCGATCCGACACCGCAACGGCGAAGCGATGCTTTAGCTGATCGCGACCGTTGGCAAGCGTGTGGCAGATGTCACGGACATCAAGGGTGGTGTCCCTGGCGATGTCGCGATGCAGTTTGGCGGCATAGTCGGATAATGCCGCCTCGTTGGCAGCAGACAGCGCAAGGATGAAGGTCCCGTTTCGCGCGGCTTCATCCTGTGTTTCATCCTGTGGATTTGCGCTGCGTTTCGGGGCGGCTTCAAGGATCACATGGGCGTTGATGCCGCTTAGCCCGAAGGAGCTGACACCGGCGCGTTTGGGCGCACCGCGATCTGCCAAGGGTTCAAGGCGATTGGTCGGGCGCACCGGGGCCCGGGCGAAATCAATCCTGCTGTTGGGGGTTTCAAAGAAGGGTTGTGGCGGGGCTTGATCAAAGCGGAGTGCCATGATGGCGCGCGCAAGGCCAAGGGCCCCCGCCGCCCCATCAAGATGGCCATAATTCCCCTTGGCCGAGCCGATCAGGGCAAAGCCATGTTCATCCGTGCTTCCGGCAAAGGCACGGGTCAGGCCATCGATTTCAATCGGATCGCCAAGCGATGTGCCGGTACCGTGGGCTTCGATATAGGATATGGAACCCAGTTCGATGTCCGCCGTTTGCGCGGCCTGCCTAATGACATCGGCCTGCATGGCTGGGTTGGGGGCGGCCGCCCCGCTTGAGGCGCCATCCTGATTGACGGCACTGCCGCGGATGATGGCATGGACGGGATCACCATCGGCGATGGCGTTGCCAAGCGGTTTGAGGACAAAGACAACGCTGCCTTCGCCCATGCCGGTACCATCGGCGCCGTCGTCAAAGGCGCGGGTGCGGGCGGTGGAAGAATCAATCGTAAAGCCGCCGTCCGCATCGGGCGGGCAGGGGATCAGTTTTGCGCCACCAGCAAGGGCGATGGTGCATGTGCCGCTGCGCAAATTCTGGCAGGCCTGATGAACCGCGACCAGCGATGACGAGCAGGCGGTATCGACGATACTTGCCGGGCCGCGCCAGTCCTTTAGGAAGGACAGGCGTGTGACCATGTTTGACGGCACGTTAAGGGCAAAGACCTGTTCGGCCTTGTCACGTGCGACATGTTCCATGGCAACGCGCCATGCCGGGTTTGCCCCGCCACCGGCAAAAATGCCGACCTTTTTACCGCGCAGGGCCTGCCCGCCATAACCGGCATTTTCCATCGCCATCAGGGCGGTTTCGATAAACAGGCGTTGTTCCGGGTCAATCAGGGCGGCATCGGCGGGTGCCATGCGGAAACGGCCCGGATCGAAATCAAAGATGCGGTCAAGATAGGCCGCTTCGCGGAAGCGGGCCGGAACCGAACGGCCAATGGCGGCCATCATGTCGCGGGTTTCATGATCGCGTTCGGGCGGAAGCGGACGGACGCGATCCGCCCCGCGAGCAACATCGGCCCAGAATGTTTCGATATCGTCCGCCCCGGCAAGCTGAAGTCCGATACCGATCACCGCAATCGGTTCGTCGGTGGCAAGCCGGGCACCCTGCGCCGACGCAAGATCGTCGGTTGCGAGATCCAGCCCGGCCAGAAGTTCAGCTTGGCGGGCGATGGTGGCACTGGCGAACAGATCGGCAATGCTGACCTTGCCGGGCCAGCGGGCATTGATTTTTTCATGCAGGCGCAGCAGCAAAAGCGAATTGCCGCCGACATCAAAGAAACCGTCTTCGCGATCCGCCATCACACCGGGCAGGATTTCCTGCCACAATCGTTGCAGAACGCGTTCCAGATTTGCCACATCATGATTTTCGGCGTCGGGCTTTGCCGCGATAGCCGGTTTTGATTTCCGGCTGGCGGTTTTGGGTGAACCGGCCATCGGTGTGCCCGAAAGGGTCTTTCGGTCGACCTTGCCGCTGCTGGTAAGCGGGAGATGATCAAGGGCAAAGAAACGCGCAGGGATCATATATTCGGGCAGGCGGGTGCGCAGATGATCGCGCAGGACACCAATGGTCAGGTCGCCATCGCCCAGCACAAAGGCATGCAATTCATCAAGTTCGCCAACCCGCACCGCCTTGACCAGGGCGCGTTCAACCAGATCGTGGCTTTCAATCGTGGTTTCGACTTCGCCGCATTCGATGCGGAAGCCGCGAATTTTGACCTGATGATCGATCCGGCCAAGATATTCGACCGATCCGTCGGCAAGGAAACGCCCCAGATCGCCGGTGCGATACAGTTTATGTCCCGGGTTGCGGGGATCGTCGGGGAATTTTTCAGCGGTCAGTTCCGGGCGGTTGCGATAACCGCGTGCAATTTGCGGCCCACCCAGCACGATTTCACCCGCAATGCCAATCGGCATGTCGCCAAGCCTGTCATCAAGGATGCGAATGGTGGTGTTGGCAATCGGTTTGCCAATCGGAACGATATCGGGATTTTCAAGCGGCGAGCAGGCATGCCAGGTGACATCCACCGTCGCCTCGGTCGGGCCGTAAAGGTTATGCAGTTCGGTTCCGAAGCGATCAAACAACAGATCGTTGAAGCGCTTTACCAGTGCCGGGTCGAGCGCCTCGCCACTGGCGAAAACGCGTTTGAGGCTGCCAAGATGTTCGATGTCGACCAGCCCGTGTTCGACCGAGAACAGGAAACTTGCCAGCATCGAAGGCACGAAATGCATGGTGGTGACGCCATGATCGCGAATGGCCTGGGCAAGTTGTTGCGGATCGCGTTCAACACCCGGATCAGGCAGAACAACGCGCGCGCCCGTCCATGACCACCAGAACAGTTCCCAAACCGACACATCGAATGTGATCGGGGTTTTTTGCAAAATGACGTCTTCGGGGCCAATCGGGAAGGCGTCCTGCATCCAGAGGATGCGGTTCAGAACGCCGCGATGGGCGATTTCGACACCTTTCGGGCGACCGGTCGAGCCGGAGGTGAACAGCACATAGGCAAGGTCATCGGGGGCGTTGATCGCATCAGGAATATCGGCATCTTCGCTGCCATCGATGATCAGGACTTTATCGGCGTCAAACAGATCGGCCAGATCGGCGGTGGTGATAACGCGCGGATAGCCAAGATCATCAAGCATATCCGTGCGGCGCTGTTCGGGGTGATCGGGGTCAAGGGGGCTATATGCCGCACCGCATAGAAGAATCCCGTGAATGGCGGCCAGCATATCGATTGAGCGACGCACGGCAACGCCGATGACATCACCCGGACCAACCAATGCCGCACGCAGTTTTGCGGCAATCCCGGATGCACGACGGGCGAATTGTTCATAACTTAGCGTTGCAGATGTTCCGATAACCGCCGGTGCGCCGGGTGTCGCACGGACCTGATCGGTGAACGGTTCGGAAATGCTGCGTTCAATCGCAAGGTCAAGATCGGTGGCATTGAATTGATCGATCCGGGCGCGTTCGTCGGCCGGCAAAATCGGCAATTCGGCGATTTTGGCGCTTGATGACGTGGACAGGGCCGCAGCAGCAAGGATTTCAAGCCGGTTGAAAATCGCCTGAATGGTGGATTTGTCAAACAGGTCGGTATCAAATTCGATCTGACACAGCAGGGCGTCGTTCTGTTTGCTGAAATAGAATGCAAGATCGAATTTCGAGAACGGGAATTCTGTTTTCAGCAGCGAGAGTTCGGCATCGCCGAGTTTTCCAAGGTTAGGGATGCTGTCCTGCCAGGCGACCAGAACATCAAATAGCGGATTGCGCGCAGGATCGCGTGGCGCATTGACGGCGGCCACAACATCCTCGAACGGGGCGGCCTGATCGGACAGGGCATCGATGATGGTTTTGCCGGTTTGGGCCAGATGATCGTCAAATCCGGCGTTCGGATCGACATTCTGACGCAGGACAACGGTGTTGACAAAGAAGCCGACCACATCATCAAGGGCGGTCTGTTCACGGCCCGCCACCAGCATGCCAAGCGGGATATCGGTCTGCCCGCATTGGCGGTACATCAGGATTTGGACCAAAGCGGTCAGAATGGAAAAGGCGGTTGTGCCATGCCGATCCGCCGCATCATTGATCAGACGCGCGGTTTGTTCGCCAAAGGCAATTTCATGGAAATCACCCGCAAAACGCCGTGCCTTAGGCCGGCGGCGATCCGTTGGCAGGGCAAGCGGTTCAGGCAGGGGCAACAGCCGTTCTTGCCAGCGGGCCAATAGATCCTTGCCGCCGGTTGAGCTTAAATAGCCATGTTGCCAGCTTGCAAAATCCTCGTAATGCCGGTCGAGCTCCGGCAAGGGCGCGGCGGGGCTGCCGGTTTCGGCGGCATAAAGGGCGGCAAGATCGCGTAGTAATGTTGGCATCGACCAGCCATCACAAATCGCATGATGCAGGGAAACCAGCATCCAGTGACGGTCGGGGGCAAGTGTGATCAGATCGGCCCGTGCCAATGGTTTGTTTTCAAGGTCGAACGGACGGACGGTTTCGCGTGCGATGAACAGGCGGGCGGGACCTTCGTCCATTTGATGGCGACCAAGTTTCAATGAACCGACCGGTGCCAGATACTGGCTGACGCCATCAGGATGATGGGGATCGGATTTGAAACGCAGGCGCAGCGCATGTTGCCGTTCTTCAAGTTTATGAAGGGCGGTCTGCAATGCATCGGCATCAATCGGGCCATTGATTTCAAACGCGGCCGGGACGGAATAGACCGCCATGTCGGGCTGCATGCGTTGCAGAACCCAAAGGCGGGCCTGTCCGCTTGAAAGCGGGAATTTCGGGCCATCTGCCTTTGGAATCAGGAATTGTTTGCCATTCTGTTTATGGTTGGCAAGCAGGGTTGCGATCCCGACGACTGTTCGGGCGACAAAGATATCCTGAAGTTTCGGGCGGACGCCGGTGGATTTTTCGAGCAATCCGGCAAGGCGCATGGCGACAAGGCTGTGCCCGCCCAAGGCAAAGAAATCCGACGATGCGGTAATGTCCCGGTTGCCAAACAGGGCCCTGAATTGTTCGGCAACGATCTGTTCCAGTTCGTTGCTGGTGGCGGCGTTGCCGGTTTGGGGAGCAAGCGGTGCCGTATTGGCCAGGGCACCAAGGAGCTGTTTGCGATCTACCTTGCCATTCACATTGACCGGCAGATGATCCAGCACCACAAACCGTTCGGGGATCATGTAATCGGGCAGATTGCGGCCAAGGATCTGCATCCAGACATTGCTGTTATCCTGATCGGCGGCGACGGCCGCACCAAGGAAGGCATCGGCACCGACGCCAACCGGCATCACGCAGGCATTGCGGATGCCGTCAATCTGGCTCAGTCGTTTTTCAATGGCGGCGGTTTCAATCCGGTGTCCGCGAATTTTGACCTGCCCGTCACCACGGCCGCCAAATTCAATCACACCATCTGAGCGCCAACGCGCGCGGTCGCCGGTTTTGTAAAGGCGGGTTTCGGGTAAATGATCGAACGTGACGAATGCCTTGGCGGTGCGTTCGGGCGCGCCGGAATATCCCAGCGCCAGCCCGTCGCCCGCGGCGTAAAGTTCACCCCAGATCCCGGTCGGAACCGGTTGCCCGCCAGTATCAAGAATATAGGTGCGCGTATTGCCAATCGGCCGGCCAATCGGGATGGTGGCCGAATTTACGTCATGTGGCGTGATCGGATGGATACAGGTAAAGGTCGTGTTTTCCGTCGGGCCATAGCCGTTGATCAGGGTAAGGTCCGGGCAGGCGGCCATGACTTTTTGCAGGTGAGGGGGGCTTAGTGCCTCCCCCCCGGAAAGCAGTCGTTTGAGTGGGGCAAAGCAACCTGGCGCGTCATCGGCAATACGGTTAAACAGGCTTGCGGTCAGCCACATGGTGGTCACACCGCCACCTTTAAGGGCATTGCGAAGGGCGGTTGGATCAAACAGGGTTTCGTTATCGATCAGAACCAGTTTGCCGCCATTCAGAAGCGGTGCCCAGATTTCAAGGGTTGCGGCATCAAAGCCAAGTGATGCGGCCTGTGCCATCACATCGGTTTCATCAAACGCAAGCGCCCGATTGTTCAACACCAGTCGTGCAACAGCCCGGTTGGGGATCAGCACCCCCTTGGGCGCACCGGTGGAGCCGGACGTGAACATGACATAGGCCAGATCATCGCCCGTACGTTTGGCGAAGGTCGCATCCGATGTTGCGTTGGCGTCGGGCAGTTGCGCAATACGAACGCGATCAGACAGGCCCGACAGGCGTTCAAATTCGGCGTTGTCACACAGCAAAGTACGGGCACCGCATTCTGCCATCAGGGCGGCAATGGCATCGGCAGGCAGAGATTTGTCAATTGGCAGATAGGCCGCACCATGCCATGCGATACCAAGAAGGGTGATAATCGCATCAAGGGTACGATCAGCGGCAAGGGCGACAATCGACCCGGGGGCAACATCAAGGGCATCAAGACCGGCAGAAACGGCGGAAACGTGTTGCCCCAACGTGCGATAGGTGATTTTTCGGTCGCGATCCTGCAGGGCAATTTTATCCGCGTTGGCCGGGTTGGTGACCTGACGGGCGAGCAATTCGCCAAGGCCGCAATCGCGCGGGTAATCCGATGCGGTATCGTTAAGTGCTACGGTCAGGTGATCATGTTCGTCGTCAGGCAGCAGATCAACAAGGCCAAGCGGCATTGCCGGGTTTTTGGCAAGCGCACGCGCAAAGGTCAGGAAACGTTTGGCAAAACGTTCGATCCATGCTTCGCCAAAGACGTGGCTTTGATATTCGACAGCCAGAGATGTTTCCGGGCCGTTTTTCATCATGCCGACCATCAGGGGGAATTTGCCCGCCCCGAAGTCGAGATCTTCGATCACGAAGGGGCTGTCGCTGGATTCCATCACATGGACGGCATCGAATGGCAGGCCGGTCGGGCCCTGTGCCGCCTGTGTCAGATCATGCATCAGGCGCGACAGGGGGTAATCCTGCACGTCAAGCATGGAAAGAACTTCGTGCCCGACCTGTCTGGTCAGGGTATCAAGATTATCTGCCATATCCGGTTTGATCGCGACGGGCAGGACATTCACAAAGCAGCCCATCGACTGCATGGTTTCCTTGTCCCTGCGACCGGCAAAAGGCAGCCCGATGACGGCTGTGGCGTTTTCCTTGTGCCGCGCGATCACAGCGATGGTCAGGGCGGCCCAGAGGGTAGTCTGGGTTGTTTTGCGGGTATGGCTGGCAAGCTTTGCGAAAGCCTCGGCGTCTTTGCCGGTCAGTTTGATCAGAAGGCGTTTGCCGCCGCCATTCCGTTCTGCTGCCGGGTCGTCAGGCAGACCGGCAGATAACAGTTTATCGGTTCGGGCCGACCAGAATTTTCGCGCGATTTCGCCGCGTTCCCGATCCAGATTGCGATGTGCATTGCGCACAAGTTTTTCGATATCAGGGATGTTTCCGGGCGTGTTTCCGGCAAGGATGGCAAGAAGCTCTTTTTGCAGCAACATGATCGATTGGCCATCAAAGCACATATGATCGATCGCCATGGCCAGTTGCGGGGCTTTTCCGTCGTCATGTTCGATATAGCCAAACCGGGCCAGAGGACCCGTTGCGAGATCAAAAAGATCGTGGCGGATTTCTCGGGTGGTGTCGATTTTGCGCACAGTGACCGGCATATCGGCATGCACGCGCTGGATCAGCTGCCCGTCCTGTTCGAGAAAGGTGGACCGGAGGGCATCATGGCGTTTGACGATGGCGGCAATCGCATCGCGGACCGCATTGAAACCGGTTCCTTTGGGAAGGGTGATGCCTGTAACGATATGGTAATTGGCACTTGCCGGTTGGTCACGTCTTGCAATCCATTGGCCTTCGATGGCGGGATGGGCCGGGAAGGATTTGAGGATCGGACCTGCTTTGGTGTCATGACTTTCGGCATCGGAAGGTTCACGCAGCAAGCTGAGGATTTCGGCCTTCAGGTCACGGGTTTCGGATTTCAGGGCATCATCAAATGCACCGGTCGGTGCATCAAAACAAAGATCGTGCCCGTTGGCATGCAGGCTTAGCACAATGTCGCGCTGACGGAGTTTGTCGAGCAGGTTGCGCGCGGTTTGTGTGCGGCGTGACAGCTGATCGGTATTCATCACAGAACTCCCTGTTCACGTGACGGGCGGGGGGCTGTTGTGGCCGGTTTTGCTGTTGCCGTTGCTGTTGGCGCGGATCGGGCATTGGTCGGCGGGCTGTTTGTCTCAAAGGATGCAAGCAGGTTGGCAACACCTGAAACGGTGCGGCCTTCGAACATTACGGCGGTGGGAATTTCGGCAGTCAGGACTTCGGAAAGCCGTGTTGCGATCCGTACGGCGAATAAGGAGTCCCCGCCAAGTTCAAAGAAATCATCATCGGGGCCGATTGCCGGATCGCCAAACATATCGCGCCAGACGGCAAGAATGGCGGATTGCGTGTGTGTTTCGGTTTGGGCATCGGACGTATTTTGTGCCGGGTTTCGTGCCGGGGGCAATGTGGCCTCCACCGGGGCAGCGGCAACGGCGATAGATTTGGGATCGGCGTTCACGGTGGTTGCCTTCTCCGGCCAGAAGCGGCGTCGGTCAAAGGCGTAGGTCGGCAACGGAATGCGATGGGCATCACGGGTTTGGTTTACCCGATCCCAATCGGGCGATGTTCCCATGACCCAAAGCCGGGAAATCGCAACGGCCAGTGCGTTTGACCCGGTGATTGCGGCATCCGTTTTTCGGGCGGCATCGGGGCCGGGGGCAGGTTGCAAGGCAATGCTGTTGCCGGTCGCTGTGCCATTAACAATGGCAAGGCGGCTTGCCGTGTTGCCAAAGCCGCATTCGACCATGATCGTTTCGGGCATTTCGGCCAGAAGTCCCTTGATGTTATCGGCAAAGCGCACCGCATTGCGCAGATGTTGAACCCAGTAATCGGGATTGGTGGCGTCTTCGGGTGTCAGCCAGTTGCCAGTCAGGTTGGACTGGATCGGAAGGGTTGGCGCGTTCAACCGGATTTTGGCGACGACATGGCGGAATTCATTCAGAACCGGTTCCATCATCCGTGAATGGAAGGCATGGGAGACCACAAGCCGACGACCGGATTTACCCTGTGATTTGATGTATTCTTCAAGCGCATCAATGCATTCGGTGCTGCCCGCCACCACGCATTGACGCGGGCCGTTGATTGCAGCCATCGACAGATCGGGGCCAAAGGCCGACAGAAGATCACCGACTTCGGCCTCGGTCATGGACAGGGCAAACATTGATCCCGGTTCGGTCTGCCCCATCAGGCGACCGCGCATCACCACAAGGCGAAGCGCATCTTCAAAGGACATGACCCCGCCAATGCAGGCCGCGACATATTCGCCAATGCTGTGCCCGGCCAGTGCTGCGGGCAAAATGCCGTTTTCGATCAGCCAGTTTGCCAGCGCATATTCATAAATGAACAGAGCGGGCTGGGCGATTTCGGTGCGTGCCATGCGGCTTGATGTTGCCGGGCTTTCATCGGGAACGGTCAGCAATTCAAAAAGATCATCGGGGCCGCCCGTCTGTGCCACATGCTTGCAGGCATCGCGGATCATCTTTGCCGATGTTTGATCCACTTCATAAAGGCCTTTTGCCATGCCCGGTCGTTGCGATCCCTGACCGGGGAACAGGAAGGCGATGGGAGGGATATTGCGTTGGGCAACGGCCTGATGGCGGGCGGTCGATTTCGGATGGGTCAGGGCTGAAACCGCAGCCTTGATGTTCGTGGCAACGATGGCGGCCCTGAAACGATAGGCGTGACGCCGTGACAGGCTGTTTGCGACATCGGATATCGCAATGTCTGATCCGTTGCGGTCAAGCCAGCTTGCGGTGTTTTCCAGAAGTTTTTGCAAGGCGGGTTCGCTTGCCGCCGAGAAGGGCAGGATACGGGGAATATCGTTTTGTGTCTGGCGTGATGCCGGTTCATCGAAACGGGGGGCTTCTTCGATAATCACATGCGCATTGGTGCCGCCAACCCCGAAGCTGCTGATGCCCGCGCGCAGCGGTTCATCATCATTATTCGATAATGGTTGAGCAGTGTTGTTTATTTGAAATGGTCCCTGATCCAGACCAAGGTTTTCATTCGGTTGATTGAAATGGCAGGTCGGCGGAAATACCCGATGGCGGATTGCCAATACGGCCTTGATCAGCCCGGCCATTCCGGCGGCACTGTCCAGATGGCCAATATTGCCCTTGACCGAGCCAAGCCACTTTGGATGCGTTGGCGTTGTATCGGCTTTTGCATAAACCTTGTTCAGTGCGGCGATCTCTATCGGGTCGCCAAGCGCGGTTGCGGTGCCATGGCCTTCGACAAAGCGGATGGTCGAGGGATCGATCTGGGCATCGTCAAGGGCCGTTTGAATGGCCTTTGCCTGACCATCGACACTGGGCGCGGTGAAGGCGGCCTTTGCTGAACCGTCATTGTTGATGCCGACACCCTTGATCACCGCATGGATGGTGTCCCTGTCGGCAATGGCATCATCAAGACGTTTCAGAAGAATAATGGCCGCACCGCTGCCGCCGACAACGCCGTCTGCCTTGCTGTCAAACGGACGGCAAACGCCGCTTCGTGATCCGATGCCGCCCTGCGTGAAATAATATCCGCCAGCCGGGCTAAGCCCAAGGGCCGCCCCACCGGCAAGGGCGACGCGGCATTGACCGGATCGCAACGCATTGACGGCCAGGGCAAGATTGACAAGCCCGGTCGAACAGGCGGTCGAGGATGCGATGGCGGGGCCAGTCAGGTTCAGCTTGTAGGCAAGCCTTGTTGCGGCAAAATCCTTGTCATTGCCGAGTGTCATGCCATACCGGATCGCATCGGGGCGGTCGCGCAGGCGATCACGCAGGCTGTCGACCAGATAGGTCGGGAAACCGACGCCGACATAAGCCCCAACCGGGCCGTCACGTGCGGGATCGCAAGATCCGTCTTCCAGAGCGCTAAGGGCGACTTCAAGCAGCAGACGTTGTTGCGGATCGGTTTCGATGGTTTCCCCCGCGGTCATGGCAAACGGTGCGGGATCGAACATATCGAGATCGTCAAGAATCCCATGGCGGGCGATGAAATCGGCGTCTTCGAGCGCCGACGGATCGCCGCCCATTGCGCGCAGGCGGGAAATATCGACGTCCTTTATCTGATCGATACCGTTTTCAAGCATCGACCAGAATGCGTCGCGGTCATTCGCGCCGGGCAGGCGCATCGCCATGCCAATAATCGCAATGTCGTGATTTTCAGACACATTGCGTTGGGGCTTTACCGGTTCGGCTTGTGCGGTTTCGGGGGCATGTTGATCACCCGCACAAAGGTGACGTGCGAAGGAATTAATGGTCGGGTGCTGGAATATTTCCACCGATGCAATGTTGCGCCCGGCGAGTTTTGACAGGGCAAACTGGGCGCGCGGTACCAGCAATGAATGGGCGCCAGCTTCAAACAGGTTGGTGTCAAATTCAATTTCGTCTGTTTCGATCAGCTCCATCCAGATTCTGGCAATTTTACCGGCCAGTTGGTGGATGCGCGCCTGATCGGGTTTACGGGATGCAGGGGGCGATGCTTTGGATGCAACAGGCTGTTTGCCATCCGGGTTTCGGGCGAATTCGGCAAGTGCCTTGCGGTCGATTTTGCCCGACGGCAAGAGGGGTAGCGTTTCCACCCATTCAATGCGGGTCGGAACGGCCGCATCGGACAGGTGGCGCGCCAGTTCTGCGCGCACGGTTGCTGCGTCCGGGCGTTTCGACGGGCTTGCGTTGGATAGAAGATAACCGATCAGTTCGCCGCCATGTTTGGTTTTGACATGCAATACCGCAGCCCGTCCGACGCCGGACAGGCGCGAAAGCTGGTATTCGATTTCCCCGATTTCGATGCGTTGCCCGCGAATTTTGACCTGTTCGTCCGTGCGCCCGTGAAAATAAAGCAACCCGTCTTCGCCCCAGGAAACCAGATCACCAGTGCGATAAAAGGTTTCATCGGTCTCGCCCGTCGGATCCGTGACGAATTTTTCCTCCGTCACGTCAGGCATATTGATATAGCCGCGGTTAAGTCCTGCGCCGCCAAGGTAAATCTCGCCCGGGACGCCAAGCGGTACCCGTTTTCCGTCTTCGTCAAGTATCCGGACAAAGCCACCCTTGTCGATGCGGCCGAGCGGGATGCTTTTGGTTTGGGGGGCCCTTGGTATCAGATACACGGCGGCATGAATTGTCGCCTCGGTCGGGCCATAGCAGTTCCAGATATCGACGGTTTCGAACGCGGAATAAAGCCTGCGGACGAGTGTTGGCTGCATGATTTCGCCGCCCGTGATCAGACGGCGCAATTTGAAAGCACCATCTGCCGGAACGGCATCGATCACGCTTTCATAAAATGACGGGACCGACATGATGTGGGTGACATGATGTCGTGCCACACCGTTCCAGAATTTATGCCCGTCACTGAGTATCGCGTGGGTCATCAGCCACATGCGATGGCCACGGATCAGCCCGACGCAGAATTGCAGCATCCAGGGATCAAATCCGAGCGACGGGAAAAGACCCATTATTTCAGGGTTGCCGTTTTCATGTGATCCGATACCGAATTGCGCAATGGCGACGTCGATTTTATCGGCAAGGGATTGGTGATGAACGGGAACCGGTTTTGGCTGCCCGGTCGAACCCGATGTATGGAAGACAAAGGCAATATCGTCGCCACAAATATCGGCATGGATATTTTCAAAGGTGATGCTGCCGTCAATGCCGGTTACGGCATTGATATCGTTTACCGTGATGGAGGTGTCGCCGATTTTGTGCCATGTGTCGGTGTTGTCACTCAGAACCAGACGGCAATCAAGATGGCGGGTCATCGACGCATTGCGCGCGATAGGTTGCAACGGATCAAGCTGCACACAGGTTGCCCCGCATTTCAGGATACCGATCACAGCGGCCGTTTGCTGCGCACTGGGGGAAATGTTCATCCCGACAAAATCGCCCGGTGCAATGCCGCATTGTTTCAGGTGGTGGGCGACGGCATTGGCCATATGGCCCAGCGTTGCAAACGTGACTTCGTGATCATCTTC
>TARA_R100000049_G_scaffold5429_1_pt1 | contig 27975 bp, 26 predicted proteins | sample TARA_R100000049 | Tara Oceans TARA_R100000049 (sample SAMEA2619992) | marine metagenome | biome: marine biome (ENVO:00000447); feature: mesopelagic zone (ENVO:00000213) & marine oxygen minimum zone (ENVO:01000065); material: "saline water (ENVO:00002010), including plankton... | reverse complement strand
CATGGCTTTGTCGTTTCTTGGTTGCTGGTTGGGGTTTCGGATGGGGTTGCTGCGTCGTCGGGCTGATAGACATTGATGCGCGCACTCACAAGGATTTCATCGCCTTTGCGAACTTCACCGTCAAACACACCCATTTCGCCGTCTTCGAAAATGTTCTGCACATGGATCGACAGCGCATCGCCATCGGCAAAGCCATCGCATGCCATGGTCATTTTGCGCGTGCCGAGCAGATAGCCGATTTTGGGGGCTGTGCCGGGGGCGGCAGACTGGGCGCGCCAGCCGCTATAGGCGGCGACCGACTGGGCGATATATTCAATCCCGACATAGGCGGGGACGCCATGCGTGGGGGTGAAAAACAGGCTGTTTTTTGTGATGCGGACTTCTGCCGTCAGGCTTTCGGCATCGGCATTCAGAACGCGGTCGATCAGAAGCATTGGGGCGGCGTGGGGCACCAGTGTTTCGACGGGCGGGAAGGCTGGTGGGAAGGCGGGTTTTACAGACGCATTCATGCGCGGTTCCCCCGGTTCCAGCCCCGGCCCAGAATGACCGAGACGTTACTGCCGCCAAAGGCAAATGAGTTGCTCATCATCGCCAAGCGATCCGAAGGGGGCAATTTCGTGCCCGGCTTGGTCACCAGATTGATGTCGGGAATTTCGGGATCAGTCGCACCATCCCAGATATGGCGCGGCAGGGGGGCGCCATCGGCGGCATCGCAAAGCGAGAGCCAGAGCATCGCGGCTTCGATGGCACCCGCAGCGCCCAGCGTATGGCCGGTCATGGGTTTGGTGGAGCTTGCCTGGACATTGGCCCCCAAGACATCGCAAACCGCACGTGCCTCCATCCCGTCATTAAGCGGGGTCGCGGTGCCGTGCAGATTGATATAGGCGATGTCGGATGGTTTGAGTTTGGCATTGGAAAGCGCGTTTTGCATTGCCATGGCGGCCCCCCGGCCATCGGGATGCGGGGCGTTGGGGTGATGGGCGTCGGAGCTTTCACCGACGCCGAGCAATTCGATGTCGCCCGCATCACGACGGAGGATGAAAAGTGCGGCCCCTTCGCCGATATTGATGCCGTCGCGGTTAAGGCTCATGGGATTACAAAGGCCGTTTGAAACCGATTGCAGGGCATCAAAGCCGCGCACGGTCAGACGGCAGAGGCTATCGACGCCGCCGACCAGAACCGCATCACACAGCCCGGTATTGATCAGGCGCGCCCCGGCGGCAAAACCCTTGGCACTGGACGAGCAGGCGGTTGAAATCGCATAAGATGGTCCGCCAAGATCAAAGGCATCGCGCAGGAAATCAGCGGGTGATCCGATTTCCTGATGGCTATACAGGAATGTTTCGGGGAAGGCCCCGCCATCAAGGGCGGCTTCGTAATCGGTTGTGCCTTCTTCGATGCCCGATGTGCTGGTGCCGATGATGACGCCAATGCGGGCACGACCAATATCGGCAATCAGATCGGTGATGTCGGTTTCGATCTGCCGGGTTGCGGCCCAAAGCAGACGGTTGTTGCGGGTATCGTGGCGGGCTAGGTTTTCGGGTAGCGGTTCGGGATCATGCGTAACTGTGCCAAGGATCGTGGTGCGGTCGGGCAGGAAACCGTCGCGCGCGATCATATCCGCCGGGCGGTCGCCAAAAAGTGTGGCGCGGGTTTCATCCATCCCGGTGCCAAGGGCCGATACGATGCCAAGGGCGGAGAGATACAGCGAGCCCAGCGTCATGATGACGATCCAGTGTGTTTTGACTGGATCGTGATGACATAGCCGAAACGTTCGTTGCGGATTTTGGCAAAACCCTGCCAGACATCGCGTACCGGGCGTTCGATCCGGGCATAGAAGCGTCCGTTGCTATCGATGCGAAGCGTGCGCTCACCCATGGTTTCGCGGATCGACAGATCGCGGGGCAGGGCATCGCGCACGACATCGAGCGGCCAATAGACCATGACGATATCGGCCAGCATACGGCGTGCATCAAGTGTTGCGGGCAGCCAGTCGGCGGTTTGGACCGACAGTGCATCGGTCGACCAGTCGATATCAATCGCGCGACGGCCCAGATCATCGATCATGACGATGCGGGCGTGATCGCGTTCAAGCGATATGCGGGCCTGAAAGGTGCCGGTTTCGGTTTCGTTGCTGCTGGTGTTTTTCCAGTTTGCGGTGACCTGCTGGGTGACGTCGATGGCGTCATCATCTGCCCATGGCTGTTCGGGCAGGGTGAATTCATAGCCCTCGTCAAGCATCACGGTTTGCGCCGGTGTTGATGTGAAGACATCGGGCATGGAAAAGTCGGGCATTGTCAGATCGGGCATGTTCATTGTTTCACAGGCGCTCAGGCCCGTGGCAAGCATTCCAGCGACAAGGGTTTTTACGACGACGGAGCGCATAGATCGTGCAACATCTCAAGATAGCGTTCGGTTTTGGCGACCAGCGGGTTTTCCATATTCCATGCATAACCTGCAAGGATCGAAACGACCATACGTTTCAGTTGTGAATCGTCATCGGGCTGATTGAAAATAATCGTCTGTAACCGTCCATCATACCATGCATCGACGTAAGCCCGGAACGTATCGACCCCCTTTGACAGCGGGTCGGCGAAATCCAGGTTCCAGTCAACAGACTTGCGATTATGACGCGCGATCAGGGCCTTGGCGGCCAGTTCGGCAGAATGCAGGGCGATGGTGACACCCGATGAAAAGACCGGATCAAGGAAGCCCGCCGAATTGCCGAGCAGCACATAACCATCGCCAAAAAGTTTTTCCGACTGCGCGCTATATCCGGCGATGGAATTGAGATCGCGGATCGGTTCGGCATTGGCCAGAAGGCTTCCGAGACGTGTGTCATTGATCAGCTTATTGAAAATGTCCTGATCCGACATGCCGACAAAGGCCGGATCATTATCGGGATAGATCGCGCCGATGGACGCGGTGCCATCGGAAAACGGGATCAGCCAGTACCAGATTTCATGATGGGTCGGATGCACCGTGATCAGGATTTTTTCGCGGTCATAACCGGGATCGGTAATGTGATCGCGCATATGGGTGAATAACGCGCGGCGTTCAATCGACTTGCCGGGCCGGGCAAGGCCGAGCATGCGGGGCAGAACCCGGCCATAGCCGCTGGCGTCGACCACGAACCCGGCGCGCAGTTCGCCCGGATTGTCGTTTTCATCGGTGAAGCCAAGGCGGCAATCGCCATCGGCAAGTTGTGCGGATGTGACGCGGTGGCCAAAGCGGATATCGACCCCGGCGCGCGCGGTCTCACCTGCCAGAATCTGATCAAAGCGGGCGCGCTTAACCTGAAACGTGGTGCCCCAGCAATCGGATGGTTCGAAATTCTGGCGAAAATCAATCGACATATATTGGGGGCCGCATTCGAAGACGGCACCGTTTTTGAACTGGAACCCGGCATCGGTCACGGCATCCAGAAGCCCGGCGCGTTCGAGCACATTCATGCAATTGGGCAGCAGGCTTTCGCCGATCACGAAGCGCGGGAAGGTTTCGGCTTCGAGCACGGTAACGGCCATGCCGGCATCATGGAGGAATTTGGCAATGACCGATCCGGCAGGCCCGGCACCGATAACGGCGATATCGCAATCGGGTTTCACTGTTTTTGTCCCCGCTGTTTTTGGGTTTGCGCGTTGTTTTTATCGCCTGTCGGTGCGGTCATCCAGAAGGCCAGGAACCATGCCCCGATCAGGCCGATTGCAATCACCGATCCGATATCGCGCACCAGCGGTACGGATGATGTGGCGAGAAGGCCAAAGGCAAGCACGCTGCTGATCAGCGACAGCAACACCGCAAGGCGCGTGTCGTCATCATGGGGGCCGTTGCGGCTTTCGGCCAGAAACAGAACGTAATCCGCACCGATGGCAAAGACCAGAAACAGCGCCATGGTGGTAAAGAAGCTTTGGGCGATGCCAAAGGCATAACCGCCCAGCACCGCAAACAGGATCGCCCCGGCGGGGGCGGCAAAAACGCAGATGCCGGTGCGAAGCCCGTAACGCAAAACAGCAAGGATGGCGGCGACACAAAGCGCACCGCCCAAGGCAATCCATGCCCACAGGCGATAGGCGGCGAACTGGTCGCTGATCGCGGTGGGCGGGTTGATCAGGGTGACGTTCTGGATATCGGCAAGGGCGTTGCTGATGGCGTCAATATCGGTGGCGTTGCGAAGCCGGATGATGTCCGATCCGCCGGAATGCAGGCGAGCGATTTCGGGTAATGTCCTTGTCGCGTTGTCATCGGGGATGAGGTAATCAGCATCCTTATCCGGTGCGGTGATAGTGACCGGCAACTGATCGGACAGGGCCGGGCCAAAGCGATCATAAAGGCCGGTCGTGACCAGATCGCGGTTTTCGGTCTGCCGGGTGATGGACGGGATCAGATCGGACAGGCCGATCATGCCGCCAAGGCGGTTATCGGCGATCAGCGGTGTCAGGGCACCCCGTACTGCTTCGCCGGTTTCAAGGCGGGTTTGGGGATCACCGCCATCAATGCGGAGGAAGACGGGGCTGCCGCCAAGGCCGAGGATATCTGCAATGTTTCCGGCATCCGATATCAGGGCGTCATTGCCGTGACCGAACTGGCGGATATCGTTATTGCCGGGGATCAGGAAGGCCGCAAGGGCAAGGGTGATGATGATGGCGGCACTTGCGGTCAGTCGTACCCGGATCGGGGCAAATGTTTTGCCAAGTACAGCTTGCAAGCCGTCATGGAGTTTGCGGATCGGCGAGGATGGCTGGACATCGCTGGCCGGGATCAGGGGCAGCAGGAACAGCACCGAACAATAGGCCGCGATCAGACCGGCGATGGAATAAACCGCGATCTGGGAGAGCAATTGGGTGGGGCTGAGCGATAGTGCGCCAAAGCCGATGATGGATGTCAGAAGGCCAAGGCTTAGCCCCGGTCTGATTTTACGCAGCCGGTCCGTGGGGGATCCGGCGGCAGAGCGCAGCACAAGGTAATGCAGGGCATAATCGACCGAAATGCCGATCATGGTCGCGCCAAACACCAGCGCAATCGCATGGATGGCGGGGAAGATCGCGACCACGGCGGCGAGCCCCGCCAAAAGGCCGCTGCCGACGACCAGAAGGGCACCGAAAAGCGGGATGGGTGAATAGAACACCAGCCCGATCATCACAAGGATGCCGATGGTCGCGATGATCGCGATGCGTTGCACATCGGATTGGGCGCGGGTGGCTTCTGCCACGGCAAAGAAGATTTGGCCGGTTTTGGCGGTGGTCAGGCCGGATGTGGCATCGGTGATGGATTGCAAGGCAGCGTTGGCATCCATGACCCAGCGTTGATCGTTGCCGGAGCTTCGCAGATCGGGTGACAGGCTTGCCATCACCGGCAGGTAAAATTGCCCGTCGCGGGTGATGATCTCGTTACCGGTGCCAAGCTTTGCGCCAAGGTCGGACAGGAAGGCTGGCAGCAGGGCAAACGGGTCCTGTTTAAGCGACTGGCTGCTGAGCGTTGTTGCCGGGGAATAGAGGTTTTGGATGGCGCGGCGATAGAGCGCTTCGGCGTTGCCATTTGCCAGCTTTTCGCGATCAGACGGGGATAGCAGGCTGTTGGCATGAGGGCCATAAAGCGCCATCAGATCGGCAAATCGATCATTGTTGTGACCGGGAAGGGTGATGCCCTGCGTGCCATCAAGGGCCGCGATCCGGCCCGCGAAATCATTGGCGGCGGTTTCAAGCGTGTCGCGATTGGCGTGCGAAAGCATGAAGATCACCTGCCGACCATCATTTGCCAGCAGATGACGGACCGTGGCGATGTCACTTTGCGGCCCGTTTTGGTCGGCATTTTCCTGCCCGATCAGGGACAGGATATCGGCATCGATCCCGGTATGGCCGCCGCGCAATTGCCAAGTGGCAAAAACCGCCATCGCGATCAGGCACAGGGCCCAGAGGGTTGCGCGCAATGCCATTACTGATCCGCGCCGGTCAGAAGGGCGGCAAATTCGGGCGGCAGCGGCAGGCTTTGCAATGCCTGATCGGCAAGAGTGATGGCATCATGGTCGCCGGTCGGTTTTTCCAGTCGGACGGCTTCGACAAAATCAGTACCGGCGGCGGTGATTTTACTGATCTGTTGGGCGATATTGCTTCCGTCCTTGGGCGTCAGGATGACCTGCCATGCGCCCTGTTCGGTTGTGTCCCTGGTGATGTCAAAACGCTGCTCCAGCGGTTGCCAGTTTCCGGCAAGAACGGCTGAAATCAGTTCGACAAACTGGCGGAACTGATCGCCGCGGGCGAGTTCATCGCGGTTGCCCTGATCATCGATCCGGGTGATGCCGTGATCATCAAGGATCGTGGTGCCGGGGAAGGGTTGCAACGTGCGCCAGACCAGCCCGCGTGCCGGGGACAGGACGAAATCGCCGTTCGAGGTGAGCGGTTTTTCAAAGCCGTCAAGATGGCGGTCCATGGTGAAGGAGCCGCCGAGATATTGTTCGGTGCCGATGTTGGCCGGGGCCGGAATATCATCCGCCCGTGCGGTGCCGGTCATGCTGGCAGTCAGCAGGGCGACGGATACGATCAGGCGGCGGATCGGGATCAAACAAGGGCCTCCATCTTTGCGATGAAGAAATCGGGGCTGCGATAAAGCATTTCGCCGCTGGATTTTTCGACCGCGACCTGAATGGTGAAGCCCTTGGTCAGTTTTTGACCGGTTTTGGTGTCGCTGATGAGGTAGTCGATTTTAAGCCGGTTTTCATATTCGCGGAGCGTCGCGGTGATCGTGATGTTCTGCCCGAAGGTGCAGGGGCGGACATATTTGACCCGCATATCCACCACCGGCCAGACATAGCCCGACGCATCCATTTGCGGATAATTGTAGTCGATCTGATCCAGCAGCGCGCAGCGGGCATTTTCAAAGAATTGCACGTAATTGCCGTGCCAGACGACATTCATCGGATCGAGGTGATAGAACTGGATGGTTTCACTGACCGATGCGCTGATCATGATGCCAGATCCCCGCCATAAAGCGCCCAGTGGCGCGATTGAATGCGGTCGATCAGAAGGCGAAGGGTTGATTCGAGCGGCTGGTCTTCGGCGATAAACGGGATGTCGTTGCCAAGCGCATCAAGGAAGGCGGTGATATCACTGCCAAGTTGTTCGGGTTTGATGTCACCGTTTTTAAGGCGCAGCGTGATCGCCTGTTTGACGGCGATAAGGTTGGCAGCCGCGACCTGTTCGGTCAGTTGCAGGATGCGCAGGCAATCACGCGCGGCAATCGTTCCCATGCTGACCTTGTCCTGATTGTGGCATTCGGTCGAACGCGAAAAGACGCTGGCGGGCATGGTGTTTTTAAGTGCCTCGGCCGTCCAGGCGGAAACGCCGATCTGCACGGCCTTTAGCCCATGATTGATCGAGGCGCGATCCGCATCCGATCCCGACAGGTTCGATGGCAGGCCATGATTGAACTTGGTATCGACCAGAAGCGCCATTTGCCGGTCCATCAGATCGGCGAGATTGGCGATCAGGGTTTTCATGCCATCGGCGACAAAGGCAACATGCCCGCCATAAAAATGACCGCCATGCAGGATGGTTTCGCCTTCGACATCGATCAGCGGGTTGTCATTGGCGCTATTGAGTTCGGTTTCAAGCGTTGCGCGGAAGGTCGGCATCATGTCGGCCAGAACGCCGATGACATGCGGCGCACAGCGCAGCGAATAACGATCCTGCAACCGGGCCGGGGCATAATTGGTGCCGAGATCGGCAAGGTCATCCTCGATAAAGGCGGCGATGCGGGCCTGCCCCGGATGGGGTTTGGCGGCAAACAGGCGTTTGTCAAAATGGGCGGGATTGCCCAGCAACCCGATAGAGGCAAGTGCTGTGATGCGCGCGGTCAGGCGGCAGAGGTAATCCGCACGCACGAATGCCTGACACATCATCGCGGTCATGACCGATGTGCCATTCATGATCGCCAGGGCTTCCTTGGGGCGGAGCGTTAACGGCGTTAACCCGGAGGTGGCAAGGGCATCCAATGCGGTCATTTTCTGGCCGCGATACAGCACGTCGCGTTCGCCGATCAGGGCGGCGGCCACGTAGGAAAGCGGGGTCAGATCGCCGCTGGCGCCGACCGATCCTTCTTCGGGGATCAGGGGTGTGATGTCGTGTTCGAGAAGACCTGCAAGCTGGCGCAGAAGATCAAGGCTGACACCGGAATAGCCGGTGCAAAGGGATGCAAGCCGGACCGCAAGGACAGCGCGCGCCTGATCGGGGCGCAGGATATCGCCAAGGCCGCAACCGTGAAACCGGCTGAGATGAAGTGGTAATTCGGCGACCAGTTCGGGCGGGACGCGGCGCGATACGGAATCGCCATAGCCGGTGGTGACCCCGTAAATATGGCCGTGATCGCGCAATTCCCGATCAAGGAAATCGGCCCCGGCCTGAATGCGGGTGGTGAATTCCGGGTCGGATGACAGGACGGGCAGGGCACGCTGTTCGGCAAGGGCAACGATATCTTCGATGCGCAGGTTTTCATCGCCAAACTGCACAGTGGTGCGGCTGTTATTCATTCTCGTCCTTTTTCTTCGCCCAGAAGTCATAGAAATTGAACCATTGCAGCGGTTTTGTAACAACAAGCTTTTCAAGCCAGTTGGCATATTGCCCGGCATATTCAGTGATTTTACCGATCCGGTTGGCGCGCGGCAGGGTGATTTGATCGGCCAGTTTTTCCCAGACGATTTCAAAGCGTTTCCCATTGCGCCATGCCGCAACCATATAGACCGGGCATTGCAGCAGATGGGCCAGAACAAACGGCCCCTGCGGGAACGGAGCCGGATCACCCAGAAACGGGACGCGCACCGATTTATCGCGTGCGCCAATGGCAACGCGGTCGGCGGCAATGACGACCCATTCACCGCGTTCGACCTTTTCACGCAGCAGCATCGCGGTATCGGGGCCGATATCGGTGACTTCGATCAGATCGACTTGGCTTTGCGGGGCGAATTTTTGCAAGACGCGGCCAAAGCGGGCGGCGTTTTTTTGATGCAGCAGCACATTGACGCGAAAATCGCGGTCGCGGCTGGCAATCGCACGCACCAGTTCGATATTGCCGAAATGGGACACGAACAGGATGACGGCCTGATCACGCGGGATATAGGAAAACAGGCTGTCGGCGTGGTTGGGCAGATCAAGATCATCAATCTTCATTTCGCCCGACCATGCGGCGATTTTATCCAGTGCACTTTCGCCGAAATTCATGAAATGGCGGAAACTGTCACGCAGGCCCGGTTTGGGTTGACCAGTGATGGCGGCAACGCGCGACAGGAAATCCTGCGATGCGCGGCGCGCGACCCGTCCGGTGGCAAAGAAATAAGTGATGACCGGAAACATCACCACCAGACACAGCCGACGCCCGCCATAACGATAAACCGCGCCGAGGAACCGGATGCCCCAGTAAATGCCGCGTTCGTCAATTTCCGACCAGTGTTTGGCGGGGGCTCCGATGGTTTCGGGATGTTTTTCGGCATCAATACCAGTGCGGTGTTTCTGCCCGAAATGGCCACCACGCGCAATAAATCCCGGCAGGCGGGCCAGCATGCCAAAGAACAGCCGGGTGTGCATCCAGCTTATCAGGACATTGTCCTTCCACATGCGGAAGTTAGACGTGTTGTTTTCGGGGTAGGTGACTTCGGTCGGGACGTGATGGACCGGAACACCGCGCCAGTAAAGGCGTACCATCAGTTCGGTGTCGAAATCCATTTTATGGCCGCAGCCTTCTTCGCGCCAGACCGCGAGGCTTTCGGAGACGGGATAGACGCGAAAGCCGCACATGCTGTCGCGGATGTGGGTGGATAATGTTTCGATCCAGACCCAGACATGGGAAATCCAGCGCCCGATACGGCGTTTTTGCGGGATGCTGTCATCATAGACCGGAAGGCCGGTGACAAGCGCCGTTGGGTCTTCTTGTGCGATGCGGATCATTTCCTTGATCCGGTCAAGGTTATGCTGCCCATCGGCATCGACCTGAATGGCGTGGGTGAAACCGGCGCGTTCGGCCATGGCAAGGCCGGTCATTACCGCCACACCCTTGCCGCCATTTTCGTCCAGATGCAGGCAAGTGATGTCGTTTTCGGGATCGTGCAGGGCGGCGACAACATCGTGTGTTTGCGTGTTTGACCCGTCATCAATAATGATCACCGGAAGGTCATATTCGCGCAGACGCGCCACCACATCGCCAAGTACATCATGATGGTTATGGGTCGGGATGACGGCACAGATTTTCATGAGGGGGCCTCGCGCCATTTCAGAATACCGGAGCTGTGATCGCCTTCGGCGTCGGAATGATAGCGGAATTTGATTTTTCTGTTTTCCCGGTTGCAATCAAGTTCAAGCATCAGTTTTGACCCCGGTGCAATCGGTTTGCGATATTTCAGTTGTGTCACCTCGCCGATGGTGACCGGTACGTCAAAAAGCGTTGCGGCCTGATCCACCGCCCAATGCAATTGGACCACGCCGGGCAGGATCGGCATGCCGGGGAAATGGCCCCGGAAATAAAGCAGATCCTTGGGCAGGCGCAGCGCCAGATTGACGCGGTCATCATCGCGATTTTGTATAACGATTTCAGGTGTCACAGGTTCCATATCGGCAAAAAGCGCACGCAGCAAATGAAGCGGGCGTTTGCCCTGACTGTCGGATGGTAACCGATCGACAAAGCGCCAGCGTTGCGGTAAAGCAGCGTCGTCTTCGAATTTGGCGATTTCACGCCGCAATTGCCGGCCCATGCGAAACCGCCCGATATCGGCCAGCATATCGCGACCCGCAGGCGACAGCACGGCCACCACGCCAAGGCGGCGGTCATTTTCATCAGGGATCAGCGCAATGGCGTCTTCGATCATATCGCTTTGGCGCAGATGGCGTTCAACAGCACCCAGCGAAATGCGTTTGCCTTCGACCTTGACCACCCGGTCGGCCCGGCCATGCAGGGTGAAGGTGCCGGTTGCGTCATTGATCTTTGCGATGTCTTCGGTCTGATACCAGTCATCGCCCGCGATATGGGCGGCGCGCACGCGAAGGCATCGGGCGTCATTCAGACCAATGTCGACACCGGGCAGCGGATGCCACGGGCAGTTGTCGCCGGTCTGTTGGCGATGGGCGATGCCGCCGGTTTCGGTGCTGCCGTAAATTTCGGTCGGGCTGATGCCGAGCATGGCAGTGGTTTCGGTCGCGGCGGCAAGGTCAAGCGGGCCACCCGAGGAGAAGATCAGGGACGGGCGCGGCACACCGGCCAGATCGGGATGCAGGTTTTTGAGGTGCGCGGGGCTTGTGATCAGGACATCGCCATTATTGATATCGCCCTGCATCATTTCCCAATAGGGGGCGGGATCGGCGGTAAAGACACGGCTCGTGATCACCGGCCAGACGATGCGGAAAATCAGGCCATAGATATGCTGATGGGATACCAGCCCGACAATGCGCGCGCCATTAGGGATGTGCGGCTGCCAAAGTGGTTCCTGTATGGTGATTTCGGCTTCGATCAGGGCGAGGGTCTTGGCGATGGGTTTGGCATCCCCGGTCGAGCCGGAGGTAAAGAACACCGCCCTGCAATCGGATGCGGCGGGCAGTGTGGTTGACAGCGTCGCGTCATTGCCTTTGGCGAGCTTTGCAAGGATTGCAGTATCGTCGAGATAGAGATCGAACTGATCGGCAATGCCATCAAGATAGGCCGGCCGATCCGTCGCGGGGAAAATCACGGTGGCGCCCGCGCGCCATGCGGCGGTGATCGCGATCAGGAACAAGCGGGCCGACTGGCAATGGATGGCGATGCGCGAAGATGCGGATAGGGTGGGGCAAAGACGGTCGATATCGGAACGCAGATCGCCAACGCAAAACAGCCGGTCGCCTTCGATGCAAAGGGCGGTATCGGCGTTTTGCGGATCATGCAGTTTTTCGATAAAGCCGGTCATCAGGACTCTTTGATCTTGCGGTCATGGCGGGCGCGCAGAATGCGGCGGACCGGCCATTCGCCAATAAACAGAATGCCGATCAGCAGATAGGACAGAAACCCATTATAAAGCGTCCATATTTCCATGCTCGCATAAAGTGCCGTCCATGTGGCAATCATCGCGTTGACCGCGAAAAACCCGATCCAGACCTTGGTCAGTTTGCGGGTATAGGCAATCGAATAGTCGTCAAGATCGGGCATTTTCAGCCGGGCGAGGCGTTCGACCATCGGTCGGTCGGTAAAGAGCGTGACGGTAAAAACCGCCCCCATCGTCAGGCTGACAATTACCGGATAAAAGCGGATGGCGAGAAGTTCGCTTGCCAGACCACCCGCGGCAACGATACCCGCGACCAGAACCGCAAGACCGGCAGGCCCATAACGTTTTTGCACCGCAAATGTCACGGCACGCAAAAGCACCACGATCAAAAGGCCGATCAGGATGAATTGCGGCGAAAATGCCGACAGTCCGAAATAGACCAGAACCGGATAGGTAACACCCAGTACGCCAAGCAGAAGGGCCGCGATCCGTTTAGGAACTGACCAGGACATGGATCTTCTCGACGACGTCATCGACGGTGCGGACAGACCGGAATTCCATGGCCGGGATTTTCTTGCCGGTGATTTCCTGGAATTTGACGATCAGGTCGACGGCATCGATGCTGTCGAGGTCAAGGTCTTCGAACAGGCGGGCATCAGGGGTGATATCCTCGGACGGGACTTCGAAAAGTTCGACAAGGTAATCGTGAAGCTGCTGATAGACGTCCTGGCGACTGTGCATGATTACCCCTCCTTGCCCGATGCCTGAATGAATTTCGCCAGATTGCGTACCGATGCAAAATGGGTTTTCACATCTTCGTTTTTGGCATCAATCCGGACATCATATTTTTTCTGGATCGCAACGCCAAGTTCAAGGGCATCGATGGAATCAAGGCCGAGCCCATCGACAAATAGGGCTTCTTCGCTGTCGATATCCTCGACACTTATGTCTTCGAGATTGAGCGTCTCGATAATGAAGGCTTTAAGCTCAGTTTCCAGCGAGGTCATGCGTCAGTCTGTCCAGATAATAATCCTTGATGATCCGGGTCAGCAAACGGGCCTGTTTAGCACGGCTTAACGTCGGATCAGCAATGTCCCCAAATGATAGCGGTGCATCGACCACGAGGCGAAAACGGATTTTCGACGGCGGAATGCGATACCACGGTACCCCCTTTTTCAGGGTATCGTGATTACAGTGCACAACCACAGGAATCAAGTCGACTTGTGTTTCTATCGCGATATTCGCTACCCCGCGTTGCAATTGGCCCAGTTTGCGGCGGCTGGGCGTGCGCGTGCCTTCGGGGAAAATCAGGATACAGGCACCGGTTGCCAGATGATCGCGCGCCTGCGAAATCAGGTTTTCCGGGTCATCATTATTGCGAATGAAACCAGCCGCACGTACCACACCGGCCATGAACGGATTGCGAAACAGTTCGTGTTTGACGACACACTGGCAGCGATCCATCTGGGCCAGGATCATCACGACATCGAGCAATGTCGGATGATTGGCGATGATCAGCGCACCACGTGCGGATCGCAGGCGTTCAATATTTTCGGTCTGGGCGACGGCCACACCGGTGACATCAAGCATCCATGTGAAAAGGCGAAAACCGCGACAGATGACAAACTGGGCGTATTTGCGCCGTTTGGCGCGGTCGCGCAGGATGATCATCATGGCGGGGAAAATGGTGATGGCCAGCAAAAGCCCGCCCAGCCCAAAGGATGAAAAGGCAAAGCCGGTCGCCAGTAGCCGCCAATACCAGTTAAAGCCCTTTGACGACCGTATCGGCCTGCCGTGTTTATCAGCCATGCGGTTGCATGGCCCAGCCGCCGGATTTCCCCGGCAGGTTCAACCCGGTTTTTGACGATGCCCCCAGACAGGCGGCGATGGCGCGTGCCTGGCGGTGTGGCATGGGGGCGGGATCATGATCGGGGATCGGATCGAACCAGAACATTTTGCCGTCCGGTTTCGTTGGCTGGTCAAAGCGGATGGCAAGGGCGGTGCCGGAAATGTCGTCCGGGTCCTCGTCATGGTAGATATCGGGCAGTGGCAGATCGACATAGCACAGGATGACCGGGCCATCCTCGCTTGTGAGCTGACATAATGTTTCGGTGAGGGCGGCTATCAGGCTGTCATTCCCGGCCGAAATCGCGGTGTGGCTTTGGGTGATCGACCAGTTGATCGAGGCAACCCCGACAAGCGCGTTATGCACCGACATACTGAAATCGGCGGGGGAGAGGGTTTCGTTTGTCGCGACCTGATGGAGGAGTTTCAGCGTGCGATCAATATTGCCGTGGCGGGAGGCAAAAACGATATGCGGGTTATCGCCATCACGGATGGTATGGCCGAGCACCTCGGCGGCGGCGCGACCATAAAGATCCAGACGCCGCCGCCAGGCGGGTTTGAGGCAGCGCGCCAGATTGGCACCGGTCATATCGTCAATCGGGATTGCGGTATGCGGGATTTCGGTATGCCCGGCTGTTCCGGATTTCAGGACCGCGCGATCATCGCGGTCTTCCCAGAAAGCCCAGTGCGAAATTCTGGCGTGCAGCAAACTCATATCCAAACCTAGTTCGCGAGTACGGCCTTTGCCGAGACTTCGCGCAAGATATCCTGTCGCAGATTATTGACCCAGCGATTGTAATTATAATGAATCGAGGTGCCATCATAGTTCAGATTGGTGCTGTCGACATAGGAAATGGAAAATTCGGACTGGTCAAAATCGATTTCAACCTTGGCCAGATGATCGCGTGGGGAATAGGTGGCGATCAGTTCACCTTCGGCCTTGCGTTGAACGATCCATTCACGTTCGCCTGCGGCCTTGATGATGCTTTCTTCGATCTGTGCCATGCTGAGTTTTGACGCATCAGCCGGGAAGGGCTGACTGCTGACATTCTGAACCGGGGCGGTGCGGCACGCGGCAACAACAAGTGCCAGCAAACCGACGACTGCAAATTTCAAACTGCGCATATCCAACCTGCCTTTTATTGATATTATCAGATTGATCCGGTTGATCGGATCAATTATCGCTTTTTTTATTGCCCGAGCCGGGCAGACGTCCCTGATTTAATGAACCCGTCGACAACAAAACAACCAAAACTTGCCACATACATGAAAAAAAACGCAATCATCGATGTCAAGACCGCGTTTGGGGGCAGCGTTTTATGGTGCTGGCAGCGGGTCGATGATCTGAAGGGCGACCGCACGGAAAAACGCCGCCAAAGTTCGGCCCAAGCGTGGCAGATGCTGGGCGATCTTGGACATTATATCTGGCCGGATATCGCCGGGGATGGGACATATGAAACCGTGCGGCAAAGTTCGGGGCAGCCAGGCCTGATCATCGATGGTGTGACCCATTGTGCGAGTATCAGCCACAGCCGCGATCTTGTGGCGGTGGCGATTGCCAAAGACCCGGATGCCATGATCGGCATTGATATCGAGTATCGTGACCCGAGCCGTGATATCGACGCCCTGTCACGCTGGCTGTTTGACGGGGATGCGGATGGCCGGGATTTTTATCAGGGCTGGTGCGATTACGAGGCGGCATTCAAGGCGACGGGCGAAACCGACCCGGTGATGCAGTCACGGGCCACATTGATCGCGATTGAAACGATGGATGGGTTTTCTGGCGCGCTGGCGCGTTTAGCGGCTTGAATTTGCGCGATATTATTGCGACAGGTAAAGCAGTCGGCAATTGGGGCGGAAAGAAACATGACGCAAAATGTCTGGGTCGGTCAGAATATCACGGCGGGGGCGCGGATGCGGCTGTTCTGTTTTCCGTTTGCCGGTGGTGGGGCGTTGGCCTATCGGCCGTGGCTGACACAGTTCCCCGATGACATTGATGTGGTGCCGGTCAATCTGCCGGGGCGTGAGCAGCGGTTTGGCGATCCGGTGATTGATGATCTTTCGGCGATGGTTGCGGCGGTGGCCGATGGGTTAAAGCCGGTTATGGATCGGCCATTTGCGTTTTTCGGTTATTCGATGGGGGCGCTGATTTCCCATCATCTGGCGTGTCATCTGCAACAGGCGGGGATGGTAACGCCGGTTCATCTGTTTGTTGCCGCACGGCGCGGGCCGAATATGGCGGGGCATCGGGCACCGTTGCATCATCTGTCATCATATGAGTTCTGGCAGGGGATTGCCAATTATGGCGGGACGCCCACCGAAATTCTGGAAAATGCGGAATATCGCGCCCTGTTCGAGCCGGGGCTTCGGGCGGATTTCAGATTGTCGGAAACCGCGGTTTCGACCGGATTGCCCAAACTGTCCTGCCCGATTACCGCCTTTGGCGGGGCGGATGACCCGAACCCGGTGCCGGATGAACTGGATGACTGGGCGGCGGCGACCACGGGTGATTTTGCCAAGCATGTTTTGCCCGGCGGGCATTTTTTCCTGCGCGATGGCGGGGATGACATCGTGCACGTGGTCCGGGACGCGCTGATGGTGGCGTAACAGATCAGGCGGAGGTGGTTTGACGCCCGTCGACAAATTCGCCGTCGCGGACGTGATAGATCGTATCGGCCGCGTCAAACCAGCGGTCATCATGGGTGACACAGATGATGATCTTGCCCTGCTTGCGTAAGGATGGCAGGATTTTTTCATAGAAGACCGAGCGGAAATGCGGGTCCTGATCGGCGGCCCATTCATCAAGGACAAGAACCGGCTTTTCTTCGAGCAGGGCCGCGATCAGGGCAAGGCGTTTGCGTTGCCCCTGTGACAGTGACGTCGTTGAAAAGGCGTTGTCATCAATTTCGACCTTGTCATCGATTTCCATCTGTTTGAGCAGGGGTTCAACCCGTTTCGGGTCGATCTCATCAATGCCGTAAAGTTCGCGAAACAGATGATAGTCCGACAGCACGGTCGCGAAATGATCGCGATAAAGCTGCAGGGCGTCGGTCGGGAGCGGGCAATCATTGACCATGATCGAACCGCCTGCCGCCGGGCGAAGGCCGGTCAGAACGGCGATGATGGTTGATTTGCCAGCCCCGTTGCCGCCGGTGATAAAGGTGATTTCGCCCTTTTTGAAGGTGGCATTGATCGGACCGACGGCAAAGCCGGGGCTATCCGTCGTGCCGGGATAGGCGAAACGAACGTCGCGCAGGCTGATTTCGGCGATATTGCCAAGGGCACCGCGCAATTTATCAAGAGTTTCGGGCGATGAGGTGCCGTTCGCGGCCTCGTTCGCATGTTGGGCGTCAAGGGCGTCTTCGAGCTGGTGATCGATATCGTTGATCTTGCGGAGCGCCACATCGGAATCGGTGAAGCTGGGGACTGAGGCAACCACGGCCCCGATCGGGCCGATCATGAACAGGGCCGCGGTCGTGGTTTGCACGGCAACGTCATGATAATCCGATGTGAAGATCGGAACGATGAATACCATGGCTGCCATCATGCCGTAGAAGGCCAACTGGATCAGGGCGAATTCGCGCGACCATTGGGCCTTGACCACGGATTTGGTGTCGCGTGCCCGGATGGAGCGGTCATTGAGTGCGCCGAGCAGTGCGTCGCGACGCCGGCTGTTCATTTTGACTTCCTTGAAGCCATGCAACAGATCGGTCAGGCCGCCAAAAAGCAGGTTTTCATCGTCAATCGCGTCACGGGTTGCGGCGTTGATTTTGCGCATGCGTTGCAGATGGATGGTTGAAACCACAACGGCCAGAACGGAAATCATCACGAAGGCGAAGGTCGAGAGCCATGCGAGATAGGCCGCGACACAGATGATCAGGACCACCTGCTGCACACCATTCAACATCAGGGGCAGGGCGGCCGATACGGTTTGCATTTCCTGGGTGAGGGCGGTTTGAACCGCCCCCTGTCCGACCTTGGCCAGCGTATCGGGGGCGGCTTTTCGCACGCGATCAAACAGGCTGAGGCGGAGTTGATGGAGGATGTGTTCCACCTCGGCGGCGATCAAGTCGCTGGATTTTTTCTGGGCCCAGATATAGCCGATCAGCGACAGAGCCATCATGCCGAGATAGCGCATGCTGGCCACACCGTCTTCGGCCTGTTCGGCGGCCAGATTGACGATGATCAGCACCATGGTGGTGGCAATTGATGCCAGCGACAGCAGGCCGACGGCATGGCGCAGATCGATGCGGGTTCGGGATCGCAGAAGATCAATAAGCAGCATGATCAGATCCTTCCACGCGGGTCGTTGCGGTCAAGTTCGTGCAGGGTGCCGGATTCGAGATGCAGGCGGCGGTCGGCGGCATCGAAATAATGGTCGTCATGGGTGACGGCGATGATGGTTATGCCGCGTGCTTTGATCTGTGGCAGGATTTCGTAATAGAATTTTTTACGGAAATAGGGGTCCTGATCAGCGGCCCATTCATCAAGAACAAGGATCGGGCGATGTTCGAGAATGGCGGTGATCAGGCCAAGACGTTTGCGTTGCCCGGCCGACAGGGCGATGGAAACAAATTTGCCGTCGCGAATACCCGTCACATGGGACAGTTCAAACAGGTTGAGCCAGTAATCTGCTTCGTCGGGATCAATTTCGGCCGATCCGTGCAGTTCGGAAAACAGGTGGAAATCGGAAAACACGGTGGCGATTTTATCGCGGAAAGAAGCGATATTTTGCGCGCCAAGCTGGATATCGTCAAACCGGATGGCACCCGATACCGGGCGATAAAGGGCGGTCAGAAGCTTGATCAGGGTGGATTTGCCCGCCCCGTTGCCGCCGGTGATGAAAATCAGTTCGCCCTTTTTTACCGAAAGGCTGATCGGGCCAAGAACAAAGCCGTGGCGCGGGTCGCGGTTGGGATAGGTAAAGCAGACATCATCAAACGCGATGTTTGAAAATGTATCGGGCAGCTTTGTACCGTTTTCGTCAATCGGTTCGGCAATTTCGTCCAGATCCTGTGACAGGGTTACCATGCGCGCGGCGGCCTGTTCGGCCGCCCCCAGAACCGCCATTGCCTGCACCACAGTGCTGATCGGGCCGATCATGAACAGGACGGCGGTGCTGACCTTGGAAACCGTGGAGCCGAAATTATCGGTATAGACCGGCACGATAAAGACGATCACCGCAAGCAGGACATAAAAGGCGGTCATGCCCATGATCATCTGACGGAACATCAGGCTGTGGGTTTCTGCCGTGATCTGTTCCTTTGTCAGCGAGTTTTCCGAAAAGGCATTGAAAAGGGTGCTGCTGCGCGATGACCACATGCGAACTTCGCGGATGCCCGAAAACAGGTCGGCGACCTTGCCAAACAGGCTGGTTTCGGCGAGATGGAGTTTGCCAAACCACATGCCGAGCTGTTTGCCCATCTGCAGGTAAATGACAATCCCGGCCCCGATCACCATCACGATCAGGAAAAAGGCCAGCGTGGAGAGCCAGAAGACATAGATCATCACCGCAACGACCAGCAGAAGGGATCGGAACGACATGCCGATCATGTGCGAGTTTTGCGAAATGACCTGAGTGCTTTGGGTGATGCTGTCAAACAGGCGGGCCTGACCAAAGGTTTCTAGCCGGGCAAAGTCGGCATGGGCGATCTGACCCAGCAGTTTGCGACGCACCTTGTCGATGCCCTGTTCGATCTGGGTCGAGATGTTGGCAAGAAGGAAAACCTCGGCCAGGAAATAGACCACGGCAAGGGCGATGAAGCCGCCGGCCAGAAGCCAGTCGACCTGATCGACACCGTTATCGGCAATGCCTTCGGCGGCGGTATTGACCAGCCCCAGCAGGACCGCACTGCCCGCACCTGATAACGCACCGGCAAAGGCAAGCCGGGCCATCAGTCTGTTATCCCCCCAAGACAACAGTTCGAGCAATTTCATCTGTTTGCAGTCCCCATAGAACCCGACGTGGGCATTTGCACGGTCTGGCGCGACTGTACCGATGCCCGGCAGGGCTGTCCAGTCGCTGTCCAGTTGGTGGCATAACGGAAAGCCTTTTTCGCGTCGAAAGAATTCAGATATTTGCGCGGTATGGCAGTGGAATGGGGCCTTCGCTGTTGATCACGAGCACGTTGCTTTGGGCATTCAGGCCAAAACGGGCGCGAAGGTCGTGGTTTTTGGCGACATGCCAAAGCCCGGCGATGCCTGCAATGCCGGTATCCCATGTTTCAAGCGGGGCGTCGCCATTGATCCCGGCGGAAAGCGTGTTTTGGACCAGAAGCGCCACGTCATCATTAATCGCGATGCTGTGGGTGGATACTTCGCGCAGGATTTCAAACGCCGGGAGACTCGGTTTGCCACAGGACAGTCCGATCATGCGGGTCAGGAGCTTGCCCGGAACCGATGTCAGTTCACCGGTTGCAAGGCTTGCCTGAAGGCAGGCGGCGTTTGTTGCCTCCACCGTGCAGACATTAGGTTTTTGACCGCTTTCATGCCAGAGCCCGATGGCGCAACCCGCTGCCATGCCGCCAACCCCGCATTGCAGGAAAACATGATCGGGGGTGATGTTTTCAGCCCGAAGCTGGCGGGCGCATTCGATGCCGAGAACCGCATAACCCGCCATGATATCGCGGGTAACGTCGAGTTCATGGCCATAATCGGTATCGGTGATCAGAAGCACGTCGGGCGATTGTGCGGCATTTTCGGCGGCAAGGACCGCATCGTCATAGGTGCCATCCACCCGGACGATTTCAGCCCCGTTATCGGTGATGCGGGCAATGCGGGCCTGATCGACCTCGGTTCCGACATAAATCCGCGCATGACAGCCGAATTTTTGGGCCGCCCATGCCACGGCAAGGCCGTGATTGCCATCGGTTGCGGCAACGGCGGTATAGCCCGCACATTGGGGGCTTCCGGGAGTGATTCCGCGTTTTAAAAGCTGCTGTTTCAGGCCATAGGGGGCACCAAGTGCCTTGACCCCGCCCAGACCGAACCGTTTGCTTTCATCCTTGATCCAGACAGTGCCAAGACCGAGTTCGCGGGCAAGACCGGTGGCGCGGATCAGGGGGCTTTGGCGGTATTCCGGCCAGGAGGATATCAGGTCGAAAGCCTGATAAATATCGTTGCGCCCGGGATCAAGGGCGATGATGGACGTCATCGTCTTCTCCGAAATCTGGCCGTGGTCCGGTTTTCTGTTATATGGTCTTCTGGTTTATGAGGGGCGTATGATGTTGCGTCAAACACAATCTGAATATCGACGATCGGTGAGGATTGCGGTGAAGACGATTGTGTTAAATCGCTGAGAATAAGGGTATTAATTCATCTTCGCTCTCGACGGGCTTCCGGGCGATCCTTTAGGATGGCCGTTGGGATGCGAGGATTGGTTCATCACAAACGATGAGTGGACGGTTTTGCGTTTTGAGATCGGCATGAGAATGATTGCGACCGGTATGCTGGCAATTCTGCTGTCGGCGGGGGCGGCGGGTGCGTATGCGCAGGAAAGCGGCACCGTTGCCGAGGATGCAAGTGCCGATATGTCGCCGGTTGACGTCCTGCCTGATATCGATGTCGACACATATGACGATGCGATCATCGACCCGGCAAAATCCAACCCGGACCTGATTGATGGCCTGATTTACAAGCCCGATGCCATTCCGTTGTCGCAATATCGTCGCCGGACAACCGACCCGGAAAGTCTGGCGGTGTTGAGCAACACCGATGTGATTGCCGGTGATGGCCAGACCGAACGATCCTATTACGCGGCGATTTACAGCGGCAGCACGAGTGGCGTGTATTTCAAGGTTGCAGCCCAGATTTGCGAGATGATGAGCCGTACCTTTGAGCGCCATCGCGTGCATTGCGTGCCGTTGCGATCCCAGGGTGTCGGCAGCAATATCCGCCTGATGAAGGAAGGACGGGTGCAGCTTGCCATTGTGCAGTCGAACAATAACTGGGAAGCGCAGAAAGGCATTGCGCCGATCCCCGGTGCGCGGTCGGTGATGTCGCTGCATGATGAAATGGGGTTGCTGGTGGTGCGCAATGATTCCGGCATTGAATCGGTTGGCGATCTGCGCGGCAAACGCATCAATATCGGGCCGGAAGGGTCGGCATCGCGGGAATTGTGGCTTGAGCTTCTGTCGCGGTACGATATCACGCTTGAGGATCTTGATACCGTTTACAATGTTGCGCAGGATTATAACGAACTTGGCATCTGCGAGAATTATATTGATGCGTTCGGTCTGTGGATCGGGCATCCGGCGACGCTGATTGAAGATACGCTTGGCTGCGGGGCGCGGGTTGTCGGCATGGGCGGCCCCTTGACAGATGAGATGGTGCGGGCAAACCAGTATTTCTTTAATCAGGTTTTGCCAGCAAAGACATATAGTGCGCAGGAAGAAGCGATTGCATCCTATGGGTTCAAGGCATCCCTTATCGCCTATGAACCGGCCGATCCGTATGTGGTGTACTGGATCACGCGGATCGTTCATGAAAATATCGACCGGATGAAGGAAATGTATCCGACATTCCGAAGCGTGGTTGCCGACGATATGTATGAAAAGGGCAATTTCCTGCCGTTCCATAAGGGGGCGGCATGTTATTGGGAAACAGATGCGCATGCCTGTGACTGGCAACCCTATTATCAGCAGGCCGACCCGAAAGGGCCGAGCAAATGGAATTACAGTTATCAGCAATAAGCAGCGTTATTAAGCGGGTATGGCCGGAACCCAGCCGATGCGCGGCGCCGTGCCATGGGGTGATGATTGGCAAAACAGGCCGATCAACCCGTCATCGAGCAATTTCCGGCAGGTCGCAAGATCGTCACTGGCGCACCAGATTGCGCGATCGGGTGCGGACGGGAATTTTGCATCCTGATCGGGGCCGATATCCCGGCGCAGCAGAAAACGGTTCCCGCCAAATTTCGCGATCAATCCATGAATGGCAAGGCCGGTTGAGACCGTGCTGATCAGGCTTGGGAAATTGGTTGGGGCGACGGTGCTGAGTGCGATGGTGCGCCCGCATTTCCGGGCGATTTCGATGCGGTGTTCGACCATCCGGCGTTGCCACCCCTGTCCGCGCCATTGCGGATCAACCGCGACCCCGTCGATATGGGCGACCTTGCCCAACTGATCGGGGGGAAGGTGATGGTCGGTGCCGAAATTCGGATCGGTTTCGCGCGGTAATCCCAGCACGCAATAGGCCATCAGACGGTCCCCGTCAAAGGCCCCAAAAATCTGCCCGCAGGCATCCAGATGATCGGCAAAGAACTGATCGGTTTCGGTGGCGGCATTGCCCGGCGGCAGGTCCGCAATTACCCTGTGATGCAGGGCGATGATGGCCGGAAGATGGGATGGATCAAGCCGGGTCAGTTGGGTCATTCGATGACCTCCGCGTAATCCAGCAGCGACAGCGGCGGATAGAGTTTCAGTTTGCGCGCCGATGACAGCCGGATCAGATAGGAAAACCGGTCAAGCGTTTCGACCGGGATATCGGCGGGTGATATGCCACCGATCAGAATTTGTTCGACCTTGCTGGCGGCGAGACGGCCGACAAGTTCATAGCGGCTGACAAGGCCCAGCATGGCGTGACCATCGCGGACTTCAAGTTCGGTCGCGCTAAAGGCGGCAAGCCCGTTGGCAAAACCGGCATCGGTCAGGGTATCGCGATAATTGCCGATGAAGTTATCCGGCCCGATATACAGGATATCGGCCCCCTTGCGCGCCAGTTCGGCAACGGCGGGGGCGATGTCATCGGCGGATGGTTCGTCGTCGGTGCCAAGGGGGGCGGCCAGAACGTCAAACCCCATTTCGCGGCCCAGTTCGGTCAGATCGGCGACGTTGGAAACGGAATTGTCTTCGCGGCTGTTATAGACCACGCCGAGTTTATCCATCGGGCGATAGGCGCGGATGGCATTGATCTGGGCGGCAAGCGGGGCGATGTGGGTTGCCCCGGTGACATTGGGGCGGCTTTGGCCCGCAGGCGCGGCAATACCGGTTTTCCAAGGCGATGAAACCATCACATAGACCACCGGAAGATCGGTGATGTTTTTCGCCGGATCGACGGCATCATATTTGCCGACGACAGAAGATGTGATCCCGGTGCCCCATGTGTAAACCAGATCGGGCGGGTCTTTGCGGATCTGATCGATGATGGCAGGCACGCGCGACAGATCACGCGCAACGTCATGAATGGTCAGATCGACGGGGATGTTGTTTTCGTCGAAATAGGCGCGAAATCCCTGTTCGACATTGGTTTCACCCCGCCAAAGGATCATGGCGATTTTAAGCGGGGCCTTTGATGATTGCGCATATGCCGTTGGCAATAACGTCGCGCTGAGTGCGACGATCAAGACCGCAAGAATGCCAAGCAGACGAAAAGCCGGGGGACGGGGGAATGTCATTTCGTCCCTCCTTGTGCTTTTTGTTCGCCCTTTTGTTCTGGGGGCACATGACCGATCAGAAGTTCAAAGCACAGAACCGAAACGGCGGCAAAAACCCCGAAAATCAGGACGGCCTGCGTTGTTCCGACCAGAAGGGTCAGACCGGCGGCCAGCAGCGGACCGGCCGCCCCGCCCAGACGTTCTGCCAGACGCAGGACCGCAAGGACCGGGCCGGTGCCGTGATCCTTGGTGAAATCCTTGCTGAGTTTCAGGCTGGCGGAAAGCTGTGCCGGGATTGAGGTTGCCTGTGCGAGGCCTAGCAAGGCGACGGCAACCGCAAACAGGGCATATTCGGGAAGCCAGCCCGCCAGCAACAATCCGGCGGCGGTCAAACCACCGCCAATGCCGACCGCGCGGGTTTCGTTCTGGCTTTTGTCGGTCCATTTTGCCACCGCCCAGCCGGTCAGGATCGCGACCAGCCCGTAAAGCATGATCACCCGCCCGGTTTCGGCCGTGGTCGCACCCGATTGCAGCAAGATCATCGGGGTCAGGTAATATAAAAAGCCGCTAAGGATCAGTTTGGCGGGGATGGCGGCAAACAGGATCAGCACCTGCAAACGGCGATTGCCGAGCATGGCACGAAGGGCGGCCCTGGTCGGGACCGGCGGTGGGGTTTTGCCACGCACCATATTATCCATCAGGAAGAAGGCCAGAAGGACGGCAAGAAACGCAATGGTCGCACCGGCGATAAAGGTCATATCCGGGCCGAAATGGCCAGCGACAATCCCGCCAATCGCCGGGCCGCAGATATCAGCCAGCATGATGCCGCTGACCATCATGGCGGTTCCCTGTGTGCGGTTGCTGTCATTGGTGGCATCAAGGACATAGGATTGACAGGCGACAAAGGTGGTGGCGTAACCGATCCCCGATAATGCGCGCCACAGGACAAGATCCCAGATGCCAACGGCAAAGGCGGTACCGATCAGACCAAGTGTCGCCAGAAACGCGCCGCACAGATACATGCGCAGTGACCCGACCTGTTCCTGAAACAGGCTGCAGATCGGCATGGCAAGGGCAACCATCAGGAGATGCACCGCCATGACCACGCCTGCGCCAAGCTGCCCGTCGATGCTGTGGGATGTGACCTGGCTAAAGAAGGCAGGCATGATCGGACGGGCCAGTTCTTCGGCCAGGACAAACATGAAGGCCAGCATGCGAACCCCGATCAGCTTTACCTCCCGTTCGCGTTGGGGATGTGTGCCGACCTTTTTGGCGGTGGTGTTGATCAGGGAATTGATGCGTTCCATGAACTGGCCGATTTCGTCATGGGTGCTTTGGCCATGCAGCAGGGTGAATTTGCGGTCGCGCACATTGCCCAGCACCTTGCGCGCAACCCTTACTGGCAGGGCGACATTGACGGTTAACACCAGCAACATCAGTTCAAATGAAAGGGCGAGGGTTATGATGAAAATGATTGCAATGTCATAAAGGTTATCAGTAACCGGGCGCATCAGGGCGGCACGGGCATGGCCAAGGACCACCTCGATATCGTCGCGCCCCTCGGCGCGGGGCAGGTTGAGGCGGGTCACGATATAGGCGGTATCGTTGCCCGACGGGGCCGTTAGGGCGGTGGCGATTTCATCCGATGGCAGGCCGCCCGCATGCAGGATGTCGCCCCCCATGTCGGTGATGGCGGCAAAAACCAGATCGGGGTCGCCATCGCGAAGCTGATAGACGACGGCTTCAAAGCCGACAATCTCGCGGAGCGGAATGCCGAGCCGCAGGGCATTTTCGATTTTTTCGCCAAGAACCCGGGCTTCGATTTCGGCCTTTTCGCGGATTTCGGTTTGCAGATCAGCACGCGCCAGTTCGGCGGCCCGCCACGAAATCCCGACCAAGGCAATGCAAAGCGAGATCGTGCTGAACAGCAGCAGAATCCAGATCGTGCCCTTGGGGAAAAGGCGGCTTCGGATATTGCCGCCATGAGGGGATGCGGGGGTATCGGGTTTGGTTTTCGGATTGGCAGAGGGGGTCATTTCAGGGGCTCCGCCGGGGTTTTCGATGTGCGTTCGGTACCGTCATTTTGCGTATCGTGGGGCAACTGATCGCGGATTTCGCGGTACAGGGAAATCAGTTCGATTTCGCTTTGGGTCAGGACATCGCCATCATGGGGGCGGGTATTGGGGGCCTTGCCCGCAACAGCGCGCGCCAGATCTTCGTGCAGTTCTTCGAAAACGCGATGGCGACGGCGCATCAGAATGAACAGGACGCCAAGGATGGGCACAATCATGCCCATGCCGAAGGCCGCCGATTTCCACATTTCAGAGAAGGCATTGGCAAGTTTGGCTTCGGAGGCCTGCGAGTTTGCGGTGATGACGACCAGACCCGCGCATTGGCCAAGGCTGTCGCGCAGGACCTGTCCGGCGGTGGCGATCCCCGGTGTGAAATCGATCCAATGATCACGTGTCTGTTGCGATATTGCCGCGCCAGAGAGTGCCTGATCATTGGGGGGGCTGTCTGGGGACCGGGTGGCGTTGCTGATTGGGGTGCCGTTGCAGTCCAGAACGGCGACATTGCGGATATCGTTGGCCATATCCAGACGCCGGTTCAGGACCGATTGAAGGTTTTCCATGTTTTCCAGCCGCAAGCCCAGATCGATCCCGGCAAGGACATCCTGACTGGTTTCATTGAGGATCACGGTCATGCGCTGGGCCAGAAGAGTGTGCAGGGTCTGGTCGAATCGCAGATAATTCAGGACCGTGGTCATGCTCAGTGCGCTTGCAAGCACAAGGAAAAGGGCCAGCCCGATCTTGGTAGACAGCTTCAAAACGTGTCTCCGGCGAGATATATTTTCAAAATATTTTCAAAACATGATCCTGTTAAGCCGGTTATATCCTCAGAAAGCGGCTTTCACAAACCATATGGTTGATTGCATCGGGGTTGGGGTCAAGGCTGTATAAAACCTTGATTCGGTTTGCAGTGCTGATAGTTAGCGATTATGATTTGGCGCGGGACAATAAACTGGGGGACGTTATGGGGGCTGAAACGCTTGAAGTGCTGAAACGGCGCAAACAGCACCGGATTGCAAGTGGTGTTGTGCAACGCAATGCCCTTTGGGCGGCGGGAACCGGTTTTGTTCCGATTCCTGTTCTCGATTCTGCGGCGACGGTTGCCGTGCAGCTTAAAATGCTGGCGGAACTGAGCGATGTTTACGGTGTTGCGTTCAATAAAAGCAGTGGCAAATCCGTGATTGCGGCCTTAACCGCGTGCATTACCAGCGGCGTTTTGGGGCGGGCTCTTTTGGGGACGGGGATATTTTCCAATATTGCCAAGGTGATGCCGGTTGTCGGATCGACGCTGAGCATCGTGACCATGCCGGGTTTCAATGCGGCATTTACCTATGCGCTTGGTCGGGTTTTTCAGCAGCATTACGCCGCCGGCGGGACGATGGCGGATTTTGACGCCCAAAAGGCAGAGGCCGATTTTCGCCGGAAATTCAAGGAAGGCCTGAAATTCGATCAGGACGAGAAAACGGCGTGAAGAACGCGTAATCGCGCAATAACAGGAATTCGGGTGGCGAAACGATGCATTTGATTTTGATTGTAATTTATCTGTTGGCCTGCATTGTTTGCGGCATGCTTGGCCGCCGGACATCGTTCGGATTTCTGGGGCATTTCCTGCTGGCGATTGTGATCACCCCGATTGGTGATTTTCTGGTTCAGATTGTTGCGCGCCCGTCGCGGGAGCTTCGTGAAAAGCTTAAAGACCT